>OKQH01000002.1_pt1 | contig 234194 bp, 213 predicted proteins | sample 1614851 | NCBI WGS metagenome assembly OKQH01 (sample SAMN04436973, study PRJEB24849) | human gut metagenome | biome: human gut; feature: NICU; material: stool | host: Homo sapiens | place: USA: Saint Louis, MO | collected 2010-04-06
ATTCCCCTCCTAATTTAGATACGTTGTTTCTAATAACTACTGGAAAAGAGTTAAGGGAGGGATAACAAATATGAAATGGAAATATATTGCAATTAAAGATATAAAAATTCTCTTGAAAGATCCTAGCGCGCTAGTTGTATTATTACTACTACCATTAATGTTCATGATTATTATGAGCTTTGCGTTGAAAAATGAATATGGTAGTAACGATAATCCAGTTATTTTAGGATACTTTGATAAAGACAACACTAGAGCATCTCGTGATTATCTAACTAAATTCGAGGAGTCAAGAGGACTTTCTTTAAAAAAAATAAGTTCGGCAGAAGAATTTTCTAGATATAAGGAAGAAAATAAATATATTGTTTTACTTATGATACCTGAAGGATTTGAGAAATCAATAATCAACAATACTAAAATTAATATTGAAATGTTTTCTGATGCCACTCAAGCAACTACAGCAAATGTGTTGATTCAGTCAATTAAAGGGATTTCTAGAGCTTTTGAAGTCAAGTATCAATTAGAAAGTTATGGCAGAAAACAGGCGGGTCTGACTAACGAATTTGTTAATGAAGCTGTTGGACAAACAATTAAAGATATTGAAAATAATTTAGGTATGTCCATACATGCTAATAGTTTTCAAAATGAAGACAAGGAAAAAAGTATTAGTAAAGATACAGAAAAATTAATGAAGGAAGAAGTAGAAAAACAAACAATTTTCGTTGAAAATGTATTTAGTAATGAACAAAAGAAAGCACCAAACTCGTTTCAACAAAATGTTCCTGGATATGCTGTGATGTTTGCTTTTTTTATTGTCATGTGGTCAGGAAAATCGTTTTTGAAAGAACGAGAAAGTGGTACATGGAAGAGGTTGTTAACATCTAAAGCTAGTTCATTTGACATATATTTTGGTAAATTTATTCCAAATTATGTAGTGAATTTTTTTCAAGTTCTTTTTTTATTTATATTTGGAAGCTTGGCATTTAAAATGAGTCTAGGGAAAAATTTGTATGCTTTGATTTTGTTGATAGCTATTTTATCTTTATGCAGTACGTCTTTAGGAGTATTGCTGTCATTGATTGCTAAAACTGATTCCCAACTTACAGGCTATTCATTGTTTATTGTTCTATTTTCAGCTGCATTAGGAGGGACTATGGTTCCTCTAAGTTTAATGCCTGATATGATGCAAAATGTTGCAAAACTAGTTCCACAATCATGGGCATTAGAAGGATTTCAAACAATCATTGTAAATAATGGGAATATTTCAAATATAGCAACAAATTTTATTGCTTTATTAGGTTTTTCATTAGTATTTTTGCTGAGTTCCTTGGTCCTCATTAAAATAAAAAAATAGGAGATTGTACAATGCGGTCTGTAATAAAAAACATTAATGATATGGCTAATTTGTACCCTAATAGAGAAGCATATATTGGGATAAATGAAAAAGTAACATATAAAGAATTAAATGAAAAGATTTCAAAAATGTTGATTTTTCTCAGTAAAATAGAAAATAATATAGATCAAATATGTACTATTTGTCAAAAGGAATCTAATGCGGTAGCCATATTATTAGCAACTAGTTTACTAAACATTGATAATTCAATAATTCCATATGATGCACATCAGTATACTAAGATTGAAGATGTAGAGTTTACCAATGATGTTATTGTTATTTCGGAAGAAGATTTTGACAAAAATACTACCATTTTAACAGATGTGAGTAATCATTTTATTAATAGTCCTATTGAAAAAATTAATATCAAAGATATAGTTGAAAAAGAATCGTTAAAAGATATTCAATTGTTTTTTGAGAAAAGTTGCAGCCCTGCTAAATTAATATTATATACTTCAGGAACTACAGGAAAATCTAAAGGGGTCATTGTCAGCTATAATCAATTTAACTTTATTAATGTCCCAATTACTGAGCAAAATGAAGGCATTAATATCATCACAAAAGGTAGTTCAGTAAGACCATTTTTGGGGACAATACTTTCAACTTTGAAAGAAGGAAAAACTATTCTTCAAATTGACGTAGATAATTGTTTTGATATGACTAATCTATGTGAAAGAGCAGATATAGAATCTTTAACTACAAATATATATGGAATAAAAAAATTTATTTCTATAGCTAAAAAGAATAAACATCTTTATAATAGGATACCTTTGGTTACAATTACAGGAGGAGTAATGTATCAATTTTTAAGAGAAAAATCAGTTGAAGTGTTTCCTAATGCAAAATTGTTAGATTTATATGGACAAACAGAATTAGGGTTAATATCTGTTATTGATTCAACAGAATGGTGTGAAAATGAATATTGTGTAGGGACACCTAGTTTTTTTGTGGATGTCACTATAAAAGATTTGCATTCTCATATGGAGCTTAAAGAAAGAGAGATTGGACATATAACTGTCAAAAGTAACCACAAATTTAAGGGGTACAGTAACCATACAGCTATAGCGCTCGATGAAGTGTACACAGGAGATTTGGGATACCTTAAAGATAGTAAATTATATTTATTGGGTAGAATATCCGATTGCCTAAAATATGGGGACTCTTGGTTGTTAAAAAGAGACATAGAATGTAAGTTATCTGAAGGGTTTTCAGAAAAATTTCAAGTTCTGGTAAGAGATGGAAGATTTTATATAATTTTAGAAAGGCACTCTTCTAGGATAGAAAAAATTATTGAAGACAAATTTAGTTCATTCAAGCAATTGATTCAAATAAAAATTGTTCAGGAAATAAACGAAACAAATTAGTATACAAAATCTAGTTATCAAATTTTGAGTACTAATAATTTATAGATTAGGAATAAAGCCTATTAAAAATAGCTTTCTTTCTATAAAAAAGAAGCTGGAACCGAAGAAACAATGTAACTAAATAATTATAAATATATTGAAGATTAAGTAAATACACTATGACTAGATGCTTTATCAAGAAAAATATGTTAATTAGTAGTACAGGCAATGAGGAAAAGTAGAGTATTGTTGAATCAAGAGGAGAAAATTCACTGGATTTTTTGTATGTATTGAAGAGATCGGGTTTCCTCCGTTTATTAGTTTTTAAGAGTGGAGCAAAAATCTAAAGTGATTTTTATCTCACGCTCTCAAGATAGCTTCTAATGAGGTATTAAAAGCCTCGCAAATTGTTGAGATGAAGTTGGTTTCTTGACCACTAAGCATAACAAAGAAGACTGAAAATAAAAACGATTTTCGGTCTTCTTTGTTATGCTTTTTGAGGATTATGCCCCAAACTCTGTTTTCATTTCTTTATACACACTTTGACAATCGTTGCTTAATTTCTTCCAACAAATCCTCTTCTGAAGAAACAACCCGACCATTCAATTTAATCAAACCAACTGTATAAAGGTTTAAATAATGGAATTGATTTTCAGCGACTTCGTTCAAAGCATCAAGCTTTTGGTGATTATTAGCACCTTGTTGGCGGCTGTCTGTGTAAAGGGCAACCACCGGAATTCCTTTGGCATAAGCAACGCCAATTTCGGAAGCTACGCCCGCATCAATGGTTGGTCCGTCTAATAAAGCAACCAATAAGTCGCTAGCAAGGACGTTTTCTGTATCTGCTAAGGCAATCATTTTACTATCGGCATAAGCCGATTTGTCGTTAATCGCCGCATTTTCTTGTGGTAAATAAAGATCGATTGTTTTATCCAATTGTCGAATTTGTTCGACTAAATAGGCATTATAACGTAAGTCAGCTTGCGAAAATAAAGGTCCTGCAAAATAAATTTTTGTCATTTGTCTGTCTCCAATCCAAGGGTTTAGAAATAATCACTGAAATAAGCTTCTTGGTCAGGAAAAATCCGTTCCAAAGAATTTAAAGTTTCTTTATCTGTATCAATGCGCTCAATTCGATGTAAGTACGAAGGGCGTCGGTAATTCATGACTAAACAAGTTAGTGTTTGAATATCTAAGTGAACGGCGGTGCCTAGAGGTTCATCTGTAATGGTCACTTGATCATTTTCATCCCAAATTAAGCCGAAAATACCATTATTCCACTCAGCAACAGGATCTTTAACGACAAAATGGAAGGGCTTAGCTGTACTTTCAAAAGGAAAGTTTTCTAAAAAGGCTTTGACATCAACAATTCGCGCCATATAATAGGGTTCAATGCTTTCTTTAATTTGGCTGTCTTCTAAAAGAAAGGCTAATGGTTCGTTTTTATAGATATCGCCCTTGACCCAATAAACCATCGAAAAATGCGCAGTAATAAAATTCCACAAGCCATTTCGGGCTTCTTGGTTCAAGTAAAACATTTCCTTAATATGAAATACCTCATCGGCCACCCAATAGAAAAGTACTCCTAAAGGTTCTTGATTGGCACCATAATAGACAGCAGCAGTCCGTTCTTCCTCGTTTTCGAAACGCCAATATTCTTCCCAGTTGAAGGCACTACGAATGAGCGCGCCGTGATTTTGACGAGCGAATCGCGCATAGACATCAAAGACATCTGGGTGATCGACAGCTAATCGTTCAATCATTCCTGGAACAGGAACGGTTTTTGGTAATTGCGTATCCCGAATTTTAAAAGATAACTTGTCGGACATGATTTCCCAACCTTTACGTCGGTAATAAGGAATGTTGTAAGGGAAAAGATAAGAAATCCACTGTTTATCTTGGCGCATTTCTTCTAATGCCGTTTGAATCAAGTCTTTCATTAAGCCGTGGTTGGCATATTCAGGATAGGTACCGACACCAGTAACGCCGCCCATTTTATACAAAGCGCCATGGATATTGACTTCGCATGGATAGATAGCAATTTGTGAAATTAATTGATTTTCGTGAAACCAGCCAAATACTTTTGAAAGTTCTAAAATCGGTTGTTTTGATTTGATAAATGCGCGTTTGTTTTCAAAACCACTTTCTTCAATATCTGCTTCAGTCACTTGAAAAACATAGGAAAGAAGTTCATTAAATTGATCAATGTGTTCTTCCTCAACAGGCTTTAAGGTCAGTTGCTTTCGAAATTCTTGTTCATCCATTTTTCCATCTCCAATAAATTTACTGTTTTTAGTATACCAAATTTTTCGAAACTCTGTTAGCCTTTCGAAACCAAAAGAATAAAAGGGAAGTGCTTTAAATCTTCTTCAAAAATTGGTATAATGAAAAGTGCTGATTATCCTAGACCTTTAAACATGATAATTTGATAAAAAAGGCAACTAAAATATAACAATTGATTGATGAAGCTAGCAGGGAGCTAGCTTTTCTTAAAAGAAATGAGGCAAAAAATGAACAATAAAGAAATGAAAGCAAGACAAGAGAAAATTCGTAATTTCTCGATCATTGCCCACATTGACCATGGGAAGTCAACTTTAGCCGACCGGATTTTGGAAAAAACAAATACAGTCAGCAGTCGAGAAATGCAAGATCAATTACTTGATTCAATGGATTTAGAGAGAGAACGCGGCATTACCATCAAATTGAACGCAATTGAATTAAACTATACAGCCAAAGATGGTGAAACCTATACTTTCCATTTGATTGACACACCAGGGCACGTCGATTTTACCTACGAAGTTTCTCGTAGCTTGGCAGCTTGTGAAGGGGCTGTTCTAGTTGTTGATGCGGCGCAAGGAATTGAAGCGCAAACGCTAGCAAATGTCTATTTGGCATTGGATAATGACTTAGAAATTTTACCTGTTATTAATAAAATTGATTTACCCGCCGCTGATCCAGAGCGTGTTCGGACAGAGATTGAAGACGTAATTGGAATTGATGCATCGGAAGCTGTTTTAGCAAGTGCAAAAGCAGGGATTGGGATTGAAGATATTTTAGAACAAGTGGTGGAGTATGTACCAGCTCCATCAGGCGATATTGAGGCTCCTTTAAAGGCTTTGATTTTTGACTCTATTTACGATAGTTATCGGGGGGTCGTTTTAAACATCCGTGTAATTGACGGTGTCGTTCGTCCTGGGGATAAAATCCAAATGATGAGTAACGGTAAAACGTTTGATGTAACAGAAGTCGGCGTTTTTTCACCGAAACCAATTGCTCGTGATTATTTAATGGTTGGTGATGTGGGCTATATCACCGCTAGCATTAAAACGGTTCAAGATACACGGGTCGGGGATACAGTGACTTTGGCCGACAATCCAGCAGCAGAAGCACTACCAGGCTACCGCAAAATGAATCCAATGGTTTATTGTGGCTTATATCCAATTGATACGTCGCGCTACAATGATTTACGGGAAGCATTAGAAAAATTACAATTAAATGATGCGGCGTTACAATTTGAACCGGAAACATCGCAAGCTTTAGGGTTTGGTTTCCGTTGTGGTTTCTTAGGTTTGCTGCACATGGATGTTGTTCAGGAACGTTTGGAACGAGAATTTAATTTAGAGTTAATTACAACAGCACCGTCTGTAATCTATCACGTTAATAAAACTGACGGAACAACCGTTGTTGTTGACAACCCAGCTGAATTTCCAGAACCAGTAACGATTGAATCTGTGGAAGAACCTTATGTTAAAGCGCAAATCATGGTGCCAAACGATTATGTAGGAGCAGTAATGGAATTATCACAACGTAAACGTGGCGAATTCATTACAATGGATTACTTAGACGATTATCGTGTAAACGTAGTTTATGAAATTCCGTTATCTGAAATCGTGTTTGACTTTTTCGATAAATTGAAATCAAGTACAAAAGGCTATGCATCCTTAGATTACGAAATGGCTGGCTATCGTACCAGCCGTCTAGTAAAAATGGATATTCTATTAAATGCTGAAAAAGTGGATGCTTTAAGCTTTATTGTTCACCGAGATTTCGCATTTGAGCGTGGTAAAGCGATTGTTGAGAAACTGAAAAAACTAATTCCACGTCAACAGTTTGAAGTCCCAGTTCAAGCGGCGATTGGTCAAAAAATTGTGGCTCGTTCAGATATTAAAGCCTTACGCAAAAACGTACTGGCTAAATGCTATGGTGGCGATGTTTCTCGTAAACGTAAATTGTTAGAGAAACAAAAAGAAGGGAAGAAACGGATGAAACAAATTGGATCCGTGGAAGTTCCTCAAGAAGCCTTTATGGCGGTTCTGAAGATGGATGAAGATGATCAGAAAAAATAACTTATCAAAAAAGTACCTCAGTCTGAGCTGAGGTGCTTTTTTTGAAAATATAAATTAAAGTAAACTACATTTTAAAATAAAACACGCAAAATTGCGTGCTTTTTTATATTGTGATAGAATATACATACGAAAGCTTATAAATAATCAAAATAATTTTGCAAATCAAGTAAATAAGGAGAGAACAAATGGCTGGAACAATAAAAGAAATTGCTGAAAAAGCAGGAGTATCTAGGGGAACTGTGGATCGAGCATTGAATAATCGCGGCCGAATCAATCCTGAGGTTGCTGAAAAAATTAAAACAATAGCGAAAGAAATGAACTATGTTCCGAAGAAAAAAAAGATGGCCAAAGAAGAACCAATCAAATTAGGTGTTGTGACACAATTGGCAAAATCTTCTTTTATGATTCCAATTCGATCAGGTTTACAAGCAGTTATAGGTGATCTAAAAAAAAGAAATATCGATTGCTTTTTAGAGGAAATAGACGGGGTCGATGAAGCGGCGCAGTTACAGGCACTTGAACGCTTGTTAGAACTTGGTGTAAAAGGAATTGCCATCATGCCAGTTGATAGTGTGGCGATTAGGGAAAAAATCAATCAGCTTACGGAACAAGGCATTAAGGTCATCACATTCAATTCGGACATTGTTGGTAGTAAACGTCAATGCTTTGTCGGAATGGATAACTTTAAAAGCGGGAAGACAGCTGCTGGATTATTAGGAATGTTGACAAAAGGAGAGGGAGATGTCCTAGCTATTACTGGATATTTTGGAAATAGTGTGAATAGTTTACGAGTTGCTGGTTTTGTTGAAGAATTGAAACAGTCATTTCCACAATTGAAATTAACAGGTGTTCAAAGCAGTTTTGATTCGAGCGATGAAGTCGAAAAGATTTTAAGTGACACATTAGAGAACTATACTAATTTAAAAGGTGTCGTTGTGTTTTCAGGAGGTCAAGCAGGAATTGCTCGTGTGTTGAAAAAAAGGGCAGGGAAAGACAGACCGTATGTGATTATCTATGATTTAACTGAGAAAAATATCGAGATGCTGAAAAAAAATCAAGTTGATTTTCTAATTGATCAAGATGGTTTTACGCAGGGCTATCGTTCTTTGCTATTATTAGCGAATCAACTACAGAACAATAAAATTATGACAGAAGAGATGTTATTTACAGATATCATTATTAAAACAAAATATAATCTTTAACAGAAGTGTGAAGCTTGCTGTAAAGCAATTCATGCTTCTTTTTTTGCGTTCTTTTAAAACGCACGCAAAATAATGTGCTAATTTAATGTTGCACGCATTTTGAAAGCGTGCTATAATTCGTTTGTAAATAATAGAAGAACGAAGAAGAGGTGGATCTATGAGTTATATTAGCTTTGATCAATCAAAAGAATTTGATCTAGTTCTTTTAGGTAGAGTGGCTATCGATTTTAACCCTGCCTATAATGAGCAAGTTAAAGAAGAATTTAAGCCTTTAAAAAATGTTCATATGTTTGAAAAGTTTGTGGGAGGTTCTCCTGCAAATATTTCCGTGGGTATCACCAAACATGGGATGAAAGCTGGCTTCATTGGGAAAGTATCCGATGACCAGTTCGGAGAATATGTTATTGATTATTTTAATGAGCAAGGCATTGATACTTCTCAGATAAGTAAAGCGCAGCATGGCGAAAAGTTGGGTCTGACTTTTACAGAAATGCTATCGCCTAAAGAAAGTAGTATTTTAATGTATCGGAACCAAGCTGCGGATTTACAACTAAGTGTCGAAGATATCGATGAAGATTATTTGAAACGTTCAAAAGCCTTATTAATTTCAGGGACTGCTTTGGCGGAAAGCCCTTCAAGAGAAGCCGTGTTAAAAGCTGTGATGTTAGCGAAAAAAAACAACGTCAAAATTATTTTTGATATCGACTATCGAGAATACAATTGGAAAAATGTGGATGAAATCGCTATTTATTATTCAATAGTTGCGAAAGAATCAGATATTATTATGGGCTCGAGAGAAGAATTTGATTTAACTGAAAGATTGATTCAACCAAATATGACAGATAATGAAAGCGCTGTTTTTTGGCATAATTGTGGCGCTCAAATAGTCGTTATTAAACACGGAATGAAAGGCTCAACAGCTTATACAGCAGATCATCAACAGTTTTCAATTAAACCATTTCCAGTGGAGGCACGCAAGGGATTTGGTGGCGGTGATGGCTATGCTGCTGGATTTTTATATGGTTTATTTGAAGGTTGGGAAATTATCGATTGCTTGGAGTTTGGCTCAGCGGAAGCTTCGATGATGGTCAAAAGTAACAATTGCTCAGATTCTTTACCAACGACGCAAGAAGTAAAAGAGTTCATTGAACTGGAGAAGGAAATATACGGCGAAATGATCGCCAGGATTTAAGGTGGATAAAATGGAAAAGACGATTCGTTTAACGACAGCACAAGCATTATTAAAATTTTTGAATCAACAATATATCAGCATTGATGGAAAAGAAACACCTTATGTGGAAGGAATCTTTCATGTATATGGTCATGGGAATGTTTTAGGGATTGGTCAAGCGTTGGAACAAGCTCCGGGACATTTAAAAAGTTACAGTGGAAAAAACGAACAAGGGATGGCTCATGCTGCTATCGCTTTTGCTAGACAAAGTTTACGTAAGAAAATATTCGCAGTTTCAACGTCTGCTGGTCCAGGTTCTGCTAATTTATTGACTGCTGCTGGAACCGCCTTCGCTAATAATATACCTGTATTGTTTCTGCCAGCAGATACGTTTGCTACTCGGCAACCAGATCCCGTATTACAGCAGTTGGAACATGAATCAAGTGTAACCTTTTCTACCAACGATGCTTTCCAAGCGGTTTCTCGCTATTGGGATCGTATTAATCGGCCAGAACAACTGATGTCAGCATTGCTACGAGCATTTGAAGTTATGACCAATCCTGCAACTACAGGACCTGCCACCATTTGTTTGCCACAAGATGTTGAGTCAGAAGCCTATGATTATCCAGTAGAGTTTTTTAGAAAAAGAGTTCATTATATCGATCGACGGATGCCGACAATTCGTGAGCTTGAAACAGCTAGTCACTTGATAAAGGATAGTAAACACCCAGTAATTATTGTGGGGGGCGGTTGCAAGTATTCAGAAGCAGGTGAGAGCCTTCAGAAAATTTCTCAAGTTCATCAGATACCTTTGGTTGAAACACATGCTGGTAAATCAACTGTTTCATGGGAATTTGAAAATAATCTTGGAGGCTTGGGAATTTTAGGTACCTCGGCTGCTAATAAAGCTGTTCAGCAAGCGGATTTGATTATTGGAATTGGCACGCGTTATACGGATTTTACCACTGCATCAAAAAGTATTTTTAATTTTGAACAATCAAAAATGATAAATATTAACGTAAGTCGACCACAGACTTACAAAATGGAAGCGTTTCAAATTGTGGGAGATGCTCGAGCAACCTTAGAAGGAATTCTGCCAATGATTGAAGGATATCGGACGGCTTATGGTGAAAAAATCACTGAACTGAAGAACGAATGGGTGAAAGAGCGGGAGCGATTAAAAACAACTCATTTTAAACGGAAAGATTTTGATCCGGAAATCAAAAACCACTTTACACAGGATATTTTAAATGATTATGCTGATTCTTTGAATACAACTCTGACACAAACAGAGGTTTTCGTTCATCTGAATGATTTTGTCGAAGATGATGCGATTGTGATTGGTTCGGCAGGGTCATTACCAGGAGATATGCAACGATTGTGGAATCCTGTAAAGGAAAATACTTATCATTTAGAGTATGGCTATTCTTGTATGGGCTATGAAATTGCTGGTGCAATGGGGGTACGGCTTGCTAATCCTAATCAAGAGGTTTACGCATTAGTCGGTGACGGTAGTTTTTTGATGTTGCATAGCGAACTGGTCTCTGCATTACAATATGACAAAAAGATCAATATTGTTCTGTTCAATAATTCTGGGTTCGGATGCATTAATAATCTGCAAATGGAGAATGGCGGCATAAGTCAAGGGACGGAATTTAGAAATACAAAAGGCGAAATTATGAATATCAATTATGCTAAAATCGCTGAAGGATATGGTGCCAAAGCGTATCAAGTCCATTCGATTGAAGAACTAAAAAAGGCGATTGTCGACGCGAAAAACCAAACGCAATCGACATTGATTGAAATAAATGTTCTTCCTAAAACGATGACTGCTGGTTACGATGGTAGTTGGTGGAATGTCGGTGTTGCTGAAGTATCAGAAAAACCAGCGATTCAAGAAGCATACCAAGTTAAAAAAGAAAAACTTGCAACTGCTAGAAAATATTAGGTATTCGTCATACAACCAAAAAGTTAGGAGCGAATGAATTGAAAAAAACATTGAAACATCAACCGTTGATAAAAGAACTAGCTCCCGGTGTTCGACAAGTTCAAAATATTCGAAAAAACAACACTGATTTACAGTATATTGAGTTTCAAGTTCTTGAATTAGATAATGGAGCAATGTATCAAGAAGCTGGTAATGAACTGGAAGTTTGTATCGTCGTATTAACTGGTAAAATCAATGTTAAGGTGGACGATAAATGGTACGAGAATTTAGGTAAACGAACTTCCGTTTTTGAAAAAATTCCTACAGATAGTATCTATATCCCAGCAAAAACGTCGTTTGAACTAATAGCAACTTCTGCTACTGTTCGTTTGGCCCTTTGTTATTCGCCAGCTAAAAAAACGTTGCCAGTGCACGTGATTACCGCTGAGGAAAATACAGTTGAAAAACGAGGGATATATCAGAATAAACGACTAGTGCATAACATTTTACCAGACAATGTCGACACTGCCAGTAGTTTGTTGGTGGTTGAAGTCTACACTGAAGGTGGCAACTTTTCTAGCTATCCACCACACAAACATGACCAAGAAAATTTACCTGACGAATCTTATTTAGAAGAGACGTATTATCATGAGCTGAATCCAGAGCAAGGATTTGTTTTCCAACGAGTATATACAGAGGATGGTTCTATAGATGAAACGATGACTGTAGAGCATCAAAATGTTGTGGAAGTACCTAAGGGATATCATCCTGTCGGCGTGCCAGATGGCTACACCTCTTATTATTTAAATGTGATGGCAGGACCTGAACGAATTTGGAAGTTTCATAACGAGAAAAAACACGAGTGGATTTTAAATCGGAACGAATTGACTAACAATTAGAAATAAAAAATAAGTAGACTTTTTTTAGGAGGAAAATAAATGACTCGATTTTTAAAGAATTATATAGGTGGCCGCTGGGTAACAAGTACAGCCACTGAATTTGAAGAAGTGATCAATCCGGCAACAGAAGAAGCATTAGTAAATGTTCCATTATCTAGTGAAGCAGAAACTGCAGAAGCAATCAGAGTAGCGGATGAGGCTTTTCAAACATGGAAAAAAGTAAGTGTTCCAGTTCGTGGCCGCTATCTTTTCAAATTGCATCATTTATTGATGACGAATAAAGAAGAGCTAGCACGATTAATTACGCTTGAAAATGGAAAATCTTTGTCAGAATCATTAGGTGAGGTTCAGCGAGGGATTGAAAATGTCGAGCACGCAGCGAGCATTACGAATTTAATAATGGGTGATTCTCTATCCACAGCGGCTACAGATATTGAAATTACCAATTACCGTTATCCCATCGGTGTTGTTGGGGGAATTACTCCTTTCAATTTTCCGATGATGGTACCGTTTTGGATTTTCCCAATGGCGTTAGCAGCAGGGAATACGGTGGTGCTGAAGCCTTCCGAAAAAACGCCATTATTGATGGAAAAAATTGTTGAATTAATAGAAGAAGCAGGATTTCCAAGTGGCGTCTTTAATGTTGTCTATGGGGCACACGATGTTGTTAATACTTTATTGCGTGATCCATTAGTAAAAGGAATTAGCTTTGTAGGTTCAAAAAATGTTGGTGAATATGTCTATAAAGAAGGAACAAAAAATCTGAAACGAGTCCAGGCATTAACTGGCGCAAAAAATCATGTCATCGTTTTAAAAGATGCCAACCTTGATCGTGCAGTAAAAGACATTATCGGTGGCTCTTTTGGATCAGCGGGTGAACGCTGTATGGCCGCTTCGGTGATTGTTGTAGAGGAAACTATTGCAGATCAATTCGTTGAAAAATTTAAGGCTGCAGCACAGACGATAAAAATTGGAAATGGTCTGGAAGAAGGAGTCTTTTTAGGCCCCGTGATTCGAAAAGAGGCGCAGCAACGAACATTTGATTACATTCAAAAAGGTATTGATGAAGGGGCGGACTTATTGTTAGATGGCCGTGAAAATATTCCTGAAAAAGGCTACTTCGTGGGACCTACGATCTTTGATCGTGTCACGATGGACATGAAGATTTGGCAAGATGAAATTTTTGCACCCGTTGCCTCAATTGTTCGAGTGAAAAATCTAGAAGCAGCAGTTACACTGACCAATCAATCAGAATTTGCTAACGGTTCATGTCTCTATACGAGTAATGCTTCAGCTATCCGTTACTTTAGAGAGAATGTTGATGCAGGAATGTTAGGCATCAACTTAGGTGTACCAGCACCAATGGCTTGGTTTGCTTTTTCCGGCTGGAAACACTCTTTCTATGGTGACTTACACGCCAATGGAAAAGACAGTGTAGAATTTTATACACATCGAAAAGTTGTAACTGCTCGATACGCTCCTAGCGAAATAAACTAGTTTTACTTCGAAGCTCTGTCAAAGGAGCTTCGAGGATTCTATGATTAAAGCGGTGAAAGTATCTTTTATTAGTACAAATATAAGACATGACTTTCTGAAAATAATGATTGACTAAATAAAATTGTAAGCGTATACATAATACGCATAAAATAAAGAAATCGGAGGACAAATAATTGAAAGTAAAAGTAGGCGTAATTGGTACAGGGGCGATTGGAATCGAACATATTAACAGAATTAATCACAAGACACAAGGCGCTTTTGTAACAGCAGTATCAGATATTAATGTTGAAGCGGCAAGCAAAATTGCTGAGGAGATTGGGGCTCAATTTTTCAAAACAGGCGAAGAATTAATTGCTTCTGAAGAAGTGGAAGTTGTTGTTGTTACTTCCTGGGACCCAACACACGAAAAATATGTCTTGGAAGCAATCAAGCATGGAAAATACGTATTCTGCGAAAAACCATTAGCAATGGATGCCGCAGGATGTCGCCGAATTGTAGATGCAGAAGTCGCTTATGGTAAAAAATTGGTACAGGTGGGCTTCATGCGTCGATACGATCGTGGCTACATTGAGTTGAAAGAAGCAATTGAATCAAAACAGTATGGTGAAGCTCTGATGCTCCATTGTGCGCATAGAAATCCAAGCGCTGATGAAAATTATAAGACGCCAATGGCAATCAGTAATACTGCAATCCATGAAATTGATGTTCTTCGTTGGCTATTAGCCGAAGATTATGCCTCAGTGCAAATGATTTTACCAAAGAAAACCAGTCATACACATGCAGATTTACATGATCCTCAATTACTGATTTTCCAGACGAAATCAGGTGTAACAATTGATTTAGAAATTTTTGTTAATTGTCGTTTTGGCTACGACATTAAGTGTGACGTAGTTTTTGAAACGGCAGAAGTCGGAATGACGGATCCAGCCTATACCAAAATTAAAGCTGCGGAGAAAAATTACACACCAATTTCGCCCGACTGGCAAACGCGTTTTTTAGATGCGTATGATTACGAATTTAAGTTATGGGTTGATTCAATTAAAAACGATAAACTTGTTGGTCCAACTGCTTGGGATGGCTACGTGGCAGCAATCACAATGATGGCTTGTCATGAATCTCGTGAGTCAGGGGAAAAAGTAATGATTGAAATAGATGAACAACCAGCGTTATATACCAAATAATTCTTAATAAAAGGAGGGGTTTTGTGGAAAATATTAGAGTAGGAATCGTAGGATTAGGTAGATTAGGCAAGGTACATGCAAAAAATTTATCTTCTGCTGTTAGTGGCTGTGAGCTTACGGCCGCCTGTAGTTTAGTTGAATCAGAATTAGCATTTGCACAGAAGGAGTTAGGTGTTAAGTATACGTTTTCTAGTTATGAAGAAATGGTTCAAAGCGCTGTAATTGATGCCGTTTTTATTGTTTCACCTTCAGGATTCCACTGTGAACAAGTCCGTTTAGCTATGGAAAATGGGAAACACGTATTTACTGAAAAACCATTGGGAATTGAAATTGAGGACATAAAAAAAACACAAGAGGTTATTGAAAAATATCCCGAGCAAGTATTTATGTTAGGTTTCATGCGCCGTTACGATGAATCTTATCAGTATGCGAAAAAAATGGTAGAAGATGGGGAAATTGGGGAAGTCACGTTAATCCGTTGTTATGGAATTGATCCGAGTGATGAACTGGAAAGCTTCGTTAAGTTTGCAATGAACAATGATAGTGGCGGTTTATTTCTAGATATGGCGATTCACGATATTGATTTGGTTCGTTGGTTTACTGGTCAAGAGGTAGAACAAGTTTGGGCAATTGGTAAAAATGCTGCATATCCAGAATTAGATCAAGTCGGTGAATTGGAAACCGGAGCAGCTATGATGAGTCTTAAAGATAAAACAATGGCTTTACTAGTTGCTGGAAGAAATGCTACACATGGTTACCATGTCGAAACAGAAATCATGGGCACCAAAGGGATGTTACGAGTAGCGCAAGTACCTGAAAAAAATTTAGTGACTATTATGAATAATCAAGGGTTGTGCGACCTTGCTCTCAAAACTTTCCAGAAAGATTTAGAGAAGCATTCATTCGAGAAGCACAAGAATTTATTTCCTGTATTCAAGAAAAACGTCAACCAGCAGTTAATGCAGAAGATGGTCTACAATCAACAAAAATTGCATTAGCTTGTCAAGAATCATTTGATACGAATCGTTTGGTACAACTATAAATGAAGTAGGAGAGTGACATAATGGCGAAACAAATTCAACTAGCTATTGCGCCGATTGCATGGACAAATGATGATATGCCAGAGCTAGGAAGCGAAAATACGTTTGAACAATGCGTTAGTGAGATGGCGCTAGCTGGATTCAAAGGTACGGAGATTGGTAACAAGTATCCAAAAGATCCACAGGTTTTAAAACAATATTTAGATATTCGTGGACTAAAAGTAGCGAGTGCTTGGTTTAGTACATTTTTAACAACAAAACCTTTCGAAGAAACCGCGGAAGACTTCAAAAAACATCGAGATTTCTTACATGCAATGGATGCTAAGGTTATTGTTGTGGCTGAACAAGGACACAGCATACAAGGAATTATGACGGCTCCTGTTTTTAATGAGAAACCAATTTTTTCTGATGAAGAGTGGCAAAAACTAGCTGAAGGATTAGAAAAACTAGGAGACTTGGCACATGAAAAAGGTATGGAGATTGTTTACCATCACCATATGGGGACAGGAGTCCAAACGACTGAAGAAATCGATCGATTAATGAAAATGACGGATCCGACAAAAGTTAAATTATTGTTTGACACTGGCCATCTTGTCTTCTCAGGAGAAGATCCAATCGCAATCTATCAGCGCTATCAAGACCGGATTAAACACATTCACTTCAAAGATATTCGCCAACAAATGGCAGAGGAAGTCAGAACAGAAGAAGATAGCTTCTTAAAGGCCGTGAAAAAAGGCGTCTTTACAGTCCCTGGGGATGGTATGATTGATTTCAAACCAATTTGGTCAGCAATCGAAGAGAGTGGCTATAGAGGTTGGATTGTAGTTGAAGCGGAACAAGATCCTGCCAAAGCCAATCCGTTTGAATATGCCGTCAAAGCACGAAACTATATCCGAAAGGTCGCCGATCTTTAATCTAATCGAGAAGGAGCTAGACAATGAATCTATTTTCAATAATCAGTTTCCTAGTAATTGTCATCTGCGTATGGATTTTTGCCTATTCTCGATCCAGAAGTGTAGATACTTCTGGATCAGAAGGTTTCTTCATGGGTGGCCGAAGCTTAACAGCCTTACCGATTGCTGGGACAATTATTATGACCAACCTATCCACAGAGCAAATTGTTGGACAAAACGGTCAAAGCTATCATGCAGGAATGGAAGTTATGGCTTGGGAAGTAACTGCTGCAATTGCAATTGTCGCATTGGCAGTCATTTTTTTACCAAAATATTTTAAATACGGTATTAATACGGTTTCAGATTTCATTGAAATTCGTTATGATACAGTTACAAAACGAATTATTTCAATCTTGTTTATTGTTACCTATATGATTTCTTTTTTACCAGTAGTTCTTTATTCTGGGTCACTAGTATTCAATAAGATTTTTCATATTGATGAGCTGCTGGGTGTCGAACCTATTGTCGCAATCATTCTTGTGGCGATGGTGATTGGTATTGTTGGGATTCTTTATCTGCTGATTGGCGGCCTATCTTTAAGTGCCAATAGCGATTCGATTTATGGCGTTGGTTTATTGGTTTGTGGTTTGTTGGTTCCAATACTAGGTTTAATGAAACTGGGTGATGGCAGTTTTATTGGTGGGATTGAACAGGTTGTTGAAAACACACCATGGTTACTGAACTCTGTAGGTGCAATTGATTCTGCTGTTGTACCATGGCCAACATTATTTACAGGGATGTTGTTTAATAATTTGTATTTCTGGTGTACCAATCAGATGATTGTTCAAAAAGCACTTTCAGGAAAAAATTTAGCAGAAGCACAAAAAGGGGCTTTTTTAGTGGGGATTTTCAAAGTGTTTGGCGCATTATTCTTAGTATTTCCAGGAATTGTTGCAAGAAATCTTTTTGGGGATGCGTTGATGTCCAATCCTGATAACGCATATCCATATTTAGTAACTGAAGTTTTACCAAAAATGCTTTTCGGCATTTTTGCTGCAGTTATTTTTGGGGCAATTTTATCTTCCTTTGCGGGGGCTTTAAATGCAACCTCGACTCTGTTTTCGCTAGATTTTTACAAACCAATTATCAATAAGAAAGCAGATGACAAACAAATTGCTCGTGCGGGAAAAACAGTTACAGTTATTGTAGGGATTATTTCAATTATCGTTGCACCGTTTATTTCTTTTGCACCAGCTGGATTGTATCAATTTGTTCAAGAGTTTAATGGATTATACAATATGCCATTGTTAGTGATTATACTTTTTGCGTTTTATTCCAAAAAAGCAACTGCTTTTGGAGCAAAAATGACAATTGCTATCCACATTATTTTGTATGCGCTATCAAAAGTATTTTTGAAAGATATCCATTTTTTATATGTCTTAAGCCTGCTCTTCTTCTTAGACATTCTTATTTTAATAGTAGTTTCTAAAATAAAACCAGATGGCGAATTTGTTTTAAATTCTTTTGATACGAAAGTAAATATTGAACCTTGGAAACATACAAAACTTGTCGCAAGTATATTAGTTGTCGTGGTTATCCTAACCTATGCAGCATTTTCACCAATCGGATTTGCTAGATAAAAATATTTCATGAATGAGGAGAAGTTTATGAGCAAAAACATATTGATTATTTGTGAGACAGGAATTAGTGCATCGCTGTTAGTTTCAAAATTACTTGAAGCAATTAGGGAAAAAGAGTTATCTTATGATTTAGATTATGCGCCTGTTTGTCGGATTGAGGAAAAACTTGGTTATAAAGAGTATGATGTGTTAATGTTGACCCCACAAGTCGCTCGTGTCAAAGAAAAAGTGGAAAAATATTTAGAAGGTTGTCAGGGGCAGGTTGTTTTTATCGATCAAGAAGATTTTCGTTATATGAACACAGAGAAGATACTCGCAAGTATCGAAAAGTAAGATTTAGAGAGTGGGACATCAGTCAACTTTGGTTGATGTCTTGCTTTTTTATTGTGTTCAAAAAGAGCAGAGTCAAAATCTTATGTTTCATAGTGAGTACCAAATGCTTTTATAGAAATAAAGCTAGAGTTATTATTTTAGTAAAAAATAGATTAATTTACTAAAATAATATATAATAAAGGTAAAACTAGGAGGGAAGCATATGACGTGTATTTCATTATCGATTTTAAATCAAGAACAAGAAGTTAGAAAAGCTAAGATAGATGATTCAGATTCTTTGAAAGAGTTAACTATTACAGGAAAAGATTTTGTTTGTTTAGCTGCTCGGGATTGTCAATTACAAGACGGCGATGTGATTCAAGTTTGTTTAGATACGCCCAATACTTATTTAATGGTGAAGTTAGATGCTACGCTTGATAGCAGTTTAATTTATGTTCCAGAACAAAAATGGACGTTTCCAATCATAAAAAATGAAAACGTTATCGAAGCGCGAGCAGCGTATCGTTTTGAAACCAAGAAACCTTATATAAGTGTGCGTATTGCCACTAAAGAAGAAATTAAGAGTTATCGTAATTGGGCGTTAAATCCACATGATTTACAACATTTTACTGGTGCGTATCCTCATGCATCTGCCAATGTGGAAACGCGAAATGATGCCACTTTTTTTGCTTGCAATGCGATTGACGGTACCTTTGCTAATCTTTATCATGGGCCGTATCCTTATCAATCATGGGGGATTAATCAGCAATTAGATGCCGCATTAAAAATTGAATTTGGGCGTGAAGTCTTGTTGGATAAAGTGATCTTAACATTACGAGCGGACTTTCCTCATGATAATTATTGGCAACAAGTGACTTTAAAATTTTCCGACGGTACACATGAGGTCTTTAAAACTGTTAAGACTGAGCAACGCCAGAGCTTTACCTTTGCGAAACGGGCAGCGGAGTGGGTGATACTAACAGAGTTAATTCAAGCAGATGAACCATCACCATTTCCAGCATTAACACAAATTGAATTATTTGGTCAAAACAAATAAAAAATAAGGACGGTTCCTTTATAGGAGCGGTCCTTATTTTTTATTTCTGGCGTGGGCTAGTTGTCGATTGGCGGACAACCAATTCTGTGTTTAACAGGACTCTACGAGGAATGCTAGGCATTTGAATTCGTTTGTGCAATAAATTAATGCCTGTCTCGCCCATCTCTTCAGTAAAGGCATGGACAGAGGATAGCGGCGGTGAGACATATTGAGAAATAGAGATATCATTGATCCCCATGACACTAATTTCTTCAGGAACCTTTATACCGTGTGCGGCTAACGTATGTATCACACCGATTGCAAAGGCGTCATTATAAGCAAGAATCGCAGTAGGTAAATCATTTCCCCATTTCTCTAACGCTTCTTCTGTCAATTGTTCCCCTGTTTTGACATCCAACATGCCATTTTCTTTTAAGATAAAATAATCTTCGTTAAACAAGTGATAATGCTGCATAATGTCAAGATAAGCGTTGGTTGTCGGTGTTTTATAGCGACGGAAACCATACATATTTTCGCTTTCTTCGGCACCAATAAAGGCAATTTTTTCGTGGCCCAATTCTAAAAGATGAGTTAAGGCAATCTCGGTTGCTTGATAAAAATCAGTATTTACAGAATCAAATTCTTCCAATGGGAAATTACTGCCAATTACACAAAGATTGGGATGCAGTTGCTGCAACTCTTGTAACGTCTTTTGAGTGAATTTGCCAATTGCCAAAATGCCATCAATCCCTTGAAGGTTATGTTGTTCCAATTGAGAAACTTTGAGAATATTGTAACCTAACTCTTCGGCCCGTTTTTCAGCGCCTAAACGAATCGACATATAGTAAATATCCGTTAGTTCTTCGTCATCTGAACGCCACTGAACGACGGCAATCGAAGGCTCTTGCGGAGCTGTTTGTACGGAAAGGTTAGGTGTCAGTTGCTCCTGCTGTTTGTTTTTATTTTTAGTTTTATATTTCGTATAATTCAGGGTTTCTGCTGCTTCAAAAATTTTTCGCTTGGTTTCCTCTGTAACGGATAAGTTTGGATCATAGTTCAGAACTCGCGATACAGTTGAAATTGAAACATTCGCGACTTTTGCGATATCTGTGATAGTTGCCATTCTAAATGCCTCCTTCTCAAGTACTATTATAGCATATAGTATATTTCTTTTTAGTAAAAAAAAGCAAGAAAAAGCTTTTTTTACTTTTTTTTAGCAAAAACTATTGATTTTTTGACTAAAAAAATATACTATAAAGTCAAAGAAAGCGCTTTAATTCGATGGAGAAGGTGGTTTAGTGAAAAGATTTTCATTTTTTTTACTAATTTTACTTGCTTTAACAGGTTGTAAATCCGGTGAAAAAGAATTTGATGAAGAATCTCTTCAAAATCTAAAGGAAACGGCACAGTCTTATTCAGAAACAGAATTACAAAATGGTGACGTTCGTTTAAATGAATATATTTCTTTGAAAGGGGAGATTGTTGAGAGTGACAGTCGTTCCAGTTTAATAAAAAAAGGTGATCGTTTTATTTTGAAAAGTGGTTCTAGTAAATATCAAGTTTTTAATGAGCAAAAGAAAAAATTGAAGATTGGTGACGAAGTGACAGTTTACGGAGAATATTACGGCTTTTTGAAAGGGACATTAATTGAAAGTGAGGAGAATCATGATTCAGCCACGAATTAGACAGAATCCTTTTGAAACATACGAAGAAGTTGCAGAAGGATTTGAAGATTTATTAGCGCCACTGGAATTGTTTTTTGATCGAGAGTATCAAGGTCATCTGGATTTAGGGACACACGGAACGGTTTATTCTAAAGGGACACGTGATGCGGAGGCATTTTTACGACCATTATGGGGACTAGGTCCTTATGTAACGCAAAATGAAAGTGAGTATTTGAATGACTTTCTAACGGGAATTATCGAAGGAACCGATCCTGAGAGTTCATCTTATTGGGGAAAAACAAAAGATTATGATCAATTGATTGTTGAGATGGCAGCATTAAGTACATTTCTTTTGTTAAACAAAGAAAAAACGTGGGACCAATTAACAAAAGAACAGCAAAACAATTTACACAGTTGGCTGATACAAGCCAATGAAAACATTATTCCGCCAAATAATTGGCATTTCTTTAGAGTGTTGCTGAATTTAGCGATGAAACATTGTGAAATGCCGTATTCAAAAGAACAGATCGCTGTTGATTTGGCTGTAATTGATCGTTTTTATGTCGGTAATGGTTGGTATTATGACGGAGTCGAGACACAAGTTGATTATTATGTTTCTTTCGCTATTCATTATTATAGTTTATTGTATTGTCGTTTTGCCCCGGAAGATACCGCAAGAGTGGCTATTATGAAGGAACGAGCAACTTTGTTCGCGCAAGAGTTTAAATATTGGTTTACTCAGCCAGGAGAAGCGATTCCCTTTGGACGTAGCTTAACGTATCGTTTTACTCAAGTGTCATTTTTTAGTGCTTTAGTTTTTGCAGATGTTGAAGCATTGCCGTGGGGTGAGATTAAAGGTCTAATCAGCCGACATCTTCATCAATGGATGAACAAAGATATTTTTACAACAGATGGATTATTGTCGGTAGGTTATGATTATCAAAATATGGTCTTTGCCGAAGGCTATAATGGTCCTGGTTCACCTTATTGGGCCTTTAAAACATTCATTTTGTTAGCGGTTCCAAAAGATCATCCTTATTGGCAAGCAGAAACACAGCCTATTAGCTTTCCAGAAAAACACTTACCTTCACCAGAAAGTCGGAACTACTATCAAGTAAATGATGCAGGGACACATGGTTTAATGTTTCCAGCGGGACAATTTATTAATTATCAAGCTCATGCGCATGATAAATATAGTAAATTTGTTTATTCTTCCCATTTTGGTTTCAGTACTATAAAGAGTGATTATTGGTATTACGAAGGTGCTTATGATAATTGCTTGGCTTTAGCTGAAGACGACCACTATTTCCGCACGAAAGGATTAGATGATCAGTACGAAATTCTTGATGATCGTATCATTCATCAATGGCATCCTTGGTCCGATGTAGCAATCAAAACGACAATTGTACCATTAGAAGGCCAACATTTACGGATCCACGAAATTGAGACACAACGTGCATTAGTGGCTTATGAAGGTGGCTTCTCAATCCCGCTCTTCGATGAAAAGGTCACTTGTGTTTCTGATCAAATGGCTGAGGTAAAAAATGCAAAAGGTGTGTCAAAAGTAGAAAATATCAACGGCTTTTCTGAAGCTGCGATTATTCGAACAGAACCGAATACAAATTTACTTTATCCATTAACGGAGTTGCCATATTTGAAAGCAAACTTGTCGAAAGGGAAACATCTTTTAATTTCATTGGTGACAGGCGTACTACCGAATGAGCAAATTGAGCCAGTTAAAGTTAGGTTAAAAGAAAATCAGCTTTTAGTTGAAGAAAAAGTTGTAATTTTGGGGAATTAGGGGGAGAAATACACAATGACAGAAAATGGACAGATTGAGTGGTTGCCGAAGCAAATCAGTTTTGCTTTAAACAAAGTTCGAGGAAATTTAGAGACATTTAAAGAATTAGTTCCACCCGCGGCAAGTTTAAATCAAATTTATTATCCTGAAGAAAATATTGACTGGACGGCCAGCTTTTGGCCAGGAATGTTATTTTTAGCAAAGGAATTAACAAATTCAACAGAGTTCGATGAAGTGATTACCACACAGATGGCTTCTTTTCAACATCGCTTGGATGAACAAATTGAGCTGGAAACACATGATATAGGCTTTTTGTATATTTTAACAGCAATTGCCGATTATCAAGTCAATGGTCATGAGGCCTCAAAAGAAATGGCCTTGCAAGCTGCGGACTTATTAATGAAACGTTATTCACCAAAAGCCAAGATTATTCAAGCTTGGGGGAATTTAGACGATCCAGAGCAACGAGGTAGAATGATTATTGATTGTTTAATGAACTTACCATTATTATACTTTGCAGCAAAAATGACTGGCAAGCAAGAGTATTATGAAGCTGCCTACAATCATGCGAAACAAACACAAAAATATATTGTGCGAGAAAATCACACCACGTTCCATACGTATTATTTTGATACGGAAACAGGCGAAGCTTTATACGGTAAGACGCAACAAGGATATTCAGACGATTCTTGTTGGGCTCGCGGCCAAGCCTGGGGAATTTACGGCTTTACGTTAAGTTATTTATATACAGGAGATAGTAGTTTTCTGGAAACAGCAAAAAATGTTGCTGATTACTTTATTCAAGAATTACCAGAGGACAAAATCTGTTACTGGGATTTAATTTTCAATGAAGGGAGTGAAGAAGAACGTGATAGCTCATCTGCTGCAATTGCTGCATGTGGCTTACTAGAATTATCTCGTCAGCTTCCATTAAATGATGAAAAACATGGCTATTATGAAAAGGTTGCGCTAGAACTATTACAAGCATTAGCGGAAAAGTATACAACGGTTTTACGACCAGAGTCGAACGGCCTATTGCTTCATGGTGTCTATGATAAAAAAACAAATACAGGAGTCGATGAATGCATGATTTGGGGCGACTACTTTTATTTGGAAGCGTTAACTCGTTTAGCGAAAAGCTGGTATTCTTTTTGGTAATTCATGGAGGAAAACTCCTAAAAAATAATAAATAGCGGAGGTAGTACAAATGAAATTTTGGAAAAAAGGCTTAACAGCGGCAGCGTTGTTAGCGGTGGCGGCAGTAACTTTAACAGCATGTGGTGGTTCAAGTGAAAAGAAAGCAACTGAAAAGAGTGAAGATGGCAAAACAAAATTAACAGTAACTACTTGGAATTATGACACGACCCCAGAATTTGAGAAATTATTCAGAGCTTTTGAAGCGGAAAATCCTGATATCACTATTGAACCGGTGGACATTGCTTCAGATGATTATGACACAAAAGTAACAACGATGCTTTCATCAGGAGATACGACGGATATTTTAACCATGAAAAACTTACTTTCATATTCTAATTACGCGCTACGCAATCAATTGGTGGATTTAACCGATCACGTTAAAGATTTAGATATCGCACCTGCCAAAGCAAGTTACGAGATGTATGAAATCGATGGTAAAACCTATGCTCAGCCTTACCGTACAGATTTCTGGGTATTGTATTACAATAAAAAAATGTTTGATGAAGCCGGAATTGCCTATCCCGATAACTTAACTTGGGATGAATATGAAGCGTTAGCGAAAAAATTATCTAAACCAGAAGAACAAGTATATGGTGCCTATCAACATACTTGGCGCTCAACCGTTCAAGCGATTGCTGCTGCTCAAAACAATGCCAATTTGATTGAACCAAAATACAATTATATGGAAACTTATTATGATCGCGCATTGAGAATGCAAAAAGATCAATCACAAATGGATTTTGGAACAGCAAAATCAACAAAAGTAACGTATCAATCACAATTTGAAAATTCAAAAGCGGCGATGATGTACATGGGTAGCTGGTACATGGGGACTTTATTAACAAACATTGATGATGGCAAAACAAATGTCGAATGGGGGATTGCCGAAATACCACAACAAGAAAAAGGCAAAGCAACTACCTTTGGCTCACCGACAAGTTTTGCAATTAATAAAAACAGTAAAAAACAAAAAGCTGCTCAAAAATTCTTAGACTTTGCTTCAGGTAAAGAAGGTGCAAAACTTTTAGCAGAAGTAGGGGTGGTTCCTTCTTATAAAACAGATGAAATTGATAAAATCTACTTTGCAAGAAAAGGAATGCCTTCAGATGAAGTCTCACAAAAAGCCTTTAACCCAGATACAATTAATTTAGAATTCCCATCTGATAAAAACGGTGCCGCAATTGATAAAGTATTACAAGAAGAACATGATTTAATTATGGTCGGCGACGAAAAACCAAAAGATGGTATTGCTAACATGGAAAAACGTGTCAAAGCAGAGATAGACTAACTATTATTTCCTGCAAAAACACAAAAGATTGATGAAAAAAATAAGCTGAAATGAGTAACCTACAATGAATTTCAGCTTATTTTTTTAAATAAAGAATGTAGCTTGAGTTTGGAAGGAGGGCCTGTTAAGTTCACTTAACAGAATACAATTATGGAAATTACTTCAAAAACAAAAACAGCAAATAAATTGAGACGAAAAAATACGTGGACTGCGTTATCTTTTATCGCACCAAACTTTATTGGCTTTTTCCTCTTCACTTTAATCCCGGTTATCTGTTCACTGATTTTAGCTTTTATGAGTTGGGATTCTTTTTCAACTCCTGAATTTGTCGGAATGAAAAATTTCACCAAAATGATTCATGATGATACGTTTTGGATTTCGTTAAAACAAACGTTTATCTATACGATTGGTGTTGTTCCGTTAACATTGATTTGCTCATTAGGACTAGCGATTTTGTTGAATCGTAAAATTAGAGGGATGAAATTTTTTAGAACGGCTTTTTTCTTTCCTTATGTAACGTCATTAGTTGCGATTGCGGTCGTTTGGAATATGCTATTTCATCCAACAATGGGACCAATTAATCAATTTTTGAAATTATTTATTGAAAATCCTCCTGGCTGGACATCTAGTTCTACTTGGGCTTTACCAGCAATTATCATCGTTAGTGTGTGGCGCTTTATGGGGTATTATATGATTTTGTATTTAGCTGGTTTACAAAGTGTGCCAAGAGAATTATATGAAGCAGCGTCAATGGATGGCGCGGGTAAATGGAATCAATTTTTAAATGTTACCTTACCTTCACTACGACCAACGACCTTTTTCGTGACTATCATGCTTGTAATTAACTGTTTCAAAGTGTTTGACTTAGTTCAAGTTATGACTGGTGGTGGACCAGGACGTGCAACGAATGTGTTAGTTTACGAAATTTACAATGAAGCCTTTGTCAAATTTAATTTTGGTTATGCATCAGCCATTGCGATGGTCTTATTCATCATCGTTCTAGCGATTACTGTGGCCCAATTTAAATGGAATCAACATCAAGAGAAAGTTTAGGAGGAGAAAAGATGGAAGCAACTTTTTCAAAAAAAGAAAATACTCGAAAAGCAAAAACGAAAAAAGCAGAAAAAGTCACACCTGGTGGGATCCTTGTAATCATTCTCTTAACTTTACTTGCGTTAATTACTTTGGTGCCTTTCATTTGGATGGTTTCAGCATCATTTAAAACAAACAATGAAGTTTTCACCATTCCAATTCAATGGATTCCTAAAAGTTGGCATCCAGAAAACTATTCCGTTATTTGGGAACGCATTCCGTTGTTAACTTTCTTTAAAAATACGTTATTTTTAAGTATTGTGATTACGATTATTCAACTATTTACTTCAAGCTTTGCAGCATATGGCTTTTCAAAAATGAATTTTAGAGGAAGAGATACACTTTTTATTACGTACATCGCAACAATTGCTATTCCTTGGCAATCGTATATGATTCCACAATTTATTATGATGCGTCAATTAGGTTTGACTGACACGTTATGGTCACTTGTTTTATTACAAGCATTTAATGCATTTGGGGTCTTTTTACTGAAACAATATTACAGTAGTATTCCAGATTCACTATGTGAAAGTGCGCGGATTGATGGGTTAAGTGAGTGGGGAATTTATTGGAAAATTATTTTACCATTAACCAAACCAGCTTTAGCCAGTCTCACGATTATTACTTTTGTGAATACATGGAATGACTATATGGGACCTTTCATTTATTTATCTTCTACTGAGAATAAAACGATTCAGTTAGGTTTGAAAATGTTCGTCGGTTTATTTGATGCTGAATATGCCTTAATCATGGCCGCATCAGTGGTTTCTATTTTACCAGTAGGGATTGTCTTTTTAGCAATGCAAAAATACTTTGTTGAAGGTATTGCTACATCTGGAATGAAGAATTAGGAGGAAGTTTGAATGTTTACTAAGCAAACCTTTGATAATAATATCTATATGAAAATTTTTCGCTGGCTTTACATTTTATTTATCGGTAATCTAGGGCTTCTCTTAGTGAACATTCCTTTTTTCATAGCGGTGATTAGCTTAGACATTGATCCACGAAACCTCCCACTTTTTGTAGTAACGTTGCTGCCGATGGGGGCAGGGATGATTGCACTTTTAGGTTTAATCGATACTTTTAAAGAAGAAAAGGAGCTGGATCCATTTAAAACTTTTTTTCAAAAGTTTCGTCAGTTTGGGTTAAGAGGCTTTCTTATCAGCTTGCTAGGCTTAGGAAGTAGCATCATCAGTGTGACAGATATATTCTTTTTTGCCAAAACAACGATTGGTAAATGGTTTATTCCGTTGATGGTCCTTCTGCTAATTTTTGGGTTAGCTATTATGCTGAATGCTTGGTATTTTCAAGTACGAAACCCGCAAGCTTCTTTTAAAGATGTGTTTCGGATTTCTGTTTACTATGGACTGCGGAAATGGTATGTCAGCTGTCTAAATGTTTTTTTACTATTCTCAATGTTTGCAATGATGTTTTTGAAGCCACAGTTTGGGTTTGTTGTAACCCCTGTCCTTTTCCTAGGGATTATTTATTTAAATACTGGGAAATTGCATGAAAAGCAAAAAAAGAATAAATAATTTTTACATAATAAGTAATCTCGATTTTCAGGAAAATGAATGAAGGTGGGATTGCTTATTTTGTTCTTGCCTTGTTTATTAAAGTGGAGGGAGCGAACGAATGAAGAAAAAAATAATTATTTTAAGTAGCTTTTTGATAGGTGCTATTTTTGTGCTCGTTATTTTTACTACCAGCCAGCAAAGTATGATTAATAACGAAGCAATCCAAGTCGAAGAATTAATTGTTTATGGCGATAAAAATATGAATCGTGTAGCGAAGCAATTCTCTGATCAGAATAATTTAACTTCGTTTGGGAAAAATTTCTGGCGCAAAACGTATAACGGAAAATCACCCACTCAGGAACTACTGAAGGTTGCAATGGAGGATTTAGTACAACATAAAATGATTAGACAACTGGCGACGGAGTTAGAAATAGCCCACTCACAAACATTTGGGCAAGAAAAAAAAGAATGGCAAGACCAAAAGAGCAGTTTAACGCTCTGGCAATTTTTAGATGCAAAAGATCAACAATTACAGGACCAAATAAAAGAGAAATTAATGGAGAAAGAAAAGCCAACGCAAAAAGAATTGCGGCAGGCCTTTGAGCAATTGGATGATAAATATAAAAAGACCGATTACTTTGTTGAAGCAATTGAAATTCCAACTTTTTCAGGTAAGCAAGCAGAATTAGAAAAAATAGCCGAAGCAATCTCTCCGAATCTATCTTATGAGGAGACGTTATTGGAGTGGCAAAATAAATTACCTAATCTTGTTATTGAATCGTATCAATTGAAGAGTGCAGAAATCCAAAAAGAGGATATTTATTCGTTGTCTGTTGGGGAGATTCTTAGTGAAAAAGCTGTTGGTACCGTGGTAAAAGGATACCACGAAAACCAATACTTTTATATTTTTAATAAGGAAGGAGGGCAACTTTTACAGTTTGAAGAAGCACCACAATTTGGCAAAAATGCCTATATCAACACACGCTACAAAGAGAAATTAGCTACGTATCAACAAGCAACCAAAGTAGACTTGTTGGAGAAAGACAGAGAAAAGTTTTTTCAAAATTATCAAAATAAAAACAGTTAAGGAGCAGAAAATGAGAAAAAAAGCGTATTTTAAAAGTGTAACCATCTTCCTTTCTATTTTGCTTGTTTTTTCCCAGCTTCAATTATTTAGTCTTCCTGCTTATGGGGAAACAGTGAGTGATCAACCGTTACTTTTTCGTTCAGTAGGTGTCGCTCAAAGTGGGACGACCTACTATGTGGATGGGGAAGGAGGAAATAATGCCAATGATGGGCAGTCTCCAGCCAGTGCTTGGCGTGATTTTGAAAAAGTGAATCAGACGGAGTTTCAGCCAGGCGACCATCTTCTGCTGAATGCGCAAAGTACCTGGAATAACCAATTGTTGCATCCAAAAGGGAATGGGACAGCGGCACAAAAGATTGTCATTGATTTTTATGATACGAATGACAAAGGAGAAACCATTTTTGAAACAACACGGCGTCCGATTATTAACGGTGGTGGCACCTACAGCACAGGGACTTTCAAACGTGCAATCTCAGGGGCCGTGCAGTTAGTGAACCAAGAATATTGGGATATTTCAAATTTAGAAGTGACAAATACACCAGAGCTAGATAATCTCGAAGGCTATAAGAAACCAGGAGATGCTCAAAGAGCGGGGATATTAGTACTAGGATATGAACAAAATCGAACGTTCAATAGTGTCACGATAAGGAATAACTATGTTCATGATGTTCAAACAGAATATTATTTGAATCTAAGTGGGAATACTGCAACCAAACGATTAAAAGCGGTAGGTGGAATTATTGTTTTAGGAAGTTGGTTTGATGAGAATGGCAATGTAGTAACGGCAGCCAATGATCATCGAACAACGACTGGATTTAATGATATTTTGATTGAAAATAATGTGATTCAACGAGTGGGACTTGAAGGAATTCGAACAAAAGCTGATTCAGATACCTCAAGAGGCAACACTTTCTACAAAACGTTTTCTAATATTACGATTCGTAATAACTATTTAGAAGATATTGCTGGCGACGGGATTGTCTTGTCAGAAGCCAAAAGTGGCGGTGTCGTCGAAGGAAATGTTGCTGTCCGAATGTGCAATGCCGATTATGGTACACAAAATTACGCGGGCGTTTGGGCAATGTCTGTAGATGACGGACTGTTCCAATATAACGAAGTATACGGAATCAAATATGGATTTAACGATGCTGAAGCTTATGATGTGGACATGCAGTCAAACAATGTTATTTATCAATATAACTATTCACATCATAATACTGGCGGCTTTTTATTGCTTATGTCTGATCAAAAAAATTCGGTTATTCGGTACAATATCTCAGCTAATGACGGCGGTGGTAACCGAGGAACAGGTAAAGACAATCCAGGCGGAGCTGGTGGCTACAATTATAAAGAACAAAGCATTTTCCATTATTGGGTGAAAAATGATGGAGCGGCAATGCCAACTATCCACAATAATACGATTTATGTTGGCGACGGTATTTCAACATCATTATTTGGTGAAGGAAATAGTTCTGACAACAGTGGTACAGTAGCCAATTTTTACAATAATATTTTATACAAAGAAGGTACCGGACAATTAAAATTCTTATCTAATTATCCAACAAATGGGACACAACCAATTGAACGTAAAATGGTCGATAATCCAGAAAAATATTTCAAAAATAATGTTATTTGGCCAAAAGAAATTGCTACAGAAAAAAGTGGTGCAACTGTTGAAAAATTAGTATCAAGTGGAAACATTTTTGAAAAACCACAATTAGAAATCACAGATAACCCTGAAAAAGTGAAAGAGTTGGCAGAGCAAGAATTTACGACATTGAAACCAACAAAAGATAATGTGGTTGAATTTACTTCCAAAGAACGCTTACGTCAGCGAGCACAAATGTTCCAATTAAAAGAAACCTCTCCAGCGATTGGTAAAGGTTTGTCGGAAGTGAACAGTGCGGCAGAAGACTTCTTTGGAAATAGCTTGAAAAATAAAGTTTTAGATATTGGTGCGCAACAAGCATCCACAATTGAAAAAAGTATTCGTTATCAAAATCAAGTGTTAGAAATTAGTTCGGCAACAGGTGTGTATCCTAATTTGCCAGAGCAAGTTGAACTAACGTACGAAGAAGTCGTTAATGAAGAAGTGGTTGCGACAGGCAAAAAAGAATTTAAGTTACAATGGGAAGCAATCCCTCAAGAAAAAATTAATACAGCAGGTACAATTGAAGTTGCAGCAACAGTTATCGGCTTACCGATAGATGCTGTCAAAGTAACAGCCAAGGTCTCTTTTGAGGGCGAACTTGGTGAAGGAAAAGACACCGTTAAACTAAAAACAGCCCAAACTGCCTATGTTCAAAAGAGTGATGGTAACCGAGCATACTCTGCTATAGCAGGCGGTACTGCTGCCATTAGTTCAGGAGACGCCTATAAATATCCTTATGGAGTAAACTATACGGGCAATTACGCATTAAAATTAAAAAATGCTAGTTCTGCGGGGTATAATCGCCGGATTTACGTTGAAATTGATACACAAGAATTGAAGAACTATCAATCACTAAAAAGTGCCAATTTAGAACTAAATGTGATGCGTTATGATGCGTGGAATGGTGCTGGAAATACAAATGATGAACGTTTGAAAAATACGCAGTTCCAAGTAGATGTTTATGGAACAGATACTAATTGGATGAGTAACACCATTACTTGGAACAATGGTCCAAATAATTTAAATGTACCAAATGAAGAATTTATTGCTCGACAATCTTTTACAAATAGCTCAATTATGAATAATCAAAATACAATCTCTATTGATATTAGTAACTATCTACGGAAGCTAATTCAAAGTGGTGAGAAAATTCCAGCCAAGTTAAGTTTCTTATTAGCGATTACAGACAGTCGTTTGCCTGGTTATGATTCTGATAATGCTGGGTTTGATGCTTTTTCAAAAGAAGGCGCACAAAAGGCCTATCAAGACTTTTTAGCAGGCAAATTGACCTTGCCAACTGGTCAACAGCTAACAGAGGATAGTTTAGCTCCTAAAATTGTTTTATCGAATGTTTTCGAAGTCAAACATGAGTCGATTGAGGTCACGACAGAAGCGGGTCAAGCCCCTAAACTACCAGAAAAAACAACTATTTTTTATTCGGATGGTTCACAACGAGAAGTGACTGTCAATTGGTCAGAAGTTCCAGCATCTTCTTATCAAAAAGAAGGAACATTCACTGTTGTAGGACGAGCAGCAGGTGTCTCAATACCAATTATTGCCAATGTAAAAGTCACCGCTAAACATATTGTTGGATTCAAGGAATTGCCTACGCTGGATCGACTAACAGGCACCTCGCGAGGCGAACTGAATTTGCCAACTGAAGTAATTGCAAAATTAGATGATGGTAGCGAAACGAAATTGAAGGTTATTTCTTGGGATGACGATGTTAGTAATTATTCGCCAAGTAGCCCGCCAGGTACTTACCAGTTCCCTGCTGCAGTAGAAGAAAAAATAGGAATTGCGAATCCCGATGAACGAAAAATCTTCCAAGTCGTGCAAACTCATGCGATTCCTGAAAGAATTCAATTTGCTACAGAAACAGCCACTATAAAATCAGGCGAAAATTATCAAATTCAATCTAAAGTGATTGGTCAAGCGCCGCACACAGAAACGGATGCTTGGAGCTCGCAAGTAACGTATGAGTTGGTTACACCAGATGCTGGCAATACAGTAAGTGTAGATGAAAACGGTCTGATTAGGACAGAAGCAACGACTGCTGCAGGAAATTATCAAATCAAAGTAACAAGCAAAGTTTTACCGATAGTGACTGCACAATTTTCAATTAAAGTCACAAAATAAATAAACTGTTTGAAGAGACTGGAACAAGAATTGCTGTACCTTGCAATCTTTCTAGTCTCTTCGATTATCTAGAATCAATAAATATTCTATTGCCTACTATTCATTCTTTTTAAAACAAGGTAAAATAATAAATGAAAGTAAACGATAAAGGTGTGTAGACAATGAATACTATCTTAACAGGTGATCGTCCAACTGGTAAATTGCACCTAGGACATTACGTAGGTTCCTTAAAAAAACGAGTAGAAATGCAAGCAGACCCTACAAATCAATTATTTGTCATGATTGCAGATTTACAAGCATTGACAGATAATGCAAAAAATCCCGAAAAAGTTTCAGCCAATGTTTTAGAAGTTGCTTTGGACTATTTAGCAGTTGGTTTAGACCCTACGAAAACAACAATTTTTATCCAATCGCAAATTCCACAGTTAGCTGAATTAACAATGTACTATCTAAATTTAGTGACCACGTCACGTGTTCGTCGGAATCCAACGGTCAAAGCAGAAATTGAGCAAAAAAAATTTGGGGAAGGTGTTCCGACAGGATTCTTTATTTATCCCGTTTCACAAGCTGCTGATATTACTGCCTTTCAAGCGAACTTAGTCCCAGTTGGGGAAGACCAAAAACCAATGTTGGAACAAGCGCAAGAAATTGTGCATAGTTTTAATCAGACGTACGGTGAAGTTTTAGTTAGACCGGAAGCTGTGTTACCACCAAAAGGCATGGGACGCTTGCCAGGAATTGATGGCAACGGAAAAATGAGTAAGTCTTTAGGCAATGGTATCTATCTTTCAGATCCAGCTGAAGTGGTACAGAAAAAAGTAATGAGTATGTATACCGATCCAAATCATATTCGTATAGAGGACCCAGGACAAGTTGAAGGAAATATGGTCTTTACTTACTTGGATGTCTTTGGGAAAGAGAAAGAATATATTGAAGAATTAAAAGAGCACTATCGTCATGGCGGTTTAGGAGATGTGAAAATTAAACGTTACTTAATTGATGTCTTAGAAGAAGAACTCGCACCGATTCGTCGACGTCGTGAAGAGCTGGCTAAAAATCCAGAAGCGATTATGGAAATGTTGCATAAAGGAAGTCTTGCTGCTGAAAAAGTGGCAGCACAAACCTTAACAGAAGTCAAAAAAGCAATGGGAATTCAATATTTCTAAGCAATAAAAGAACTGGAACGAGTCAAAAGAAGAATGACTTGTTCCAGTTCTTTTTAAGTGGTTTGAAATTGACTATTATATAAGCTGGCGTAAAGAGTCGGAGCTTGTAATAGTTCCTGATGCGTTCCTTTTTCAATAATATCGCCATTTTTCATCACTAAAATTAAATCAGCATTTTCAATCGTGGATAATCGATGAGCGATAACGAAGCTTGTTCGATTTTCTGTGACAGTTTCCATCGCTTTTTGAATATGGGCTTCTGTTCGTGTGTCCACACTCGAAGTTGCTTCATCGAGAATAACAACGGGCGGATTTGCTAAAATGATTCGGGCGATGGTTAATAACTGTTGTTGCCCTTGTGATAATGCACCATTTTCGCTAGAAATAATTGTGTCATATCCTTGAGGAAGGGTCCGAATAAAATGATCACATTGAGCAATTTTAGCTGCTTCAATTATTTCTTCACGAGAAGCATCTTTTTTTCCATAGGCAATATTATCTGCTACGGTTCCTTCAAATAGCCAAGTGTTTTGTAAAACCATGCCAAATAAATTTCTTAGATTTTGTCGAGAAAGTTTCGTAATATCAATCCCATCAAAAGTAATGGCACCTTGATTTATTTCATAGAAACGCATTAATAAGTTGACTAATGTTGTTTTACCAGCGCCGGTGGGTCCTACAATGGCCACTGTTTTTTTCGGTTGAACAGAAAAATCAACATTCTTCATTAAAATTTTTTCTGGTGTGTAGCCAAATTGAACATTTTTAAATTCAATGGCTCCTTTAGGAGAAGAAATAGTTTCTAAATGAGTTGCTTCTGGCTGTTCATCAGCTTCATCTAAGATAACAAAAATCCGATCAATGGAAGCCATCGCTGCTTGAATTGAGTTAATGACATAAGAAGCGGTAGAAATCGGCTCAGAAATTTGGTTGATATATTGCAAATACGCTTGCAAGAAACCAATCGTAATACCACCAGATAAAACGAGCATTGCGCCTAAGATAGCACTAATAATAAAAGCCAACTGATTAATAAAACGAATAGCTGGATAAATCGCAAAATTTAGAAACTGTGCTTTTTTAAAGGCACGATAATGTTGTTGATTAACAGCATCAATTGTTTTTTCAGCATTTTGCTGTTGATTAAAGGTTTTTGTGACCAAATTTCCTGCTAAATATTCTTCCATCTTATTATTTAATTGACCTAATTCAGCTTGACTTTGATCAGCAAACACCTTGTTTTTATTCGCAATTTTTGTCGTCATGAAAGTACTGCCGCCAATTAGCAGCAACACTAAAATGGTTAATTTTGCATCAATATAGAACAACATGATTCCTGCAAAAAGGATAGTCACGACGGAAGTGAAAAATTGGTTGATGCCTGTTAAAAGAACTTGTGACAATTGGTTTAAGCCAGTTGTTGAACGACTAATGATATCGCCCACTTGGTGATTGTCAAAGAAGGCCATTGGTAAAGTTTTAAACTTTTTTGTCACTTCTTTTCTAATTCTTAAAGTAACCCGTTCGCTTAAAGAAGCCATTGCTCGTTCCTGAATAAAAGAAGTGATACTACTAATGATTGAAAAGAGAATTAAAAGTAAGACGGGACCTAAGAGCGCTTCTTCAACTAAAGGAAGTGTCATACCTTTGAGCCCGACACGCTTGATAGCTTCTAAGAGGTTATCAATCCCGATTGCCATAATATAGGTCATGGCAACAATTAATAAGTTTCCAATTAAACTGCAGATCATTAGACCATAAAAGATTGGATGCTCAGGTTTAATCATTTTCCAGAAACGTTTAAAGCTTTGAAGATTCATTGTTTTTTTCATTGTATGGCTTGAAAAGAAAACTTTCTTTCAAGCAGTCACATCCTTTCTTTAATTACTTGGGTAAGATACCTTGCGATTTAGCAAAGTCTTGGTAATAGCTATTAGTGGTAAGTAAATCAGCGTGGGTGCCTTGACCAACAATCCTTCCTTCATCTAGGACGATAATATTGTCAGCGTTCATGATTGTACTTAACCGTTGAGCAACAATGAGTAAAGTTTTGTCCGACATTTGTGCATGTAAAGCGGCACGTAGAGCGGCATCAGTTTTGTAATCTAATGCGGAAAAGCTATCATCGAAAATATAAACGTCTGCCGGTTTGATTAAGGCTCGTGCAATACACATTCTTTGTTTTTGACCACCAGAATAGTTGGACCCGCCTTGTGCTACGAAACTTTCAATCCCTTGTGGTAAGGAATCGATAAATTCAGAAGATTGTGAAATTTCTAGTGCCGTTCTTATTTCTTCTGTAGTTGCTTCGGCATTTCCCATTAATAAGTTTGATAAGATTGTCCCACTGAAAAGAAAGGCTTTTTGTGGCACATAACTGATGACTTGGCGAATCGTTTGCTGAGATAATGAGCGGATATCTGTGCCAGAATAGCTAATCGTGCCGGCTGTGACATCATTTATTCGTAAAAGTAACTTAACTAAAGTACTTTTACCAGCGCCAGTTGCACCAACAATCGCCGTTGTTTTTCCTTTAGGAATGACAAAACTAACACTTTCTAAAACAGGATCAGCTGTTTCTGTGTATTGAAACGTGACGTGATCGAAGCAAATCAAGGCTTTCTCAGGATGATAAGCAATGGTTGCTTCAGTGTGAGGATCGCTAATTTCAATTTCTTCTGACAAAACTTCTTGCAAGCGATTCAAGGAAGCAACGGACCGTGGAATGACAACTAATACCATAGCCGCGATCATTAAGTAGGCCAAAGTTAGAAGCGTATATTCAATCACAGCTGTAACGGTGCCAATTTGTAGGGTGCCTACTGCAACTAAATTACCGCCAAACCACAAAATAGAGGCGTACACAACGCCCATTAATAAAAAGGCAACGGGAGTAATCCAAGCAAAGATTTGATTCACTTTACTCATGCGTTCAGCATAATTTTTAAATGTTTGATTGGTTCGCTGCTCTTCAAAATCTTGATTATTGAACGCACGAATCATATTAATTCCAGTAAAGAACTCTCGTAAAGTCGTAGTAATTCGATCCATTTTTGGTTGAATTTTTAAAGATAAAGGGGTACCTTTTTTCATTAAAAAATAAACAACGACTAAGTAAAATACGATGGAAGCCAATGTTACCCAAGCGAGTGAAACTGAATAAGAAAATGTCATCACTAAGGCAAATAAACTAATAATAGGCGCTGGAAAGATTAATTGGCAAAACAGCACAATCATTGTTTGAACATTATCTACATCGTTGGTCATTCTAGTTAGCAAAGAATTTGAACCAAATTTATCAACATTTTTCATCGAGAATTGTTGAAATTTTTTAAAGAACAATCCTCTAACTTGAAAACCAAATTTAGCAGCTACTAAAGCAGACAAATAGCTAGAAATAATTGCGGCAATTGTTCCAATGAATGCCACAAGAAACATTTGTATGCCAATCGTTTTAATTACTTGTTGGTCACCGCTAACGATGCCCACATCAATCAACTTGCCAACTAATTTAGGGACGCCAAGGGTTCCTGCGATTTGCAAACAGATGGTTAAAGTTGTCGCAAGAACAATCCATTTATTTTCTTTAATAAACTCTTTCATTAATTTCATGAAATTTCCTCCTTAAACAATACCGTTTTAGCTGTTACAAAGAGTCATTGTACACGTTCAAGTAACTTGAATGTCAACAGTAGAAATGCTAAACTTTTTGATGGAGGGAACAGTATGGAAAAAAATTACACAATAAAAGATGTTTCTGAGTTGTTAAATATCCCTAAGTCCACGATTCGTTATTGGGACGAGCAAGGGTTGATTAGTACAACACGCAATGAAGAAAACGGATATCGAACCTTTGATTTAGAAGATTTGTTCAAAATATATGATATTGATTTTTATCGAAAAATGGGGATTCCTATCAAAGATATGTTGAATTTATATAAAAAGACACCTACCGATCTCTATGCCACCATGGAAGCAACAGAAGAACAACTGGGGCAAGAAATAAAAAGGCTTCAACATAAATACAAAGAAATCAAGAAAAGAAAATTACATTTACATGCGTTAATTGATTTAGAAACATTGGTTTTTTCAGATGAACCAATTCCTTTTGATAAAATTGTTGTTGTTGATATTGAGGATCCAGAAGAGATGAAAGTTTACATGGAACACATTTCAACTTTAGGTATTTACGGGGATTTAAGTGAATCCAATGAACTGACGTATGGGATTTGTTTGGCAAATCATGTGAATAAAAAAAGTTTAGATAAAGTGATTTGGCTCAAAGAATCAAGTAGCCAATACAAAGGCTTTATTTTAAAAGTCAATACACAAGATACCCGTTTGAATAATATCGAAGAAGTAAAAAAGCGTTTAGCAAAACAAGGATTTGAAACAGGCATCGTTGTCGGAGAGCATATCTTGACACAACTAGAAGAGGAAAATCAATATATTGAATATTATTATGGTTGGATTGAAATTTTAGGGGAAAAGTAAAACAATTAAAAAAAGGAACTAGCAATAGCAAATGTAGCTAAGCTAGTTTCTTTTTTTGGTAAATGTAATGAAAATTACATGAAAAAATTTTTAGTTTTTAAAACAATTTAGAACGAATGTTATTAAAGGGAAAACAATAAAAAAATTACTCTTAAAGCTAGAACTTACCTATGTTTGTATTTTTTTAGGGAAAGTCAATATATTTGCTTCATATAAAACGTGTTATTTAATTCACGATTTTTTGTTGAAATATCGGGTTTTTTTCTTTTTTTAGCTAATATAATGTGTTACTTTTTGATTATAAGGAGAAACGGAAAATCGTACGTTAAAAAAAGTTGTTGTAGCTAAATAAAGAAAGAATTGAAGGTTGAAAAGTATTTTATGGAGGTGGATGTTGAGAAACAATTAGTAATTGTAAAAGTTGTTTGAAGATGATTTGTTTAAGTAAATGAAAAGAACGAAGGAGAATGTAAATGAATAAAGCAGTTAAAAATTTTGTGAGTTACCTTATGATTACCATGCTGTTTATTTTAAATTTGTTACCAATGATGAACGCATTTGCTCAAGAAGTAACAAGTGATGCTGAGAAGACTGTTGAAAAAGACGGGCTCAAAGTAATAGGGAAAATAGAAGATACATCGTCTCAAGAAGATATTAAAACGGTCACTTACGAAGTAACAAATACGCGAGATGTACCAATCAAAGATCTCATTTTAAAACAAAAAAATACCAATGATAGTCCAATCAAATTTGTTTTAGATACTTTAAGTGAAGAGCGAGGACCTACGTCTTTAGAAGAACAAGCAAAGGTTGAAACAAATGAGAAAGATCAAACAACCGATATTAAACTGCTTAACTTTCAACCAAATTCGACAAGAAAGATTACCATAAATGGGCAAATAACTACAAAAGCGTCGAGCAAGTTATTGGTCAGCGTACTAATAGAAGATAATGAAAAAGGAACACTAGTAATTGATTTACCTAGTAAAGATATACTAGCAGATAAAGAGTCGGTTTCGAAGGAAAAACAGGAAACTTCAGAAACAAAAGTAGAAAATCAGGCAAACGAAACAGTCTCTTCTACAAATGAAATGACCTCAACTACTAGTAACGAAACAAAGCCTGAAGCAGGAAAGGCGACAGAAAGTATTCAAGAGACTGCACTAACGCAGGCTACCGAAAGTCCTGAGCAACCTCCATTAAAGGCGCAACCTACTGGTCCGTTAGTGCCACCAACACCTGGTCGGGGGTTTAATACACCGATTTATCAAAGCGTTCATAAAGGAGAACTTTTTTCAACGGGAAATACCAACTTAAAAATTGCGAATGAAAATACGGCGGCTGCGCAAACATTTTTAAACACACGAGGAGCAAGTAGTGGTTATGCAATTAACAATTTTCCTTTAGAATTTGCAGATGTTGACAATGATCCAAATACGTATAACTCTAGTCGGGCTTATATTGATTTAAATGGTGCAAAAGAGATTGCTTGGGCGGGCTTATTTTGGAGTGCATCTAGATATAAAGGCCCTGCTTACGGAACAAATCTTTCTGATGAAGAAATTAGTGCACCAGTTCAATTTACAACACCAAATGGAACCGTACAGCGTGTTTCGCCCCAAAGGTACCATCGTATCGATCAAGATGCAACAAACCCAGGACAACGTTTCGGGTACAATAACACTGGATTTTCTAATTATGCAGATGTAACTTCAATTTTACAAGGGGATAAAAGTGCGACAGGGAGTTATACGTTGGCAGATATTCCTATGACAAGTAGTTTAAATGGTCAATATCAATATTATAACTTTAGTGGTTGGAGTTTGTTTGTTGTTACAAAGGATCAGGCAAGTAAGTCAAGAGCTTTTAGTATTTACTATGGAGCACGTGGTAATGCTGCTGGAACCAATAATGAATTTACTATGAGCAACTTTTTAACAGCAAAACAAGGAAATCTTGATCCAATTGTGACCTGGTTTACTGTTCAAGGAGATAAATACTGGACTGGAGACAACGCACAAATTAAAAATAGCGCAGGAACTTGGGTAAATATTTCGAACACGCTCAATCCAGTTAATAATGCTATGAACGCAACTGTGACAGATAACGATGAACATATGGTAGATAAGTATCCAGGAAAATTTGCGCCGGATCATCCTAATTTTTTAGATATTGATATCGATCGTATGGCAATTCCCGAAGGTGTTTTAAATGCTGGACAAAACCAAATTAATTTTAGAACAACAAGTAGTGGTGACGATTATTCTACGAATGCGATTGGTTTTGCTGTAAACGCAGAAACGCCTGAATTTGAAATTAAGAAAGAAATTGTGGAACCAAAAGAAACTTACAAAGTTGGTGAAACAATCACGTATCGTGTCTCACTAAAAAATACAAAAGCTGATTCAGAAGCGATAAATTCAGTCTCGAAGGATGCACTAGATGGTCGCTTAAATTATTTGCCAGGCTCTTTAAAAGTTATTAGTGGACCAAATTCTGGTGAAAAAACGGATGCTTCAGGCGATGATCAAGCTGAATATGATGAAACCAATAAACAAATTATAGTCCGTGTCGGCAATGGTGCAACTGCTACACAAGGAGGTAGCTACAAAGCTGATACAGCTGAAACAATTTACGAATTTAAAGCGCAGATAAATGAACGAGCAAAAGCAAATGAATTAGTGCCTAATAGCGCAACCGTTGAGGCAGTAGATATTTTAACATCTGCAAAAGTCAACGAAACTTCTAATATAGTAGAAGCGAAAATTGCGGACGAACAAGTAACTGGCAAATTAACAGCAACAAAAACCGTTAATAACGCCAAACCAAAACTAGGCGAAACTATCGAGTACACAATTAGCTTCCGCAACACCATCGAAAATGGTGTCCTAAACAAAGTAGTTATCACAGACCAACTACCAAAAGGACTAACGTATGTCAAAGATAGCCTAACAAGTGTCGGTGATGCACCAAAACCTACCAGCTTGAAAGAAGCCAAAGGCACAATCACAGCGGAATACCCAAGTCTCACCGATACAAAAGAGCGGAGTATTCGCTTCAAAGTGATCGTTAACGAAGAAGCGAAAGCGGGCGAAACAATTCTCAACAAAGCCAAAGTAGATGACACAGTTAATCCGCCCGAAGAACCAGAGGTGCCGGTGGTACCAGAAGCGAAAGAAGGCAAATTAACAGCAACAAAAACCGTTAATAACGCCAAACCAAAACTAGGCGAAACTATCGAGTACACAATCAGTTTCCGCAACACCATCGAAAACGGCGTCCTAAACAAAGTAGTTATCACAGACCAACTACCAAAAGGACTGACGTATGTCAAAGATAGCCTAACAAGTGTCGGTGATGAACCAAAACCAACCAGCTTGAAAGAAGCTAACGGTACAATCACAGCGGAATACCCAAGTCTCACCGATACAAAAGAGCGGAGTATTCGTTTCAAAGTGATTGTTAACGAAGAAGCCAAAGCGGGCGAAACAATTCTCAACAAAGCCAAAGTAGGTGACACAGTTAATCCGCCCGAAGAACCAGAGGTGCCCATTACACCCGAAGAACCAATCACACCTCGAGTAAAAGAAGGCAAACTAGCCGCTACCAAAACCGTTAATAACGCTAAACCAAAACTAGGGGAAGCAATCGAGTACACAATCAGTTTCCGCAACACCATCGAAAACGGCGTCCTAAACAAAGTAGTTATCACAGACCAACTACCAAAAGGACTGACGTATGTCAAAGATAGCCTAACAAGTGTCGGTGATGAACCAAAACCAACCAGCTTGAAAGAAATCAACGGCACAATCACAGCGGAATACCCAAGTCTCACTGATACAAAAGAGCGGAGTATTCGCTTCAAAGTGATCGTTAATGAAGAAGCGAAAGCGGGCGAAACAATTCTCAACAAAGCCAAAGTAGATGACACAGTTAATCCGCCCGAAGAACCAGAGGTGCCGGTGGTACCAGAAGCGAAAGAAGGCAAATTAACAGCAACAAAAACCGTTAATAACGCCAAACCAAAACTAGGCGAAACTATCGAGTACACAATTAGCTTCCGCAACACCATCGAAAATGGTGTCCTAAACAAAGTAGTTATCACAGACCAACTACCAAAAGGACTGACGTATGTCAAAGATAGCCTAACAAGTGTCGGTGATGAACCAAAACCAACCAGCTTGAAAGAAGCCAACGGCACAATCACAGCGGAATACCCAAGTATCACCGATACGAAAGAGCGGAGTATTCGCTTCAAAGTGATCGTTAATGAAGAAGCGAAAGCGGGCGAAACAATTCTCAACAAAGCCAAAGTAGATGACACAGTTAATCCGCCCGAAGAACCAGAGGTGCCCATTACACCCGAAGAACCAATCACACCTCGAGTAAAAGAAGGCAAACTAGCCGCTACCAAAACCGTTAATAACGCTAAACCAAAACTAGGGGAAGCAATCGAGTACACAATCAGTTTCCGCAACACCATCGAAAACGGCGTCCTAAACAAAGTAGTTATCACAGACCAACTACCAAAAGGACTGACGTATGTCAAAGATAGCCTAACAAGTGTCGGTGATGAACCAAAACCAACCAGCTTGAAAGAAATCAACGGCACAATCACAGCGGAATACCCAAGTCTCACTGATACAAAAGAGCGGAGTATTCGCTTCAAAGTAATCGTTAACGAAGAAGTCAAGGCAGGCGAAACAATTCTCAACAAAGCCAAAGTAGGTGACACAGTTAATCCGCCCGAAGAACCAGAGGTGCCCATTACACCCGAAGAACCAATCACACCTCGAGTAAAAGAAGGCAAACTAGCCGCTACCAAAACCGTTAATAACGCTAAACCAAAACTAGGGGAAGCAATCGAGTACACAATCAGTTTCCGCAACACCATCGAAAACGGCGTCCTAAACAAAGTAGTTATCACAGACCAACTACCAAAAGGACTGACGTATGTCAAAGATAGCCTAACAAGTGTCGGTGATGAACCCCAGCCAACCAGCTTGAAAGAAACTAACGGCACAATCACAGCGGAATACCCAAGTATCACCGATATGAAAGAACGGAGTATTCGTTTTAAAGTGATCGTTAATGAAGAAGCCAAGGCAGGCGAAATCATTCTCAACAAAGCCAAAGTAGGTGATGGCATCAATCCACCAGAAGAACCAGAAGTGCCCATTACGCCTGAAGAACCAGCGAAAAATAAAAAGGAAACAAAAAAAGTTGTTACAGACCAGAACAAACCTACAAAAAATAGTAAAAATGAAATTGCCATAAACAAGAAAGAAACGTCTAAATCATCCTATTTACCAAAAACAGGAGAAAAAGTCCAAAAAATATTTGCGTATCTGGGTGTAGGACTGATCTTAATTGTATTAATTCTCTATGTTATAAAGAGAAACAAAGAAAAAGAGGAGTAAACAAAATCGATTGTTTTAGAACGACTAATTAGCTGAAAATTTAAGAGTTGACGACATAAGTCAAAATGACCTATGTCGTCAACTCTTTTTGATTTATAACAAGAAATCCAACATATTGTGTGTGCATAAAGGCAAATAGAAAAATAGTAGTGAAATAGCTAGTAATAATAAAGAACCAGCTTGCATTAAAACTGCAAAAAAATAAACTACAATTAAACGAATTGCTCTAGTGTTTTTTACGGACAAAATTCAAAAATAGTCCTCCTCAAAAATAATTAGAGGATATCCTTTGTGAAACTATCAAGTTCTCAGATTTTATAAAACAAATACACGCTAGCAAAATCGCTTTATGAGTGAGGTTTAGCCAATTGTTTTTAAGGTTCTTAAACAGTTGTAAAAAAAATATCAGATAAACGTTTTCACAAAGAACAGTCATTTCGGTAAATTTTTACCTTAAAATGACACAAAATCTATAATTTGTTTCTCAAATCCTATAATTTGTTCCTTAAAAAGATATTATGAAAACGCTATTATATTTATGAAAGGAGCGAAACGAATGAAGAAGAAAAACGGGTTTTTTCAAAATGTATGGCGTTATAAGGCCTTAATCCTTATGGCGTTACCAGGATTTATCTGGTTTATATTTTTCTTCTATATACCAGTCTTAGCCAATGTGGTCGCATTTAAAGATTTTCATATTTCACCAGATGGTTTCTTAGCTAGTCTAAGAGAAAGTCCTTGGGTTGGTTTTGAAAACTTTAAATTTTTATTTGCGTCAAAAGATGCTTGGTTAATTACTAGAAACACCATTTTGTACAATGTCGTCTTTTTAGCCTTTAACTTATTCTTCGCGATTGCTTTTGCTATTATTATGAGTGAATTAAGAAATCGTCGCTTGGTTAAAGTTTATCACACGATGTCATTGCTACCATATTTCTTATCTTGGATGGTTATTAACTATTTTGTTTATGCCTTTTTAAGTCCAGATAAAGGGATTTTGAATCAATGGATTACTGGTAATGGCGGCACAATGATTAACTGGTATGCAGATCCACGTTGGTGGCCAGTAATTTTTGTCTTCCTAAATGTTTGGAAGAGTCTAGGCTACAACAGTATTATCTACTATGCTTCTGTGATGGGGATTGATCCGACATACTATGAAGCAGCGATGGTGGATGGTGCCAACAAATGGCAACAAATAAAAAATGTTACGATTCCACAAATTTTGCCAATGATGTCTGTTTTATTAATTTTAAACATCGGCGGTATCTTCAGAGCAGACTTTGGTTTGTTCTACATCGTACCAAGAAACTCAGGTGCGCTTTACAACGTGACAAGTGTGTTAGATACCTATATTTACAATGGCTTAACGGCTACTGGTGATGTAGGCATGACGGCAGCTGCAGCGTTATATCAATCTGTCGTTGGGGCATGTTTGTTATTAATTGCGAATTTAGTTGTTCGTCGAATTGAACCAGATTCAGCACTATTTTAGGAGGAAGGATTATGAAAAAGAAAAAAGTCACTAGCGTTAACGTTCGATCCTTCAACCCGACAGCGAATTTGATTTTCAATATTGTCATTGCTATTTTTGCTATTTCCTGTGTGGTTCCGTTTTTCTTTGTTATTATGATTTCATTGACAAGTGAAGGATCATTAGCAGCAAACGGCTACCGGTTTTGGCCAAAAGAATTTTCATTGGAGGCCTATCGTTACATTTTCCAAGGGGCAATGAGTCAACGCATTATTCATGCCTTAGGGGTAACGGTCTTCATTACTGTGACAGGGACGATTGTCAATGCAACAATGACGTCATTATATGCCTATGTCATTTCTCGTTCCAACTTTCCATTTAAAAAATTCTTTACATTGTTTGCGTTAATTACAATGTTATTTTCACCAGGGATGGTTGCGAACTATTTAGTAATGACAAACTTATTGCAATTGAAAGATACAATTTGGGCGTTAATTTTGCCTTTAGCTTTAGGACCATTTAATATTTTAGTGATGCGAACGTTTTTCAAGAAAACCGTGCCTGACAGTATTATTGAATCAGCACGTATTGATGGCGCAAGTGAAATGCGCATTTTTGTCAGCATTGTGTTACCACTAGCCGTTCCAGGGATTGCCACAATTAGTTTGTTTGCGGCTTTGGGTTATTGGAACGATTGGTTCAATGCGTTACTTTACATTCAAAAAGATACCTTGGTACCATTACAGTATTTATTGATGAAAATTCAAAACAACTTAGAGTTCTTATCAAGAAGTACGGATATGGGTGCAGCAGCACAAGAAGGCTTAGGCGTTCTACCAAGTGAATCGGCTCGAATGGCGATTGTTGTCTTATCTACGTTACCAATTGCGTTAACTTACCCATTCTTCCAAAAATATTTCGTGGGTGGTTTAACAATCGGCGGCGTGAAAGAATAAAATTGTACAGGAGGAAATAAGGAATGAAAAAATGGCAAAAAGGATTAGCCGTAGCTGGCGCAGCAGCTTTAGCTGTAGGATTAAGCGCGTGCGGTAAATCTTCAAAAGATGCAGCGTCAAAAGGTGATGATAGTACACCAACGTTATTAATGTATCGTGTTGGGGACAAACCAGATAATTATGACCAATTAATCGATAATGCGAATAAAATTATCGAGAAAAAAATTGGGGCAAAATTAAAAATGGAATTTGTTGGTTGGGGCGATTGGGACCAAAAAATGTCAACAATCGTTGCTTCTGGTGAAAGCTATGATATTTCATTAGCACAAAATTATGCAACGAATGCACAAAAAGGCGCCTATGCTGATTTAACTGATTTAGCACCTAAATATGCAAAAGAAGCCTATGATCAATTGCCAGATAACTATATTAAAGGAAATACGATCAATGGAAAACTGTATGCGTTCCCAATTTTAGGTAACTCTTACGGTCAACAAGTTTTAACTTTTAATAAAGAATATGTCGATAAATACAATTTAGATATTAGTAAAGTTGATGGTAGTTATGAAAGTGCAACCGAAGTTCTAAAAGAATTCCATAAAAAAGAACCAAATATTGCTGCTTTTGCTATCGGCCAAACATTCTTTGCAACAGGTAATTATGACTTCCCTATTGGTAACCAATATCCATTTGCAGTGAAAACAACTGATACTGGCTCACCAAAAATTATTAACCAATATGCCGACAAAGACATGATTAATAACTTAAAAGTCTTACATCAATGGTATAAAGATGGCTTGATTCCAACAGATGCTGCTACAAGTACAACACCATATGACTTAAATACCAATACTTGGTTCATGCGTCAAGAAACACAAGGACCTATGGATTATGGTGATACAATCTTAACACAAGCTGCTGGCAAACCACTTGTTTCTCGTCCACTAACAGAACCATTAAAAACAACATCACAAGCGCAAATGGCTAACTATGTTGTTGCAAATACGTCTAAAAACAAAGAAAAAGCTGTTGAATTGCTAGGCTTATTAAACAGCAATCCAGAATTGTTAAACGGACTTGTTTATGGTGAAGAAGGCAAACAATATGAAAAAGTTGGCGATGATCGCGTGAAATTATTGAAAGATTACACACCAACAACTCATTTGAGTGCTTGGAACACAGGAAACAACTTAATCATTTGGCCAGAAGAATCTGTCACTGAAGAAATGGTTAAAGAACGTGATAAGAGCATCGAAGAAGCAAAAGATTCACCAATTCTTGGTTTTACTTTTGTAAATGATAAAGTGAAAACTGAAATCACTAACGTTGCTACAGTTATGAATCGTTACGCAGCAAGCTTAAATACAGGAACTGTTGATCCAGAAGAAACACTTCCAAAATTAATGGATGACCTAAAAACAGCTGGCTGGGATAAAGTTCAAAAAGAAATGCAAACACAATTAGACGAATATATCCAATCTCAAAAATAATCACAGGAGGCTGAGGCATTAGCTGAGCGCTTTTGGCTCAGCCTTTTACATAATAGAAAGGAAGAGGAAGATGGAAAGTACAGGGATTCAGCGGTTGTTTTACCTTTCCTGGACAGTAATCAAACTAAATTTACTGTTTGTTTTATTTAGTTTAGCTGGAGGGATTATTTTTGGTGTTGGCCCAGCACTCCAAATGATGACTGATTTCATTTTGGAAGAGGGCATGAATTATCAAGCAATCACCGTTAAACGAGCATTTGAATCATGGAAAGCACATTTTAAAAGAAGTAACTGTTATTTTTTACTTTTTCTCTTCACTTTAGGATTTGTTTTTTATAATATTTATTTAGCCGTTCAATTTACCGGAATAATGTGGTTAATTATTACATTTATTTTATTTTTTGTTTCCCTAATACTCGTTATTTTTTACATTTATATGCTACTATATGAAGGAAGCTATTTTATCTCAACTATTGATTTAATGAAGCTTTCATTTATCAGTATCTTTTTAAACCTCGGTGTATTTTTTAAAGTCTTATTCGGTGTAATTAGTATCGTTGCTTTAACTTGGAAAATGAAAGGACTGCTACTATTTGCTTCGTTTGCCTTAATTATGATGTGGTGTGCCTATGTCACGCGCAAAAATCGCCAGTTTATTGATGGAAAGTTGGAACAAAATGAAGCGAATCTTCAAAAAACTGTTTAAAAAAAAATATTTATTAAATCGATTAGTACAAAAATACAGTCTACTGTTAACAAGTATTATTTTGTTAACGGTGGCTGCTTTGTGCGTTTATGTTACTTATACAATTAACTTATCAATTGATTCACAAAAAAATAACACCGTTTCCCAAATTGACAGCTATGTAACGAATAAAAATAATGCGGCGACGAATATGATTAATGAATTAGCTGGCTCTGCAAGTAAAATTGAAAACATGCGAAAATATATGGAACTTTCTCCTCCTGAGTACTTTGACTATACTTACAGCCAATGGTCGGAAGATCGGGTCAGTACCCACTTTGGAAATAATTTAAGTACATTATTTAGCACCTTTCCTGACTTAGAAGAAGTGATTATTCGCTTAGATGAATTTGATCAGGTTTTGTTCGCCAATCGCACAGCTACAAATGGGAAAAAAATGGATATGTCATCAATTAAAAAACATGGCTTTCAACTAATGCGAATTATCTCCGATCCTTATACAGGACAACCGTTGGGAGAATTGTACACTGTGTTTTCAAGTCAAGAGTTGCTAGGCAACCAAGCAGACTTATTGAAAAAATCAGGTATTAATGCGTTTATCTATGATAGTGCTGGGAATCAAATTTTTTCTGAAAAAGCACAATTTACCAAAGAAGAAGAGCGGCAACTAGATAAAAGAATGCACACCGATAGTGACATTCAACAGGTTTTTCATAATCGCTACGATATTACGGAAATAGAAAGCAGTGGCCGGAGTACCATTCTCTTATTAACAAGCCGCCGAGTCTTATTTCAACAATTGTTTATGAATTATGCAGCCATTTTAGGGATTGGGTTACTTTTGATTGTTATTTTATTAGTGGGCTTAAACCGCCTATTTAAACGCTATTCTCAACAAGTCCAATTAATTTTAGAAGCGACACGAGCCATTGGCGATGGCAATTTAAAAGAACGAATTGACACGAATCAAGTTCAGGAAGAGTTGAATGATATTGCTTCCGCGATTAATTTTATGGTAGACAGTTTAGATCAATACATTCACGATATTTATACTTTAGAAATTAAGCAACGTGATGCCCACATGAGAGCGTTACAGTCGCAAATTAATCCTCATTTTCTTTATAATACGTTGGAATATATTCGCATGTATGCTTTGAGTCGGCAACAAGAAGAACTAGCTGATGTTGTCTATGCTTTTTCAACGCTACTTAGGAATAATATTAACCAAGAAAAAACCACGACCTTGGCAGAGGAAATCTCATTTTGTGAAAAGTATGTGTATTTGTATCAAATGCGTTATCCCGACCAATTTGCCTATAAGTTCGAAATAGAAGAAACAATTGCTGATGTCGAAATTCCTAAGTTTATCATTCAGCCGCTTGTCGAAAATTATTTTGTGCATGGAATTGACTATCAACGACAAGACAATGCTATTAAGGTCCACGCCTACCGAGAAGGCGAAAAAATTATTGTGGCTGTTGTAGATAATGGAAAAGGAATTACCGCCAATCGGTTAGAGGAAATTCGCGAACGTTTAAATCAAACAGAAATAGAAACGGAACAATCCATTGGATTAAGAAATGTTCATGAACGTTTACAACGCTTTTTTGGGGAGAGTTATGGTTTAACCATTGAAGGGAAAGAAGGAGAAGGGACGACAATTCGTCTTTCGTTTGTAGCATAAGGGGTGAAAAGATGTATCGAGTGATGTTTGTTGATGATGAATATATGATTTTAGAAGGCTTAAAATGGATTATTCCTTGGCAAGAGTTAGGCTTTGAAATTGTTAAAACAGCGCGTAGTGCGCAAGAAGCATTGGCTTTTTTAGAAACAGAATCCATTGATGTTTTATTAACAGATATTACGATGCCAGAAATGAGCGGGATCGAATTAATTGAGCAAGCAAAGAAAAAAGGACATCAATTTATTAGTTTAATTTTATCAGGTTATCAAGAGTTTGATTACGTCAAAAAAGGCATGGCTTTGCAGGTCCAAGATTATCTTTTGAAACCAGTCAATAAACAAGAACTATTAGCCAATATCCAGAGAATTAAAATAGAATTGGACCAACAAAAAAAATCCCATGCCCGCGTGCGTCTATATCTAGAAAATGGCTTGATGCGTTGGCTTAATGATGAAATCAGCGAAGGGGAATACGAAGAGTTAATGCAGCAATTTACGACTATAAAACCAGGTGATTTTACCGTTTTATTGGTTGAAGCTGAGATGCCATTTTTAGAAACAATCAAGGAACTATTTATGAAAAAAGGCCAACTGTTATTCATTGAAAGTTGGATGAGTACGTACCACCAATTGTTACTTATCTATAAAGGGGCCAGACAAGAAGCGTTCTTATTTATTCGTGAAATTGAAGCGATTCTAGCTGGTCAAGGTCAGATTTTTGTAGGGGAATCTGTCAATGAATGGGAAACGGTTTATGAAAGTTATGAGAAAGTAAAACAGTTGCAAGCAATTGAAACGTTTTATCAAGAATTTCTGCCAAATAATCAAAAAGAACAAATGAATCGTTCGGCAGAAGATTTTACTTTTCTAGCGTTTAACCAAGCCTTGATGATTGGGGATATGCAGACCATTCAACGGGAATTAGATGCTATTTTCAATCAGTTAAGTCAACAACACGCTACGCCAGAATATGTACGCTATGTAGTCTTTTTACTTTTTTCAGATATTTCCCGTCAGTATCCAACTGTGTTAGAAGAAAACTATGAAAAAATCGTGGAAGAAATTCGAGCCAGCAACAATCTTAATACACTGTATGCGTTAATGCAGCAAGTCTTAGCAGAAGTGAAAAATAAACCTAAAATAAAAAAATATTCAGAAAGTGTTAGCCAAGCTGTAGAAAGAATTGAACAAGGCTATTTAGAAGAATTAAACTTAAAAACGGTGGCGGATGAGCTTCATTTGAACCCTAGTTATTTAGGTCAAATTTTCAAAAAAGAAACCAAGCGGAGTTTTTCTCAATATTTGAATCAAGTGCGTACCAAGCATGCCCAGAAATTATTATTGTACACGGATGATACAATCAACGAAATTTCAGAAAAAGTAGGATTTAACAATACCAACTATTTTTCAAAAATGTTTAAAAAATTAAATGGAATTACGCCAAAAGAATTTCGAGAGCAATACCAATCAAATTACGCAGGTGTCGAAGAATAAAAAGAAAGATGTTCAATTTTTATGAACATCTTTCTTTTTATTATTTTTCCGTACTTAATGAAAACGGTCGTTCTGCTGTGTTTTGTGGATTCGGGACGATCCCTAATTGATAATCTAAAGTCCCGCCATTTAATAGTTCTTGATGAGTAAAATAAGGCGCAGTATGTTTTTCTTGGTTTAACTGAATTTCATGAATAAATTGTTGTTGGACTTTGTTTGGTGATGTCTGAATGGTTAATTGTTTACCATTTGACAGTTTTACTTCCGCCGTCTGGACTAAAGGCATCCCGATTACATATTCACCAGTTCCTGGTGTGACGGGATAAAAGCCTAAGCTATTAAAAATATACCAAGCAGACATGCTACCATTGTCTTCATCACCTGGATAGCCAGTTGGTGAAGCATTAAATGTTTGCATTAGTTGTTTTAAAAGTGGTTGAGCCATCTCTGGTTTGCCGATGTAGCTGAATAGAAACGGATAATGGAAACTTGGTTGATTTGAGATGGCTAATTGACCAAAATCAATTGCCGCCATTTCACTCATTTCATGAATTTCAAAACCATAGCCTTCAACGTTAAAGTTAGGCGCTTGATTGCATAGCTGAATTAATTTTTTTTCGAAAGCTAACTCGCTACCATATAGCTTAATCAAACCTGCAAAATCTTGATAAACCGCAAAACTTGATTGCCAAGCACTTCCTTCGGCGTAATCTTTGCCCCAACGAATATCTAAAAAGTCAGGACGGAAATTGCCTTCAGTATCCTTGGCTTGCATAAAGCCAGTTTCAGGATTAAAAAGTTGTTGATAATTCAAGGCTTGTTGACGATAAAACGTTGCGGTCTCTGAATCATTCAGTGTTTTTGCAACTTGTGAAATGCAGAAATCGCTGTACGCATAATCTAAGGTATGATTGACAGATTCATGATAGGTTGAAGGAACATAGCCATATTTTAGATAATCCAGAGTTCCTTGACGTCCATAATTTTCTCGTTCGCTTTGTTGTGTGGCGCCTTTTTTCATCGCTTCTAGGAACTGAGGCATCAAGTCAGGACGAATCTTTTTCACGGCGGCATCAGCAATGACAGCGTCAATCAAGGTGCCGGGCATTAAACCACGCTCATCTGGAGATAACCATTTTGGCAAGAAACCTGTTTCGTTGTAACTATTTAAAAAGCCTTCCAGCATCTCTTCGTATTTTTCTTGAGCAATTAGTGAGAACAATGGGTAGACCGTTTTATAAGTATCCCAAAAGCCATTATTGGTATATAGTACACCAGGACGAACCGTTTGCGAGAACGTATCATAATGAATCGGCTGCTGATTTTCGTCCAATTCATAAAAGGTTTGCGGAAATAGGAATGTTCGATACAGTGTATGATAAAACGTTTTAGTATGTTTAGGGTTTTCATGCGTTACTTTAAGACGATCGAAATAATTATGCCAATCTGCGATTCCTTGTTGTAGCATCTCAGTAGAACGCAAAGAGATTTCTCGCGCTAAATTTAACTGCGCTTGTTTTTCAGAAATAAATGAACTACTAAAATGAACAACTTGTTGAGCAATATTTCCAAAAGAAAGAAGGATTTTGCCGTCTTCACCTGAAGAAGGGGCAAACCATTTGGTTAAAGGCTGTTCAAAATGAAGCACGAAATAAAAACTAAAATCTGGATCTTCACAACCAGAATAGTTGATGACTTTTACAGCCACTTGATGGTCATCTAATTGTTTTACTTGATAACGTCCAGGCAGAGTTAGTAGTAAGTGATTGTCTTTTTGTTGATAATCAATGGTTAAGATACCACCATACATGCTTGGTATTAATTGAGAAGTTATTTGATAGCGTAATTGAGTTAAGTTAATTTCGACAGGAGAAAAAAGGCTTTCTTCTGGACGATAAGAACTTTGGGCATGGAATAAAGAAAGTTCCGACAATGAACCACTGACAGGGGTCATTAATAAATGGCTAAAATCACCCATCCAAGGACTTGGTTGATGCGTTACTCGATAGCCTTGAAATGTTCGATCTTCTGGATGAAACCACCAGCTGCCCTTTTGGTCAGTTGTTTGCGGGGCGTAAAAATTCATCCCAAATGGCACGCCAGTATAGGGTAGACAATTTCCATTTGAAAAACTATGTTGGTTGGCAGTTCCGTGTCGCGTATCAATCGCTTGAATATTCATGAAAGTAGCTCCTTTGTTTTAAATGATATATCATATAGGCTGATTATAGCACAAAAAACAAGAAATGAAAGCGTATTTATTCGCTTTTTTATTTATTTTTAACGAATTGGTATATTCAATTTGAAGAGGGAATTGACAAGCATGTTACAATGGATAAGGAATCGATATTGGAGTGATTGTTATTTATTTTTTTAGTACAAAAAGTCAGCAATTTTTTGCGTATGTTTGGGCCATTTTCCCAGTCATCGCCTTTTTTTTGGTTAGTTTTTATACATTGGATTTTTTATTTTCCCCAAGCTATTTAATTATGGTGCCTGTATTTACTATTATGTTTAAAATTAACTATAAAAAAGATTATTCGTTTGTAGCGCTGCTCAAAATGAGTATCAGGCAATTTGTGATCAGTTTTTTAGCATTTATAGCTAGTAGTTCCTTTAGCTGGTCTATTATTTTAAATAGTAGTGTGACATTTTTAATTGTTTATTTATTTTATTCATCTGCGACACCGATGCGGTATCATAGTTATTTGATGATGTTTACATTTTGTCAGTTAATCCAGGTTAAAGGAAATACATTTTTGATGCAATCTCAAGTTGTGGCCTTTTTAATTGGTCTTTTTTTATTGGCTTTAACACTAAACGCTTGGTGGCAAACAGGATTAAGTCAGCTAACCAGCTTAAAGAGTAGAGGCCATGTTCGCTTTTTTAAAAGCATTCAATTAAATATGAAGCAACAAAAATTGGCGGTTATTAATTTCTGGCACGACTTACAACAGACTTTTTTTGGGATCACAAGTTTCAAACAATTTTTAGAAAGTCCTGACGAAAGGGTGCAACGATTTCGTTTAGCTATTCGTATGAGTTTCACCATTACGCTGAGTTTTATTTTAATGTGGAGTGTAGGAGGCATTAAAATAATTTGGATTCCGATGAATGTTTTTCTACTCTTGCATCCAGTGAAAGCAGAAATGAACACGCGTATTAAGACACGTTTTTGGGGGACTCTTTTAGGATGTTTCCTTAGTCTGTTTGTTGTCAATTGGCTTCAATTGCCACTGACACACCTCGTTGTTTCTAGTTTGATTGGCATTTTTGTTTATGCCCTAAAACCAGGAACCGTGTTACAAGTGACAATGGCAACGATTTTTGGGTTATGTTTGGCAACAATTAGTTTACGAGGGATGTATGCCGCAGAGTTGCGGGTCTCTTTTGTATTATTGGCAATTTTTGTTGTTTGCTTAATTGATTTAGGTTTATTTGTTTATCAGCGTATCTTGCGTTTTTAAAAAGTGTGGCACAGAGGGTTATTTACCCGTTGTGCCACACTTTTTAATTTTCTAAATTCGTTAATTTTTCCAAGTAATGATTTTCTATTTGCGGAAAATCTATTTTTTCTGGTGCTGCATCAGGGGTTTCAACTACTTGCTTCAAGCGGTTGAGAACAATTGACCAACCAGCGATATCTTTATGGCGAGGTGTTGTAAAATTTTCTGGGAGAGATTCTGAAAAGACTAACAGGGTCTGATGAGGTGCTTGTTCTTTTAAGTCAAAATAGATGATACCAGTATCCCAAGTCACGCCCAGATATTTTTCCTCTGCATAATCAGTGAAAGGCATTGTTTCTTCAAAATCGGGCAGAATAAACCGCCAAAACCCGTTAACACCTAATTCACCAATTTCTAATTCTGGAAACCATTGTTTTAGCTTGTCTGTCTCAGTTAAGTAGCGCCAAATCGTTTGAGGGCTGGCTGAAATTGCCCGTTCTGTACCAAAATAAATCGTCTGGTTTTCTAAGCGAAAGGTATCTTTCATTTTGTTTCTCTCCTTTATTTATTATTCATGAAGTTCTAAAGGTAGTCCATCTGGATCAAAAAAGAAGGTCATTTTTTCACCCGTAAAATCATCTACTCGTAGCGGTTCTGTTTCAATTCCTTGCTCATTTAAAAAAGCAATCACTTCTTCAATATGTTCAACTTTAAAAGCTAAATGACGTAATCCTAAAGCTTCAGGATAAGAGGGGCGAGCGGGAAATTGATCAGAAATAAAAATTTCCAATTCTTGGCTGCCTAATTTTAAATCTAATTTAATATCGTTTTTTTCGGGACGATGATTTTCGCGAAGAACTTCAAAGCCCAACTTTTCGACATAAAAATTTTTAGTTGCTTGATAATTTGAGGCATTGATTGCCACATGATGAATTTCTTTAAAAAACATTTTTCATACTCCTTTTCGTTTTTTCCCTCTGTAGTATAGCAATAAAGAAGCAGCTAAAAAAGCGTTCTGTTTGACTCTTTAAGAAAAGACAAGGGATTTGTAAAAAAATAAAATTATTTTTTCGAAAGAAAGCGCTTGCCAAAAAAAGAATAATCGAGTATGATGTATATACAACTTAATTGTATATACAAGTTTGAGAGGAGAATGTAAAATGGGTAAGTTTCAAAGCGATGCACAACAGTTGTTGAAAGCAGTAGGAGGCAAAGAAAATATTTCAGCTGTTTCTCATTGTGCAACTCGAATGCGTTTTGTATTAAAAGATCCAAAAAAAGCGGATGTACCTGTGATTGAAGATATTCCTTCTGTAAAAGGAACCTTTACAAATGCTGGACAGTTTCAAGTAATTATTGGGAATGAAGTCCCACAATTTTATAATGATTTTTCTGCAATTTCCGGTTTAGAAGGGGTTTCAAAAGAAGAAGGGAAAGCAGCTGCCAAAAGTAATTTGAGTCCTGTTCAACGAGTTGTTTCTGTTTTAGCTGAGATTTTTACACCATTGATTCCTGCACTTGTTATCGGGGGATTGATTTTAGGGTTCCGCAATATTTTGGAAGGGGTTCCATTTGGCTTTCTTGATGGTCAAACAATCGTGGAAGTTTCTCAATTTTGGAATGGAGTCAATTCATTCTTATGGTTAATCGGCGAAGCAATTTTCCACTTCTTGCCAGTTGGGATTACGTGGAGTATTACGAAGAAAATGGGAACCACACAAATTTTGGGGATTGTCCTAGGGATTACATTAGTCTCACCACAACTTCTGAATGCTTATTCAGTTGCGACGACTAAAGCAGCAGAAATTCCTTTCTGGGATTTTGGGTTTGCACAAGTTAACATGATTGGTTATCAAGCGCAAGTTATCCCAGCTATGTTAGCCGGCTTCTTGCTTGCCTATCTTGAAATTTTCTTTAGAAAAGTGATTCCTCAAGCAATTTCAATGATTTTTGTCCCATTGTTTGCTTTAGTACCAACAGTATTGGCTGCACATGTCATTTTAGGACCAATCGGTTGGACGATTGGTAGTTGGGTTTCTGATATCGTAAATGCAGGATTAACGTCAACATTTAATTGGTTATTTGGCGCCGTCTTTGGCTTTATGTACGCACCATTAGTCATCACTGGGTTGCATCATATGAGTAATGCGATTGATTTACAGTTGATTGCTGACTTTCAGTCAACCAACTTATGGCCAATGATTGCTCTATCAAATATTGCACAAGGTTCAGCGGTTTTAGCAGTTATCTTTATGCATCGTGGAAACAAAAAAGAAGAACAAGTTTCGATTCCAGCAATGATTTCTTGTTACCTAGGTGTGACTGAACCAGCGATGTTTGGGATCAACTTAAAATATGTTTATCCATTTGTTGCGGGCATGATTGGTTCGGCAATGGCAGGAATGTTTGCCACTTTAATGGGCGTTCGTGCGACCAGTATCGGCGTCGGTGGCTTGCCAGGAATTTTATCTATTGTGCCACAATATTACTTGCCGTTTTTAGGCGCAATGGTGATTGCTATTATCGTACCAATGGGCTTAACTTATATTTTCAGAAAGAAAGGCATCTTTAATAAAGTCGATCCAGTTGATGAAGCAACAGGGATGTTATACAGCGAAGAAGGGTAATCGCTTTTTGAAGCAAAGAAGAATTCGTAGACATTTTTCTACGAATTCTTCTTCTTTTTATAGAAACTATTGGCTTTTTTCTCTCTTTCAGTTAGACTAAAAAGGTTGAGAAAAGGAGAGCGTAAAAATGGATATTTATTTAAAAAAAGCAATTTTACACATTATTGATCGAGAAACTGGGACGCCGGTTTTTTCTGAAAAGGAACTAGATTTAACCACTGAGTATATTCGAACGTATTTAACTGCAAAAATTTCAAAACTTTCGACTGCACAAACAAAGACTGGAACATTGGCGGAAAATAGTTCCTTTGTTGACACGTTACGTGGGATTCCTAGTGATTTTGTGAAGAAAAGCCAAGAAGTTACCCAACATTGGTATGATGTTTATTCAGGAAGCGAAGATGCGCCTAGTGCTGATATTTTGTTCATTTTATATGAATTAGATACGGTGTTACATGTCGCAATGATTAAATTAAACTATAAAGAAAGTTACACGCATTACGTCGACTATGAGGAAGAATCCGTTTATAACAAACTGATTATCAATCGAGCAATTTTGTCTTCAAAATCACAAAAACCAGATGAAGGGATTACGGTTGACTTAGATACATTAGCGTTTGAATTACTAGAGAAAAGATATGAATTTTCAGGAGAAAAAATCTGGTATTTCTCTGAAAAAGTGATTGAGACGCAAGCGGCACCTTCCATGGAAGAAAATATCAAAGAAATTAAAAAGGCAGTCAAACGCATTGGAAAGAAATTTAACGAAGATGAGTTTGAACTAATGGCTTCGGTAAAAGAAGCGGTATATGATAGCATTGAGGAAACGGGAACGATTGACAATGAGCAAATTGCTGAGCAAGTGTTTAAAGAAAATGTATCAGCTAAATTAGCTTACCAAGAAGAAGTGAATGAGTCGAAGTTTGTCGACAAAACACCGCCAGTCAGAGAATCTCGCGAAATTTCTGAAAAGAAATTTGGCAAACAAAAGTTAAAAATGGATAACGGTATTGAATTAATTGTTCCGTTAGATGTTTACCGCAATGGCGATTTAATTGAATTTGTTAATAATCCAGATGGCACAGTGTCCATCATGCTAAAAAATATCGAAAAAATTAGTAATCAATTATAAAGAAAAAACCGTTGGTCGCTTGCCAACGGTTTTTTCTTTATTTTAATTTTTCTAAAGCTTTTTCAGGGACTTCTTTTTCTGTCACTTCATTCCAGCTGATCACGCCTTTACGGGGATTAACTTTCAATTTTAGATAGGCTTTCATACGCAAAGGTTGATCACGGGATTCGTTTAATTCCACGGTTTTTTCTTCACCGTTTTTATTAAACGCAGGTTGTTGATAGTAATAAATGGTCATTGCTTCACCAGAATTTGTTTTTTCATCTTTCTTTTCACCAGATGTTGTGATTTGTGTATAATAGGCTTCTCCACCGTAATAGTAATTATAAACGCCCCAGCTACCACCGGCTAAAATGACTATGGGAATTAATATTTTTAGTAATGTTTTCATTTTCCTCACCTCAAGGAATAGTATGCCTTTTTTTTAGGAAATTTGCCATATTTTTTTCCGTTAATTGAGTGACAATTTTGTTAGTTTCGGCACTTTCTTGAAAAATTCATCATTTTTTTAAACAAAAGACAACGTTTGTCGCTCCCTTTTTTTCACTATCATGCTACAATAAAGAAAAAAAGATGGAGGTAGAGGACAATGATGCCCTTTTATTTTGGAATCGATCCAACCTATATATTGGTAATTATCGGAATTGCGATTTCTGGTGCGGCCTCCGCATATGTTAACAGTACCTTTCGTAAATATGATCAAGTACGAAGCAGTAAACATGTTACAGGCACGCAGGCAGCACAATATATTTTACAAAAAGAACAAATTAATGATGTCGGAGTTCAGCAAATTGCTGGTGATTTAACTGACAATTATAATTCTGGAAACAAAATGTTGAGCTTATCCGAAGCCACTGCTCAATCGACATCGGTCGCGGCTATTGGCGTGGCGGCTCATGAATGCGGACATGCGGTACAAGATCATACGAACTATGTGCCTTTACGTCTTCGTGCAGCTATTGTTCCAGTTGCCAACATCGGTTCAACCATTTCCTTTCCACTAATTTTGATTGGTGTTTTATTTAGTTGGAATCAAACATTAATCAACATTGGAATTTTGGCTTTTTCATTAGCCTTGATTTTTCAATTGGTGACTTTACCGGTGGAGTTTAATGCGTCTAGACGTGCGTTAAGTATTCTTTCTGAAGGTGGGTTATTAACAGAAGAAGAAGTCCCAATGGCCAGAAAAGTTCTTTTTGCAGCTGCACTTACCTACGTAGCAGCGGCGCTTTCGACCTTTTTACAACTTTTACGTTTGGTTATTTTATTTGGTGGCAATAACCGACGAGACTAAGTGCTAGTAAAGGTCTTTCTATTACGCATAAAAGTAATAATATGTTATGATTAAAGTAGAAAATAACAGAGGAGCTGAAGGAAATGAAAGCATCAACAAAAATTGGTATCGGTTTAAGCATTGCTGCAGTTGCAAGTGTCTCTGTTGCAGTCATCGCTTCTGAAAAAATTATTAAGAAGGTATCTCATGTTTCCAATCGTTATAAAGTTAAAAAGTTTGTAGACGATAAATTTGATGGAAACCAAAAATTATTATCGATTGTCGATGATTTATCTGATGATGAATTAGATTCTGTTTTAAATGTTGTGGATCGTGTGAAAGATGGCGGTTCAAAATTAGCTGAATATGGCGAAAAAGTTAAAGACAATACAGATTCTTTAAAAGAACGCTTTTTCACATTTATTGAAGATGCAATGAAGTAAAAAAGATGGCCTAGGCCATCTTTTTTTTATAAAAATAATTCTTTTGTTTCAACATAATAGCCTCTGCCACCAACTAGAACTTGATCAATTGTCTTTTGGGATGTAGTGTTCAAACGCACTAAGACTTCTGAAGGAGCGTTTAAGGTATAACCTTGGGCAAAGGTGTAATTGGTTTTTTGTAAAATTTGGTGATGGTACAGATAACAAGCTAACGCACCATTTGATGTACCAGTAGCGGCTTCTTCATCGATGTCATAAAGGGGTGCAAAATTCCTACAAATGATATTTTTTTCAGACAAAGCAAAAAGATGCATCCCAATAACTCCATACTTTTGACTAAGTAACTTAATTTTTTCAAAGTTTGGTTGTAAATCCTGTAATAATTGCGCATTTTTAATGGGAACCAAAATATCTTTTAGGCCCGTTGACACAATCTGGATAGGAAAAGCAGTTGCCACTGCGTTTAAATCAAAGCAGCCGCTCAATTCTTCTAAAGTGAGCGTATCATAAAAAGTTGGGACAGTTTGTTCCATAAATAGTTGTTCACCGTTCGCCGTGATTGCGAGCAAACCGCTGTTCGTTTCGATTGTATATTCTGTTTGCAATAATTTATTTAAGTGCTTCATGATGGTGAAAGCGCCAATTGTCGCGTGGCCACATAAGTCGACTTCTTCTTTTGGTGTAAAATATTCAAGGCGGAAATCAGCAATCTTTGAGTCTGAAATAAAAGCAGTTTCTGCAAATCCTAGTTCTTTGGCGATGGCCATTTTTTGGGTTCTCGTTAAGGGCTGTGTCATAAAAACAACGCCTGCTTTGTTGCCACCTTCGTGGTTTTTACTAAATGCACTAGCGACATATGCGGTAATTTTCATTGGAACGCCTACTTTCTAATTGGGAATAAAAAACATACGAGTAAAAAATGGACGTGCTACTTTCTTAATAACAAATAACAAAAGATTAAATCATCCATTTTTTTTAAAGATAAGCCAGTTTGTTCAAAAAACTTTTCCAACCGATAGTGTAAAGTATTTCGATGCATAAATAAATCTTTTGCAGTGGAGCTGATATTGCCTTGATTTTTCCACAAAGCGCTGATGATTGGCTGAATATCGGTGTCTTTATTTAATAAACGACGATAATACTCAACAAGTACATTTTGGCTCATGGCTTCTTTGGTAAAATAGTGGAGGGCAACATCAGTTAAACTAAAAACAGTCGTCCGACTAGAGGAATTAAGTTCTTCTGAAAAAATACGTTGTTCTTCATGGAAACAACGCCGGAGAATGTCTTCAGAGGAATAAAAATTGCCAACAAATACAGCACTAGTGCAATCAAAGTCTGTATCTAATGTTAAAAAGATCCCTTGAATTTCTTCTTGTTGAAAGGTATTTTTTGACTGTTCTTCAACTAAAATATACATATTATTACTTGGACTGAAACAATCAACTGTATCTGGAAACATCTTTGTTAAATTAAATTGCCATTCAGCTTGTAATTCTTTTGTGACATTCGTTTGAATTTGCAACATACGAAAGGTCCCTTCGGCAGGTAATTTTGCCTGTTGAAATAAGTAACTGAACCAAGGATGGTTACCAGTAATTGTTGGGTTTTCAGAAATCGGGAAAAGCGCTTCCAACAAATGCTGTTCTTTAATACTTAAGAAAGCTTTATTCACAATGAAAAATTGGTCGTCAACAGGAATTGAATAGGTGGCTTCGGAACCAATTGTTTTTGATAAATAGCCTTTGGGATAAAGCTGAGATAAATTTTCAATAATCATAGACACACCTCACTGATTTATTGTACCATGAAGCAAGACAGAAGTTTAGTGGGAAAAAGCCGAAAGGTGGAAATTAATTGGGAAAAAAAGAAACAACGTTAACACAAGAAGAAAAAGAATTTTTTATGCGAGAAGCCATTGCAGAAGCGAAAAAAGCAGAAGGTTTGGCTGAGGTGCCTATTGGAGCTGTAATTGTTCGGCAAGGGGAAATTATTGGCCGCGGGCATAATCTGAGAGAAGCACGGCAAGAAGCAACGGCGCATGCAGAAATGTATGCAATCCAAGAAGCGTGTCGCGGGATAGAAAATTGGCGTCTAGAAGAAACCCAATTATTTGTAACTTTAGAACCTTGTCCAATGTGTAGTGGGGCGATGCTTTTGGCACGAATTCCAGAAGTTTATTATGGCGCAACCGATCCTAAAGCAGGCACTGCTGGGACTTTGATGAATTTATTAGAAGATGAACGCTTCAATCATGTGGCCTATGTCGAAGCAGGCGTTTTAGAAGAAGAGTGTCGCTTATTGCTAGTTCAGTTCTTTAAAAGGTTACGGGCAAAGAAAAAAGAAGAGAAACTTTTAAAAAATCAAAAGAAAGACTAGTCAAAAGAATAAAAATACGTTATACTAGGTTTTGCCGAAAGGCTAGGACAATGGCGGGCTAGTGAATTGTGTCAGATCCGGAAGGAAGCAGCACTAAGCAAGTGCCGCCATGTGTCTGATTGAATAAGGAACGTATCAAGGCTGAGAAGCCTTTTTTATTTTATCTAAAATTAAAAAGACAGGAAAGTTGGTCGCTTTCCTGTCTTTTTTTGTGGATTCAAGATAATACAGCAGCTGCTAAAGCTTGTTGAATAGCAACAATATCTTTATCTTTTCTAAATTGAAGACTTACTGAAGGTAACTCAGCACTTGAAATCCATATCTTTAGTTCTGCATCTAGGTCGAAATGTCCACTAGTTTCAACAGAAAAGCGTGAAATAGATTTGTAGGGAATCGATTTATAATCAACTTTTTTACCTGTAATTCCTTGTTTATCGACTAAAATTAAGCGTTTATCTGTAAAGACAATTAAATCTCTTACTAAAGTGAAGGCCATATCTACTTTTTCGTTAGGGATTAAAACATCCCGTAATTCTTTTTCAGCTGTTTCATTGTTATTTTGTGTTGCATTCCCTAATAATCCATCAAATAATCCCATGTTAATTCTCCAATTCTACTTTTTTGAAAAAAATTCTTTTATTTAAAAGTAAACTTATATCGTGTAAAAGAATCCGCTTTCAATTTGATTATAACGTTAAAGGTCCTTCGAATGCAATTGATTTTTTAGCATAAGAAAGTGAGGCCTAAATCGCTGCAACTTAGGCCTCACTTTCTAAATTTTAAAAGAACCTACTGAATAAAAGCAGTTTCTTCTTATTTTTTGGAGCTAAAAACTTTGGTTTCAACATTTGGTAGGACTATGCCCAATCGCCATTTCTAAAAACTGGAACAATCGTCCCGTCTTCCTTAATGCCGTCAATATTCATTTTGTCAGATCCTACCATAAAGTCCACATGTGTTTGGCTACGATTTAAACCAGCTTCAGCTAATTCTTCTTCGCTCATCTCCGTGCCGCCTTGTAAGTTGAAGGCATAGGCCGAACCAAAGGCTAAATGATTAGAGGCATTTTCATCAAACAATGTATTATAAAAAATCAAACCGGATTGTGAAATTGGTGAAGGGTCTGGTACTAAAGCAACTTCTCCTAAGTGTTTGGCACCTTCATCAATAGCTAAGAGATTTTTCAATGCTTCTTCGCCTTGTTCAGCTGAGAAGTCAACAACTTTTCCGTCTTTAAATGTAAATTTCATTCCCGAAATGATTGTGCCAGCATAACTTAGTGGTTTTGTACTAGAAACATAACCATCAACGCGGCGACTATCTGGGGCGGTGAAAACTTCTTCTGTTGGCATATTAGCCATGAATTCTTCCCCACGAGCGTTATAACTACCAGCGCCTTCCCATAAATGGTTTTTAGGCAAACCAATCGTTAAATCTGTCCCAGGAGCTGTGTAGTGTAAAGCAGTAAATTGTTGTTCGTTTAATTCAGCCGCTTTTTCTTGTAATTTTTTATCATGGATATTCCAAGCAATGACTGGGTTTTCTTCATAAATTCGTGTTGTTTTGAAAATTTCATTCCAAAGTGCATCAACTTGTTCTTCACTTGTTGCTAATTCTGGAAAGACTTTAGCTGCCCAGCCTTCACTAGCAGCAGCTACAACAGTCCAACTTACTTTGTTGGCTTGCGTTGCTTTTCGTAGGTTGACCAATGCTTTCCCATTAGCCGCTTGGAAAGCTGCTACACGTTGTGCATCCACGCCAGCTAATGCATCAGGATTAGAAGAAACCACGCTAATTCGGCTTGCGCCTTTGGCAATCCAATCATCGGTTTGATCAATTTTATATTGAGGAACATTTTCAATACGATCAGTTGCAGCATGAGCTAAAAATTCACGTTGAATGGTTTCGTCGCTCCATTGAACAATTACTTCGGCCGCGCCTAAGCGATAAGCTTCTTCCGTAATTAAGCGGGCAAGGGGCGCTTGATCGACACTGATTTGTAAAACAACCGTATGATTGTCCTGAACATTGACACCCGTTTCAGCAATTAAACGTGCATATTTCTTTAGATTTTCATTAAAATTCTCTAAGGTCATTCGTGATTCCTCCTTCATTTTGATGGGTAATGACTGCTCATATCATAACACGGAAGAGCAGGGAACTCAACGAAATAAAGCCTTTATCAACTGTTATTTTAAGTTGGGGTAAAAGTTGTCGTGCTCCCGCTCAGTGAACTTTTGTACAAAGAGTTGTTCTAATTTTGCATAATAGAAAAATCGTGTTACAATAACCATAAGCATTTATTTGGAAGCGTTGTATATGAATGAATAAAGGGGATAGGGAATTATGGCAAGAAAAAAAACCATTACGAAAGAGCAGATTTTAACAGCTGCCTATGAAGTAGTCGCCACTGAAGGATTTTCGAAGTTCACTGCACGTAATATTGCTAATAAAATGAAATGTTCCACCCAACCGATTTATTTGGAATTTAAAAACATGGATGATTTACGCGATGCTTTATTCCAAAAAATTCATAAATACTTAGCGAAAGAAGTATTTCCAGTAAAACATACCGGGAATACAATTGTTGATTTGGCTTTAAACTATATTCATTTTGCGACAAGTGAAAGTAAGTTATACCGTGCGCTTTATTTAGAAGAATATGGTGGCGGCAAAAAAATGCAAGAATTCTCTTATCACTATTTTACTGAAGCGGTAAAAGCTGATCCTGAGTATGCTAATTTAAACGATGTTCAAATTGACTCTTTACACATGGGAACATGGGTGGTCGCTACTGGTGTGGCTGCATTGATGACTTCTGGAATTATCCATCCTTCAGAAGAACAAATCATCCATTTAATGAAAGATAGTATTGAAGCAATTCTTGAACGAGATGAACCAATTGATATTGACCTATAAAAATTAAAAAAAGTGTAACCTCATGCTGATAACTTCTGTGAGGTTACAGCAAAAGACTGTTTCTTAAAAGAACGGTCTTTTTTTGTTAAGTGTATTAATGGTAGATTATTCGCAACCATGCTACAGTAAAGAAGAGAAATAGAAAGGGGCAAAAAACATGAACCGAGTGAAAGATAAGCGTTTATGGCTAAGTATTGTAGGAATTACCGGACTAGGGCTCTTGTCGGGCTTATTTTCAGTAAATGCGAGAGAATATTATCAAGCGTTGAGATTACCAAGTTTTGCTCCGCCAGGCTGGTTATTTGGACCGATGTGGTTGGTGTTGTATATTTTTATGGGCATTACTTTTTATTTCATCTTAGTTCATCCAAATAAACAACAGAAAAAACGGATGATTACGCTATTTATTTTACAATTTATTGCAAACTTTTTCTGGACATTTTTCTTTTTTTCTTTACAAAATAATTTATTATCTGTGATTGATATCTCATTGTTATGGCTATTATTAATAGTTCAACAGTGGGACTACTTGCGTTATAAATTAATAACGCGTGGCTGGTTGATGATTCCTTATATTCTTTGGGTTACTTTTGCGGCAGCTTTAAATTACAGTATTTTATTTTTAAATTAGGAATATCAAAACACCAGAGAAAAATGGGAACTAGCCATTTTTTTCTGGTGTTTATTTTATTTATTTCAACGTAGTTATTCTGCGGCAGTTGCTAATTTTTTCGCAAATTCTTCTAAACGTTGGATGTCGTCTTCTTCAGCGGCTAAATCAACTTTAACGCTGTCGGCGCCTTTTTTTGCCCCAATTTGAGTAAAGACTGCTTCGAAGTCGTCCACCGATTTACAAAAATCATCATAAAACGTGTCTCCTGAACCACAAACGCCGAAGATTTTTCCTGATAAATCAATCTCTTGTAAGTCTTCATAAAAGTCGACAATTTCATCAGGTAAATCGCCATCGCCATACGTATATGTAGCTACTACACAGATATCGGCCTCTTCAAAATCAGCGGCATCGACTTGCGTACACTCATCAATTTCGACCTCTAATTCTAAATCTTCAAATGCTTCTGCAACAATGTCGGCAATTTCTTCTGTATTCCCAGTCATGCTTGCATACACAATTTTAGCTAACGTCATAAACTTTCTTCCCCCTCATACAATTCTGTCACTTATTATAGCAGATGCGCATTTCTTATAAAAGACTAGCGAGTGCTTTTATTAAGGGACTTTTTGAAAATTGGTGTTTGAACAATCTTTTTTGCAAAAAATGTGATAAAATAATTTGAATGAAACAAGTTTAGGAGAGATAGTATGATTACATTAAAATCACCACGAGAAATTGAAATGATGGATGAATCAGGGGAATTATTAGCGGATGTTCACCGTCATTTACGGACGTTTATTAAACCTGGCATTACAAGCTGGGATATTGAAGTATTTGTGAGAGACTTTATTGAAAGTCATGGTGGCGTGGCGGCTCAAATTGGCTATGAAGGTTACAAATATGCTACCTGTTGTAGTATCAACGACGAAATTTGCCACGGATTTCCTCGTAAAAAAGTATTAAAAGATGGCGACCTAATCAAAGTAGATATGTGTGTCGACTTAAAGGGCGCAATCTCTGATTCATGCTGGTCTTATGTCGTGGGTGAATCAACACCTGAAATTGATCGCTTGATGGAAGTAACCAAAAAAGCGCTATATCTTGGGATTGAACAAGCACAAGTAGGAAATAGAATTGGCGATATTGGTCATGCGATTCAAACGTATGTAGAAGGAGAAGGCTACGGGGTAGTTCGCGACTTTGTAGGTCATGGCATTGGCCCAACTATCCATGAAAGTCCAATGATTCCTCACTATGGTGAAGCAGGTAAAGGACTACGTTTAAAAGAGGGAATGGTTATTACCATTGAGCCAATGGTTAACACAGGAACTTGGCGCATGAAAATGGACCCAAATGGTTGGACTGCTTATACTGAAGATGGCGGTCTAAGTTGTCAATATGAACATTCATTAGCGATTACGAAAGAAGGTCCAAGAATCTTAACGTCACAAGGCGAAGAATTGACTTATTAATAAGGAGAGTGTGTGATGAAGTTTCTCGACAACATCAAAAAGAATCAATCTTTGATGCGTTTTATTGAGACAACGCAAAGTCACATGGTCACAGCCGAAATAGGCAACAGCTCAGTGGTTGTTGCCTATTATTTATTACTCTCGCTGTTTCCATTACTGATTGCGGTAGGTAATGTCTTACCTTATTTAAGAATCGACCCTAATTCTGTGTTGCCTTATATTGCAGAGGCGATTCCGAAAGATGTTTATAAGAACTTAGAACCAGCGATTCGTTCACTACTGACTCAACGTTCAGGCGGGTTGCTTTCTGTTTCCGCTTTAGCAGCATTTTGGAGTGCCAGTCAAAGTATTAATGCACTACAAAACGCGATGAATAAAGCTTTTGGTGTCGAACAAAGGAAAAATTTTATTCTCGTAAGAGTGGTCTCATTTTTAGTTATTTTGTTATTTATGGTAGCGATTGTTGGTGTAGTAGTAATTTTAGGTCTGGGTCAGTACATTATTGAATTACTGCAACCAATTTTCCATTACTCAACGTCTGTGATCGATACTTTCCAAGCGTTAAAATGGCCGTTAACGACCGTTGTTTTATTAGTGATTATGTGTTTGATTTATGCGGTCGTTCCTAATCGGAAATTATCGTTACGTTCTATTTTGCCAGGGGCTATTTTTTCGACAGTCGGTTGGATGCTATTATCACAAATTTTTGGTTTGTACGTAAAATATTTTAGTTCTAGAATCGCAAGTTATCAAATCATCGGGAGTTTTATCATCTTGATGTTATGGTTGAATTTTGCTGCCACGATTATTATTTTAGGAGCAATTGTCAACGCTGTCGTCGATGAATACTTATCTGGAGATAAAGAAAAGAAACAACCAAGTTTTGAACAACGCTTGTTTAGATGGTTTAAAAAGAAAAAATAAATGGATTTCTTTAAAAAAGTCTAAACCGTTGCCAGAACACATGTTTCAGCTTGTAAATGCTTCAGTTTACGGTATAATATACCCTGAACGAGAAGAAAGTGGGTTCGACTATGTCACTATTTATTTATGAAGTTTTGATACGTTTATTTATGACATTTATCTTATCTTTGCTATTAACACCACTTGTTAAGCTTCTAGCGTTTCGGATTGGCGCCTATGATGCACCAGGAGAGCGACGAATCAATACCAAAAATATGCCTACAGCAGGAGGACTTGCAATCTACATTGCTTTTGCTAGTTCATGTTTATTGATTTTTCGTTCGATTATCCCACAAGATTATATTTGGCCGATTATTTTGGCTGGTGGAATGGTTGTTTTGACAGGCCTCATTGATGATATTAAAGAAATTACTCCAATGAAAAAAACAATCGGTATTTTGTTAGCAGCATTAGTTATTTATTTTGTTGCTGGAATTCGGATAGATTTTGTGACGTTGCCAGTTGTTGGAATGATTGATTTGCGCTGGTTTAGTTTACCACTAACTTTATTGTGGATTTTAGCGATTACGAATGCAGTAAATTTAATTGATGGTTTGGATGGTTTAGCATCAGGCGTATCCATTATTGGATTAACCACGATTGGTATTACAGGGTATTTTTTCCTACATGCTAAAACGGTCTATATCCCAATTGTTATTTTTATTTTAGTTGCGAGCATTGCGGGATTTTTCCCATACAATTTTTATCCAGCTAAAATATTTCTAGGAGATACCGGGGCGTTATTCCTCGGGTTTATGATTGCAGTAATGTCGTTACAGGGCTTAAAAAATGCTACGTTTATCACGGTAATTACGCCAATGGTGATTTTAGGTGTGCCAATTACGGATACGGTTTATGCAATTATTCGACGGCTATTGAACAAGAAGCCCATTTCCTCAGCAGATAAAATGCATTTGCATCACCGCTTGTTATCTTTAGGTTTTACCCATAAAGGGGCGGTCATGACTATTTATGCATTAGCGTTAGTTTTTTCCTTTGTCTCTTTATTGTTCAGCTATTCAAGTACAGTAGCATCAATTTTATTAATTGTCTTTTGTTTAATTGGCTTAGAACTATTCATTGAACTAATCGGTCTAGTTGGCGAAGGACATCAACCGTTGATGTATTTGTTACGGATTTTAGGGAATCGTGAATATCGTCAGGAGCAAATGAAAAAGCGACTTGGCAAGCATTCTAAGAGAAAGTAAAGAAATCTTTAGGTTGCTTTGCGAGAGCGTAAACCTATGATATAATTCCATTAAACTTAAAAAAGTATATGTGTGAAACATATGCTTTTTTTTTAAGACGATGTTTCAGTAGTAAGGAGAAATGAGCATGCAAGAAATGGTAACAATCTCGATTGTCACTTATAATAGTCGTTACATTTTTAATGTACTAGACCAATTAAAAGCCGAACTAGGTACTGATAGTATTTATGATATTCATATCTATGACAATCATTCTGAAACAGCGTATCTTGAAAAATTAACAACATATGAACCATTTATTACTATCCATCGCGCTGAAGAAAATCAAGGGTTTGGTCATGGTCATAATCAAGTGTTATTCAATGCTTCGACAAAGTATGCAATTATTTTTAATCCCGATGTTTTGGTTACTAAAGACGTGCTTGATCGTCTATTAGACCGTATCAAAATAGATAAGAACATTGCAGTCGTTAGCCCTAAAGTGTTAAATGAAGATGGCACGACGCAATATTTAGTTCGTCAAAAATTAGATGTTTTCGATTATATATTACGTTTTATTCCCTTTCAATTTGTAAAGAAAATTTTTGATAAACGTTTGAGTATTTATGAATGTCGCGATTTGTCGGATACAGAAACAACGGATATTAAAATGGGCTCAGGCTGTTTTATGTTGATTGATCGTGAAAAATTCGTTGAAATTGGTGGGTTCGATGAACGTTTCTTCATGTACTTTGAAGACAACGATTTATGTTTACGTTTTGGCAAAGCAGGCTATCGGATTCTCTATACGCCTTTTGAAACGGTTGTTCACATGTATGAAAAGGGCGCCCATAAAAGTCGAAAATTGTTTAAAATCTTTATGCAATCAATGGGGAAATTTTTTAACAAATGGGGCTGGAGGTTCTTTTAATGAGTCAAAGATTAGCGGTAGTCATCGTCTTATATCAAATGAAAATGGCTGATACGCCGAATTATTTGTTATTAAAAGAAGTGGTAGATCACCCCGAATTGCACTTATTTATTTATGACAACAGCCCACTTCCTCAAGAAGATGCATTATTTTTACAACAAAATGTTACTTATCGACATAATCCTGATAATCCAGGACTAGCGACCGCTTATAATGAAGCGATTGCTTTTAGTCAAGCGAATCAATGTGAATTATTGTTGCTCCTTGACCAAGACACAGAAGTGCCAGCCTCTTATTTTGATACGTTGATCATCATGCCGTTAGATCCGACTGTGGCAGTCTATGTTCCAATTGTAGAAGCAAATGGACAACAAATTTCGCCAGTATATAGTGATCAATATGTTGGACTTAAAGGAGCAAAGCCAACAGCAGGGATAGCCAACCAACCGTTGATGGCTATCAATTCTGGTACAGTCATTACGGCAGAAACACTGCGCTGGTTGGAAGGATTTTCGGAAGAATTTCCTTTGGACTATTTAGATCATTGGTTCTTTTATCAATTGAATCAAGCCAATAAAAAGATTGAAGTCTTACCAATCCACCTAAAACAAGAATTGTCTGTTTTAGATTATCGTACAATGAGTCCTCAACGTTATCGCTCTATTATTGAAGCAGAAACGTTATTTTATCGTCGATATGATCAAGAAAAGTTTTCCCATCATCGACGCCATTTATTTTTACGCAGTAGTAAGCAATTTTTAACTGTCAAAAATCGCCAAATTTGGCGGCAAACATTGGCAGAATTTCTCAAGTTAATGAAAGGATAATCTATGATCTCAGTTTGTATTGCGACATATAATGGAGAAAAATATCTCGCGGAACAATTAGATAGTATTCTTTTACAAGTCAGTGAAGAAGATGAACTAATTATTTCAGATGATGGTTCTACTGATCATACGTTGGAAATTTTGAGGACGTATGCAGCGAATTATCCCCAAATTCAATTGTTACAAGGTCCAGGGCAAGGAGTGATTGCTAATTTTGCATTTGCGCTTACGCATACGAAAGGCGAAGTGATATTTTTAGCAGATCAAGATGACGTTTGGTTGCCAAATAAAGTAACGACAGTGACAGAATATTTTGAAACGCACCCTGACATCCAAGTGGTTATTAGTGACTTGAAAATTGTTGATGCGGATTTACAAGTTACCAATCCCTCTTATTTTAAGTTTCGAAAAATCAAACCAGGGTTTTGGCGAAATGCGATAAAAAGTGGCTATATTGGGGCAGGTATGGCCTTTCGTCAAGAGATGAAAAACGTCATTTTACCCATTCCGCCAGAAGTTCCTATGCATGATATGTGGATTGGCTTATTAGCTGCACGGAAAAAGCAAACGGGTTTCATTAAAGAACCATTAGTGCTTTACCGAAGACATGGAGCGAATGTCAGCCCTATTATTACCAAAACAAGTTTCCAACAAAAATTAAATTGGCGTGTGAATTTATTAAAAGCTTTACATCAGCGTTTAAAGGAACAACGCTAAACTTTTACAGATTTGTAAAATTTACGTAAAAAACATGACAAACCCTATGCTTAATGCGATAATAGGGAAGGATATTTGGTTTTATAGAAACTAAAAATAGAAGTATTTAAGGAGATTGTTCATGAAAGGAATTATTTTAGCAGGCGGAAGCGGGACACGCTTATATCCGCTAACAAAAGCAACATCAAAACAATTAATGCCAATTTACGACAAACCAATGATTTATTACCCAATGTCAACGTTAATGTTGGCGGGAATTAATGAAATTTTGATTATCTCTACACCAGAAGATACACCACGTTTTGAAAGCTTATTCGGCGATGGCCATGATTTAGGCATTCATATCGAATACGCGGTACAAGAAAGCCCAGATGGTTTGGCGCAAGCATTTATTATTGGTGAAGAATTTATTGGTGATGATAGTGTCTGCTTAGTTTTAGGGGACAATATTTATTATGGTGGCGGCTTATCAAAAATGTTGCAACGAGCAGCTTCTAAAGAGTCAGGGGCAACAGTCTTTGGCTACCATGTAAATGATCCAGAACGTTTCGGCGTGGTAGAATTTGATGAAGAGATGCGGGCGCTTTCTATTGAAGAAAAACCAGCACAACCGAAGTCAAATTACGCAGTGACAGGTTTGTATTTTTACGACAATGAAGTGGTTGAAATTGCGAAAGGGATCAAACCGTCAGAACGTGGGGAATTAGAAATAACAGACGTTAATAAAGTCTACCTTGAAAAAAATAAACTTTCTGTTGAGGTAATGGGCCGTGGCTTTGCTTGGTTAGATACAGGCACACACGAATCCTTATTAGAAGCGTCAACATTTATTGAAACAATTGAAAAACGTCAAAATTTAAAAGTCGCTTGTTTGGAAGAAATTGCTTATCGAATGGGCTATATTACAAAAGAACAATTGGTAGAATTGGCACAACCATTGAAGAAAAATGGCTACGGCCAATACTTGCTACGTTTAGCAGCAGAATAGGAGCGAAGAAACGTGAAAGTTATTGATACAAAATTACAAGATGTCAAAATTATCGAAATGGATGTTTTCGGTGATCATCGTGGCTTTTTTACAGAAAGTTATTCCAAAGCTAAATTTGCAGAACATGGATTAGACTTTGATTTTGTCCAAGATAATCATTCATTATCAACAGAAGCAGGTGTCTTGCGTGGATTGCATTTTCAAAAAGGCGAAGCTGCGCAAACAAAACTAATTCGCGTTGTAACAGGTGCGGTATTAGATGTGATTGTTGATATTCGTAAAGGGAGTCCAACCTATGGCCAATGGGAAGGCTACATTTTATCAGAACATAATCACCGTCAGCTTTTAGTACCAAAAGGTTTTGCTCATGGTTTTGTCACTTTGACACCGAACGTGAACTTTATGTACAAATGTGACAATTACTACAATGCGGCAGCAGACGGCGGTATTGCTTTTAACGATCCAGCGTTAGCTATTGATTGGCCAATTGCGCCAGAAAAAGCGATTACGTCAGAAAAGGATCAAAAACATCCAACCTTAAAAGAATTTGAAGCGGAAAATCCGTTTATCTATGGCGAAATTTAAGAAAAAAGTAGGAGAGTTTCAATTATGAAAAAAATCATCGTAACAGGTGGAGCTGGTTTTATCGGCTCAAATTTTGTTCATTATGTTGTAAAGAATCATCCAGAAGTTCATGTAACTGTATTAGATAAATTAACGTATGCAGGAAATGAAAAAAATCTTGAAGGTCTACCAAGTGATCGCGTGGAATTAGTCGTAGGAGATATCGCTGATGCTGAATTAGTTAATCGTTTAGTCGCTGAAACAGATGCGGTTGTTCACTATGCTGCTGAATCGCATAACGACAACTCATTAAACGACCCATTCCCATTTGTACAAACCAATCTGATTGGGACGTACACATTGATCGAAGCTTGCCGTAAAAACAATGTTCGTTACCACCATGTATCGACTGATGAAGTTTATGGCGATTTACCTTTAAGAGAAGATTTACCAGGACATGGAGAAGGCGAAGGGGAAAAATTCACTGCCGAAACGCCTTACAATCCTTCAAGCCCTTATTCTTCAACAAAAGCAGGATCTGACTTGTTAGTCAAAGCGTGGGTTCGTTCTTTCAACTTACAAGCAACAATTTCAAACTGTTCAAATAACTATGGTCCATATCAACATATTGAAAAATTTATTCCTCGTCAAATTACCAATGTCTTAAGTGGCATTACACCAAAACTTTATGGTGCTGGTAAAAATGTTCGTGACTGGATTCATACAAACGACCATTCTTCGGCTGTTTGGGCAATTTTAACAAAAGGGCAAATTGGCGAAACATATTTAATCGGAGCCGATGGTGAAGAAGACAATAAAACAGTGATGGAATTAATTTTAGAATTAATGGGACAACCTGTTGATGCCTATGAGCATGTCAACGATCGTGCAGGACATGACTTACGTTATGCGATTGATTCAACCAGATTACGCGAAGAATTAGGTTGGGAACCAGAATTCACGAATTTCCGTGAAGGCTTGGCAGAAACAATCAAGTGGTATACAGAAAATGAAGACTGGTGGCGTGCAGATAAAGAAGCTGTTGAAGCAAAATATGCACAAAATGGTCAGTAATTTTTTCTGACATGTGAGATAACAGTCGAAAGGCGATGGCAAAGTACAAAAGCTACTTTGCCCTGCCTTTTTTTCAAGAAGGAGCGAAAATAATGATTTTAATTACTGGTGGAAATGGCCAATTGGGCACAGAATTACGTCACCTATTAGACGAACAAGGAATTGAGTATGTTTCAACGGATTCCACAGAATTAGATATTACTGATGCGGATAGTACGTTGGCAAAAGTGAAAGAAATTCAACCAAACGTCATTTATCATTGTGCTGCTTATACAGCTGTTGATAAAGCAGAAGACGAAGGCAAGGAATTAGATGAAAAAGTGAATGTAGATGGCACACGTCATGTTGCAGAAGCTGCTAAAGCAGTGGGGGCGACACTTGTTTACGTAAGTACAGATTATATTTTTGATGGAACTAAAAAAGAAGGCGTCTATGCGATTGATGATCAACCGAATCCTTTAAATGAGTATGGTCGGACGAAGTTATTAGGTGAACAAGCGGTCCAAGAAATCCTGGACGATTATTATATTATTCGAACATCATGGGTATTTGGTCAATACGGTCATAACTTTGTCTTTACCATGCAAAAATTAGCGGAAACAAGAGACCAACTAACGGTAGTGGACGATCAGTTTGGCCGCCCAACTTGGACAAGAACGTTAGCCGAATTTATGGCATTTGTTATTGCAGAAAAAGCGCCATTTGGTGTTTATCATTTGTCTAATGAAAACAGCTGTAGCTGGTATCAGTTTGCTAAAGAAATTTTAAAAGATACTGAAGTGGAAGTACTGCCAGTGGATTCAACTCAATTTCCACAAAAGGCGCAAAGACCACAATATTCTGTCATGGATTTAAGTAAAACAGAAGCGTTAGGCTTTAAAATTCCTACTTGGCAAGAAGCCTTAGCACAAATGTTAGAAAATGTTCAACAATAAATTGTTTTGTGTAAGTGAGGGGTTTTGTTAGAGAAAAAGTGGAAAGGTGTTTCTCTTTATGAAGGTACTTTTAATCATTCCTGCTTACAATGAGGAAGAAAACATTTTGCGGACGATTGCTTCCATTGAAACATTTAAACAGGAAGTTACGCATTTTCAACATGAATTGGATTATGTGGTAATTAATGATGGCTCGACAGATGGAACCAAACAAATTTTAGAAGTCAACCAAATTAATGCCATTCATTTAGTGTTGAATTTAGGTATTGGCGGGGCGGTACAGACCGGCTATAAATATGCCTTAGAAAATGAGTATGATGTTGCGGTTCAGTTTGATGGTGATGGTCAACATGATATCAATAGTTTACCTATTTTACTGGAACCATTAGCAGAGGGTAAATGTGATTTTTCGATTGGCTCTCGTTTCATTCCTGGAAACGAAGCGGCTTTTCAAAGTACGAAAATGCGCCGTTTTGGTATTCGTTTGTTATCTTTTTGCATTCGAATGGCTTCTGGTAAAACAATTTATGATGTGACTTCAGGGTATCGAGCAGGAAATCGGAAAGTGATTGCTTTTTTTGCAAAGCGTTATCCGACAAATTATCCTGAGCCAGAATCGATTGTTCACTTAATTAAAAAACGTTTTGTGATTGTTGAAAGACCTGTCAATATGATGGAACGGCTTGGTGGTGTTTCTTCGATTCGTGCCTTGGCTTCTGTGAAGTATATGCTGGAAGTCGGCTCAGCAATTCTGATTGCTGCCTTTATGAAGGAGGGAGATTAATGCTACCAACCGTGTTATGGCTAGCTTTATTTTTATTTGCAATTGGCTTTTTCTTATACATTATTCGAGGAATTAATAAAAATATTTTTCTCCTAAAAAATGCTTTGATTTGGTTATTAATCTCAATTGTCTTAATTATTTTTGCTATTTTCCCGCATGTGGCAGAATGGTTAGCAATGGCCTTTGGGTTTGAAACAACATCAAACTTCTTATTATCAGCTGCGGTGATTGTCCTTTTAATCATGGAAATTAAAAATTCTGTGTTGATTTCAAAACACGAAAATCGCATTAAAACATTATTGCAAGAATTATCTATCATGAAATCTGAAGAAAAATGGGAGAATAGAGAGGGGAAAAATGACTAAAAACAATGATGTATTGGATGCCTTCAAATTTATTGCTGCATTAAGTGTAGTTGGAATTCATACCTTTCCCTCTAAATCTATTTTGGGTAGTGATTTGAAAATATTAGCCCGCTTTTCTGTTCCGTTTTTTTTCATAGTATCTGGATATTTTTTGTTTAAAAAAATTTCTTTTAGAGAAAAAGAAAAAGATAAAAAAATACTATTCAATTATATAAAAAGAATCTTAAAAGTATATCTTTCGTGGTTGATCTTTTACATTCCCTTCTTTATCGTATCTATTATGAATTTTGTTAAAGGGGAAATGGATTTAAGAGGAAAAATATCATTTATACTGAGCATATTATTAGGCTATGTCCCCAGAATAGGTGTTTCTTGGTATTTAATCGCATTAGTAATGAGTGTATTTATTATTTATTACATCCGAAGTTATTTTGGTGAGAAAGTATTATTAACAATTGGAATTGTTAGCTTTCTGATAGGAGTATTTACTTCTACTTATGGTAAGTGGTACTTTGACATTGAATGGATTAAACAAGTGCCTTTTTATGGTTCTATATCTTTTTCGATGATTTCTACGATTTGTTATGTGATTATAGGCTATTTTTTAGCAAACTATGTATTTGAAAAACCTTTAAATAATTTATTCTTAGTTTTAGGTATTGTTATTTTTTCTTATGTAGGACTAAAGGAAGTGAAATTTGCGCAACAATTAGGTGTTTTTTATGATGCACAAAATTATTTTACGTTACCAATAGTTGCTGTGTTAGTGGTTATTTTAAGTTTTAATTTAGAAAATATACGTATTCCTGGAAGTGACTTTTTAAGAAAATCTAGTATTATTATTTATTTAGCGCAAAATCCGATAAAATATTTACTATTTTATGCAGCTAGTCAATTAGGGATTCAAAAGTTAACGTACGATAACTTTAAAACATATGTTGTACAAGTTTTTTTGTTAATTGTTTTTAGTTATATTATCATTAAATTAAGTGAACTGAGACAGTTTTATTGGCTTAAAAATCTATCTTAAATAAAACAACAAAGACCTTAAGTTGGAGTTTAAGGTCTTTGTTGTTTTATTTAAGATTCATAATCACAATGCCGACAATAATAACCACAGCACCAATAAGGGCATTCGTTGTGATTGTCTCTTTTAGAATAAGATTTGAAGCAATTAAAATAGCGATGTTTGTACAGGCAACGCCTAAAGGAACAATGTAAGAAACATCGGAACGACTAATAATTAACATCCATAAAATAAAACTAATTAAATAACAAAATAAACCTAATAAAGATATAAGTGAGATATTCATTGAAAAGATTGTTTGTTGGAGTTGGATGTTCAAACTGCTAGAACCTAGTTTAAATAAGACCAGACCAGCAGAAGACAGAAATACGTAAATAATAAAAAGAACCATAATTTCCCTTCTCTCAAAAATAGTTTCCGTGCAAAAAAATGCAAGACCTCCATTATTGTAGCATAATCTCCTAAAAATTGGACAAGATTTTTTAATATAGCGAAATCAGTTAAATTTTTCTTTATAAAAAGGGGTCTACTATTGAAAAGCTAGGCGTTTATCGATAAAATAGAAATGTTGTTTAAAATGGCATTTTTGTATCCAAAAATTTTAGATAAAAATAGTTTATTACGGAAGGAATAAGTATATGTTTAAAGAAACATTTTCAATTTTCAAGAATATTTTTCAGAACAAAAAATTGTTATTACAATTTTCATTTAATGATTTTAAGGCCAAGTATGCTGGTTCAGCACTAGGAATTGTCTGGGCGTTTTTAACGCCATTAGTAACTGTTTTGACGTATTGGTTTGTCTTTTCTGTAGGCCTTCGTTCTAGAGCTGGCGACAATATGCCGTTCATTGTCTATTTAGTAACAGGGATGGTGCCTTGGTTCTTCTTTTCAGATTCGTTATTATCAGCCACGAATGTGTTTCGTGAATATAGTTATTTAGTTAAAAAAGTCGTGTTTAATGTACAAATTTTACCAACATCTAAAATTTTATCGAACTTGTACACCCACTTGTTTTTCATTCTAATTGGTTTTGTAATTACTACAGCTAACGGTTATTACCCAAGTCTGTACAGTTTGCAATTAATTTACTACTTAGCTTGTTTATTAGTCTTTTTAACAGCAATTACGTGGATTACTGCTTCAACACAACCATTTTTACCTGATATTATGCAATTTATCAATATCATTATGCAAACAGTTATGTGGACATTGCCAATTTTATGGCAACCAACTGGAATGATTGCGACAATCTTAAAAATCAATCCATTATATTATATTGTTCAAGGATACCGCGAATCTTATTTAGGCGGTGCATGGTTCTGGGAACATTGGCAATATAGCTTATATTTCTGGGGAGTTACTATTGTTTTACTATTAATTGGCTCAACCGTGTTTAGACGCTTAAAACCACATTTTTCAGATGTACTATAAGGAGAGAACGACATGTCAGAATATGCAATCGATATCCAACATATTACCAAAACATACAACATGTATAAAAAGCCGTCCGATCGGTTTAAAGAAGCGCTTAGTCCAACCAAAAAATCCTACCACGATTTGTTTTATGCGTTAGACGATGTCACGATGCAAATTAAAAAAGGCGAGATGATTGGCTTTGTCGGCGAAAATGGTTCTGGAAAATCAACCATGTTAAAAATTATTACAGGAGTATTAACGCCAACCTCCGGGTCCATGGTGATTAATGGGAAAATTTCAGCGTTGCTTGAATTAGGTTCAGGTTTTAACCCTGAATATTCAGGATATGAAAATATTTTCTTAAATGGAATGGTCTTGGGTTTTTCCCGAGAAGAGATGGAAGAGCGTGTCCAAGATGTCATTGATTTTGCTGACATCGGCGATCATTTGTATCAACCAGTTAAAACGTACTCTAGTGGTATGTTTGTCCGCTTGGCTTTTGCGGTAGCCATTAACGTGGATCCCGATATTTTAATTGTCGATGAAGCGTTGGCTGTCGGGGATTTAGAGTTTCAATTAAAATGTATGGAAAAATTTACGGAAATTAAAAATTCTGGTAAAACAATTTTATTTGTTTCTCACGATGTAAACTCCATTCGTCGTTTTTGTGACAGAACTTTTTGGTTGCAACACGGGAAAGTCGTTGAATATGGAGATACGATGGACGTGACGACCAACTACGAAAACTTTTTGAAAAAGAAATCAATTAAAACGGTTGACCGCGAAGCGACCATGAAAGATGAAACCCCAACACCAGATATTATTGAAGTGGATCATGCGGAACTTTTAAATGCGGATTATGAACCATTAGAAATGGTAACGCAAGATGAAAAAGTGATTGTAAAAATTGAATATACTGTCAAAAATGACCAAATTAAGAAGCCTGTTTGTGGGGTCGCTATTCGAACAGTGGACAATCATTATGTCTGTGGCTTAAATACGTTGTTAGATGGCGTGCAAATTCCTTGGAAAAAAGGACGGAATGTTTTTTATTTAGAATATGAAAAAATGTCATTATTAACAGGTGAATATTATTTTGATATTGCTTTCTTTGAGGAACATGCAACAGTCCCATTAGTCTACAAAACAAAATACGTGACGATGTTTATTACCGGTCGTTATGCCGGAGAAGGAATTGTCATCTTAGATCATAAATGGAAGGATACGACAAAAGATGAAGTATGATTTTGAAATGGAAACAGACGAGAGTACCAGTGTTGGGAAAATCGTAGCACAAATCAAAGAAAATAGTGATGTCTTGGAATTTGGTCCAGGTAATGGGCGAATGACTAGCTATTTGATGGAAGAAAAAAAGTGCCAGGTCTCAATTGTTGAATTAGACAAAGAACTTTATGATCATGTCAGTCAATTTTCAACAGATGCCTTTTATGGCAATATTGATGAAAATGATTGGGTCGAATACTTTGCTGGTAAGACGTTTGATTATATCGTTTTTGCAGATGTGTTGGAACATTTAATGAATCCTCAAAGCGCCTTAGCAAAAGTCAAACCGTTTTTAAAACCAGGTGGTCAAATCTTAATCACTTTCCCTAATTTGGCGCATAATTCGGTGTTAATTGATTTATTTAATAATCGTTTAACGTGGAATGAAACTGGGCTATTGGATGCTACGCATAAATCATTCTATTTACAAGAAGGATTTGAAAAAGTTTTTGCAGAAGTTGGTTTATACATTGCCAAAGAAGATTTTACATTTAATCAAGTTGGCTACAACGAAATTCCTACGACGTATGAAGCGTTACCTGTAGAAGTGCAAGCAGCTTTTAAAGCGCGTCCCTTTGGCGAAGTGTATCAGTACTTTTTTGCCTTGACTGCTGAACCAGTAGAACAGCCAGAGCGAGTGACACCAGTAAATTCATACAATGAAAAAAACGTTCATATTTTAATTAATTGCGGCGAAGAAAAAGAGACTGAGTTGGATCAACCAGTTGATTTACAAAAACCTGAAACAAAACAGTTCCAACTGAAGATACCAGAAGACGTCCAACTGATAAAATTATTCCCAAGTTTAACGGGGGCAATTGTCAAATTATCCATGACGATAGACGGGGAGACAGTCCCAGTCGCAGCCACGAATGCTTTTCTGGTACAAGAGAATGTCTATTATTTCTTAGATACGCAAGTCCCTGTAATCGAAGTAACCGATGCACAAATGGCAGGCAAAGACCTGACAGTAGCCATTGATTATTTCTTTGAAGGCAACTATTCAGAACGTGAAAATACCTTTATTCATGCACTGTTAGATGAAAGAAATCAATTTTTAGAAGAAATGAATAAACAGACGGAGACTGCCCCTATGCCTACTGGAAAATATAAACGAATCACGTTAACTAAATTTGATAAAATGATTAATTTAACCATCGACGATATTGCTCGCGATGTAGAAAATAACGTTTCTGTTATCAGAGGGTGGGCGTATGACAAACAAACAAATTATCCGCTAAGATTCAGCATTGCAGAAGCTAGTGAATCAGTCACTTATACGGTGGAAACAGAATATCGTCGGGATGTTATTGATATGTTTGAATTAGAAGGCGATCAAGATTATGGTTTTGTCATTACGATTAAAGACCCAGAAGATTTACCAGCCTACACGCTAAACATTGACACCAAATCAGGCCAGAAGGTTCAATACGTGGTGGAACGTCCAAACATGGTTCAACCAGGCACGAAATTTGATCGAGCATGGCGTTCGATTCAGACACGTGGTTTGATGGGCTCAGTGAAGTGGTACTTTAAACGACAAGAAAAAGCAGAAGCCCCTGTTGACGTGGAGGCAGTTTTAGCGGAAATTAAAACGTTCCAATTTCAGCCTAAAATTTCTGTCGCTGTGCCTGTTTATAATGTCGAAGAAAAATGGCTTGCAGCGTGCGTTTCTTCTTTACAAAATCAGTACTATGAAAATTGGGAGTTATGTTTAGCAGATGATGCATCGCCAAGCGAACATATTAAGCCCATGCTAGAAAAATATAAAGAACTAGATCAACGAATCAAAGTTATTTATCGCGAAGAAAACGGACATATTTCAGAAGCAACTAACTCAGCTTTGTCGATTGCTACTGGCGATTTTATTGGTTTCATGGATAACGATGATGAATTAGCGCCACAAGCATTATATGAAGTGGTCAAAGCTTTAAACACAGACCCAACGATTGATTTTCTTTATACTGATGAAGATAAAATTACAGAAAATGGTCGTCGCTTCAACGCGTTTTACAAATCGGACTGGAATCCAGAACTGATTTTAAACCATAATTACATTACACACTTTGTTGTTGTGAAACGTGATTTATTAGAAAAAGTAGGCGGACTGAACTCAGCATATAACGGCGCTCAAGACTATGATTTCGTATTACGAGCAACGGAACAAGCAACGAAAATCAAGCATATTCCTGGTATGATGTATCATTGGCGTGCCATTGAATCATCGACTGCTCTAAACCCTGAAAGCAAAGGTTACGCCTATGTAGCTGGTCAAAAAGCGGTCCAAGCGGCAACGGAACGCCGTGGCTTAAAAGCACAAGTAGAGATTGCCGAATTTTATGGTTCCTATAAAATTAACTATCTTTATGATCATGTGCCGATGGTATCATTGATTATTACGAATGATACAGAGAATATGAGTAGTTACTTACGTCAATTATTAGAAAAAACTGCCTATACAAATTATGAAATTCTATTGCCTGCACGCTTCGAGAATCAAATAAATATCCAAAATGACCGTCTTCGTTATGTTTCAACAGAAACTCGTCATGGCATGATTCAAGCTGCTAAGGGAGAATATGTGGCTTTATTAAATGCTGGATTGGTACCAACGAAAAATGATTGGTTAAAAGAGTTAATGAACATTGGTCAACAAGAGACCTCTGGTTTAGTGACTGGCCGCGTAGTTGACGCACGCTATCGCGTGGAAACGGTGGGAGTATCAGTTGATACAGACAAAGGTCGATTACTTTATCCCGAAAAAGGCACCCCTGGTAAAAGCTTAGGTTACTATTACAGAATTGCTTTACCAAGAAATATTCAAGCAGCAACTGAAGACTGCTTACTATTCAACAAACAACTTTACCTAAATTTAGAAGGAATTAACGAAAACTTAGGTAAAGAGTGGATGGGTGTCGATTTATCGTTACAATTTGCTAGCGCTGGTAAACGAAATGTATATGTGTCCTATGCAATTTTGAAAGCAGACGAAAAAATGCAAAACCATGATAAAAAAGGATCTTATAAAGAACTTGCGGAAAAATGGACCGCGGAAACTTTAGTTGATCCCTACCGAAATCCGAAACATCTATAAGGAGAATGCACATGAATGAAGACATTAAGGTGATCTTTGATAGTATCTATCGCGACAAAACAACAAATAATTTAACCATTACAGGTTGGGCGTTGGATACAATCACTAAAGAAAGCCCAACTTTCACAATTAATAATGAAAACCAAGTGTCCGCTTATAACATTCAGCGCGTTTTACGTGAAGATGTTAATCAAATTTATCAAACAGAGCCTGCGATTGAAGCTGGCTTTGTTGTTACACTTGAAGGAATTAAACAAAAAAAAGTACTCCCTTTTCATTTTCAATCATCAGCACATGTTGTAACGGTGGATTTTCCCTTGAATAAAAAATATCCAGTGATTCCAGGGACAGAAGATAAAGTAACTCGTCTTTGGATAAAAGCCAAAAAAGGATTTAAGTATATGGCTAAAAATGGTATTTCTCATACCATTCAACGAGCGAAAATTGAGAAACTGAGAAATCAAGCTTCGTATCCTAACTGGTTAGCTAGAAATGAAGTACTAGACATAGAAGCTATGACGCAAGAAATCGCAACATTTCATTATCAGCCTAAAATTTCCATTGCGATGCCAGTGTATAATGTTGAAGAAAAATGGCTTCGGTTGTGCATTGATTCTATTTTGAATCAAGTCTATACTAACTGGGAATTATGTATGGCCGATGACGCCTCAACAGATCCCAATGTCAAAAAGATTTTAACAGAGTACCAGCAATTGGATGAGCGAATTCGGGTCGTCTTTCGTGAACAAAATGGTCATATTTCCGAAGCAACCAACTCTGCTTTAGCGATTGCTACCGGAGAATTTGTCGCCTTACTAGACAACGATGATGAATTAGCGATCAATGCTTTTTATGAAGTGGTTAAAGTGCTGAATGAAAACCCAAAACTGGATTTAATTTATAGTGATGAAGATAAGATTGACATGGATGGAAATCGTTCTGATCCAGCCTTTAAACCAGATTGGTCACCTGATTTACTTTTAGGAACGAATTACATTTCGCATTTAGGCGTGTATCGTCGGAGTATTCTAGAAGAAATTGGCGGCTTTCGAAAAGGTTACGAAGGTTCTCAAGACTACGATTTAGTCTTAAGATTTACTGAAAAAACGACAAAAGAACGCATCAAACATATTCCAAAAGTTCTTTACTATTGGCGGATGCTGCCAACCTCAACAGCAGTGGATCAAGGCTCCAAAGGTTATGCTTTTGAAGCGGGGCTAAGAGCCGTGCAAGATGCGCTCGTTCGTCGAGGAATTAATGGTCATGCAACGCATGGGGCGGCGAATGGCTTATACGATGTTTATTATGACATTGAATCTGAAAAGTTAGTCTCAATTATTATTCCAACTAAAAATGGCTATAAAGACGTACAACGTTGTGTTTCATCGATTATTGAAAAAACAACCTACCAAAATTACGAGATTATTATGGCTGACAATGGAAGTACAGATCCAAAAATGCACGAATTATATGCAGAATTTGAACAACAATTACCTGGTCGCTTTTTCGTTGAATCAATCGATATTCCATTCAATTTCTCAACTATTAACAATCGTGCAGCGAAAAAAGCGCACGGAGAGTATTTATTATTTTTAAATAATGATACCGAAGTGATTACAGAGAATTGGTTAACCTTGATGGTTTCATTTGCTCAGCAAGAACGGATTGGCTGTGTAGGTGCGAAATTATTGTATCCAAATAATACGGTCCAACACGCAGGCGTTATTTTAGGATTAGGTGGTGTCGCTGGACATGGTCATTATGGTTATCCCCATGGTGACTTAGGCTATTTTGGTCGGTTAGCTATTAATGTTAATTATTCAGCAGTAACTGCCGCATGCTTACTTATGAAAAAAGCAGATTTTGATGCAGTTGGTGGTTTTGAAGAAGCGTTTACCGTAGCTTTCAATGATGTTGATTTATGCTTGAAAGTCCAAGCTTTAGGACGTGACAATGTCTGGCTTCATGAAGCAGAGCTTTATCATTTTGAATCTCAAACTCGTGGATATGATGATAAAGGCAAAAAGAAAAAACGTTTTGAACAAGAAAAAGTGATGATGGAAGAAAAATGGGGACCTTTAATTGAAAATGATCCATTTTATAATCCTAATCTGACAAGGGATATTCCCAACTTTTCATTACGAATTGACTAGATGCAATTGCGGATGACGAAATGGAGCGAAAAGATGGAACAACAACTAACTACAAGAAAAGAAAAACAACCATTACGCAACCAAGCTGAGCAGAGCGCTCGCTTGGTTGATCATTTGTTACGCTGGCGCTATCTGCTAGCGGCAGTCATTTTTATTTTACTGGTCGCCTTTAAAGTCCATGGTAGTTCATTAAACATGTGGGATGCGTATGTTTCTGAATATGCGGATGGCCAAAAAAGTTCATTAATTGCTGGTGAACCAAGAGGTGTTCGCTCGGATGAATGGCTCGTTCAAACCCCCTTTAGCCTCTCACAAACACAAACAGGTTTGAAAACACATAATGATGTGATTACGTTAAATGGGCAAGACATGGTGGTAGGTTATAATTCGCCAGCATGGAATTTGGCCACGTTAGCGAAACCTTTTACGTGGGGCTATGTACTATTAGGCAAAGAATATGGCTTATCATGGTATTGGAATCTTAAATTAATTGGCTTAATTTTATTTTCTTTTGAAATTGGTTTGATCGTCACACGGCGGAATAAATATTTAGCTTTGTTAGCAAGTGTTTGGATTCCGTTTTCTTCGGCCCTTCAATGGTGGTTTGTCTCGCCAGTTGGAGATTTAGTATTTTTTGGCTTAGGTTTTTTAGTGGGAATTTATAATTATTTCTATTATCATAGTAGTGTTCGACGTCGTGTCATTTGTGCGATAACGGCTGTTATTATGGCCTCAGGATTTGTTTTAGTTATTTATCCTGCGTTACAAGTACCACTTGGTTATTTGATTTTATTATTTTTAATTTTATTCTTTTTAGAATTTCGTAAAAAAATTAAGTTGGATAAGTGGGATGGGGTCCTGATAGGTGGGGCACTCTTGATGACGGCGATTATTGTTGGCGGATCGTTATATGGCTCATTGGATTCCTTAAAAGCAGTAATGGGTACCGCTTATCCAGGAAAACGGGTAAGTTTAGGTGGCGATATGCCTAAACGCGATATTTTGTTATTTTTAACAAATTGGAAAATGCCGTTTCAAGATGTTCCATATTCAAATAATTCGGAAATCAGTAGTTTTTATCAATTATTTTTTGTTATTTTGCCGCTCTCACCATTTATTTTTTATAAAAAAATCAAAGAAAACATTTACGGTTTTGTCTTATTCGTGTATTGTTTATTTAACTTAGTTTGGATGAGCGTTCAATTTCCAACAATTTTTGCTAAGTTGACATTGTGGTCTTATGTGCCAGAACAACGGGCGATGTTATCCTTCGGGTTTGCCGCTGTGTTGTTAAGTTTATGGTTCATCGATTATTTATGGAATCGCCAAGCAAAAATTCCAATGATGGCCTGGTTAGGGGCGCTAGGATTAAATGTTGTTCTGTATTTCTTTGTTTTATATACGGGCAATTTACGGTTATACGTTACACGAATGGACATCATTGGTGTCTTAGTTGTCGCTACCGTTTTAATTGTTGCTTTATTTAAACGTTGGCGCACGTTATTTGTCCTTGTCTTATTAGGAATCATTATGGTTTCTGGTGCCTTTGTTAATCCAATTTCTCGTGGCGTTTCTGCTGTCTATGGTAAAAAATTAGCGGTAGAAGTGGAAGAAATTAACAAAAAAGACCCCAACCAATTGTGGGTGGGCGAACGCTTGATGTATGGCTATTTGCCAATGTTAGGTGTGCATACATTTAACGGTGTTGCTTTTACACCTGACTTAGAGGCTTGGAAACCATTAGATCCAAAAGGAAAAGACACATTTATTTATAATCGCTATGCGCACATCAATGTTGAAGTAGGAAATCAGACCCCTGTTTTAGAGTTGATGCAAAAAGATGCGATTATTGCTCGTTTATCTCCAGAAAAATTAAAAGAATATGGGATTAAATATGCGGTCGTTTATAAACCATTAGAACCGTTAGACACACCAACGATTCATTTTGAAAAATTATATGGACCTGATCAGAACGGGGCATATATTTATCGAATAAACGACTAGTGATTCATTCATGGAATGAGGTTTGAATATGGGAAAAGTATTGAATAGAATCGGTCGACTTATTTTATTAGTAACAATGATCGGCTCGTATACGATGTGGGTCGTAGGAATTGATGCGCCAGTCACAAAATATATGTATGCCAATAGTTCAATTTTATTATTAATAGCAGTAATACTTGTACTGCTATTAAATTGTACGAAATTAAAATTTATTGACTGGCTAACCGTTGCGTTGGCGTTAGCCACCTGGCTCTTGTTTCACTTTACGGAATCAATCCGTCATAGCACAATGCAAACAGATACAATGATTCCTTTAATTATTTTGTTGGTCCTTTGTTTTAAAGTTTGTGTCTTTGACCGTGTGGATCAAACGCTTTTATTAATTGTCTCTTTAGTTGCTTTGAGTGCGACTTTGTATCGGATGTCCGTGGAGTTGCCTCAGTTGATTCCAGCAGACGAAATTTTTAAAGAATCAAATAAACTAGAAAGTATTTGGATTAATACCAATACGATTGGTGCAACGTTGATGTTTTCAACAATGATGGCCAGTAGTTTGATCAAAGCATATAGAAATAAGGTTTTTAACCTGCTGCTTTTACCTGTATACATTGGTGGTGTTTTAGGTACATGGGTCAGTCAATCCAAAACCTCTTTTGCCATTTTAGTTGGTTTTATTCTGGTGGATAATCTTTTACCAAAACGTTTCTTGCAACGTTCGAAAGTTTGGCTATTTGGTTTTGTCGGAGTAGCTGCATTGGGACCATTGTTATTTTACTTATGTGCGGAATCGGATACTGTTGATTTATTTACAGGAAGAGAACGAATTTGGCATGAGTTTTTTGCTAAATGGTTATCTGATCCTCAACATATTAAAGTCGGTATGGAACCTTTTGTGGCCTCATGGAAACCGCTGGGGACACATAATGCTTTTCTATTTACGTTAAGTAATTTTGGTGTCATTGGCTATCTGATTTTATTTGGTTTTTTAGTCAGTATGATTTTATTGATTGGTTTCCGCAAAAAAACATTGGATCGTTTGCAAGTTAGTTTACTTTTAGGCTTCCTTTTAATCTGGATTCATTCATTTATGGAAGATATTTTATTAGCGCCTCATTGGATGCCGATAGTTTATAGTTTCCTTGGGCTAGCCTTCTACTTCCGGCCAGAGAAAAAACGAGGAAGACATGAAAGACCAACGACACCTAAAAGAAGAAAACGAGTGAAACAAACAAGTCCTGTTAGCAATGAAGAGCGCCCGATAGCACCTGTTGACGAAGAGGGCTGGGACCAACCTGAAGAATTAAGTCGTGTCCAAAGACATCGCAGATAATTTTCATCCTATAGAACTTTCTTGTCCGCTGACATTATGGTAATATAGGGGTTGCATGTTATTACAAATAATGTAATTACTGGAAGTGAAGAGAGGAAGTTTTTAATGACATCAAAAAGTGAATGGAGTAATGCAAGACGGATTGTAATTATTTTAGCAGACGTTTTGCTCTATAATTTATCAATCATCTTAGGGTTTATGGTGAAATTTGGCCGAGAAATTCCTTCATTTAACTTTGTGGCTTATGAAAAATCTGCAATTTACATTTCAATCTTTTTTATCTTTTTGAATTTGTTGTTAGGTGCGTATATTTTTTATAATCGCAAAATTAGTGACATCATTTTTGTCACGGTGATTGGTCAAATTTTAATGACTTTAACGATTATGATTGTGACATTTGCCGGACGTTGGTTTACGTTCCCGCGTTCTGTTTTAGGATATTCCTTTATAATCGGAATTATTGTTCTAAGTCTTTGGCGAATTCTTGTTTATTATCTTTACTTAAAGGTCAGCAATGAGCGAAAAGTTGTTTTACTAGGTAAAGAAAATCAAGTTATGCGGTCAATTCAAAACTTTATGTCTGATAAAAATAACAAGCATAAAGTAACGAGCGTTGTTGTCAGCAATTACTATGAAAACTTAAAAAAAATTATCGATGAAATCGATATTGTTTATATTTCAAGTAATGTTGATGAGAACGAAAAAGTAAAATTGTATCAATTAATTGTCAAACACAAGAAAAAAATCTTTTTAGATACAAGTTTTGAAAATCTAATTATGTTAAAACCAAACATGATGAACTTTGAAGATGAAAGTATTATCGAAGTCTCAAATTTTGAAATCCAACCAGAAGAGAATTTTATTAAACGTTTATTCGATATTTTAGTCTCTGTTTGCCTATTTGTGATTACCTCCCCCTTAATGCTTATTGCAGCGATTTTAGTCAAAGCAACCTCACCGGGACCAGTGATTTACAAACAAACTCGGATTACATTAGATCAACGTGAGTTCTCGATTTTAAAATTTAGAACGATGTCGGCAACAGCGGAAGCAAAATCAGGTCCAGTCTTATCTACAAGTAACGACAGTCGCGTCACTACAGTTGGTAAATACTTGCGCGCTTTACGTATTGATGAGTTGCCACAACTAATCAATGTTATTCGCGGGGATATGTCCATTGTCGGACCACGTCCTGAACGACCATTCTTTGTTGATCAATTTAATCAGGAAAACCCGAATTACTATTTACGTCACAATGTACGTGCGGGGATTACTGGCTATGCCCAAGTTTATGGGAAGTATGCTTCTGACTACAATAGTAAATTGAACTTTGATTTACTGTACATCAAGAATTATTCATTGCTATTGGATATGAAAATTCTGCTTCAAACCATCAAAATTCTCTTTGATAAAGTATCATCAAGAGGATTGGATGAGTCTGAAGAACGTGAAGAATTGACGATGGATTATTGTAAAGAGAATGCTATTAGAATTTACCGTTAAAAGTTTGAGACATAAGTTATTTAAGCTTATGTCTCAAACTTTTTTTGGAAACAAGGAACGTTGAAATAATAAAAGAGCTATGCGATAATATAAACTGTTACATTCTTACATAAAATGCAACGAGGAGTGAACAAATGGAAACAGCACTTGTTTCAATTATTATGCCCATGTACAATGCTGGCAAATTTTTATCAAAATCTATTGAAAGCGTTCTGGAACAAACCTATCAGAATTGGGAATTATTACTCATTGATGATGGAAGTAAAGATGATTCTATTGATATTGCACTTGCCTTTACGGAAAAAGATTCAAGAATCTTTTTACTGAAAAATGAACAGAACATGGGCATTGCAAAGACCAGAAATAAAGGAATTGAAGCTTCAAAGGGACAATATATTGCCTTTTTAGATAGTGATGATTTATGGCTTCCTAATAAATTAGAAGTTCAAATCAAGTGGATGGAAGAAAAAAAACTTTTATTTACATGTAGTTCTTATTTTGTATGTAATGAAAATGGCAACATTACTCATGAGCGTAATTTTAGTGAGGGACCACAAACCTATCAAGATCTTTTAAAAACAAATACTATCGGCTGCTTAACAGTCGTAGTCGAATCTAATCTGCTTAAACGCCATTTAATGCCGGATTTAAAACATGAAGACTATGCTACTTGGTTAAACATTTTGAAAGAAATAAATACGGTCTATTTTATTAACGAAAAATTAGCCATTTATCGTAAGCTAACCACCTCTACATCTTCTAACAAATGGAATACAATCAGTTGGGTTTGGAAAATTTTGCGTCAAAATGAACAGTTTTCAGTTATTAAAAGTTCATTCTACTTAATGCGTTTTTTATTCTATACAACATTTAAATATGCAAAGAATGAATAGGGAGGAAAAGGAAAAGTGGAACAAACAACACAGACGCAATTAGTAGAAATTCAACAAGTCGTTTTACGCATGTCAAAATATTTTGTGGCTTTTTGTGAAGAACATAATCTAACCTGTTATTTTTGTGGAGGCGGTTGTATTGGAGCAATCCGCAGTCAAGGTTTTATTCCATGGGATGATGACTTAGATTTCTTTATGCCAAGACCAGATTATGAAAAATTAAAAGTGCTTTGGCCTAAATATGCAGATACAGAACGTTATCCATTGTTAGTTGCTTCAAAAACTTATAATGATCATAATTCATTTATGACAATTAGGGATGCACAGACAACGTTTATTAAAACCTATCAAGATGGATTAGCGATTCCTCATGGTATTCCTATCGATATTTTTCCTTTAGATGGTGCGCCAAAAGGAAATTTTCAAAGGAAGAAACAAAAAATTTGGGCATTAATTTATGCTTTATTCTGTTCACAAGTGGTACCAGAAAAACATGGTGGCATTTTAGCAACGGGTAGTCGGGTATTATTGAATATCTTTCCATCGAAAAAAGTTCGCTATCATATTTGGCGCTTTGCTGAAAAAAGGATGACTAAGTATTCCTTCGGCTCCACTCCTTATGTTACAGAATTATGTGTCGGACCACGCTACATGGGTAATATTTATCATTTGGAAGATTTTAAATCTGCTATTTTTGTTCCGTTTGAAGATACAAAAATGCCAATACCAGTGGGCTACAAGCGCTACTTAACACAGGTTTTTGGGGATTATATGCAATTGCCACCAGAGGAAGATCGCCAACCCCATCATGAAGCGCTAATTGTTGATACTAAAAAATCGTACACAGAATATCTTAAAAAATAAATAAAAGATGAAAACAATCGATTAAAGATCTGTTTTCATCTTTTTACCATTTAAAAGTAAAAAATTGATATAGGAATGTTAAAAAAGCGTAATTGAATTTGAAATAAAGGTATGAGATAATAATTGGTGTTAGTTTTAAAATGTGAAAACAATTAGTTGAAGGTTATAGGATACACATTTTCGAGAGCGAATGGCAAGTGTTTAAGAAAGATACATATTATTAAATATATAAGGAGAGTTTCATGAAAAAAATCATTTCAGGTATGTTAATTTGTACCGTATTATTAAATAGTTTTAGTGTGATTGCATCTGGAGAAGAGCTTGTAAAAACAGAAACAACGGGGGAGACTGGCTTGGTCACTCAAGCTACGTCAGAAACAACGACTAATTCAACGGAGGATACATCTTCTGTTACAGAAGAAAATACCTCTGAAAGAGATAGTTCTACTTCAAGCACAAAAGAAGAGTCTCTTGATTCTTCAACAAATAGTACAACGGAAGAACATTCTTCTGTTTCAGAAACAAACACAACAGATAGTAAAACAGAAGCCTCACAAAGCTCTGAAGTAGAAAAAAAGACCATTGACCAAGATGAAGCGGATTATCAAGAAGCAGCACGTGAAGGAACGAACCATAAAAAAGGAACATATGCTATGAAAAATGGCATTTCTTCTAGGGTAGCGCGAGCAACAGTTGCGAACGTCTATGCGAATGATCCTAATTTGCCTGGCAAGAATTTTATTGACGTTTCTAGTTGGAATGGAGACATTTCAGTAGCTGAATATCAAAAAATTAAAAGCTATGGTGTAACAGGTGTCTCGGTTAAATTGACAGAAGGAACTTGGTATGTTAATCCATATGCTGCGGGCCAAATTAGAAATGCCAAAGCTGCGGGCTTAAAAGTTTCAGCATATCACTATAGTATGTATGTCTCTGCTGCGACAGCACAAGATGAAGCAAGATATTTTGCTCAGGCGGCGGCTAACTCTGGCTTAGATAAAAATACCATAATGTTTAATGATGCGGAAGATCCAACGCTTACAAACAATGGGCGAAACGCCCATGCTAATTCTGTTGCGTTTAACCAGCAATTAAAGGCACTAGGGTATAAAAATGATGCGTTGTATGTTGGCAAATGGTGGTTAACAAATGGCTATATCGACACCTCCGCCTTCGGAAGAGACAGAGTATGGGTAGCGCAATATCCATATACTCCAGATAGTTCCATGCAGTGGAATAATGACCATGGTGCTTGGCAATGGTCTTCGCAAATGTATTTCCCTGGTTTAGCTAATTATGAAGGGCGTCCGTTTGATATTTCCATGACCTATAGTAATTTTTTAAATATGGGTAATAGTAGTGGGCCCGACTTAAGTAAGTATTACACAACTAATCCAGGTCGAGTGATCATGAAAAATGACGATACTTTTTACCAAGATGTGGCGTTTAGAACTCCTAGTTGGCGAGTTAAAAAAAATACACTAGTTACCATTAAGGGGATTGAATATAGTTCAGCAGGAATTCCTAGATTGGTTACAGATCAAGGTTATTTAACAGCAAATAAAGGTTATGTATTAGCAGCACAAAGCAATATTGATTTGTATTTTACGACAAATCCTAAAAAAGTTCGTTTGAAAAGCGATGATTATTTCTATGCTGATCCAGAATTTAAGCAAAGGTTGTCTAAGGTTTCGAAGGGAACAATAGTAGAAGTTGAAGATTTAGCTTATACTCAAAGCGGTATATTTCGATTGAAAACAGCGAAAGGATATTTGACTGCAAATAAAAATATAGTTGAACAATATAAAGGGTTAGAAGATATTTACTACACATCTAATCCTGGGCAAGTAATTACCAGAAACGAAGATACCTATTACAAAGATGTAGAATTCAAGACAAAAGCAAATAAAGTAACTGCAGGCAGTGTTTTAAAAGTAACTGCTATTGAGAAAACAAAATCAGGAATTCCTAGATTGAAGACGGCAAATGGGTATTATTTCACGGCTAACAAGAACTATGTAGTAGCTACTGGATCTTGGATTGCCAACTATCATACGGTTAATCCAGGGCAAATTATTATGAAAAATAGTGATAATTTTTATGGGGATCCAGACTTCTTATATAAAGGATCGGCTGTTTCCAAGGGAAGTTTAGTTCCTGTTGTGGGAATCGAATACCGTGAAAATCAAGTTCCTCGTTTGATTACCCAAAATGGTTATTTAACAGCGAATAAAAGTTATGCCCAAAAAGTTGTACCAAATATCAAAGATTATCTATATGATTATCCAGAGTATGTAGTTATGAAAACAAATGATTATTATTATCAAGATGTAAATTTCAGTAAAAAAGGTGAGTCTGTTTCCAAAGATACATTAATCAAAGTTTTAAGTGTTGATTATACTGAAAACGGATTGCCTAGATTAAAGACTGCAAAAGGCTATATAACTGCTAACAAAACATATGTTACAAAATTGGTATCAAATTCAGATAATTACTTTACTGAAAACCCGCACCAAATTATTATGCGAGTGTCAGATAAACTATATACTGATGTAGAGTTTAGTAATGCTAGCAGAACCTTATCCTCTGGGACTGTCGTTCCAGTTAAGGGCATTGAGTATTCCTCTAATGGTGTTCCTCGCTTGAAGACAGAAGAAGGCTATCTTACTGCAAATAAAAACTATGTGACAGCTGCTGGAAATACCAATAACAATTACTTTGTTACTAATCCAAAAAAAGTTAAGCTCTTAATTGATGATAGCTTCTACAATAATGTTGAGTTTACTAAAAAAGGACAGGCCGTTAAGAAGAATACGATTGTTGAAGTTGAAGCAATCGAATATACGAATAATGGTATACCAAGGTTAAAGACGAACCAAGGGTATTTAACTGCTAATAAGTGGTATGTAGCAAAAGTAGGTTAAGCTCTCCGTCAATAAACAGCCTAATTAATTAAAGTAAAGAGAATATTTGAAAGGTTAAATATATATATTGACATCTTTGTTGGACTTATTTTTATACGAGTTCGACAAAGGTGTTTTTTTATAGAGAAAAAGATTTTATTGGTCAAAAATTTTCGCTATTTATAAAGGGGCTAAAAGTGTTGTTAAAATTGATGAAAAGCATAACAATCATCTTTTTATTCAATCAATATCTAAATAAAAAAAGAAATACGATAAAGCCTAAGACTATTAAAATATATAAAATAAAACACCGCCAATATTTACAGTTCGATTAAGGTCTACGATAAATTATTGAAACTTACTGATAGTTATGAGAAAATGTAAAAGATTGAATGCAGTTTTGGCTGTGTTGATGAATATATAAGTTAAACAAAATTGAAATAAAACTAGTGGTTGACTAGTTAGAGAAAGGATTTTGTATCAAATGATTACAGCTTTAATTATTGCCGGTGGGGTCGGTAAACGAATGGGGCAGGAGATTCCTAAACAATTTATTATGGTAGAGGAAAAACCGATAATTATCTACACATTGGAATCTTTTCAAAAGCATCCACTCATTGATCGAATCTTAGTTGTGTGTAAAAAAGGTTGGGAACAAACACTAGATGCCTATGCAAAAGAGTACCATATTGACAAATTACAATGGATTATCCCAGGGGGAAATTCTGGTCAAGAATCAATTAACAATGGGGTTAATTTCTTAAAAGAACATTCAAACCCAGAAGATACTATTGTTATCCATGACGGAATTCGCCCATTAGTTGATGAATTAGTTTTATCTGATGTAATTGTTAAGTGTCAAGAATACGGAAATGCAGTGACTTCGTTGCCATATAATGAACAAATTTTTGTAAAAGAAACTGAGGAAACAACTCGACAATATATTAATCGTGAAACATTACGTCGCGTGTCAACACCACAAGCCTATAAATTTGAAAAATTAACTTGGGCTTACGAAAAAGCATTCCGTGAGAATATTGGTATTTCTGAATCGTCATACACGAATACTATGATGGTGGATTTAGGCGAAACACTGTATTTTGCTTTAGGCTCAGATAAAAACATTAAGTTAACCACACAAGATGACTTACAGTTATTTAAAGGCTTCTTGAAAATGAAAGAAGAGTAGTGGAGGGATACCATGTTATTTACAGACGATAATTATTTATCAGACGTTGAACGAGTTTTAGAGAAGACACCAGATTGGACTAAAGTAACTAATAAATCTGTTTTTATAACTGGTGCTTCAGGCATGATTGGGACCTTTTTAATTGATGTGCTTATGTACCAAAATAAAACGAGAAATGCGAATATTTCAATCTGGGCGATGGGACGAACATTGTCGCGTTTAGAAGAGCGATTTACTAGTTATCTAGAGGATCCGTTATTCCATATAGTTATCGGAGATGTCACAGAAGAAATTCAGATAGCAGAAGCTTGTGACTATGTGTTGCATTGTGCTAGTAATACACATCCTAAATCATATGCCAGTGATCCAATTGGAACGATTATGACCAATATTGCTGGTACGCAGCATATTTTAGATTATGCGGTCAAAGCGAATAGTGAAAAAGTGTTATTTTTATCAACTGTTGAAATCTATGGAGAAAATCGTGGAGATCTTGATAAATTTACGGAAGACTATTGCGGCTATATTGACTGTAACACGCTACGGGCCGGTTATCCCGAAGGAAAAAGAGCAAGTGAATCATTATGTCAAGCCTATATTCAGAAATATGGTATTGATGTTGTTATTCCAAGAATTAGTCGTACTTTCGGGCCTACGATGTTACTTTCGGATAGTAAAGCTTCTTCTCAATTTATTATGAATGCAGTCCATAAAGAAAACATTGTGTTAAAAAGTGCAGGGACCCAACTATATTCTTATGCATATGTTGCAGATATTGTATCTGCTCTTCTGTTTTTATTAGTTAAAGGACAAAAAGGGGAAGCTTACAATGTTTCAAACGAACATTGCGATATTACGTTACGTACTTTTGCGGAAACATTAGCCAATGTGGCTGGAACAAAAGTGATTCATGGAGAAGCCACCGCCCAAGAAAAACAAGGGTTTTCTAAAGCAACAAAAGCACTACTAGACAATCAAAAAATCTATGCATTAGGTTGGCGGCCACTGTACGACAGTATGGAAGAACCATTAAAACATACAATTAAAATTTTAGAAGGTAGCGGAAATTGATATGCCCAAAATTAGTATTATTGTTCCTGTATACAATGTAGAAAAATATTTAGAAAAATGTGTACGCTCTATTTTAGCTCAAACGTTTACTGACTTTGAATTAATTCTGGTGGACGATGGCTCTCCAGACAGTTCTGGAGCAATGTGTGATCAGTTTGCTGAACAAGATCAACGGGTAAAAGTTATCCATAAAGAAAATGGTGGGCTAAGCGATGCTCGTAATGCTGGAATTGAGCTAGCGACAGGTGAGTATTTAGGTTTCGTAGATAGTGATGATTACATTGCGGATGATATGTATGAAACGTTGTATAATCAGATAGTAACTTATGAAGCAGAATTAGCTACTGTTGGGATGATTGATGTTTATGAAAACAGAGAATCTCGACTAACGGATAAAAAAGAGATAAAAATTTTGTCTCAAAATGAGGCAATTCAAGCAGTTCTTGATAGTACAGATGTATATGCTTATGCTGTTAATAAGCTATATAAAAAAGAACTTTTCAATAAAGTTAGATATCCAAAAGGAAAAATTGTGGAAGATGCATTTATCATTATAGAATTACTTTTACAATGCCAAAAAATTGTTACGAATACAGAACAAAAATACTATTACTATCGTAGAGCTGATAGTATTACTGGTTTGTCTTTTTCGGAGAAAAATTTTGATGTTATTGAAGCATGGGAACACAATGGAGTTTTAGTAGACAACAGTTATCCTGAACTAGCTGAGTCTGTTCATAGAAGGATTTGCTGGGCATATTTTGATGTCCTAGATAAGATGGCAATTAGTAATGAAAAGAATTTTAATGAGCAGAGAGAATCAATAAAGAGATTCTTATACTCAAATTTCACTTTCGTGATGAAAAATCACGTGTTCACTAAAGGTCGCAAATTATCAATGCTAGCATTAAGAGTCAATGATTCTTGTTACAATGCATTAGCAAAATTTAAATATAATCATTTAACTAAAAAAAATGATTAAACAATAGATACGTCAGGAGAAGAATGAATTTTATGGATACAAAAGAAAGCTATTTTCTTCAAAAAGGGAAAGATATTTTTATTATTGGTTTATTTTTGCTATTAATGGCTAGAGCTGTAGGAGCCTATAGTTTATTGCCTTCTAAAATTGATAATGTATTATTTTCAATGCTAGCTCTTTTCGGAGCCATTGTCTTAGCTGCTGATTTTTTCACAAGGATATTGAAAAAAATCGTTGGACGTATGATCCATTGCTTCTTTTCTTCATGGTTATTATGCTTATATCCAGTATTGTCAATATAAAATATGGTATTTTTGGGAATTTAAAATTTATCATTTGGGAAGCTTTGTATTTCTTTATTATTTATGACAACGGAATTAGTGCAAGTAAGAAAAATACTGATACCTTATTATCAATAATAAGTAGTTTATTAATTACAGTATGGACAATGTTGGTAATTGTATCACTTGGGATGTTTCTAACACAGTATCATTATTCTATTCAGTTAAGTCGAGTGAATCCATTAAGGATAGGAATGTTAGAAGGAAGACTGTTCGGTGTCTTTTCAGATCCTAATTATGCTTCTGTCATGTGTGTCGTTACAATTTTTTTAAGTTTATATTATCTATTTAGTAAAAAATATACTAACAAGTGGTTACTATCGGGAATTATTTTGTCAATCTTTTTAAATGTGAGTTATATTATTTTATCTGGTTCTAGAAATGGACTGATCACTTTATTAATGACGACATTTGTTTTTGTTTTCTTTGGGATGTATCAATACCAAATGAAAAAAGAAGTTAATCTATTTATTTCTGTATTGATTTCTATTTTTAGCGGCTTGGTAGTCATTGGAGCTGTATATTTAATAACAAAATTAATTAAAGCAGGTTGGTCTTATTTTCCACAGTTTTTTGACAAGAAAGAAGTATCTGGAAAGCTTGAAGGAAGAGTTGACTTGACCAGACCAGATGTTGCTAAGAGCACTGATGTTTCAAACTTGCGTTTTACAATATGGAAAAGTGCTATAGAGATATTTCAATCAAGTTGGTTATTCGGAACTTCACCGAAAAACATGATTGCTTACGCACAAGATATTTTACCTAATACGTATATTGCTCAACGAAATTTTTCAGTCCATAATGCTTATTTAAATACTTTAGCATCTACAGGAATTTTAGGAGGAATTACTTTTGTAGTATTTCTTTTAGGTAAAGTTGTTAGAGTAATAAAGTATTTATTTAAACCGATTACTAATTTCTTGTCTAGCAGAATTTTTTATTGTATTTGTGGTGTGTTCGCTCTAGCTTTTTCAGGCTTTTTCCATAATGAAATGATTTTGGTAAATATCTCAGGTGCCTTTTTATTCTGGTTTTTACTAGGTAAAATTTTAGGTGATTTTGATGAAGTAAATAAGATTGAAGACAAGAGGGAATAGTATGATTAATCAAGTTGAGTCAAAGCTATCTAGACTATTGTTTGTTTTCAAAAGTCTTTTTCTTAGAGTAGGAAGGTATGCAGTATTTTATTGCTGCTATCCTTTTTTGCTAATGAGACCAATTAATAAAAATAAAATAGTTGTCTCAAGTTACTTTGGAAAAGGATATGGAGATAACCCTAAATATATTTGTGAATATCTTTTATCAAAGCGTAGTGATTTAGAAATAGTCTGGTTATGTAAACCTGAAGTGCTGAAAACACAATCTAATCTATTTCCAAAAGAAATTAGATTGGTGAAAAACAAATCTGTAAAAGCATTGATAGAACTCTTTACTGCAAAAATTTGGATAGATAACTCTAGAAAAAGTTTTTATCCGCCAAAAAGAAAAAATCAATTTTATTTGCAAACGTGGCATGCTGGTTTTGGATTAAAGAGAATTGAAAATAATGCTGCTGAAAAATTAAAACCAAGATATGTAAAATTAGCAAAAAAAGATTCTAAAATGTGTGATTTACTGGTATTTGAAAGTTCTAGTTTATTTAAAGATATTGGAAAGATGTTCTGGTATGATGGAGAAATATTCAGAGAGGGAGTTCCTAGAAATGACATTATCGTAAACAATGATCCAGCAATTATAAAAAAAGTATACAACTACTACGATTTATCAATGAAAAAACGTATTATATTATACGCGCCAACGTTCAGAGCGGGACAATTAGTGGAAGTTAATGCTTTATTTTTAGAAGAAATAAGAAAAACATTTTCAGAGAAGTTTAAAGAAGAATATGTGCTATTTGTTCGCCTGCATCCAAATGATACGGAAAATAAGGAATTGATATTAGGAAACCTGAAGAATCCTAATATTATTGATGCATCAAGCTATAATGATATGCAAGAGTTATTATGTGCAACGGATACGCTCGTAACAGATTATTCATCTACTATTGGTGAGGCTTTAGTTTCTAATAAGAAGTGTTTTATTTATGCTTATGATTATGAAAAATATAAAAAAAATCGTGGGTTAGTAATGGACTTAATAGATTTGCCGTTCCCAGTAACGTTTAATCAAGGTGGATTTATTGAAAGTGTCAAAACTTTCAACATGGATGATTATCTAACGAAAGTGACAGCGTTTAAAGATAGATTAGGTATTTCAGAATCTGGTCATGCAAGTCAATCATTGGGTGATCGATTATTGGAAGAGATGTCCAAGTAATAATATATGAGGTATAGTAAAAAATGATATATTTAAAAAGTTTAAATTCATTCCGAAAGGTCGTAGAGTACCGTTATGAGTAAATATAAAAAATTAGTAGGAAATTCATTTATATTTGCAGTGGGGAACCTAGGAAGTAAATTAATCTCTTTTGTTTTAGTACCATTGTACACTTACTATTTAACGACAAAAGAATATGGTCAAGTAGATTTAGTAACAACAACAGTTAGTTTAATGATTCCAATTGTTTCTGGTGGCATTTCTGTTGCAGTTTTGCGATTCGCTTTAGACAAGGAAGTAGATAAAAAATCTGTTGTTACTAATGCTACAGTTATTGCATTAATAGGAATTTTGCTGACTGCCGTATGCTATCCGTTGTTGGCAGCGACAAAGGCTTTTGACAAAATTTTATTGGCATTTTTGTTTTTATTGGCATTTCAAGTATTTACTCAAATTATTGCACAATTTGCTCGAGGTAATGGTCAAGTACGCGTATTTGCTTTTAATGGAATGATTAAAACTTTAGCGATTGGCTTGCTAAATATTTATTTTCTAGTTGTTTTAAAAATGGGACTAAATGGGTACTTGATTTCGCTTATTTTAGCTGAAATAGTTTCATTAATTTACTTGACTATAACGACTCCATATTTCAAGGATTTTTCTGTTAAGTTAATCAGTAAATCGTTCATGAAAGAAATGCTATGGTTTTCTATTCCGACAATTCCTAATGATGTATTATGGTGGTTTGTTAATAGTGCTAGCCGTTACTTTATCCTTTATTTCTTAGGGGTTAGTGCTAATGGTATTTATGCCGTTGCAAATAAAATACCTTCAATTATTTCGATGATGCAGTCTGTATTTTCTCAAGCTTGGCAAATCTCTTTAGTTGATGAACGAGATTCTGAAACACGAGGAGAATTTCATGCAAATATATTCAAGTATTATAGTTTTCTTCTGTTTCTTACGGCATCTTCAATTATGGTTATTTTAAAATGGTTATTAGCTAATTTAGTGCAGAGTTCATATTTTATTAGTTGGCAAGTTACCCCGTTTCTACTAGTTTCCGCTATCTATTCCGGATTCATTGGTTTCTATGGTCAGTTTTATATTGCCGAGAAAAAGACAAAAGGATTAATGAATACTTCAATTGTTTCAGGTGTTTTAAGTATCATTTTAAATTATATTTTTATCTCTCTTTTTGGGTTGATAGGTGTTGGTTTGGCTTCGATGATTAGCTTGTTTGTGGGGTGGATGATTCGAATTTATGATACAAGTAAGTTTATTACTGTAAAAATAAACTTTATGAATTTAATTGCTAATCATGTTGTTTTAAGTGTTCAAATTTTATTAATTTTCTTATTTAATGGACCAGTATTAATGGTTTTACAGGCCGTTTGTTTGGTTATTTTATTAGTTGTGAATTTAGAAATAGTCAAAGGTTTGTTTGAAACAATTAAAAAATTTATGTACTCTAAAAAGAAAAAAGATTAATAGTTAATTTATAAATGTTTGATTGAAAGTGGGGAGTAAAGTGGAATCATTTCTAATCACAGGCGGTGCCGGCTTTATCGGCTCAACCTTAGCAAATTATTATAGTAAAGACAATCAAGTTGTGGTCATTGATGATTTATCAATGGGCCATACTGAAAATTTAAACATATCTGAAAATATCACGTTCATTGAAGGTAGCGTGATTGATCAACAATTAATGGAAAAAGTACTACAAGAGTATCAGTTCGATTACATTTTTCACTTAGCAGCGATTGCTAGTGTAGCAGATTCAGTAGCACGTCCAGTGGAAACACACCAAGTGAATTTTGAGAGTGTGTTACAATTACTGGAATTAATTCGGAAATACCAGAAAGATTTAAAACGTTTGGTGTTTGCTTCTTCTGCAGCGGTTTACGGCGATGAGCCAACTTTACCAAAACAGGAAGAATCAGTAATTCGTCCGTTAACGCCTTATGCTGTGGATAAATTTGCTTCTGAAAAATATGTTTTAAACTATTGTCATTTATATGATGTTCCAACAAGCGCTGTTCGCTTCTTTAACGTTTATGGGCCAAACCAAAATCCTAATTCGCCTTATTCTGGCGTTATTTCGATTGTGATGGACTCTTACAAACGCTTATTAGCCAATCAAGAAGTGACATTCAATATCTTTGGTGATGGAAAACAATCCCGTGATTTTGTCTTTGTTGAGGACGTGGTTCAAGCATTGAATCTTGTCGCTCATTCTGACCAATCACTTGGGGAAGTGTATAATGTCGGGACTGGGAAAGCAACCGATTTAAATGAGTTAATTTCTTCTTTAAATGATATTATGAAAGTCACTTTGCCAGTTGAATACAAAGAAGCACGAGCTGGGGACATCAAAGATTCCTTAGCGGATATATCTAAATTACGTACCATTGGTTATGAACCGAAATATAGTATTCAGTCCGGTTTGGACAAATATGTTAATTATGAATTAAAAGCGGAAGGTAAGCAGAGATGAAAGTTAAATTAAATAAAAAGAAGATATTTATATGCTCAATTATTATTACATTTTTGGTGATGCTTACTTTAAATAATTTAACACCATTACTTGCAGATGACTACGAATACCTTTATAAAACGAAAAGTTGGATGACAATACTGATAGATGAATACAATCAATACATGACATGGACCGGACGTTCAGTGGTCCATATAATTGCAAGAATATTTTTATTGTTACCAAAAGGAATTTTTAATGTTTTTAACGCTTTGGCATACACAATAGTAACATATTTAGTTTATAGACTTACTTTACAAAAGCAAGATGAAAAGTATAATTCATTTAGATTTATTATTATTCAAGTGCTATTTTGGTTGTTTACCCCAGCCTTTGGAGAAGTGTTTTTGTGGGAGACAGGCTCAGCTAATTATCTTTGGGGAAGTTTAATTATTCTTTCGTTCCTTTATGTGTATCATAGAGAAATCATTGAAGAACACGTCTTTACGAAAACAAAATTAATGATTTTTTTGATGTTTGCTTTAGGAATTTTGGCTGGTTGGTGTAATGAAAATACCTCTGGAGGAGCTTTGCTTATCGTTTTAGGGTATCTTGGCTGGCAGTTTTATACAAAACGAAAGCTTTCTTTATGGATGTTCACGGGTGTTGCTGGTAATGCTATAGGTTTGGCGTTAATGGCTTTAGCACCAGGAAATAAGATTCGCGCTACTTATTTTGCTAGAAGTACTTGGTCTTTACCAAGAAAGGCCATGACAGGAATCATTACAATATTTGAACAAATGAAAGAAAATTTATCATTATTTTTAGTTATACTGATTTTGTTGCTTGTTTTATATGCTTATATTAGTCAAGATAAAAAAAGAGTATACCTAAGTGTTGTATATTTTATTTCTGGAATGGCTACTATGCTAGTTTTAGCCATCTCTCCAGCAGCATTAGATTACGGACGTTCATATTATGGAGCCGTATTATTCTTGATTATCGCTTTTTCTATGTCACTGCCAAATTATAAAGTAAATATCAGGTTTTCTCCAATTTACAGTGTTTTGTATGTGATTTTGGTATGTACATTCTTCATGAACGTAATGGTTGGTGTAAGTGATGTATTCTTGTCAAAATTAGATTTGACAAAACAATATAGTTATTTAGTTGAGCAAGAGAAAAAAGGAAATATCAATCCTGTGTTTCCAGATATATCATATAGTAATACAACAAAATATTCAGCTTATTCTAATCATTTATCGCATGTAAAAACTAATTCAGATGCACAAGTTAATCGTTCTGTTGCAAAATATTACGGCTTGGAGTCTGTGCGAAGTGTTTCAGAAAAAGATTGGGACAATATATATAGAAATGGTAACCCAGAGTTGATGAATATTTTTAATCTTAATGATTATTTACAAAAATTAATTGATACGCAATATACTATTTTATTAAGTGGTTATGGTAATCAAGTCTATCTTTCACAAGCGGAAGAGTCGCTTTTAAAAGACTTAGGGGTAGACGTAAAATTCGAAGGTAACAATGCGTGGACTTTAAGTGCAGTGATTTCAAAAGATAATAAAACAGTTGAAACAAATGCAGAATTATCGAGACTAACTGGTAAAATTGAAGCTTTAAATTATGATGTATTCTCAAGTTATACTAATTATGAAAATCAAACATTTGCTTCTGTAAAAATAAATGATACAGAAATGTCTAGAAATAAAAAAGGTTTGAACTTTGTGATTATTGATAATAATACTAACAAAGTTATTGATTCGGTAAATTTTGATATTACAGAAAAAAATGCTCCAGGAATGCGTTAGTTGTTATATCTTAAAAAGAAGCCACTCATTTGTGAGAGGCTTCTTTTTTCTACATTATTTGAACCCACCTCACTCCAATGGTACAATAAACAAGATTGGAGTGAGAGCATGACAGATATTATTGCACATCGAGGAAGTAAAGGCACCCATCCTGAAAATACGTGTATTGCTTTCAGAGAGGCTGTTCGTGTTGGTGCTGAAGGAATTGAATTAGATGTTCATCTTTCTAAAGATGGTTATTTAATCGTTATGCACGATGAAACGGTGGATCGTACAACAGATGGTCATGGTGAAATCCAACAGTTAACATTAAACGAATTAAAACAACTAGATGCTGGAAGCTGGTTTCAGAAAAATCCTTCTGTTCAATGTGTTCCAACATTGAAAGATGTTTTAAATTGTCTTGTAGAAGAACAATTCAATGGTTTTTTGAATATTGAACTTAAAACGGATATTATCCATTATGAAGGAATTGAGAAAAAAGTCGTCCAACAAATGAAGCAAAAAAAATGGCCGTTTCGTTATTTATATTCCAGTTTTTATTTTCCAAGTTTAGTTAAATTAAAAAAAGCTGATCCTAAGACAGAAATTGCCTTTATTTATGAATCTGCAGAGGATTTAAGTCAAGCGGGACCGGCATTCGCGCTTGTCGATAGTTTACATCCAAAAATGTCTTGGGTGTTGGCTCATGAAAAAGAACTTATCGCAATTGGCAAACCGCTGCGGCCGTGGACTGTTAATCGGATGGAAGAAATGGAAAATTGTTTTCAGCTAAAATTGGCGGGTGTTCATACGGATTTTCCTGAAGAAGCAAAATTTGCTCGTCAAAATTGGCAAGAAGAAGGAGAAACATAATTGGAGAAAGTATTAGTTATTGTAGGACCCACCGCGGTGGGGAAAACAGCATTAAGTATTGCTTTAGCAAAAAAATTTAATGGTGAAATTATTAGCGGTGACTCCATGCAAGTTTATCGCTCGTTAGACATTGGCACTGCTAAAGTCACAGAAACAGAAAAAGAAGGGATTCCTCACTATTTAATTGATTGCCGTGAAGTCAGCGAAACATATTCTGCTGCTGATTTTCAGAGAGAGGGTCGTCAAAAAATCAAAGAAATTACTGAAAAAGGGAAACTACCAATTATCGTTGGAGGAACAGGTTTGTATATTCAATCACTCCTTTATGATTTTCAACTAGGAAGTCGTGAGATAGATGACTCGCCTGAAATTAGAGAAACGTACAATTTATTTGCGGAAGAAAAAGGGAACCAAGCTTTATGGCAGTTATTACAACAAAAGGATCCTCTAGCGGCTAACAGCATTCATTTTAATAATCGCAAAAAAGTCATTCGTGCGTTAGAGGTCTTTGATAAAACAGGTTATAGTATTTTGACCCCGAAGGAAAAACCAGCTCGTCTCTATGATTATTATTTGTTAGGTTTGGAAACAGATCGCGCTTTATTATATGAACGTATTAATCAGCGGGTGGATCAAATGATGACAGAAGGGCTGGTGGAAGAAGCAAAACAGATGTTTCAGCAACCACATGCACAAGCAGCTCAAGGTATTGGCTATAAAGAATTTTTCCCGTATTTTTCCGGTGAACAATCATTAGAGATGGCGGTTGAAACAGTCAAACAGCAATCGCGGCGATATGCCAAACGTCAATTGACTTGGTTTAGAAATCGCATGGCTGCGCATTGGTGGGATTTGGTTCAACAGCCAACAGATTTGCCCAAGTTGGAAAAAGAAGTAGCGCAATGGCTACAACAGAAGGAGAGTGAGTAGGCGATGACCACTCATGAAAAAGTGATTCTAGTAGGAGTTGAGACGGAAAAAAATTATCAGACATTTTCTGCATCAATGGAAGAACTGGCGAATTTAACGGAAACCGCTAATGGAGAAGTGGTGTTTGTTTTAACGCAAAAACGACCACAAGTTGATCGACAAACCGTAATCGGTAAGGGGAAATTGGAAGAATTAATTCAATTAACAGATGCCTATGAAGCGGATCTTGTGATTTTTAATCATGAGCTCACACCGCGTCAAAATCAACTGTTATCTGAAGCATTAGCTGTGCGAGTAATTGATCGTGTACAATTAATTTTGGATATCTTTGCTTTGCGTGCGCGCTCCAAAGAAGGAAAGTTACAAGTTGAATTAGCACAATTGGATTATTTATTGCCTCGCTTGGCTGGCCAAGGAAAACAGTTGTCCCGACTTGGAGGAGGTATTGGGACACGTGGGCCTGGTGAAACGAAATTAGAGTCGGACCGCCGCCACATTCGGAATAAAATCTTAGGCATCCGTCGTGAGTTAAAAGAAGTCACTGCTCATCGTGAACGAAGCCGCCAGAAAAGACAAAATTCAGAACTATTTCAAATTGGCTTGATTGGTTATACCAATGCTGGCAAATCAACCATTCTCAACATGTTGACGACAGCAGGAACTTATTCAGAGGATCAATTGTTTGCAACGTTAGATCCTTTAACTAAAAAATGGCAATTGCCTCAAGGCATGGAAGTTACGCTGACCGATACGGTTGGCTTCATTCAAGATTTACCAACACAACTGATTGAAGCCTTTCAGTCGACATTGGAAGAAAGCCGGACGATGGATTTACTGCTCCATGTGGTGGATGCAAGTGCGCCAGATCGGTTACAACATGAACGCACAGTTCAAACATTGATTAAAGAATTAGCGTTGGAAAATATTCCGTGCTTGACGGTTTATAATAAAAGAGATCAAGTGGACAGCAAAGAATTTGTCCCAACCTTATTTCCCAATGTATTGATCTCAACTAAAATTTCTGAAGATAAAGAACGACTGGTTCAAGCTATCCGTGCCCAAATGATGGAATTACTCGAGCCTTATCAATTAGAAATTAGCCCAACTGACGGACAACTATTAAGTGAACTTCGCCGGATGACACTAATGATTTCAGAAGAATATGCTGAAAATGAAAATCGGTATATCGTGAAAGGTTTTGCGAAAAAAGAGTCTAAATGGTTGGCTGAATCCGAAAAAGAATAAAAAATGGTAAGTTGATTAGAAATGATTTGTAAAAACAAATCATTTCTATTTTTTTGGTTAGCAGGAGAAAATCAGCCATGAAAAGATGGGAAAGTCCATATTTATCAGGTTTTTTTGTTTTATGTCAGAAAATCTAACATAAGTTCTTGACAATTTGTCATTCTATTGTTATTCTAAGAAATAACTAAGAGAGGAGGATGGAGATGAGAGAAAAAGAGTTACGCCGTTCCATGTCAGTTTTTCCAATTGGTACAGTTATGAAACTAACGGATTTGACCGCTCGACAAATTCGCTACTATGAAGAACAGGGATTGATTCATCCAGAACGTAGTGAGGGCAACCGACGCATGTATTCTTTAAATGATATTGATGTTTTGTTAGAAATTAAAGATTATTTATCTGATGGATTGAACATGGCAGGGATTAAGCGTGTGTATGAAATGAAATTAGAAGAACAAAAAAACACCGCCGAGGCAACTCGTCCGTTAACCGATGCAGATGTTCGTCAGATTTTATACGACGAAATCCTTTCGCAAGGAGGACTTACTCAGCAAAATCCGTTCCAATCGAATGTACCAAGGCTTTAACGTTTCAGCAGCCAATAAAAATGAAGGATGGGGATCAGACCGATGACAAGAAAAGCCAAAACGGCAGAAGAGATTAAACATATTGCAGAAGAAGAAAACGTACGTTTTTTACGACTAATGTTTACCGACATTATGGGAACAATTAAAAATGTTGAAGTTCCTGTGAGTCAGCTAGATAAAGTATTAGATAATAAAATGATGTTTGATGGGTCATCCATCGAAGGATTCGTTCGTATCGAAGAAAGTGATATGTATTTATACCCTGATCTATCTACATGGATGATTTTTCCGTGGGAAAGCGACCATGGAAAAGTTGCGCGCTTAATTTGCGATATTTACAATCCTGATGGTACCCCTTTTGCCGGAGATCCCCGCGGTAATTTAAAACGCGCCTTAGCAGATATGAAAGAATTAGGCTTTACTTCGTTTAACTTAGGACCAGAACCAGAATTTTTCCTATTTAAATTAGATGAGAATGGTGAAATTACCACTGACTTGAATGATAAAGGTGGCTATTTTGATTTTGCGCCAACCGATTTAGGTGAAAATTGTCGCCGTGATATTGTTTTAGAGTTAGAAAGTTTAGGCTTTGAAGTGGAAGCTTCGCATCATGAAGTAGCACCTGGTCAACATGAAATTGACTTTAAATATGCGGATGTAGTTGATGCTTGTGACAATATTCAAACGTTCAAATTAGTTGTGAAAACTATTGCGCGCAAACATGGCTTGCATGCAACATTTATGCCAAAACCTTTGTTTGGAATTAATGGTTCTGGTATGCACTGCAATATGTCATTATTTAATGAAGAAGGTAATGTTTTTTATGACGAGTCAGGAGAGATGGGCTTAAGCCAAACTGCGTATCATTTCTTAGGTGGTTTATTAAAACATGCCCGTGCCTATACTGCGGTATGTAACCCAACAGTGAACTCTTATAAACGCTTGGTACCAGGTTATGAAGCACCTGTTTATGTAGCTTGGAGCGGCAGAAATCGTTCACCACTCATTCGAGTTCCTGAATCTCGTGGTTTATCGACTCGTTTAGAATTACGTTCTGTCGATCCTTCAGCGAATCCGTATTTAACAATGGCTGTCTTATTACAAGCAGGTTTGGATGGTATTCGTAATGAACTTACACCACCGCCAGCAGTTGATCGTAACATTTATGTGATGAATGAGGAAGAACGTCAACATGCACAAATTGAAGATTTGCCATCAACCTTACACAATGCCATCAAAGAATTACGTAAAGATCAAGTAATGATTGATGCATTAGGTCGTCACATTTTTGCCAATTTTGTAGAAGCAAAACGAATGGAATGGGCAGCCTTCCGTCAAACCGTTTCTGAATGGGAAAGAGAACAATATTTGGAGTTGTACTAAAAGCCGTTACTTTTAATAATCTTAATGTTTAGAAAGAGGAAGATAAGCCGAAACGCTTATCTTCCTCTTTCGTTCTTTAGTTTGTGAATGAATAGATAATTTCTGTTTCACAAAATAAAGTAATTTTAATTCAGTGAAATAGTTTGTTTATAGGGGATAAAGTGGTTTTTCTCTCAATTTCTCTTTTATTTTTAAGCAAAAAAATTGACAAAATCTTTCATAATTTGTGAAATTCCGCTATAATAAACAAGAATATGCGTGCAACTATTCTATTTTTTAGATATAAAGGATGAGAAAAACATGCGGAAAATGAAAACAATGGATGGGAATGCAGCAGCTGCTTATATTTCCTACGCCTTTACAGAATTAGCAGCCATTTATCCAATAACACCAAGTTCAACAATGGCTGAGCTTGTTGATCAGTGGTCGGCCGAAGGTAAGAAAAATATCTTTGGTCAACCTGTGAAAGTAGTCGAAATGCAATCGGAAGCTGGTGCTGCCGGCGTGGTCCATGGCTCTTTAAAAACAGGCGCGCTTACCACGACCTATACGGCTTCACAAGGGTTACTTTTGATGATTCCTAATATGTACAAAATAGCTGGAGAACTATTACCATCTGTTTTTCATGTGGCGAGCCGAGCTTTAACTACGAATGCTTTAAATATTTTTGGTGATCAAGGAGACGTAATGGCCGCACGCCAAACAGGCTTTGCTATGTTGTCAGAAAGCAGTGTACAAGAAGTGATGGATTTGGCACCAGTGGCTCACTTAGCTTCGATTGAAGCGAGTGTTCCATTTATGAACTTTTTTGATGGCTTTAGAACAAGTCATGAAATTCAAAAAGTGGCAGTTCTTGACTATGAAGAATTAGCACCCTTAGTAAACCAAGAGAAATTAGCCGAATTTCGTCGTCGGAGCATGAATCCGAATCACCCTTCCGTTAGTGGAATGAACCAAAATCCAGATATTCACTTTCAACAACGAGAAACAATAAATCCTTATTATGAAAAATTACCTGGTATTGTTCAAAAATATATGACAGAAATTAACCGGTTACGGGGAACCAATTATGATTTGGTGACGTATTATGGCGCAGAAGATGCAGAAGAAGTGATCGTCACGATGGGTTCAGTTGCACAAACAATTGAACAGACGGTTGATTATTTACAAGAACAAGGAAGAAAAGTTGGCTTCCTTAATGTCCATCTTTATCGACCATTTCCAGTTGAAACATTTCTTGAAAAAATACCACAATCAGTTAAAGCAATTGCTGTCTTGGATCGGACGAAAGAGCCCGGTGCTGGTGGTGAACCGTTATTATTGGATGTCCAAAGTGCGATGTATGAAACGGATATTCGCCCAACGATTATTGGTGGGCGCTATGGTTTAGGTTCTAAAGATGTATTGCCAAATCAAATTGTTGCGGTTTTTGATGAATTAATGAAAGAACGTTCTGCCATGAAGAAGCGTTTTACAATTGGGATTGATGATGATTTAACTTATACTTCATTAGAAGTTGGCAAACCACTTGATTTGACGAATCCGAAAACCTATCAAGCTAAATTTTGGGGCTTTGGTTCTGATGGGACAGTAGGGGCGAACAAGTCAGCAATTAAGATTATCGGTGATCATACAGACAAGTATGCTCAAGGCTTTTTCTATTATGATTCAAAAAAATCAGGCGGGTTGACCGTTTCTCATTTACGTTTTGGCGAGACGCCTATTCGTTCAACGTACCTCATTGAACATTCTGATTTTGTGGCTTGTCATACAGCCGCTTATTTGCATACCTATGATTTAGTAAAAGGGTTAAAAAAAGGTGGTACTTTCCTCTTAAATACCATTTGGAATGATGAACAACTAGCACGATTTTTACCCAATCAATTAAAACGGTATCTAGCTGAAAATGAGATTCAGTTTTATACAATCAATGCAGTGAAATTAGCTAGTGAAGTCGGACTAGGCGGGCGAATTAATACCGCGATGGAAACAGCTTTCTTCAAATTAGCGCAAATTATGCCTTTTGAGCAAGTGTTGCCAATTTTAAAAGAAGAAGCACTGAAAAGTTATGGTCATAAGTCCATGAAAGTTGTCGAAAAAAATATTCAAGCAATCGATAAGACCGTTGAATTGTTGCATCAGGTACCTGTTCCAGCAGAGTGGAGAACGCTTGAAGTTCAACCTCGAAAACATTCAGAAAATGTTAGTGATTTTGTTCATGAAATTGTTGAACCGATTAATCGTCAAGAAGGCAATGCGTTATCTGTTGCGACACTAGCGAAAAATGGGATGACAGATGGGCGGATGCCTTTGGGAACTGCGGCAGTTGAAAAACGTGGAGTTGCATTAGAAGTACCTGAGTGGATTAGCGATCGATGTACTATGTGTAATGAGTGTGTCTTTGTATGTCCTCATGCGGCGATACGACCATTCTTAGCAGATGAAGAAGAAATGACTGAAGCGCCAGAAGGATTCATTGTGCGTGATCTACGTGGTGCCGACGGCTTGAAGTATCGTATCCAAGTCTCAGTCAAAGATTGTACTGGCTGTGGTCTTTGTGTTGAAGCCTGTCCAGCTAAAGGCAAAGCTTTAGTAATGAGACCTTATGAAGAAGAAAAAGAGCAGGCTATGAACTGGGCGTTTGCTATGACATTACGTCAAAAGGAAAACCCGGCAAAACCGAATACTGTTTTAGGTTCGCAATTTAATAAACCTTTATTAGAGTTTTCTGGTGCTTGTTCTGGTTGCGGCGAAACGCCTTATGTTAAATTATTGACGCAAATGTTTGGTGACCGAATGCTGATTGCTAATGCAACAGGTTGCTCATCGATTTGGGGTGCTGCAGCGGGTGTGACACCTTACACTACGAATGAACAAGGACAAGGTCCAGCTTGGTCAAATTCTCTTTTAGAGGATAATGCCGAGTTTGGTTACGGCATGTTGTTAGCAACGCAAGCGCGTCGCGAACGTTTAGCTAGTAAAATGACCAAAGCTTTTTCTGTAGCCAGTGACTCGTTGCGTCTATTGATGGAAGATTGGATAGCACATCTGTCAGAAAGTGAAGGTACGCAACAACGTGCAGCTAAATTACGTGCAGCTTTGCTTGAAGAAAAAACGAATCAACCTTTATTGGAAGCAATTTATGACGATCAAGATCTTTTTGTCAAACCAAGTCAGTGGATGATTGGTGGGGACGGCTGGGCTTACGATATTGGCTACGGCGGTATTGACCACGTGTTAGCTAGTGGCGCGGATGTAAATATGTTAGTTCTAGATAATGAAGTCTATTCCAATACAGGTGGCCAAACTTCCAAAGCAACTCCGGCATCAGCGATTGCGAAATTTGCTGCCAGTGGGAAATATGCCTCTAAAAAAGATTTAGGGATGATGGCAATGACTTATGAAAATGTCTATGTCGCTCAAATTGCCTCAGGTGCAAACCAAATGCAGACGATTAAAGCTTTTGAAGAAGCAGAAAAATTCCCTGGACCATCGATTATTATTGCTTATACACCATGTATTACACATGGTTTAGCAGGTGGGATGAGTCAAACGTTGAAAGAAGCGAAAGACGCAGTTCATTCAGGTTACTGGTCTTTATATCGCTATAATCCATTATTGCGAGAAAAGGGCAAAGAACCAATGACATTGGATTTTAAAAAACCAGATTTTTCATTAATGAAAGAGTTTATGCGCCAACAAGTTCGCTTTGCATCCTTAGAATCTAGTCAACCAGATACAGCGGAATTGTTATTTAATAAAACAATTAATGATGCTAAGAGACGGTTCTATAATTATGCTCGTTTAGCTGGTCAAGAAGAAAAAATTCGAGCAAAACTTGAAAAACAAAGTGAACCAGAAATAAATACGCCAGAGAACGAGAAGCCACGAGTGAAAAAAGAACGCGTAGTTGATCCGGAAGCGGAAGCAAGAAGGGCTGCCCGCCGCGCAGAACGAGCAGCCAAGAGAAAACAACGTGGGCAAGATTAACAAGATTAAATAGAAATCAAAAAAACGTGTCTGAGCTTTTTGCTTAGACACGTTTTTTAGTTAGAAATGCGATTTTTTGATGAAAAATTTCAAGTTATTTGAAAAAGTTCCTAAATTTTTTTGATGTTTCCGCTTGCGTTCTGTGATGAAAGAAAATAATGTGGTATACTTGTTAGGAAATCTTGAGAGAGAAGTGAGGGGTATGATGTCGTTTCAATTGAATCAATTATTAGATTTGAATTATTGGCAGCAAGTCATCTCAACGGATTTCTTATCTAAGGATTTTGTTATCAATATCATAGATATCCTAGTCGTATGGTACCTCGTTTACAAATTAATCATGCTTGTTCGTGGAACAAAAGCAGTCCAACTATTAAAAGGTGTCGCTGTTTTTATCATTATCCGCATTCTAAGTGAGATAATTGGTCTACATACATTATCTTGGTTAATGAATCAAGTCATCATGTATGGTGTAATCGCCGCGGTTGTTATTTTTCAACCAGAAGTGCGAAGAGGGCTGGAACATCTAGGGAGAAGTTCGTTTTTCCGCCCGAATAAAGGTGCGCAACAAGAAGATGAGCGTATTATTCAGGCCTTTGACAAAGCCATTCAGTACATGTCAAAACGGAAAATTGGTGCTTTGATAACCATTGAACGCAATACCGGTTTAGATGAATACATTGAGACAGGTATTGATTTGGATGCCGATATTACTGGTGAATTACTGATTAATATTTTCATTCCAAATACACCACTACATGATGGTGCGGTGATTATCAAAAATGAAAAAATTGCTGTTGCTAGTGCGTATTTACCGCTATCAGAGAGCAATTTAATTCCAAAAGAATTTGGAACGCGCCATAGAGCCGCAGTCGGTATCAGTGAAGTCAGTGACGCCATTACGATTGTTGTTTCTGAAGAAACTGGTGACGTTAGTTTGACATTGAACAATGAATTAATTCCTGGACTAACGCAAGAAGAGTATTTAACAATTTTGCGTAAGGAGTTAATTTCGGAATCATCGGAAGATAAAAAAAGTGCTTTGCAGCATTTTATCGATGATGTAACAAAGGGGGTTAAACGCAAATGAGAAAAGCCTCCCAAAAAAGCTGGTTTAATGGTTTGCTTTCATTGCTGTTTGCATTGTTGTTATTTTTTAATGCCAATGCAACAGGCAATAATCCCTCCAATTCAGGTTCAAGCCAAACGTATAGTGAGACACTGAATAATATTCCTGTCCAAGTCCAATACGATAAAGACAAATATTATGTCTCTGGATTTGAAGAGAGTGTAAATGTTCATTTACGTAGTGCGAACCGCATTCAATTAAACATGGAATCAAATGCTGACACACGAAATTTCCAAGTGGTCGCAGACTTAACCAAATTGCCATTAGGGACTTCGGAAGTGCCTTTGACAGTTCGGGGACTAAGTTCAGCTGTTACAGCTGAAATTGAACCGAAAACAGTGACTGTAACGATTGAAAAGAGAGTAACAAAAAAATTCGATGTAGAAGCACAACTTTCTGATAACATTGAAAAAGAAGGCTACAAAGTAAAAAATATTTCTGTAGATCCAAAAACTGTAGAAGTAACAACTGGAGAAGAAACAGCGAAAGCAATTGACAAAGTGATTGCGCCAGTCTCAAGTGCCAAACAAACAATTGATACGATTAAACAAACGGTAAATGTCCAAGCGCTAGATGCCAAAGGTCAAGTCCTAAGTATCGAAAATCCAGCACCACAAGTCAAAGTAACGGTAGGCTTAACTGCGCCAACAAAAGATGTACCACTGAATGTTAGTATGACAGGTACGCCACCTGCTGGGATCGCTCATTACAATTATAGTTTATCAACGTACCAAGTTAGGGTCAGTGGTCCGCAATCAATTTTAGATACGCTAGAATCAATTGAGGTACCGGTAGATATTTCTGATATTCGCAAAGAAACAAAACAATCAGTGACTATTCCCGTTAATGGAGAATACGTAGTTACACCAGATGAGGTTGACGTTTCTTTGAGCCCCGTGTACAATCAACAACAGTCATCAAATACAAATGAAACTTCAGAGGAACCTGCAAGTTCAACAACGGTTGGCTCAGGTAGCCAAGCAGTACAACCAAGTACATCCAGTCAAGTAGAATCAAATACTTCTGAAACAACAAGTGAGGGATCAACAGTAGAAAGTACAACTGCTGGTTCAACTGAAAATACAGAGAATCAAGTGACTAAGGAGAATCAAAATGGGTAAATATTTTGGAACAGATGGTGTAAGAGGAATTGCAAATAAGGAGTTAACACCTGAATTAGCTTTTAAATTAGGGCGTTACGGTGGTTATGTGTTGAGTCAACATGAAGATAGTTCAAGAAAACCTCGTGTTCTCGTAGGCCGCGATACACGTATTTCAGGTGAGATGTTGGAACAAGCATTGATTGCTGGGTTATTATCAGTCGGGATTGAAGTTTTCCAATTAGGGGTGATTTCAACACCTGGTGTAGCATATCTTACTCGTTTACAAAAAGCATCCGCTGGCGTAATGATTTCAGCTTCACATAATCCTGCGGAAGACAATGGGATTAAGTTTTTTGGGGCAGACGGCTTCAAATTAGTAGACGATCAAGAAGCAGAAATTGAAGCATTGTTAGACGCAGAAGAAGACACCTTACCAAGACCTTCTGCTGAAGGCTTAGGCTCATTAGATGAATTTCCAGAAGGCTTACTAAAATATTCACAATTTTTAGTTCAAAGTATTCCTGGCGATTTAGCAGATATGACTGTTTGTTTAGATGCGGCCAACGGAGCAACTGCAACAGCAGTCAATCGTGTCTTCGCGGATTTAGAGACAGATTTCTATACAATGGGAACAAGTCCTAATGGATTGAATATCAATGATGGTGTGGGTTCCACTCATCCTGAAGCTTTGGCAGAAATGGTTGTTGAAAAAGGCGCAGATGCTGGTTTGGCTTTCGATGGCGACGGCGATAGAATTATTGCGGTCGATGAATTAGGACGAATTATCGATGGTGATAAAATCATGTATATTTGTGCCAAGTATTTAGCTGAGAAAAAACGTTTGAAAAAAGATACAATCGTTACAACGGTGATGAGTAATCTAGGTTTCCATAAAGCTGTAGAAGAAATTGGCTTAAAAGATGTGGTAACGCAAGTGGGTGATCGTTATGTTGTAGAAGAAATGCGTAAAAATGATTACAATTTTGGTGGCGAACAATCTGGTCACATGATCTTTTTAGATTACAACACAACAGGTGATGGCATGCTTTCAGGGATTCAATTGTTGAATGTTATGAAGCAAACGGGCAAAAAATTATCTGAATTAGCGGATGAAGTGACGATTTATCCACAAAAATTAGTCAATATTCGTGTCACAGATAAAAATGGTGCAATGGAAGTTCCGGCAATCAAAGCAGTTGTCGAACAAGCAGAAGCAGAAATGAATGGCGAAGGTCGTATTTTAGTTCGTCCTTCTGGAACAGAACCATTGTTACGTGTGATGGCCGAAGCGCCAACACAAGAAAAAGTTGATTATTACGTTGATAAAATTGCTGAAGTAGTACGTGCAGAAATCGGCGTTGAATAAGAACAAATTAGAAACCAGACACTTAATGCTAGCTTGCGTTAAGTGTCTGGTTTCTTTGTTGGAAATCAAAAAAAGAAAATAGCTAATAAGCTCCGTCTATCATTGACATAGAGCGGTTAAAAGGGTACTATTTTAGAAGTAAGATGCACCGCGTATCTTCTTTTTTTATTTGATAAAATCAAGAAGGGAGCGGCTGTAAATCAATGGAGTTATAGAATGGAGGAGCGAAATGAAAGAAAAAATGTCCGTCAAGACAATTGTAGCAATTGGAATTGGCTCTGCAGTTTTTGTTATTTTAGGTCGATTCGTTGTAATTCCAACTGGAATTCCTAATACGAACTTAGAAACGTCGTATCCATTTCTTGCTTTAATGTCAGTTGTTTTTGGACCAGTAGCTGGAGGGCTAATTGGTTTGATTGGTCACACATTGAAAGATTTTACCACGTATGGTAGCGCTTGGTGGAGCTGGATTATTTGTTCAGGAATTATTGGTATTATTTTTGGCTTCGCTGGTCGTAAAATGGATCTTCAACATGGTGAATTCACAACAAATGACATGGTGCGTTTCAATATTTTCCAAGCCTTTGGCAATATCGTCGTTTGGGGCTTAATCGCGCCTAGCTTGGATATTTTGATTTATAGTGAACCCGCAAGTAAAGTGTTTACACAAGGCGTATTCGCGACTGTTTCAAATATTGTCGCTGTGGGGATTATTGGAACATTGTTGATGAAAGCTTATGCATCAACAAGAACAAAGAAAGGCAGTTTATCAAAAGATTAAGAAACTGTCGAAATAATTTAAATGGTTAAGGGTCTGCCCTAGTAATTACTTTGCTAATGCTCAGACCCTTTCTTTTATGGAGAAACTGAGGTGAGGCCGAATGAAAAAACCAATCATTACTTTTAATAATTTTTCCTTTCAATATCATAGCCAATCTGAACCAACATTAAAGGGGATTCAATTAACCATCTATGAAGGAGAAAAGGTTTTAATCGTTGGGCCTAGTGGTAGTGGTAAATCAACATTGGCGCAATGTATCAACGGGTTAATTCCCAATATTTATGAAGGTGAGATTCAAGGAACAGCTACGGTTGCTGGTAAAAATATCCAAGAAACAAGTCTATTTGATTTGTCTTTTGATGTAGGAACTGTTTTACAAGATACCGATGGGCAGTTTATCGGTTTAACGGTTGCTGAGGATATTGCTTTTGCTTTAGAAAACGATGCAGTTGAACAAGCAGAAATGAAAAAAGCGGTTCAGAAATGGTCCGAGATTGTTGAGCTGAATCAGTTATTGCAACACCGTCCACAAGATTTGTCAGGTGGTCAAAAACAACGTGTATCTATGGCGGGCGTTCTAATTAACCAATCAAAAATTTTACTTTTTGATGAACCTTTGGCTAATCTTGACCCACGAGCGGGACAAGAAACAATGACTTTGATTGACACCATTCAACAAGAAACAAAAGCGACTGTTTTAATAATAGAACATCGCTTAGAGGACGTTCTTTGCGAATCAGTTGATCGAATTATTGTCATGAATGAGGGCACAATTATTTCTGATACAACGCCAGATGAATTGTTACGTCAAGATACGTTGACCCAACAAGGGATTCGTGAACCTTTGTACGTTACAGCCATGAAATATGCTGGGATTGATTTAACACAAGTTAGTCATTTAGACAAATTAGCCGAAGTATCAGGCGAAACGGTTTTGCCTAAAATGACACAGTGGTCTGTCCAACCTAGTTCAGTTAGTGCAGTCAAAGGAGCTGAACTATTACGTTTGGAACAAGTGTCCTATCAATATGATCGTCACGGTGAAAAAGTGTTAGATGACTTCTCAGTAACTATTCATCATGGAGAAATGATCAGCATTGTAGGAAAAAATGGTGCCGGGAAGTCTACACTTTCTAAAATAATTTGCGGGTTCATCACGCCTCAATCTGGCAAGATTTTATGGGAAGGACAGGATTTTTCCAATTATTCAATCAAAGAACGTGCAGATAAAATTGGTTATGTGATGCAAAATCCCAATCAAATGATTTCTAAAAAAATGATTTTTGAAGAAGTAGCTTTAGGATTAGTTTTACGAGATGTGCCACAAGCAGAAATTGAGGAACGTGTGACGAATATTTTACATATTTGTGGGCTGTATCCCTTCCGGAACTGGCCGATTTCTGCGTTGAGTTTTGGGCAGAAAAAACGGGTAACTATTGCATCAATCTTAGTTTTAGAACCTGAATTATTAATTTTAGATGAACCAACAGCTGGGCAAGATTTTAAACATTATACAGAAATGATGACATTTTTAGAAGAATTGAACCGCTTAGGTGTGACTATTTTAATGATCACTCACGATATGCACTTAATGTTGGAATATACAACACGTGCGTTAGTAGTTTGTGATGGACGTTTACTAGCAGATGCGACTCCAGTTGCTGTTTTAACAGATGAAAAATTAATTCAAGCAGCTTCTTTAAAAGAAACAAGCTTGTTTACCTTTGCTAAAGCGTTAGGCTTGGAAAATCCCTTGCTATTTACGGAAAAATTTGTTGCTTACGATCGTGAGGTGCGTTTTGGATGAGTGAACGACAAATGTTAGGCTATCATCCTGATTCAACCTGGATTCATCGCTTAAACGGCACAAGCAAATTAGTCTTTTTAATCGTTGTCTCTGTGGCTTGTATGACCACGTATGATACTCGTTATCTGTTAGGAATGTCTGTGGTTTCGCTTGTTTTGTTAAAATTATCAAATATTAAATGGCATCAAATATCTTTTGTTATTAAATTTATTGCTATTTTTTCTTTGTTAAATATCTTAACGGTTTACCTTTTTGCACCTGAATATGGGGTTGATTTATATCAATCACGTACCGTGATTTGGGAAGGAATCGGACGGTTTACTTTGACACAAGAAGAATTATTTTATGAATTTAATTTAGTTTTAAAATATTTCTGTACGATTCCGTTGGCATTAATCTTTTTATTAACAACAAATCCTAGTGAATTTGCCTCCAGCCTGAATCGAATTGGTGTGAGTTATCGGATTAGTTATGCAGTAGCGCTGGCTATTCGTTATATTCCCGATATCCAAGAAGATTTTTTTAATATTTCTTTAGCACAACAAGCGCGAGGGTATGAGATGTCAAAAAAGGGACGGTTAGGCCAACGAATCAAAGGCGTAGCACAAATCGTTTTACCCTTAATCCTATCTAGTTTAGATCGAATTGAAACTGTGAGTACCGCTATGGAATTAAGGCGTTTTGGTCAAAAGAAAAATCGAACGTGGTATGCGCAACAACCTTTTCATCTGCGTGATTTTTCGGTAATGATACTTGCCTTATGCTTATTAGGAATCAGTTTCTGGTTGTTCCATGTGAATGGTGGTCGGTTTTATAATCCATTCCAATAAATAACAAATTGATAAGGTTCTATAAATAGAACGGATATTTTTTTATTATTAAGAATCTAGTACTTTCTCTTACTATGAGTGTACTAGATTCTTTTTTTGCAACTTTAAAGAACTAGACCAATTTTCGGTTTTTAGATTTTTGTTGACAAGTACCTACTTTTAATTGTATGATTGTTTATGTTTCTACGGAATATATTTACAAAGGAGGTATATAGACCAATATCGGATAGCGCCAGACCTGAACGTTCAGGTGACGAGGAGAGAGCTTATCGAAGATTCGGCGGGTGGCTCTAGGGACTGCACTCTACAGATAACAAAGAAAAACTAATTGTGAAGTTAGAACAAAGCGGTTATCACGCAGGTAGAAACATATAATGGGATTTGCTAGTTAAACAGGACCTAGTAAATACAGAATTTCAATTGGAAAGTAGGAATTAGCATTATGTGTGGAATTGTCGGAATGATTGGAAAAGAAAATGTCACGGAAAGTTTGATTCAAGGATTAACAAAATTGGAATATAGAGGTTATGATTCTGCTGGGATTTGTGTGAATGATCAAAGCCAACAGCCCCATGTAGTTAAGGCAGTTGGGGGCATTGCCGATTTAGCAGCAAAATTAACGCCAGAAATCGATGGAACAGTTGGTATTGGTCATACTCGTTGGGCCACTCATGGCGAACCAACTGTCGCCAATGCACATCCCCATGTTTCAAGCGATCAACGCTTTGCATTAGTGCATAATGGTGTCATTGAAAACTTTGAAGAATTAAAAGAACAATTTTTAAGTGGTGCTCACTTAATTGGTGATACAGATACTGAAATCGTCGTTCAATTAATTGCTCATTTTGCTGAAAATGGTTTTTCAACAAAAGATGCTTTTAAAGCGGCTTTAGCCGAAATTAAAGGTTCATACGCTTTTGCATTAATGGATAAAATGGACCCCAATATTATCTATGTAGCGAAAAATAAAAGCCCGTTACTTATCGGTCTAGGTGAAGGCTTTAATGTTATTTGTAGTGATGCGATGGCGATGATTAAAGAAACCAATCAATTTGTTGAGATTGTTGATGGTGAGATTGTAACTGTTACAGCGGACAAAGTAGTAATCGAAACGCCAGAAGGACAAGTAATCAACCGAGAACCTTTTGAAGCGCAATTAGATTTAAATGACATTGAAAAAGGAACATATCCGTTTTATATGCTCAAAGAAATTGATGAACAACCTGCAGTGATGCGCAAAATTGTTCAAGCGTATACTCAAGGTGAAAAAGTGACTTTAGATGAGGCGTTACTGGAAAAAATTAATCAATGTAACCGAATTTACATTATTGCTTGTGGGACAAGTTATAATGCAGGTTGGGTCGGAAAATCTTTAATTGAAACGATTGCCAGTATTCCTGTGGAAGTTCATTTATCAAGCGAATTTGGCTACAACATGCCTATTTTATCTGAAAAACCGTTCTTCATTTTCTTAAGTCAAAGTGGTGAAACGGCAGATAGTCGCCAAGTACTGGTACAGGTTAATGAATTAGGGCATCCATCACTTACATTAACAAATGTTGCTGGCTCAACATTATCACGTGAAGCGGACGATACCTTGTTATTACACGCAGGACCAGAAATTGCTGTCGCTTCCACCAAAGCTTATACTGCTCAAATCGCTGTCTTAGCTATTTTAGCAAAAGCAATTGGTGAAGAACGCCAAACATTAGCAGCCGTCTCATTTGATGTGGCTCACGAATTGAGCGTGGTAGCAGCTGTCATGGAAACCTTGATTGATGAAAAACAACAAATGAAAGCCTTGGTGGAAGATTATCTGACGTATACTCGAAATGCCTTCTATATCGGGCGAGGAGTCGACTATTATGTGTCGATGGAAGCGGCCTTGAAGTTGAAAGAAATTTCCTACATTCAAGCAGAAGGCTTTGCGGCAGGTGAATTGAAGCATGGAACGATTGCCTTAATTGAAGAAGGAACACCTGTGATTGGGATTGTGACAGATGCCAAAGTCGCAGCCCATACAAGAGGCAATTTAAAGGAAGTCGAAAGTCGTGGAGCAAGAAATATTGTGATTGCTTTGGAATCCTTGGCAAAACCACAGGACCAACTGATTATTCCAGATGTTCATCCGTTACTTTCTGCCTTAGTTAGCATTGTTCCAGGCCAATTATTAGCGTACTATGCAACCTTACAAAGAGGCTACGATGTTGATAAACCAAGGAACTTAGCCAAAAGTGTAACTGTTGAGTAAATCAAGAACCTGAGAGAAAGATGTTCAACGGGTTTTCATGAGTTTTAATATCTGAGACAAAAATCACTTTAGATTTTTGTCTCAGATATTTTTTATAAAAGAAAGATATTCAGTCAAAAATGAAAGATTCCAAAGAAATTCTTTTTTTCCGTTGAAAACTGTTTGCATTTTAGCAAAATTAGATATAATTAATAAGAACCGAAAAATAAGAATTAGCCAGTGAGGTAACTTTGTTTGAAAGAAAGCAAAAAGTAGGTTAAGCTGAAAAGTGCTAATTTATTTAACAAAAAAAGATTGTGAGTTGTTTGATATGGATCAGTTTAGTACATTAACTGAACAAGAATTTACTACCTTTGCAATGACACATCCTGCAGGTAACTTTTTAGAAACACCCGAAATGAAACATTTATTGGAACGACGTGGCTGGCATTGTGAATACGTTGGCGTCAAACGAGAAGGCCAACTAATTGCTGCGTGTATCCTAAGCAAGAAAAAAGTCAAAATTGGTTATGCTTTCGACATTGACGGCGGAATTTTGATGGATTATACAGATAAAAAATGTGTAGAAGCCTTTTTCACAGGCTTAAAAAAATATGTGAAAAAAAATGATGGCCTTTATTTAACCTTTACTCCAAATAAACAAATTTGTTTACGTGATTTTAATGGCGGTGAAGTTGAAAAGGTCAATCAAGAAACATTTGACTATTTCACATCAATTGGTTTTGAACACCAAGGGTTTGATGTGCACAATTTTGATGGCGCGCCACGTTGGCTGTTTGTCAAAGATATGGCTGGATTAACAGAAGAAGAGCTCTGGAAATCTTATGGAAAAGATGCTAAATATGACATCAAGAAAACATGGGAATATGGAGTAACAACCCGAGAACTTCGTTACGAAGAGTTACCTCTCTTTAAGAAATTAACGGAAGAAACAAGTGCACGACGTAATTTTGAAGATAAGGATTTAGCTTATTACCAAGCTGTTTATGAAGAGTTTGGCGAACGAGCAAAATTTATGGTGGCGGAACTAAACTTTGCTACTTATTTAGAAAATCTTCATGAGAAATTACGCAAATTACAAGAGACGCTCAACGAAGTCAATGAAGCGTTAATTGCCAATCCTAAAAGCCGTAAAAAAAATAACCAGAAACGTGAATTTGAAGATGAAGTTCGTACCGTGCGCAAACGGATTGACGAGGCTAAAGAAATGAAAACATCAGATGAACCTGAAATTTTAGCAGGTGCCTTATTCATTGTTCATCCACAAGAAGTTGTTTACTTGTTTAGTGGTACGTATGAAAAATATAAACAATACTATGCACCGTATTTAATTCAACATAAAATGTTAACTTACACAGTAGAAAATAACATTCCCAAATATAATTTTTATGGCGTTGACGGTGTCTTTGATGGAAGTGATGGGGTTCTTAAATTCAAACAATCCTTTGGCGGTCATGTCGAAGAATTAATGGGCAATTTCCAATGGAAAGCCAAACCAATGAAATATGCCTTATATCACGCATTAAAAACAATTAAAGAAAAAGTCTAAAATTAAAACCCAATCCTAAAAAAGGAATGGCAAAGTGAGGCGTTTAAATGGAAAATCAAGTCGAGGTTATGACGTATGCACAGTTAAAAGAAATTATGCAGGTGTTAGAAGCAAACGAAGCGATTACAGAAGATACAAAAGTCTTTATTGATACAGGCTGGGATAGCGTGCAAGAAGTAGCACCAGATGCAGTCAGTATTGAAAAAGTTGCTAAATTTACAGTAGCAGATGTTTTAACAAACGAAAGTTTTGCTGGGTATAGTTTAGAAGAAAAGGCGGAGAAGATGAACGCTGAAGGCGACCTAGAAACGGCAATTATTATTCGTAATCTTTACTAAAAAAGTCCGTTTGAATAGTTAAAATCGAGGTCGGGACAGAAGTGTATAGCTCCGAGCAACGCGTAGTGTTGGTTCTGTTCCCGCCGGTTATCAGGTTTTGAGCCTGGAGCAAAAATCCAAAGTGATTTTTGTCCCAGGCTCATCTGCTTTAAATAAGAAATAAAGGAGGTTAGATATGAGTACCATTCATGAATTTCCCAAAAACTATGAACGTTTTATTGCACAAGGAGAAGAAGCACTTGTAGAACATAATCAGATCGCCGCTTTAGAAAATTTTCAACAAGCCTATCAGCTACAACAAACGCCGCCAGTAAACCAAAAAATTGTCCAATTATTGTTGGAAATGGGTGAAGCTGACGAAGCACTAGCATTGGCAGAAGCGTTCCAAGAGACTTATTTTGAGAACCTTGAAACAGCGGCAATTTATATGCAAATTTATAGTCAAAGTCGTCGCTTTATTGAAGGGTATATTTTATTGAAGCAAATACTTCAAACTAAAAAAATAACGCTAGCACAACAAAAAACGTTAGAACAGCAATTAATGCAAGTGGAAGAGGCGTATCAACAATTAGAAACGCAGCAAATTCAAGCAATTAAAAGGAACTTGTTAGTAAGCGATCAATTGCCCGTTTATCAACAATTAGCGAACATTAAAACCAGTTTATATTTGCCTAAACCAGTATTTCTGGAAGTCGCAAAAGATTTAGTTATGAACCAAGCACTTAGTTATTTTGCTCGGGAATGGTTCATTGAAGAATTAGCACTGTTGCAATTTTCAGAACCACTGACTTTTCTTTGGTATGACAATCAGCCTCAGACAGTCTTACTAGAAGGAAAAACTGGACCGTTAAATACGCCAATCTATTCCGAAATTTGTACTGAACTTAGGAATCGTTTAGAAAATGATGATCCAATTATGCTGCAGCATTTGGAAGAAGAAATTCGGTTGCATCTTGCCTATTTGTATCCATTAGCAGAGACGGTTATTTCAGATCCAACTATCTGGGTCTTGGGTTATTTGGCAACCTACTATCCTGAATATATTGAAAAAGAATTGACTGAAGCAAAAGGCCATCAAATCGCTGCTGTTCAAAAAGTTCAACAGGCGATACGAACGGCTTTTACACAAATAATGCTTTAAAAAATGGCACGTCCTAAAAGCGAGGACGTGCCATTTTTTCGGTTTCAGAAATTTGCTGAATCTGCTCTAATTGCTTTTCTTGACTGATTATTGCGGATAATAGAAAAAAGCAAGACAGAAATAAGTAAAAAGGATTCCTTGAATCAAGCAAATCACAACGAACAATGGCGTTGCTCCTGGAAAAGAATCAGAAATCCGTGTAATTAAAAATTCAACTAACCATAAAATCATTGAAAATAAAAATAATTTTTTCTGATGAGTTCTCATAGTCCGCAACAACCTTTCTGGTGATTTTCACTTCTCTATCATAACATAGAAAACGAGCTGTTTTTTCTCAAAAATTTTGTTACTTCATAAGAAAAATGGGAAATAAGCAAGTTTCAGGAAGTACTAAATGTACCCGGAAAGAATACTTAATCCATCTTAATCAAACCATACAGTCACGTTTATTGCAAAAGAAGTGTTTTTGGATGGAACAAATTATTTCATAAACACAAATATTTCTTTGTTGTTTGTATAAATGTCATAAAAGTGATTACTTACTACTTTTTGATTTTTAGACATATCAGTATCGGTCAGTGGTGCCATCTCTACTCCTAAATTCGATGAAGTATTGAACCAAACGTAATTAGGGAAATATAGACCGTCATTTGGTGGCACGATTTTTGAAAGAATTGGGTAGTTTCGACTTGTATTAGCATAAACAGTTGAATTTTTGAAAAACGTATTTAAATAAACTTTTTTTCGTTCGTTTGTTACAACATTTTTTAAATCATCTGTTAAAACAGCTGCTTGGCGATTGAATGCTTCTTTTTGATAGTTTAATGTGGAAGAATACACCAAAACAAACGATAAAATATAATAAGATAACAAGCTGGCCACAAGTAACGAAGTTAGATAAATTGCTTTCACTTGTCGATTGTTAAATAAACTTAACATGCTGATTGTAACGAAAACAGCAAATCCGTAAATATAGCGAGGCGCATCACCAGCGATATTTCTTGAATAGACAATAAAAATACCAAAACTTAAGAGAGAAGCAAGTCCTAAATACAAGATACAATAAAGGAAACTTAAGCCTAAGTTGATTTTGCTATTTGATAGATGACTAATAAAAAATAAAACAAGCAGTAGGAGCAGTAATAAAAACCATAAACGATTACTCTGGTTCAATAGCTCTGAAAAATAATGGTAACTATTTTGATAAGCCACACTGGGAATATCGTGCAAACTTGGTAAGGCCTGACTGCCCCCAATGTTGTTTGTTGCGGAAGGTACAAATTTTAACTCGATAAGGTAGCTGACTATAGAAAGTAGATAAGCGATAGCAGCAAGTGCGACTTTTTTACAAAGAGCAATGAAATTTTCTCCAGCAAGTAACTGCTTGAAAGTAAGGAATAAGACGATAACTATATAAATTCCTGACGAGGCTTGGTAAGTATTAAACATAACAAACAGTGAAAAAACAGAAACCAAGAAAAACGTAAAAGAATTACGCTGCCACCAATAAAAAGGAAGAAACGAACAAAAAATACTCAATGCCATATAGGGACTATCAAACCTGAAACTAAGACATTGAAGGAACCAAGGATTGAGGCCAATTAAAGTAGCTACTAAAGAGGAACCCCAGCTAATTTTTTGGTCATTGATGATATAAATAGCCAGTATGCTTGTGAGAGATAAGATAAGACCTGTTAGAATCGGTGTGGTCAAGCCCAGATCTGTCAAATGACGACTTCCTTGAACAAACCATGAGAGAAATTCACTGCCCCAACGTGCGTAAGTCGTACCAAAATCTGTCATTCCAGCGACTTGGCGAGCATTATCATCTAAGTAAGGGAAATTGATAATGCCGATGGATAAAACTGCCACTTGATAAATTAAAATGATCAATAGAAGATAGGCTTTATTTTCAATACACCAATTCTTTAAATCAAATTTTTTTGATTCTGTAGGTAATTGTTTCATCATTGTACTCCACTCCAATAATTATTTAACAATTAAAATATACCATAACGAGTGGAATGAAGAAATTGCTTTTGTTATTTTCTCATCTTGACAGAACACTAAGGGTAGGCAAAACAAAAAAATCCCAACTCTTTATTAAAGAGTTGGGATTTTACCAAAAAGCCACCTGCCGGGCTTGAACCGGCGACCCCCACCTTACCATGGTGGTGCTCTACCAACTGAGCTAAGGCGGCACTTTCAAAGGCTAAACTAACTCGAGGATTGCAACGAAGTGAAACCCATAGAGTTCACTTTCAAAGGCTACACTGCGACGAGTAATCGTCAAAGTTTCTTTTGAAAAATCGTACAAATCTCGTGCACAAGAAATAGAATAACGTATAGACGAAAGTTTGTCAATTGCTCTTTCGTAAAAAAAGAAAAATGATTTTTTTCTAAGAAAAACTGTTGACAATCTCCTTTTTCTCTAGTAAAGTGTAAATCAACATCACAGATAACTATTCATTCGTTGAAGAGAAGAGTAAATTTTGATGACCTTCAAAAGAGAGTCCTGATTGGTGAAAAGGGACAAGGTTCAGAAAAGTTGAAGATGGCCTCTGAGAATAAATTGCTGATAAGTAAGCAATTTCGGATAAGCACCCGTTACCATGTGCACCAAGTTAATAAAGACTTGGATAAGAGATGAGATATAAAGAATCAGTTATATTTCGAAAAAAGGTGGTACCGCGAATCATTCGCCCTTTACTAGCAAAACGCTAGTGAAGGGCTTTTTGCTGTGAATCACTACGACTGGCGCGAAGCGACAGAGTAGATGATGAACAGTACAAGATGACCGAAGGGCAGGTTGTATCATTTGCACGAAAGTGTTCCTACGATTCTCGCCAAGGCTGTGATTCTCGTCACAATTAAATCCTGTTGAGCACTACGACTGGCGCGAAGCGACAGAGTAGATGCTGTCTGCGGTTACTCGACGCAGGATGGCCTTTGTAAGTGATGAACAGTACAAGCTGTTCGAAGAGAACATTAACTCTAGTCTGTTTGATTTTGAAAATAAACGAAAATCAGTTTAAAATGAATAGAAATAAAAAAGCAGTGATATAGTAAGTACAAGACTTGATTTGTCTAACAGAGAGCCTAGGTAGCTGAGAATAGGTGACAAAGACGTTTTGGAAAATGGCTATTGAGCAAGCGCTCCGAGTGTTAAACACAAGGCGGCGACGGGGGCTCCCGTTATCGAGCTAGGGTATCGAACATGTTGTTCCGTACTTGAAAAGGGAATTTGTGTGAGCAAATTCTGAACATGAGGTGGTAACACGCAAAAAAGCGTCCTCAACGATACAACTTGAGTTGTGTCGTTGAGGATGCTTTTTTCTTTTTTATGAAAAAATGCAGGTTGGTAAGAATGAAGGGGGATAAAGAATGATTGAACTAAAAAATATCAGTGTGACATTTCAACAAAAAAAACAAGAAATTCAGGCTGTCCAAGATGTTTCTTTGACAATTGATAAAGGGGATATCTACGGAATTGTTGGTTATTCCGGTGCTGGAAAAAGTACGCTAGTACGGGTAATTAATTTATTGCAACGACCAACAGCGGGCACCGTTATTATTAACAAAGAAAATATTTTAACTTTTTCTAAAAAGGAATTACGACAACAACGAAAAAAGATTGGAATGATTTTTCAACATTTTAATTTGATGAAAGAGCGGACCATATTTAGTAATATCGATTTTTCATTAAAATATTCCGGGCTAAGTAAAAGTGAACGGCGTCAAAAAATCAGCCATTTATTAGAGCTAGTTGGACTAAGTGAAAAACGGGACGCTTACCCCAGTCAACTATCAGGAGGGCAAAAACAGCGGGTTGCGATTGCCCGCGCTTTAGCAAATGATCCTGAAATTTTACTTTGTGATGAAGCGACGAGTGCGTTAGATCCAAAAACAACGGGACAGATTTTAGCCTTGTTAAAAAAGTTAAATCAAGAACTGAACTTGACGATTGTCTTAATCACCCATGAAATGCAAGTGGTTAAAGAAATTTGTAATAAAGTCGCGGTGATGGAAAATGGCTGCGTTGTCGAATCAAACGATATTGTTTCGATTTTTAGTCAACCCCAACAACCTTTAACCAAAGATTTTATTCGGACAGCAACTCATATTGACCAAGCATTAACCACGATTCTTGAACATCCTAAATTAGCTGATTTAGATAAAAATCAAGAATTAATTGAATTTTCTTATGTGGGAGATCAAACGAATGAGCCATTAATTGCACAATTGTATAGCCAATATCAGGTATATACAAATATCCTTTATGGCAATGTCGAAATTGTTCAAAACGTTCCTATTGGCCATTTAATTGTGGTGCTTTCTGGTGATGAGGCCCAGCGTCAACAAGCCCTTACTTATTTAGCGAAACAAGGCGTGCGAACCAATGTTTTGAAAACCTATCAGCAAACGAAGCAAAAGCAGAATTTACAGGTGATTTAAAAAAGGAGTGAACTGAGAATGTATCAATTATTTGAGAAATATTTTCCGAATGTTGTCCAATTAAAACAAGAGTTTCTTCAAAGTACATGGGAAACAGTATACATGGTTTTTTGGACAGCATTGATTGCTGGTGTGTTAGGAGTCTTGTTGGGTGTCGTGCTTGTCAGTACTGGCCCCAGTGGTGTTTTGAAAAATCCACCCCTGTATAGTGTCTTAGAAAAAATTATTAATGTTTGCCGCTCTATTCCTTTCATTATTATGCTCGCACTGATTCAACCATTAACACGAATTTTGGCAGGAACGACAATTGGTACAACCGCAGCGTTAGTCCCATTAGTTATTGGCGTAATCCCGTTCTTCGCGCGCCAAATTGAAAATGCGTTATTAGAAGTGGATCCTGGCGTTATTGAAGCGGCAGAAGCCATGGGGACGAGTCCCTTAGGGATTATTTTTCGGGTTTATCTAATTGAAGGGTTACCAAGTATTATTCGTGTTTCAGCGGTGACAATTATTAATTTGATTGGATTAACAGCCATGGCAGGAGCGATTGGAGCCGGTGGTCTGGGCAACTTAGCGATTACTCGAGGATACAATCGGTTTCAAACCGATGTGACATTTATGGCCACGTTAATTATTTTAATTATGGTATTTATCAGTCAAGCCATTAGTAATCAATTAATCAAAAAAACATCACATTAGAAAAAAGGAGAAATGACAAATGAAAAAATTTAGTAAATTAATTGGACTTATTGGGGTATTAGCTTTTACGATTGCAGGTTGTGCATCGGGGTCTGCGAAGGATACTAAGACAGAAACCGTTAAACTAGGGGTTGTAGGAACAAAAAATGATGAATGGGAATCGGTCAAAGACCGTTTGAAAAAGAAAAATATTGATTTACAATTGGTAGAATTTACAGACTATACGCAACCAAATGCAGCATTAGCAGAAAAAGAAATTGATTTAAATGCCTTTCAGCATCAAATCTTTTTAGACAATTACAATAAAGAACATGGGACGAAATTAGTATCAATTGGCAATACAGTCAATGCACCATTGGGAATTTACGCTAATAAATTGAAAGATATCACGAAAATTAAAGACGGCGGAGAAATTGCTATTCCTAATGACCCAACGAATGGCGGGCGGGCGTTAATTTTATTACAAACTGCAGGACTGATAAAAGTAGATCCTGCGAAACAGCAACTACCGACTGTCAGTGATATTACTGAAAATAAACGCCAATTGAAAATAACTGAATTAGATGCTACGCAAACAGCGCGCGCTTTACAAGATGTCGATGCTTCAGTGATTAATAGCGGCATGGCTGTCGATGCTGGGTATACACCAGATAAAGATGCTATTTTCTTAGAACCTGTAAACGAAAAAGCGAAACCTTATGTGAACATTGTCGTGGCTCGAGAAGAAGATCAAGAGAATAAACTTTATCAAAAAGTTGTAGAAGAATATCAACAAGAAGAAACGAAAAAGGTCATTGCGGAAACATCAAAAGGCGCCAATGTTCCGGCCTGGGAAACATTTGGTAAAAAATAAAGGAGGCATTTATAATGAGTACAACAACGATTCAAACAATCCAAGAAGCTATTGCTACAGAAAAGGAATGGATAATCCATTTAAGACGTCATTTTCATCAATACCCTGAAGCAAGTTTAAAAGAATATGAAACGATTAAGCGAATTAAAGAAGAACTACTAGCCTTAGCTATTCCTTTTGTAGAAGTAGGGGAAACGGGTGTTTTAGCAACCATTGAAGGAAGTCTTGGCGCTGGCAAAACGATTTTGTTACGTGCAGATATTGATGCGTTGGAATTGCCAGATGCAACAGGTGCTGCCTATGCTTCTAAAAATCCAGGACTCAATCATGCTTGTGGACACGATGGTCATGCGGCAGCATTGCTAGGTGCAGCTAAAGTGCTCAAAAAACATCAGGATACCTTTTCAGGAACGATTAAACTGGCCTTCCAGCCAGCTGAAGAAATTGGTGCAGGCGCTCGACAATTTGTGGAAGGAAATTATTTAGAAGCAATCGACCAAGTGTTTGGGATTCATTTAGATTCCAGTGTGCCGGTCGGAAAATTAGTCGCTACCAAAGGCGCCACCAACGCCTCTTGTGATATTTTTAAAATTGAAGTCAGTGGTCAAAGTAGTCACGTCGCCCAACCACAGAATGGCCGGGATGCTGTTTTAGCAGCGGCCAGTATCGTTGTGGAATTACAAAAAATTGTAGCTCGCGAGATTGATCCTTTAGATTCTGTCGTAGTAGGAATTGGCGTTTTACAAGCAGGAACACGCTATAATATTGTAGCAAACCAGGCAACCATTGAAGGTACTGTTCGAACATTTAGTCAGGAAACGCGCCAATTTGTTTTACAACGAGTCGAAGAAATTGCCCATGAAATTGCCCAGTCTCATCGCACAGAAATTGCTGATTTTTCTGTTTATGCGGCAGCGAATCCATTAATTAATGAAGAACAAGCAACCAACCGTGCACAGCAGGTAGCCAGTGAAATTGTTGGTTTTGAAAATGTTGTGACCGATCATCCTAAAAGTTTAGGGGCGGATGATTTTGCTGATTACTTAGCGGTAATTCCTGGTATCTATGGACGGGTCGGTTCACGAAACCCTGAAAATCCTGCTACTCATTTTGGACACCATCATGAACAATTTGATATTGATGAACGTGCCTTACTTTTAGCAGCAGAGTACCACGTACGCTATGCATTAAACTATTTGTCAGAATAATAGGGATAGGGAGCCGACAAAATGATTGTTTGTGGGCTCCTTTCGTTATAAACCAACGTGGCTTGCTTTCTTGTCATTCTATGGTAGAATACAAGCATAAGAAAGGTGATTCACATGTTTTTTGTTTTAACTGATAAATTAACAAGAAAAGTAGCTCCCGATAGTTTAAGAACAGATGAAGCACTGTTGTGGAGCCGAGCAATTAATTTCTTCATCGCTTGATAGGACATTTTTTGACTAGAAAAGCTAGTCTTATTTGAGTGTACGTACAAGCGGTTGTCGGGATTTCTGTCAGGATGGACGACGTGCAGACGTGGTTCTTTTTTTGTTGTCCCAAAATAATCAGTTAACAAGAAAGAAGTGACGAAAATGAGTATTTTAACTATTGAACATTTAACGCATCGATTTGGCGAAAAGGTCTTGTATGAAGAGGCCTCATTGCAAGTGAATAAAGGGGATCATTTAGGCTTAACTGGCCAAAATGGTGTCGGCAAATCCACCTTAATTAAAATTTTAACGGGGGAAGTATTGCCAGACGAAGGAACGATTCAGTGGCAAAAAAATTGCAAGATTGGGTACTTGGATCAGCATGTTTCTGTAGAACAATCACTAACGATGGTTGATTTTTTGAAACAAGCCTTTCAAGAACTTTTTGATAAAGAAGCGAAACTGACAAAACTTTATGAAGAATACAGTCAAACGGCTTCGGAAAAACTTTTAGAACAAGCAGGCAAGTTACAAACAGATTTAGATGAAAGTAATTTTTACCAAATCGACACGATTATTCAGGATTTAGCCAATGGGTTAGGACTACAAGCAATTGGTTTGGATAAAAAGTTAGGGGAGCTAAGCGGTGGTCAACGTTCAAAAGTGATTTTAGCAAAATTATTGTTAGAGGCCCCTGATGTGTTACTTTTAGATGAACCCACCAACTATTTAGATGATACACATATTCAATGGCTTGTTCGCTATCTGAATAATTTTGAAGGAAGCTTTCTATTAGTCTCCCATGATTATCAATTTTTAAATGAAGTGACGAATTGCATCGCAGACATTGAGTTTGGCAAGTTAACCAAATATACTGGAAATGTAGAAAAATCTTTTGCACAAAAAGAGCAGAATAAACAAACCTATTTGAAACAGTATCAGGCCCAACAAGAAAAAATTGAAAAAATGGAAGCCTATATTCGTAAATACAAAGCTGGAAATCGAGCAACGATGGCTAAAAGTCGACAAAAACAATTGGACCGGTTGGAACGATTGACTCCGCCAGGTTCCTTGACTAAGCCAGCGATTGAATTTCCTTACCAAGGGTTAGTTGCAACGCAAGCACTAACGACCCAGAAGTTAGTTGTCGGCTATCGGGAACCTTTGTTAGAACCGTTAGATTTAATGGTTCATGTCGGTGAAAAAGTCGCATTGAAAGGCTTTAATGGGATTGGCAAATCAACATTAATTAAAACGTTGACGAAAGTGATTCCTTCATTAGATGGAGAATTTCATTATCCGCTGAATACAAAAATTGCTTATTTTACCCAAGACTTGGCGTGGCCTAATGAGCAGTTAACGCCGCTAGACTATTTATCAGATCGTTTTCCAGATACAACGATTAAAGAGCGAAGAAGTCATTTGGCTAGGGCAGGTTTACCAGATAAGTTAGCAATGCAGTCGCTAGCCCTGTTAAGTGGTGGTGAGCAAACAAAAGTAAAACTAGCGGAACTAATGATGCAAACTAGTAATTTGTTATTTTTAGATGAGCCAACCAATCATATTGATGAAGCGGCCAAAAAAAGTTTACAAGAAGCAATTCACGTTTACCCAGGAACGGTTTTTCTGGTTTCCCATGAAGCAGATTTTTATGAGGAAATTGTGGATCGAGTAATTGATATTGAGGAATTAGTTAAATAAAGAAGAAAGAACCAAGTTGAGGGGGAGTCAACTTGGTTCTTTCTTCTTTATTATTTATTTACTCATTAAGCCATCATGGATTTTTGTTAAATTCCAGTTCATCATGCTGTAGTACGTATCGCCTTCTGTTCCTTCTTTGGCAAGGGAGTCTGTGAAAAGTGTATCGTAAATTGGTCGTTTCACTTCTTTTGAGACCCGTTCCATACTACGTTTATCGACACTGGTTTCAACAAATAACACAGGTGCTTTTGATTTCTTAATGGTATCAATAATCGTGGTCATTTGTTCAGGTGTTCCTTGGCTTTCTGTGTTAATTTCCCAAATATAAGCGGCATTTAAATCATAAGCTTTGGAGAAATATTTAAAGGCACCTTCACTTGTAACTAATAATTTTTTATCATCAGGAATATCAGCAAATTTAGCTTTGGCTTCCTCATGTAGTTTGCTAAGTTTTTCGGTATAATTTTTCGCGTTTTCTGTATAGAAATCTTTATTTTTTGGATCTTTTTCTACTAACACGTCACGAATGTTTTCTACATATTTAATGCCATTTTCAATGTCTAACCAAGCATGCGGATCTTCTGTTTGTTCTTGACCGGCACTTGTTAAATATTGTGGCGTAACATTTTTGCTTGTAGAAAAGTAATCTTTATTCTCAACTTTTTTGGCCGTTTTCATTAATTTGTTAAACCAGCCATTTCCGCCTGTTTCTAAGTTCAAGCCGTTAAAGAATAAAATGTCCGCTTCAGAAGCTTTCGCAATGTCTTCTGGTAACGGTTCATATTCGTGAGGGTCTGTCCCAATTGGCACAATACTATGCAGCTCAATTTTGTCTTGCCCAACATTTTTCACTAAATCAGATAGGATCGAGTTCGTTGTCACAATTGCTAATTTTTCTTTCTTTTCAGCGGCTTGATTCCCGCAAGCAGCTAACGTTAACCCTGCTAAAAGTGTTAAAAAAAATAAACTAAATTTTTTCATTCGTTGATTCCTCCATTTCTTTCTCACGGTTTACAAATACTAGGCCTTTCTTTGGTGAGAAAAAGAAAGCCAATAAAAAGAATAAGGCGGCGGTTAAAACAATCGTCGCACCAGAAGCTAAGTTATAAGAATAACTGAAGAATAGGCCAATCACTGAACTTAAAATCCCAAAAGTAGAGGCTAAGCCAATCATTGTCGGTAAGTGATTTGTTAATAGATAAGCTGTTGCCGCTGGTGTAATCAGCATGGCAATGACTAAAATAGTTCCGACGGTTTGCAAAGAAGAAACAGCGACTAATGTTAGTAAAAACATCAATGCATAGTGGAAAAATTGAATATTTAAACCATAAGCCTGAGCCATTGTGGGATCAAAAGAAGTGAGTTGCAACTCTTTATAAAACAATGCCACAAAAATCAAAACAATCACACCGACGACACAAGTAATTAAAATATCGGTATCTGCGACCGCTAATACATTTCCAAACAGAATATGATATAAATCGGTGGAACTTTTTGCAAAAGAGATAAAAATAATCCCTAAAGCAAAAAAAGAACTAAAGACAACACCAATGGCAGTATCATTTTTTAGTGGACTTTTTTGGGTAATAAAGCCGATCGATAATGCAGCTAATAAGCCAAAAATAGAAGCGCCAAAAATATAATTGAAACCAAACATATAAGAAACAGCGACCCCTGGTAAAACAGCATGTGAAATCGCATCACCCATCAAAGACATCCCACGTAAAATAATGAATGAACCAATTACCCCTGAAATGAGTCCGACAATTACAGACGTCAAAAGGGCATTTTGTAAAAATTGATAACGGAATAAACCATCAATAAATGCAGCAATCATTTTGCAACCCCCTGTATTAATAAATCACCTAACAAATCACCGTATGCTTCTTGGAGCGTTTCTGCAGTAAACGTTTGTTCAACAGGACCCGCAGCAATTAGCCGGTTTTTCAAAACGATTAATTCATCAAAATAGTGGGACACTTTGTGCAAATCATGGTGAACAATGATAATCATTTTACCTTGATTTTTTAATGATTTAAGAATATCCATAATCACTTTTTCACTAGACATATCAATGCCGACGAAAGGTTCATCTAAAAAAATCACCTCAGCACCTTGGGCCAAAACACGGGCGATAAATACACGTTGTAATTGGCCACCAGAAAGTTCACCAATCTGGCGTTGCGCATAGTCTTCTAATTGCACCATTTTTAATGCAGCCATGGCTGCTTGCTTTTCTTTCTTTCCTGGGCGTTTTAATAGTCCCAAGTTTGGATAGGTTCCTAGCAAGACCGTTTCAAAAACGCTAATTGGGAAACTAAGATCCAAGGCGCTACGTTGTTCTACATAGGCAATGGTTGTTTTTTGTTGGTCAATCGCTTGATTATTTAACAAAACATTACGTTCCTTTGTTTTAATCAAGCCTAATAACCCTTTAATAAATGTTGACTTTCCAGCACCATTTGGTCCGATAATTCCAGTAATTTTACCGGAGGGAATAGTAACGTGGATATTATTTAAAGCGGTCCGTCCTTGATATTGAACGGTTAACGCTTGAACAGCTAAGTTAAAGCTTTTTCTCATGAAATTCCTCCTTTTTAGGTTTGCCTTAAAATCAGTATAAGGGATAGTTTAAGAAAATGCAAATAATTTTTAGGCACGCCTAAATACAAGCGCTTTTTTCACAAAGAAAACCGTTTCTTTCAATAAATTAAGGAGGATCCCATGATTTTTATGACAAAAAATGGTAGAATATGAATGAAAACGACTATTATTTTATATTGACGGAGGATATCATGACCGAAAACTATCAAGATGACACCTTACGCATCTTCAGTTTAAATGCAAATCGACCACTTGCTGAAAAAATCGCAGCATCAGTAGGAACAGAATTAGGAAAAAGCACCGTGCGCCAATTTAGTGATGGCGAAATTCAAATTAATATTGAAGAAAGTATTCGTGGCGATCATGTCTACATCATCCAAGCAACGAATGCTCCTGTAAATGATCATTTGATGGAATTGCTTATTTTAATTGATGCATTAAAACGTGCTAGCGCAAAAACAATTAATGTTATTTTGCCTTACTATGGTTATGCTCGCCAAGACCGCACAGCGAAACCAAGAGAGCCCATTACTGCGAAATTAGTTGCTAATATGTTGGTAGAGGCAGGCGCAACACGTTTGTTGACATTAGACTTGCATACTGTTCAAGTCCAAGGATTTTTTGATATCCCAGTAGATAATTTATTTACAATGCCTTTGTTCGCTCATTATTATCGTCAACAAGCATTAGTAGGGGAAGAAATTGTGATTGTTTCGCCTAAAAACAGTGGCGTTCAACGCGCACGTAGTTTATCGGAGTACTTAGATGCGACCTTAGCAATTGTCGACCATGAAGAGATTGATGGGGTGCGCCAAGAAGGTTACGTTATTGGGAATGTCGCTGGGAAAAAATGTATTCTTGTTGATGACATTTTGAATACTGGTCAAACGTTAGCCACAGCGGCGGAAGTTTTAATGAAAAATGGTGCGCAAGAAGTGTATGCTTGCGCCTCGCATGGTTTGTTATCAGAAGGCGCAAAAGCAACCTTAGAAAATGCGCCAATTAAGGAAATTAGTATTACTGACTCTGTTTATACGACAACAGACCGCCAACCAGCAACCTTGAATATTATTTCTTGCGCTGAGTTAATGGGGGAAGCGTTACTTCGTATTCATGAAAATAAACCAATGAGTCCATTATTCCGTTTAGAACCAAAAGGAGAATAAGTGATTCCTTAAACTAGAAATAGGTCTAACAACTTTAATAGTGTTGGGCCTATTTTTCTTATCTCTTTTATAAATAGAAGAGAAAGTATTCTGATTTTGTGTTTTAAGCTTTTTATGCTAGAATAACGCCAGAACATAAGGAAAGGGACGAGTCATTTGGAACCCATTTATTTAGATCATGCGGCAACAACACCGCTTCATCCAACGGTCATTCAAGCGATGACTGAAAATATGCAAACGACTTTTGGCAATCCATCAAGTATTCATCAGTTTGGACGAAAGGCACACGGTCTTCTGGAAGAAGTGCGTCAAACGATTGCCGAGAGCTTACAAGCCAAACCCCACGAAATTATTTTTAATAGTGGTGGCACAGAAGGGGATAACACAGCCATCTTGGCAGTTGCTTTTTCTCGTCAAAAGGAAGGAAAACATATTATTACTACGGCAATTGAACATCCCGCTGTGTTACGAACGATGGAATACTTAGAAACGTTAGGCTTTGAAGTGACTTACTTACCTGTGAATGAAAATGGTCAGATTTCAATGGATCAATTCAAAAAGTCTTTACGCGAAGAAACGATCTTGGTTTCAATGATGTATGGCAATAATGAAATTGGAAATCGATTACCAATTGCTGAAGTTGGTGCAATTCTTAAAAATCATTCGGCGATTTTTCATACAGATGCCGTCCAAGCTTATGGAAGTGAAGTCATTTTACCTCATGAATTAGGGATCGACTTATTAAGTATTTCCGCTCATAAAATCAATGGTCCAAAAGGCGTAGGTTTTTTATTTAAAAGCGATGCAATCCAATTACCACCTCTTTTACATGGTGGGGAACAAGAAGAAAAACGACGTGCGGGCACGGAAAACTTAGCTGGAATTATTGGCATGGGTACTGCCGTTTCATTACTAACTTCTGCAGAAAAGCAAGCAAGAAAAACAGCCTATCAAAGTTTTCAAATGATTATTTTAAAAGCGTTAGAAGAAGCCAATATTGATTTTTCAATTAATGGTGAACCAACCAATCGTTTAGCGCATGTCTTAAATCTTCATTTAAAAGGAATTCCCAGTGATTTGCTCTTAATGCATTTGGACTTAAGAGGTATTGCGATTTCAACAGGCTCGGCTTGTACAGCGGGAACTGTGGATCCTTCGCACGTGTTGACAGCGATGTATGGAGAAAATTCCTCAGCTATTAAAGAATCAATCCGGATTAGTTTTGGCTACGGGAACACACCAGAAGAAATTGCGACTTTTTCTGAAGTACTAGTTGCAGTGATTCAACAATTGAAAAAATAATCTGATTGCGGCAGCTACGGGTTTTCGCTATAATGAAGATAACAATGAAAATAATGAGGTGGAACCCATGGCATTTACAACAACGGCTGCTGTTGAAGGCTCAACAGTTTTTTACAAAGTACATCCTAGTGCAAAACGCTATACATTAAAAGATAACGGCTTTACTGAAACAAAATCAGGGAACTTTCAATTGATTCGTTCCTTAGATCCAACGCCTCAGAGAAATGAAGGCTTCAAATTGAAAATTACGATCACTGCTGATCTAAAAGAGTTGAAAATGTCCATTACAACGGCAAATGGTTTAAAACCAATGAATATTTTCAAGAATGAACAACATGAAATGAGTAAAGAAAAATACTTTTTCTTAATGGATGGCTTAATTAGCCGTGGTGTATTAGAGAAAGTAGAATAATTTAGAGAAACCTGAAGAAACAAGTGAAAGTAGCTTGTTCCTTCAGGTTTTCTGTTTATTTGAAAGCAACAGCTTGTTGGCTGTGTCTTTGTTCCAAGTATTTTCTCATTATACGCCCGGCTTGCTTTACTTATTTCAAAAAAATAGTATAATGAAAAGCACTGAAAAGTTACGACCTTCAAATCGTGGATGATTTCAGAATCTAATTGAAATGATGGTGATAAAATGGCAGATAACAGCAAAACGCGTGTCGTGGTAGGCATGAGTGGCGGTGTCGATTCATCTGTCACAGCGTTGCTTTTAAAAGAGCAAGGCTATGATGTAATTGGGATCTTTATGAAAAATTGGGACGATACAGACGAAAATGGTGTCTGTACCGCAACTGAGGACTATAAAGATGTCGCAAAAGTAGCGGATCAAATTGGGATTCCGTATTATTCGGTCAATTTTGAAAAAGAATATTGGGACCGTGTGTTTGAATATTTTTTAGCAGAATATCGGTTAGGACGGACACCAAATCCAGATGTCATGTGTAATAAAGAAATTAAATTTAAAGCATTCCTAGATTATGCTATGCAACTAGGCGCTGACTATGTTGCAACTGGCCATTATGCACAAGTAGAAACGGATGAAAATGGCGTAGTGCATATGTTACGTGGAATTGACAATAATAAAGACCAAACCTATTTTTTAAGCCAATTATCACAAGCCCAATTGGCAAAAACAATGTTTCCGTTGGGTGGCATGGAAAAGTCAGAAGTTCGTGCAATTGCTGAACGTGCTGGATTAGCCACAGCCAAGAAAAAAGACTCAACGGGCGTTTGTTTTATTGGTGAAAAGAATTTCAAAGAATTTTTGAGTAATTATTTACCAGCTAAAAAAGGCAACATGGTGACAGAAGATGGCGAAATCAAAGGACAACATGATGGTCTGATGTATTATACTATCGGTCAACGCCAAGGCTTAGGAATTGGTGGCGGCGGTAAAACACAAGAACCATGGTTTGTGATTGGGAAAGATTTAACTACCAATACATTATATGTGGGACAAGGATTTCACCATGAAAAACTATATGCAACACATTTAGAAGCTAGTGAGGTTCATTTTACTGTTGATACGCCAATGCCAAAAGAGTTTGACTGTACGGCTAAATTCCGTTATCGTCAAGCAGATATTCCAGTGCATGTTTCCTTATCTGAAGATGGCACAAAAGCAACCGTTACGTTTAAGGAACCAGCGCGTGCAGTCACTCCAGGTCAAGCTGTTGTTTTTTATGATGGGATGGAATGCTTAGGGGGCGGCTTAATTGATCGCGCCTACCAAGATGAAAAAGAACTACAATACGTCTAAAAAGTTTCACGAGTTGTGAAACAAAAAGCGTATAGTTAACCAAATGAAAAGCGGATATGCTGGTCGTAAAACCAGTAAATATCCGCTTTTCTTTTTTGTTTTATATGCCTATTTTTTTTAAAATAAGAAAAAGAGAAAAATTAAAAATTCAAATTGTGGATAACTTTTCTGTGTATAACTTAGTCATCATTTTTCTCTTTTTTTAATTCGGCGGTGCTTCGACGAACCCATAGAAGGTTAAGGAGAACCAGACAAGAAGTGGAAATAAAGACCCCACGATAACCGAAAGCGGCAGATACGCTTGAACCAATCATAGGACCAATCACATTTCCTGTCGCTTGGAAAGATTGATTGTAACTAAAAATGCGACCTGCAGCGTCACTTGGGGAATAACGAGTGATCAACGTTTGAACAGCTGGTAGTAAACAGGCATCGGAAATCCCAACTAAGAAACGAAGCATAGCAAGCTGCCAGACATTTTGAACAAAGGCCATTGGTAGATAAACGAAAATGGCTAAAATTAAGCCAATTGTCAAGATGCGTTCACTGCCAATACGATCGCCTAACCGGCCGAAACGAGGGGCGGCTATTAACGTTGCAATCCCTGGAATAGAAGCAATGACTCCGCTAATTAAGGTGACATTTCCGTGACCACCCAACAATTGTTGAATATATAAACTGATGATGGGACTAATTGAATTATTGGAAGCTTGAATGATTAATGTCGTAATAAACATTCCAAGAATCACGTGGGGATGTTCTAGTTTTTTTAAAATTTGTTTCCCAGATGCGGCTTGATTTTTTTCAATTGGCACAAACTCTTCATGGACAAAGACGAGACTCAAAACAAAAACGAGTAATAAAATCGTACCAGTAATGAAAAAGGTTGGCCGATAACCGAAAATAGACGCAGTGACACCGCCCAAAAGAGGACCAAGCAACGTGCCGGTAACAGAACCAGTGGCTAAAGTACCAAGCACTTGACCGCTTTTTTCCTTAGGTGTGCCTGTAGCAACTAACGCAGTCGCATTACTGATATAACCAGAAAAAACACCTTGTAATAAGCGTAAGCCAATCAATTGATAAACACTTGTGACTGCGCCCATTAAACTAATGACGATAGCCATCCCTAATGAAGCGCGTAATAACATTAACTTGCGTCCTTTTCGGTCGGCTAAACGGCCCCACCAAGGTGAAACAATGGTTGTGACTAAAAAAGTGGAAGAGAACGTGATTCCGCTCCAAAAATTCAATTGTTGGTGGGTAAAAGTACCTAATGTGTTGATATAAAGAGGCATAAATGGCATCACTAAGCTAAAGCCAATACCAGCCATAAATGTGCCAAACCATAAAACGAGCAGATTTTTTTCCCAAGGTTGTCTTGGACGGAAAATTTTACTTTTAATTAATTCATACATTCTATTTCCTCACTTTCTAGTAAAGAAATTCAAATTTGGCTTTGGCGAGTCGTTGATCATTCAATGCTTGATGCAATTCATTCGCAAAAAAGCCTTCTTTTAAATTTAGTGGATTTTTTGTAGCGTACACATATAACGTATAGGTGTGCACACCAGAGCGAGGGCTTAACCCCAGATAACGTTCGGTTAACTCAGGTAACGTTTCAGTGGCAAGCGCAGGAATCATCTGTTTCCCCAAAGGAGAAGCAAGACTATTTTTTCCTTGAATGGTTGGCTTGAGTGCTGTTCGACTAAAGTCTTCAGGAATCTCATTGGTTACAGGAACATTGGCAGCTAACCAATGAATAAAAGGGAAACCAATTAGAGGAATCGTGTCATAATCAATTAATTCCCAGGATAAATAACGGGCTTCTTTAGGAATGGCCGCTAAAGAAATAGGAAAAGATAAAATAGGACGTTCGTGTAATAAAAATTCTGCACTGGTTCGTTTGCCATAACGATCGGCCAAATGAGAACGGTTGGTAATATGCATGCCAAACAGCCTTCTTTCAAAAATAATGTTTACAAATTATTATTATAAACTATAATTTATAGTTTAAAAAGAGTCAATAGATATGATAAACTAATACTTGTCCAAAATTTAAGAATTGGAGGCGTCAGAAAGATGGCAAAAAAACGGAATTTAACGAAAGCCAAAATCCTTGAAAGTGCCCGCAATCTAGCGGAAGAATTGGGCGTTCAACAATTAACCTTTCAAAATTTAGCCGTTGATTTAGGCATCAAGTATCCTTCACTCTATAATCACTTTAAAAATATTGCTGAAGTAAAAAATGCTCTAGTGGACTTGTTAATTCAAGAATTAAATGATGCATTGCGAAGAGCCTTAGTGGGTAAGAGTGGCGCAGAAGCAATTCGGATATATGCTGAAACGTACCAACAATTTGCTTTTGAAAATTCTGCAGTCTATGAATTACTTATCAGTGTGCCGAAAACGCAAAACCAACAATTAATTGAAGGCATCCATGAAACCAATCAAATTATCTTACAACTTTTAGCTTTTTATCCATTTAATAATGAAGAACGACTGCATAAAAGTCGAGAATTACGTAGCTTAATCCATGGTTATATTACCTTACGTTTTTTAGGTTATTTTCAACGCGAAGAAGCCACGCCGGAAGAAAGTTATCGTCGCATGATTGAAGATTTTATTGCTTCTTTAGAAGTAGCAGGATAAAATAAATTTCAAAAATTTCTCAGTCCGAAACCAAATCCTTGCAACTTTTTCAGAAAGTGACTATGATACCTACAGTAGCAAAAAAAGGAGCGGTTCAATGTATCAAGTAATTACAATGTATGGCGACAATGAACCTTGGTGGTTTTTTGATGATTGGCAAGAGGACATTGTTCAAGAAAAAACCTTCGATAACTTGACCGATGCAGAGACATATTATGTGGAAGTTTGGCAAAAACTTTCTCAGAATTATACATACGTCAACACAAAGCCTAACTATTTAACGGCTTTCTGGAATGATGGGGAAGAACGCTGGTGTGAAGAATGCGATGAAGATTTACAACAATACTTCGGTTTAGCATTACTAGAAAATCATCATGCGGTTACTTTTGAAAATAAAGCTGAGTTTACCACAATATCCAATCATTTTGGCAAAACAAAATTCTGCAAACGGAAAGTTATTTGAAACGCATGAGTTTAAAGAAAAACCTCAGGGAATTTTCTTTAAACTCTTTTTCTATTCTCGGAATTTAGAGAAAATCGAGCTAATATTTGGTATAATACGAAAAGATAGCACTCAAAAAGGAGCGAAACTAGTGGTTGCAAAACAATTAATTATTGCCGAAAAACCTAGCGTAGCAAAAGATTTAAGCCGCGTTTTAGGAGCAAATCAAAAAAATAAGAATTATTATGAAGGACCCAACGTGATTGTCACCTGGGCTTTAGGCCATCTCTTAGGACTAAAAATGCCAGAAGATTTAAACAAAGAATGGCAAACGTGGCAAATGGAAACTTTACCGATGATTCCTAAGAATTTAGGGATTAAACCGTTACCGAAAACGGGACATCAATTAAAAGCGATTAAACAATTAGCCAATCGTAAAGATGTTTCTGAAGCCGTGATTGCCACCGATGCTGGTCGTGAAGGTGAATTAGTGGCCCGCTGGATTTTAGAATATGTCCGTTTTAACAAACCAGTCAAACGCTTATGGATTTCATCTCAAACAGACAAAGCCATTAAAGACGGGTTTAAGAAAATTCGCCCAGCGAAAGACTACGATAATTTGTATTACTCTGCCTTGGCGCGCGCAAAAGCTGACTGGTTAGTTGGGCTAAACGTCACACGGGCGTTGACAGCGAAATATCAAGATAACTTATCCGCAGGTCGTGTTCAAACACCAACTTTAGCAATGGTACGCCAACAAGAAAAAACGATTGAACAATTTAAGCCTCAAACTTATTTTACTATCTCGTTATCTGTTGAATCAGAAAAAGCAAAGATGACCCAAAAAAATCCATACGCTTTAAAAGAACGGCAGGAAGCAGAACAATTAGTCAAAGAACTCTCAAAACAAAAGGGCTTAGTTACCGATATCCAAGAAAAAGTTAAAACAGAAAATGCGCCGTTACCATATGATTTAACCGAAATCCAGCGTGAAGCCAATCAGCGATTCCAATTTTCTGCAAAGAAAACGTTGTCTCTTGTGCAAAGTTTATACGAAACCCATAAAATTGTTTCCTATCCTCGAACTGACAGCAAATATCTAACGACGGATATGAAAGGAACGATGAAAGAACGACTTCAAGCCATTGCTGATTTTTCACCAGAAGTGAAAGGCTACCTTAAAAATGGGGCCGTTGTTAAACAACAAAAAGTTTTCCAAAATGCAAAAGTCACGGATCACCATGGGTTGATTCCAACTGAACAACGTCCTCGTTATGAAAAACTAAGTAATGATGAACAAAAAATCTATCAAATGATTGTTCAACGATTCTTAGGTTTGTTTGCTGAGCCAAACCAAACAAAACAAACAAAAGTTACAGTCGCTTTTGGAAAAGAAACATTTGTCTTTCATCAAAATAAAGTAGTTGTTGCTGGCTGGAAAACAACAGCCGAACAGCCGCTGTCCATTGTCCAATGGCAAAAAGGCATGACCGTTGCGCCAAACTTTACCATTAACAAAGAATTAACGTCGCCGCCAAAACCATTAACCGAAGGAACGTTGTTAGGAAAAATGGAGAAACACAGTTTAGGCACACCGGCAACGCGAGCTGAAATCATTGAAAAACTGATTAAATCAGAATTGATGGAACGAACCAATAGCGGTTTAAGTGTCTCTGCCAAAGGAAAGCAACTATTAGACTTGGTGAATCCATCACTTGTGACACCTGAACTAACGGAAAAATGGGAAAAATCGCTCGAAGCAATCGCTTCGGGTCAACAAAAGAGTCAACTTTTCTTAAAGGATATTGAAGAGGATACGAAAAAATTAGTCCGTGAAATTAAACAAAGTGAGAAAAAATATCAAGATTTTTCCATTACGCAAAAAAAATGTCCAGATTGTGGCTCAAACTTACGGGAAAAAAATACGAAAGATGGGAAGATTTACGTTTGTACAAACCAAGAATGTTCTTATCGTCGGCGAAAAGATCCTAAAGTATCCAATCACCGTTGCCCACAATGCCATAAAAAAATGGTCATCATAGAAGGAAAAAATGGTCGTTCTTTCAAATGTAAATTCTGTTCGATTACTGAAAAAATTCCCGATAAAAAAGAACGAAAACAAAAAATGACTAAACATGAAGAACGTCGTTTGATGAAAAAATATTCACAACCAGACGAACCAGAAGAAAGTGCTTTAGCACAGGCCTTAAAAGCCGCTATGAATCAAGAGTAGCGACTTGACGAATGTTGGCTCTAAATAATCAAGTCATCCTTGTTGGTCTTTAGTAAACTTTCAAATAGAAAGAGAGGGACACGGATGCTCGCAAATTTGAATCAAGCAATGGATTATATTGAAGAACATTTAACGGAAGAAGTATCCTTCGATGAATTGGCGAAAAAGACAGGGATTTCTGTTTACCATTTTAAACGAACTTTTTCGTTTATTGCGGGGATGAGTCTGGCTGAGTATATTAAAAAGAGACGTTTGGCGGAAGCAAATTTAGCATTACTTGCTGGTGAAAAAGTGACAGATGTAGCTTTTAAATATGGTTATCAAAGTATTGAAGGATTCTCAAGAGCTTTTCGCGATTGGACAGGACAAGCCCCTTCTGAAGTAATGAAAACACAAATCCAAAAAACGTTCCCTAAATTCTCTTTCTATATTGATATTAAAGGAGGACAATCAATGGATGTTAAATTGATTGAAAAACCAGCGTTTCAAATAGTCGGAGTTAGTCAGAAGGTTCCCTTGCAGTATCAAGGGGAAAATCAAGCAATCATGGAATTAGCACAGCGCATTACACCACAACAACGAGCGGAAATGCATACATTTGATGATGTATATCCTCATCAAGTAGTAAATGCTTCTTTTGACTTTCAAGAGGGACGAACAACAGAAGGTGGAGAAATGACACACATGATTGGCTTTGCCACTTTGCAAGAAAATATCTATGAAGATTTGGAGCAACTAAGCGTACCTGCTCATACATGGGCGGTTTTTCCAAATGAAGGTCCTTTCCCACAAACTTTACAAGAAACCTGGGCAAGGATATTCTCTGAATGGTTGCCTTCATCTGGTTACCAAGTCGTTGCAGCACCAGAAATTTCGTTTACGCAATATCAAGGACCAGCAGAAGCTAAGTATAGTGAAATCTGGCTCGCTGTTACAGCTACTAAATAAAGAAAACCCACCATTGAAAAATGGTGGGTTTTTCCGCCAAGAAGGAGAAAGTTTGGTATAATAAACGTGAAGAAAAAAATCAGACCTTCTAAACTGAAATCTAGCTATGGATAAGTGATGCGACTACGGAATCATGGAGAAAAAATAATTCTCCGAGGTTTTAGAGTCATGTTGTTTAGAATGGTACCAAAACCTGCCAGATTTCAGAGCGGATGAGCTGCCTGTTTTAGAGTCATGTTGTTAAAAAACAAACTATCACCTCAAGCAATCCGTAATTTTCATCACAAGATTAGAATTTTTATCATCAAAGACGAGCTGCTTCAATTTTCGAAAACTAATCAAGTGATAAGTCAAAATGTTGATAGATTGAGATTAGTTCTTCCTTTTTTTAGGAAGGGCTTTTTTTATTGATAGAAGAAAGGGAAGAAATCTTGGTAGCACCTAAAAAAATTGTGAGAAATGCTTCTGTATTGTTTGGTTTCTGCCTCAGAAAGTTGTATACTTAGATTGGAATTATTCTATATTACATGCATTTTCACACTTTTTGGAAAAGTTCACTTGAATTTTCTTTTAGTTTCGTAGATAAAAGGAGTCATCGCTAATGGAAATGAACAATTCAGGTAAGCTTGTTTCTTTGTGTGGAGGCAAATCAGGGAGGAAATAATATGTTTGATATTGTAACATTGGCGAGAATCCAATTTGCGATGACAACAGTTTTCCACTTTTTCTTCGTACCGTTTTCAATAGGATTAGCACTTGTTGTAGCAATTATGGAAACAATGTACGTTGTGAAAAAAGAGGAACGTTATCGTAAAATGGCCAAGTTTTGGGGAAATATATTCCTATTAAGCTTCGCTGTTGGGGTTGTAACCGGGATTATTCAAGAATTTCAGTTTGGGATGAACTGGTCTGATTATTCTCGATTCGTCGGAGATATTTTTGGGGCACCGTTGGCGGTAGAAGCGCTCTTAGCTTTCTTCTTAGAGTCAACATTCTTAGGTTTGTGGATCTTTACTTGGGATAAAATGAATCCAAAAGTTCACGTAACCTTTATCTGGTTAGTCGTATTCGGTTCAATGATGTCTGCTTTCTGGATTTTAGTTGCCAATAGTTTTATGCAACATCCAGTAGGTTATGTCATCAATAATGGCCGTGCTGAAATGGTGGACTTTGTAGCTGTCATCAGCAATCCAAAAGTTTGGTATGAATTTTCACACGTTATCATGGGCGCCTTTACATTGGGCGGCATGGCAGTAGCTGGTATGGCTGCTTTCCAATTGTTGAAAAAACGGGATATTTCATTCCACAAAGCATCTATGCGCATTGGCTTATGGGTTACTTTGTTCGGTTCAATCGGCGTTTTATTAGCTGGCGACTTGCAAATGAAAGCTCTAATTGAAGGACAACCAATGAAATTTGCGGCGATGGAAGGGGCCTATGAAGACTCTGATGATCCTGCTGCTTGGACATTGATTGCTTGGGCAGATGAACGGGAACATAAACAAGTTTTTGGTATCGATATTCCGTATATGCTAAGTATTTTATCGTATAATAAATTATCAGGTTCGGTTGATGGGATGGATACAGTCAACAAGCGCTTGGTAGAAAAATATGGGGATGATAAAAATTATTATCCACCAGTTAACACTTTATTCTGGAGCTTCCGTATCATGGCTGGTTTTGGTGCCTTAATGTTATTGGTTGCTGCCTTAGGACTATTCTTTACAAGGAAGAAAAAACCATCTCTGTACGAGAAGAAATGGATGCTGTGGGTTGTTGCTTTATGTACATTCGCACCATTCCTTGCCAATACAACAGGTTGGTTAGTCACTGAATTAGGTCGTTATCCGTGGACTGTCTATGGACTATTTACGATTGAACAAAGTGTTTCACCAAATGTATCGGTTGCTTCATTAATTACGTCAAATGTCATTTATTTCTTATTATTTGCTGGTTTAGGTAGTGTCATGGTTTACTTGGTCATTTTAGAATTACGTAAAGGACCAGACTATGAAGCGAAAAAATTAGCGAAAGAAAATGAACCAGCGTTGGATCCATTTGATAAGGGGGTATTTGGCGAATGAGTACACTACAATTATTATGGTTTGTCCTTATCGGCGTCTTGTTCTCAGGTTTCTTCTTCTTAGAAGGATTTGACTTTGGTGTTGGAATGGCCGTTCAAACGTTGGCACACAATGACGACGAAAAAGATCAAGTCGTTGCAACAATTGGACCTGTTTGGGACGGAAACGAAGTTTGGCTATTAACAGCGGGCGGCGCAATGTTTGCCTCTTTCCCATATTGGTATGCTTCATTATTTAGTGGCTACTATTTAATTCTATTTACGATTTTATTTGGCTTAATTATTCGCGGAGTTTCCTTTGAATTCCGCCATAACATGCCGGAAGGTAAACGTCGTCGGATGTGGAACTGGACACTATCAATTGGTAGTTTCCTTGTACCGTTCTTCTTTGGTATTTTGTTTATCAGCTTAGTCCAAGGGATGCCTTTAGATGCAAACGGCAATATGCATGCGCAATTTACGGATTATTTTAATCTGTTTTCAATTGTTGGTGGAGTAGCCTTAACATTACTTTGCTACTTACACGGTATGAACTATATTGCTTTAAAAACAGAAGGCCCCATTCGCGAACGTGCTCAAAATTATGCAGAAATCTTATACGGCGTTTTATATGTCGGTTTAGTTGTTTTTGCAGTGTTGATGTACTTCAAAACGGACTTTTATGAAAAGAACTTTGCGGTCACTTTAATTTTAACGTTAGCAATTGTGGTCTTAACGGTCATTGCCAATGTTGGGGTGTTTAAACGCAAAGAGATGTTAGCTTTTCTAGCGAGTGGTTTAACATTAGTTGTACTAGTTGCTCTCTTGTTCAGTGGCTTGTTCCCACGTGTTATGATTGGTAGTGAAGGTTTTGATTTGTTGATTAAAGATGCAACAAGCACACCATATACACTAAAAATTATGACGTGGATTTCTTTAAGCATTTTACCATTCGTGTTAGCTTATACTGCTTGGTCCTATTATATTTTCAGAAAACGTATTTCACAGACAGCCGTACCAGAGGGGTATTAAATCTATGATTGATAAAGACATCTTACAGATGCCTAAAATCAAAAAAATTCTTGTCTTGCTTGCAGGTTTTTCTTTCCTGCAAGCAGTCTTTATAATTGGGCAAGCTTTTTTTCTTTCAAAAGCCATTGTCGGCCTTTGGAGTGGCGGGCATCTTAACCAACAACTACAGAGTATTTTACTCTTTTTTATTTTTTATCTTGGTCGACATGTTATTACGTATTTTCGTGAGAGAATGCTCGATACATTTAGTTATGAACGCTCGAAAGAATTACGCGAACAATTATTAACCAAAATTTTCCGTTTGGGGCCAAATGTTGTTCAAAAAAATGGAACTGGAAATATGGTTACCATGGCTTTAGAAGGCATCAGTCAAACCGAAAATTATTTACAATTGATTTTGACAAAAATGATGAATATGATGATTATTCCTTGGATTATTTTGGCCTTTGTTTTTACACAAGATATTCGTTCAGGCGTAACATTGCTGATTGTTTTTCCGATTATTATTATTTTTATGATTGTGTTAGGTTATGCAGCACAAAGTAAAGCGGACAAGCAATATGCGGCGTTTCAAATGCTTTCCAATCATTTTATTGATTCCTTGCGAGGAATTGACACACTGAAACTGTTTGGGTTGAGTAAAAAATATGCTGGAAGTATTTACCATACAAGTGAACGATTCAGAAAAGCGACCATGAGTACATTGAAAATTGCTATTTTATCAACCTTTGCGTTAGACTTTTTTACGACATTATCGGTAGCTGTTGTGGCAGTTTTCCTTGGATTAAGTTTATTAAACGGCACGATTTTATTATTTCCTGCCTTGGTTACTTTAATTTTAGCACCTGAGTTCTTTTTACCGATTCGTGATTTTTCAAGTGATTATCACGCAACCTTAGATGGAAAAAACTCTTTTCAAGCGATCCAAGCGGTATTAGCATTGCCAGAAGCAGAACAGACCGATGTGCTCACGTTAGATGATTGGCATCAAGAAAGTCAGTTGTCAGTCACAGCGTTAAATTTTTCCTATGAAGATGCAACGCAAGAAGCGATTCAATCGTTGCAATTCTCTGTTGATGGTCGCAAAAAGATTGGAATTATCGGGGCGAGTGGTTCTGGTAAGTCAACGTTAATTAATTTATTAAGCGGCTTTTTATTACCAACAGAAGAAACGAGTCAATTGGCGATAAATGGCCAAACGATTCCACATTTTTTACAAAAAGACTGGCAAAAACAAATCCTTTATATTCCGCAAGCACCATATATTTTCCAAGATACTTTGGCAAACAATATTCGCTTTTATACACCTGAAGCGACAGATGAGGCGATTCAGCAAGCGATTCAGTTAGTTGGCTTAGACGAGCTGGTTAAAGACCTTCCCGAAGGAATTCATACCTTGATTGGGGAAAGCGGTCGAATGTTGAGTGGGGGACAAGCGCAACGAGTAGCGTTGGCCCGCGCCTTTGTCGATCAAAAACGCCACGTCTTGCTGTTTGATGAGCCGACAGCGCATTTGGATATTGAAACAGAAGTTGAAATGAAAGAGCGCATGTTGCCATTAATGAACAATCATCTTGTCTTCTTTGCGACACATCGTCTGCATTGGATGGAAGAAATGGATTACATTTTAGTGATGGAAAAAGGTCAATTAGTGGAACAAGGAACGCTAGCAGAGTTGATTGAAAAAGATGGCTACTATGTTCAATTAATGAAGCAAATGAGAGGAGGACGCCAATGATGGAAAAACAGCCGACAACGAAAGACGTTTGGAAAAACGATCAATGGGTTCGTCCTTTCTTAAAACGCTATAAAAAAACCTTGTATTTTGCCTTACTTTTAGGCTTCTTGACGTTCTTTAGCGCAGGGGCATTAATGTTTACGTCTGGTTACTTAATCAGTCGTGCGGCTTCCTTACCAGAGAATATTTTATTAATTTATATTCCCATTGTTTTAACAAGAGCATTCGGGATTGGCCGTCCTGTTTTTCGTTATGTGGAGCGTCTAACGAGTCATAACTGGGTGTTAAAAATGACCTCTGATTTGCGCTTGAAACTTTATAATGTGCTAGAAAAAGATGCGATTTTCTTTAAGACAAAATATCGCACTGGGGATATCTTAGGTTTGCTTTCGGAGGATATTAATCATATCCAAAACTTGTATTTACGAACGATTTTCCCAACCGTTATTGCTTGGATTTTGTATATCTTTTTAGTGATTGCATTAGGTTTCTTTTCTTGGTGGTTTGCTTTATGCATGTTACTGATGTTAGGAGTGGTTGTTTTTCTATTACCACTTGTTTCAGTTCTAGTGAATGGTGCGCGTCAAGAAAAACATAAATATGCCAAAAATGAGTTATATCAAACACTAACCGACAATATTCTAGGTGTGTCTGATTGGGTATTTAGTCAACGAGGCTCTGAATTCGTTGCTCGTTATGAAACAGATGAAGCAAACGTTCGTGCATTAGATGAAAAAATGAAGCAATTTAACCGTGGCCGAGACTTTGTTTTACAACTTCTGTTTGGTGTGATTGCGATTGCTGTCTTAGCTTGGACAAGTGTGCGGTTTCCAGGTAATCATGGGGGCGCAGCCAATTGGATTGGTGCCTTTGTTTTAACCGTTTTTCCGTTAATTGATGCCTTTGCTCCGCTACCTGCTGCAGCACAGGAAACAACGATTTATAAGGATTCCATTCGTCGTTTTAATGAGCTTCCTGAAGGGGAAGATGACTCAACAGAAGCGCCTGTTCAGCCAAATGGCACCAGTTTATCGATAGAACATTTGTCTTTTGCATATGAAAATCAAGCGAAAAAGGTATTAAATGACTTATCGTTAACAATTCCTGAAAAACAAAAATTAGCGATTTTAGGGCGCAGTGGTTCCGGAAAGAGTACGTTGGCTTCGCTCATTCGTGGTGATTTACGGCCTACTTCGGGAGAAATCCTTTTAGGAAATATCCCAACTGAGGCATTTGGTGAGACGATGACTGAATATATTGGGGTTATGCACCAAGCACCGTACCTATTTCGAACAACCATTTTAAATAATATTCGGATTGGTAGAGAAGAAGCAAGCGAAGCAGAAGTTTGGGCGGTTTTAGAAAAAGTTGGCTTAAAAGAAATGGTTACCCAATTACCAGAAGGTTTACAAACAATGGTGGATGAAGCAGGTTTGCGTTTTTCTGGTGGCGAACGACATCGCTTGGCGCTAGCGCGGATTCTTTTGCAAGATACACCGATTGTGTTATTAGACGAACCAACTACTGGTTTAGATCCAATTACAGAACAGCAATTGCTGGAAACTTTTTTTGAGGCATTAAAAGATAAAACCGTCATCTGGATTACCCACCATTTGCAAGGTGTAACTTTGATGGATCAAGTGATCTTTATTGAAGATGGCCAATTAGAGATGAGTGGTACGCCAGAGGAATTACTTGCAACCAATGCGCATTATCAGAAACTTTACCGAATTGATCGTGGCATTAGTTCTTTCGAGGAATAAAAAAACGACTGGTTGTTGATTAAAGCAAACAATCAGTCGTTTTTCTATTTCAATTAATGGCAATTCTTCCATAAAACGTTTAAAATGAACGATGTAATAAGAGCTCAGTTAAGGAAAGTAAGGTTTCTTTTGCTGTGCCATCAGGCAATTGTTGAATATCAGTGATTGCTTTGTTGGTTACTTTTTTAGCAAAAGCTTGTGCTTCTGTAACGCCATGATAGTCATTGACTAGCGCCGCAACTTCAGCTGCCTCTTCTAAGGTAATGGCGCGTCCTTTATCCAAATAAGGGCCGAATACGTCAGGTGCTGCTTGATAAGCGAAGAGAAGGGGTAACGTATAAACACCTTGTGACAAGTCTTCTAAAGCGGGCTTTTTCAAAGTTTCCGTGTCGGCAGTGTAATCTAAAATATCGTCATAGACTTGAAAAGCAATGCCAATATGACGGCCAATTCGTTTAGCTAAACGTTGGACTTCTTTTGAACTATGACCGAAATAGGCCCCTTCAAGACAGCTTAGTGAAAAAAGTTCGGCTGTTTTGCCGTTGACACTTCTTAAATAAGCAGGAATCGACATGCGGCGGTCAAATCGATGACTCATTTGATCGAGTTCACCAAGTAATAACCGTTTCATTCCTTGTGCATTGATTTTCATAAATTCAGAGCCATTCATGGCATCTGCAATCAAAGTAAAGAATTCAGTGAATAGTAAATCACCTGTGTAAACAGCCACGTCTTTACCATATTGTGATTGAATAGTCACAGCGCCTCGGCGCAATGGAGAATCGTCAATAATGTCATCGTGAATCAACGTAGCCATATGTAGGATTTCCAAAGATGCAGCTATTTTTAATAGTTGTTGTTTCTCTTGTTTTTCTTCATCACCCAGTTGAGCAAAAAGAAAGAAAAAAGCGGGGCGTAATAATTTGCCACCAGAACGAGCCAAAGTTACTAAGGCTTCTTCAATGTCTTCGTTGCGTGTATGCAACGTTTGTTCAATTAATTCACATGTTTCCGTTAAAGAACGTTCAACGTCAGGAAACGACTTCCAAAATGTGTTCATAAATATACTACGATCCTTTCAGTGGTTCAATACTATTTGATTGTATACGAATTGGCGACAGAAATACAGTAATTAAGTTTTAAAAGTAACAAAGTTTGTAAAAAAGTAGCGGAGGGATAGTTTGAATCGAGAAATATTTTTTGAATTAGTAGAATTAAAAGCAAAAACAGCTAGTGTTTTGCCATTTTTGTTAGGAATTTGTTTTAGTTGGTACCAATATGGGCGGCTTCATGTTGGTTATGTTTTAATTTTTTTCATTGCGATGTTTATTTTTAATATGGCGGTCGATATTTTAGATAATTATAATGATTACCATCATGCTACAGAAGTTCATGATTATAAGGAAAAAACGAATATTATCGGTCGAGAAAATTTATCTTTGCCATTAATACGCAAAATGATTTTTTGGATGATTCTCGTTTCTGCTTTAATGGGGATTGGGTTGTCATTTATTGTTGGCTGGCCGTTATTAATTATGGGTCTTTATTGTTACTTAATTGGTATTTTTTATTCATCAGGACCGAAACCTTTGTCCAGTCTACCATTAGGGGAAGTTTTCTCAGGATTTACAATGGGGTTCATGATTACCCTTATTTGTGTCTACATTAATACGTTTGAAGTTTTCAATTGGTCAGCAGCTAATTTATGGGGGATTTTCTTAGTCGCTTTACCTAATACTTGTTACATTGCTAACTTAATGTTAGCAAATAATATCTGTGACTTAGAGGAAGATGAAAATAACAAGAGATATACATTAGTTCATTACCTTGGCAAAGCAAGTTCTTTGAAATTATTCGTCGGATTAAATACAATAGCAATGTTAGCCATTTTGTTAGCTGTCGGGTTAGGATTAACCCCGCCAACAATGTTACTCATGCTTTTAACTTTACCTTTTGTACGGAAACAAACCCAAGCCTTACTGAAGGAACAAGTGAAGAGTAAAACATTTGTTTGTGCTGTGAAGATCTTAGCTGTGGGAGCAACTGCACAAGTGCTATTTTTTGCCATAGGTTTGTGGTGGCTGTAAATTTTTTATAGAGTGGAAGGGAATCAAAATGAATAAGAAACATGTTGTTATTTTAGGTGCTGGTTACGCAGGCTTAAAAACATTACGCGAATTACAAAAAGGCGCCAAAGACGTCGAAATTACTTTAGTGGATCGTAATAACTATCACTACGAAGCAACGGACTTGCATGAAGTTGCTGCTGGAACACAACCAGCTGAAAAAATCACATACAATATTATGGATGTTGTCGATGAAAAAATGACAACCTTTATCCAAGGAACAGTTCAAACAATTGATGCTGCAACACAAACAGTTGCTTTAGAAGATGGCCAAACAATCAATTATGATTACTTAGTTGTTTCTCTTGGGTTTGAATCAGAATCATTTGGTATCCCTGGTGTGCAAGAACATGCTCTACAAATGGTAGATGTGAAAACGGCTTTAAACGTGTATGAACATATCCAAGAACAAATGCGTCAATACAAAGCAACTCAAAACGAAGAATTCTTAAAAATTGTTGTCTGCGGAGCAGGCTTTACAGGGATTGAATTATTAGGTTCTCTTGTTGAAAATAAACCAAAATTTGCTGAAATCGCAGGTGTCTCAGCAGATCAAATCCAAATTTATTGTGTCGAAGCAGTTACTCGCCTATTGCCGATGTTTAACGAAAAACTTGCGAACTATGGTGTGCAATTATTAAAAGATTCAGCTATTCATTTATTATTAGGTAAACCGATTAAAGAAATCAAACCAGGCGCAGTTGTTTATCAAGATAACGAAGCAGGCGACTTGGCAGAACTTTCTGCTAAAACAATTATTTGGACAACGGGTGTTAGTGGAAGCCACGTTGTAGGCGATTCTGGATTTGAAGCTCGTCGTGGTCGTGTCATGGTTCAACCAGATTTAACAGATGCGAACCATAGCAACGTCTATATTATTGGTGACTGCTCAGCAGTGATGGATACAGAAACCAATCGACCTTACCCAACAACAGCACAAATCGCCTTGAAGATGGGCGCTCATGCTGCTAAAAATATTCAAGCACAATTGAAAGGGGAAGCAACTAAACCTTTCAGCTTTAAATCACAAGGTTCTGTTTGTTCTGTCGGAAATACACGTGCTTTAGGAATCGTTGGTAAAACAGACATTAAAGGATACCCAGCTTCATTCATGAAAAAAATTATCATGAACAAAGCGCTCTTTGAAACAGGTGGTACCAAAGAAATGATGGCTAAAGGTCGTTTCGACTTATACCATTAAGAATCAGCAAAATAAGAAATAATGAGGTCGGGACAGAACCGTTTAGCTCCGAGAAATAAGAAGAAATTTCCGAAAATTGCTCTTTAATTTTTGGAGAATTTCGGCTTATTTCCGAAGGAGTTGGTTCTGTTCCCGCCGTTTATCAGTTTTTGAGCATGGAGCAAAAATCCAAAGTGATTTTTGTCCCACGCTCATTTTTCTTAAATGAAAGTTTTTAAAAAATTTCCATGATTTTTCAAGTAAAATGAGGTGGGCACTTTTGTTCGATTCCATTTTTATGTATAATGAGAAGTGATGGAAAGAGGGAAGTTAAATGGCACAAAAAAGAGCAACAAATAAGAAAAAAAGTACGACAAAGAAAAAGACCAAAAAACAACAGCAACAACAAGAACGTTTAAATTATATGTTTCTTGGCCTGATTTTTATTTTATTCGGTGTCTTTGGACTCTTTCGCTTAGGGTTTTTAGGCACGTTATTAGCGAATTGTTTACGCTTAGTTGTAGGTAATACCTTTCCATTTGCAGCGATTTTACTAATCCTGTATGGCTTATTAGTCATGATTTATGGGAAAGATTTTCCGTTAAAAAGAGGGCGCCCTATTTTTGGGGCTGTTCTGATTTATATTAGTGTTTTGTTATTTTTCCATGCCTTTATGTTTCGAAATGTTAGTGGCAGTCAACCAGATATTTTAGGTAACACTTGGGAGTTTTTGCAAAGCGATCTAAAAGCCAACCAAGTGACGCAAAACGTAGGGGGCGGTATGATTGGCGCGCTGCTTTATCAAGGAACGTACTTTTTGGTGGCACAATTTGGCAGCTATTTAATTGCTACATTGCTACTGTTAGCGGGTATTTTCTTGATGAGTATGTGGGATTTTCAGCAAATTGTTGATCATTTCCAAAGTATTCAAGATCGCCTAAGTCATGTTTCGGCAAAATCACAGGCGCGACAAGAAGAAAAAGAGACGAAGCGAGCAGCGAAGAAAGAAGCCAAAGCTGCAGAACGCCAAGCAAAAATTGAAGCCGCTGCCCAACAAAAATTACAAGAGCGGGAACGCATGGAACAAGCGGCAGCCGAGCGCTTAACAAAAACACCTGTTGAAACCCACCAACCAATGGTGGAAGAACCGGCCGCACCAACGCCTGTTCAAATTGATTCGTTTCAACAGCAAAATCAGGCGATGCCTGTACCACCAATTGCAGCAACAAAACCGCAACGAGAGCAGGAAGAAGAGGCGGCAGATGAAGCTGGTGTTCTCGAATTTGAAATTTCTGAAGAAGCGGAAGATCGTGATTATCAACTACCACCAACTGATTTGTTAGATACAATTCAAGCAACGGATCAAAGTGGTGAATATGAAAAAATCGAAAAAAATATTGGCGTCTTAGAACAAACCTTCAAGAGTTTTGGTGTTGATGCTAAAGTAGTCAAAGCTAGTTTAGGACCATCTGTCACAAAATTTGAAGTTCAACCCGCTGTTGGGGTAAAAGTTAGCAAAATTGTTAACTTGACGGATGACATTGCTTTAGCGCTTGCGGCCAAAGACGTTCGTATGGAGGCTCCGATTCCTGGGAAATCACTAATCGGGATTGAAGTTCCTAATAGTGCAATTAGTACAGTATCCTTTAGAGATATTGTTGAGGCACAACCAAGTCATCCAGATAAACTATTAGAAGTACCTTTAGGTCGAGATATTTCAGGGATGGTTCAAACTGCGGATCTATCAAAAATGCCGCATTTATTAATTGCGGGATCGACAGGGAGTGGGAAATCGGTTGCTATCAATGGCATCATCACAGGTATTTTGATGCAAGCGAAACCTCATGAAGTAAAATTAATGATGATTGACCCGAAAATGGTGGAATTGAATGTGTATAACGGGATTCCTCATTTATTAACGCCAGTGGTTACTAATCCGAGAAAAGCGGCACAAGCCCTGCAAAAAGTAGTTCAAGAAATGGAATTTCGTTATGAAAAATTTGCAGCAACAGGCGTCCGAAATATCACTGGTTACAATCAACTAATTCAACAGAAAAATGCGGAAGATGGCGAAAATCGTCCGATTCTGCCATTTATTGTTGTCATTGTTGATGAGTTAGCTGATTTAATGATGGTGGCAAGTAACGAAGTAGAAGATGCGATTATCCGTTTAGCCCAAATGGCACGGGCAGCAGGTATTCATATGATTTTAGCGACACAACGGCCAAGTGTGGATGTCATTACAGGAATCATCAAAGCAAATGTCCCTTCTCGAATGGCTTTTGCGGTCTCAAGTGGGACAGACTCGCGTACCATTATTGATACCAACGGGGCGGAGAAACTATTAGGTCGAGGCGATATGCTCTTCTTACCAATGGGAGAAAATAAACCAATTCGTATCCAAGGGGCCTTTATCTCTGATCAAGAAGTCGAACGAGTGGTTGCGTTTGTAACGGATCAACAAGAAGCTGAATATCAAGAAAGCATGATGCCAACAGATGAACCGACCACTTCAGGCGGTGGCGAAGCTCCTCAAGATGAGTTGTTTGAAGAAGCGAAAAACTTGGTGGTTGAAATGCAAACAGCTAGTATTTCATTGCTACAAAGACGTTTTAGAATTGGCTATAATCGTGCGGCTCGCTTAGTAGATGAATTGGAAGCACACGGAGTTATTGGACCATCAGAAGGTAGCAAACCAAGAAAAGTCTTTCTACAAGCGGAATCAGAAGAGGCAGCAACCGAGACGCCAGAACAATAAACAAAAAGAACAAAAATAGATAAATTTATCTATTTTTGTTCTTTTTTTATAATTTCAGCAAAGCATCATGTTATAATCATCATTTTCTGGTAAAATAGAAAGGAATAGTGCGGTTGGGAGGGAGCGTATCATGAGAAGAAAAAGCGTGCTTTATTTAGAAGTAGCAGATCAGATTAAAGAAGATATTTTGAGTGGCAAGTATCCAGTAGGAACGTTTTTACCAACAGAAACAGAATTGGAAGAGCTGTTTAACGTTAGTAAAATTACGATTCGGCGGGCAATCGAAATGTTAGCAACAGAAGAATTTGTTGAGAAAAAAAGTGGTCGAGGCACAACTGTGTTAAGCAATCGTCCCTATAATAAACTATCAAAAGCAGGGACATTCACTGAATTTTTGAATGAATCAGGTCAGAAAGTAACTAAAAAAGTTTTACAAGTTGAAAACTTGACGTTGTCAAAAGAGATGCCGGCTTATCAATTTTTAGGAGAAGAAGTGGTTCATCTTTCACGGTTATATCTAATCGATGAACAACCCTATATTTATTTTAATTACTATTTGCCAGCTGCCATGAAAGACGTATCATTGACTGAATACAAAGAAGAATCCTTGTATCGTTTGATGGATCGACATGCCATTGAAATTTATAAATTTGAAGACCGTTTTGAAGTTGCAACTTTGACAGAAGCAGAGCAAAAGATGTTGCAAACAACTGAAACAACGGGCTTAAAAAGAATTCGGCGTTCGTTAAGCCCAACAGGTCGTTGCGTAGAATATTCAGAAGCTATTTATAATACGAAGATTCATCCTTATGTGATTGAATATGAAGCATAACTTTTAAAAGAATAACAGTGCACTTACAGTAATGTAAGTTCATTGTTATTCTTTTCTATTGTCGTTTTTTTTCGTTTTCGATACACTAAATGAGTGAGAAGAATAGGAGTGGAAAATATGTTAGAAGTACAAAATTTGAAAAAAGTTTACGGAAACGAAATTAAATATGAAGCTTTAAAAGGGATTAATTTAACTGTCCAAGATGGTGAATTTATTGGTATTATGGGACCTTCTGGAAGTGGGAAAAGTACACTTTTAAATTTATTGGCAACAATCGATAGTCCAACAGACGGTGAAATACTTTTAAATGGAAAAAATCCAAACAATTTGAATCAAGAACAAATTGCTAAATTCCGTCGTACAGAATTAGGATTTGTTTTTCAAAGCTTTAATTTAATGCCAACATTAACTGTTGAAGAAAATATTATTTTACCATTGACACTTGATGGAGAAAAAGTCTCTGTAATGAAACGACAATTAGCAGAATTAAGTGAGCGTTTAGGTATCAATCATCTGTTGAAAAAACGAATTGCAGAAATTTCTGGTGGACAAGCACAACGGGTCGCCGTTGCTCGGGCAATGATTCATCATCCACAATTATTATTGGCTGATGAACCAACAGGAAACTTAGATACGAAATCATCTAAGGATGTGATGGGCTTGTTACAACAATTAAACGAAGAAGAAGCGGCGACTATTTTAATGGTGACCCATGATCCGCTAGCCGCAAGTTATTGCAAGCGCATCGTCTTTATTAAAGATGGTGAATTAATTGATGAAATTGTCCAAAATGGCAATCAAAAAGAGTTCTACGATTTAATCATGATGAAACTGGCTGAGATTGAAGGTGTCGATAATGAATTTTAATCAGTTTGTTATAAGAAACACGATTCGAAATAAGCATTTATACTTGGCTTATTTCCTAAGTACAATGTTTTCTGTGATGATCTTTTTTACGTTCACTGGTTTTGTCTTTCACCCAGCCTTAGCTAATGGTTTAAATCCTAAAGCACAAATGGGAATGACGGCTGCGGCTATTATAATCTATGGTTTCTCTTTCTTATTCGTTTTATACTCGATGGATGTCTTTATCCAATCTCGGAAAAAAGAGTTTGGAACCTTGATGATTCAAGGGATGAGTCCAAAACAGTTAAAGAAAATGATTTTTATTGAAAACTTAGTGATTGGTTTCTTTGCTACAATTTTTGGTAGCATTTTAGGTGTTGGATTTTCACAGTTTATTTTATGGATTAGCAATTTATTGATGCATCTAGGTTTAGGTTTTTATTTGCCAGTGATGCCGTTTATCATTACTGTCATTTCATTTGCGGTCTTGTTCTTAGTAATTTCTTTCTTTATTCAATTCCGCTTGCCAAAAGCGACACTTCAAGAGCTATTAAAAGCAGGAGAAATGGGTAAAGGTGAAATCAAAAGCTCTAAAGTTAAATCTTTCTTAGCCGTGTTACTTTTAATTGTTGGTTACGGAATTGCTTTAGTTGCTAAGGGACAGTTAGTTTTAATGGTGATGTTCCCAGTAATTTTCTTAGTTATTTTAGGGACAAAATTCTTATTTGACCAATTGAGTGTTTCTGTCATTGAACGTTTAAAACGGAAACCAAAAATCTTTTGGAAAAAAACCAATATGGTCGTTTTATCAGATTTAGCATTCCGCATGAAAGATAATGCACGTTCGTTCTTCTTGGTTTCGGTGATATCAACGGTTGCTTTTGCTGCCATTGGAACGTTATACGGCGTGAACGAGATGATTTTTAAAGGAATAAGTTCTGTACCGTACGAACTGACATTGTCTGATTCGACCAACCCAGAAAATCAAGAAATGAAACAATTTGCGACAAAAACATTCCAAGAAAAAAATATTCAGTTTGATCAGATTGATTACACAATGTACAAAACAAGTGCCGGTATCCAATTAATCAAAACATCTGAATATAATAAACTCGCAAAATTTATAGATGAACCAACTTTAACAGGTGAGAAAGTAGTTAATTTATCACAAAAAGATGCTCCTTCTGCTGCATCAGTAGATGTCAAATCTGTTCAATTGGGAAATGATCAAGTTTTAAACATTGATAAAACAGAAGAAACCAATGTATTACCGACTTTTGGCGGTGTGGTTGTTATCCCAGATAGTACCTCAACAGATGGAATCAAATCGGAAACAGAAACAATTTGGCAACCAAAAGAAGGCACAGATAAAGAAACCTTAATTGATGCTGAAAATATTATTGGTGACAAGTATCCCATGTTACTAGGAACCGCGGCTACAGTTGCAGGTATTACGCAATTTTATACGCCAGTTCTATTTGTCGGACTATTTATCGGTATCGTGTTCTTTGTTTCGGCGGGTAGTTTCTTATACTTCCGTTTATACAGTGATATGAATACGGACGTTGAAAAATTCAAGATGATTTACAAACTTGGTTTGACGAAAAAAGAATTGAAGAAAATGATTTACCAACAAGTAGGTATTTTATTCTTTACCCCAATTGTTGTTTCATTTATTCATGGAGCTGTTGCTTTGAAAGCAATGTATGCTGTCTTAGATCAGCCAATGCAATTAGCTGGCTGGCAAGTTTTAGGCGTTTTCTTATTGATTCAGGTCGTTTACTATTTAATTGCTAGAACGTTCTACTTCAAAAAAGTTTATCACTTAGTGAAAGATTAATTATAAAAAATCGTTAAGCATGCACGCTTAACGATTTTTTTTGATGTTCTTCGTGATATTGCATTCAAAGTGAGAATACGTTATAGTTATGAAGCGAATGTAATAGCAGAAATGAGGAAAAGAAATGCAGAAAGAATCCATTTATGGACTGACGAGAGAACAGCTTGTGGACTGGTTTTTAGCCCATGGCGAGAAGAAATTTCGCGCAACACAAGTGTGGGAATGGTTGTATACAAAACGTGTTGCTTCATTTAGTGAAATGTCGAACATTTCTAAATCGTTGATGACTTTATTAGAAGAAAATTTTTCATTAAATCCATTAAAACAAGTCATTGTGCAAGAAGCACAAGATGGTACCGTAAAATATTTATTTGAATTACCAGATAAAAATATGATTGAAACAGTCTTGATGCGTCAAGAATATGGATTATCTGTTTGTGTGACCACTCAAGTTGGCTGCAATATTGGGTGTACATTTTGTGCTAGTGGGCTATTAAAAAAACAAAGAGATTTAACTGCTGGCGAGATTGTTGCCCAAATTATGTGGGTGCAACATTATTTCGATGAACGTGGGTTGGATGAACGTGTTAGCCATGTCGTTGTGATGGGAATTGGTGAACCATTTGATAATTATGCCAATGTCATGAACTTTTTACGAACGATTAATGATGATAAAGGCTTGGCTATTGGTGCCCGTCATATTACAGTTTCAACAAGTGGTTTAGTGCCAAAAATTCGTGAATTTGCAGACAGTGGACTACAAGTAAACTTAGCAATCTCATTACATGCTCCTAACAACGAAGTTCGTACATCAATTATGCGGATTAATCGTAGTTTTCCAATTGAAAAATTAATGGCAGCAATTGATGAATACATTGAAAAAACCAACCGACGTGTTACATTTGAATATATTATGTTGAGTCAAGTGAACGACCGACCAGAACATGCTCAACAATTAGCAGATTTACTACGGAATAAGAAAAAACTTTCTTATGTTAATCTGATTCCGTATAACCCAGTGAGTGAACACGATCAATATAGCCGAAGCTCTAAAGAAGCGGTTTTAAAATTTTATGATGTACTCAAAAAGAATGGCATCAATTGTGTTATTCGTAAAGAACACGGAACAGATATTGATGCGGCTTGCGGACAATTACGCAGTAAACAAATGAAAAAAGAAAAAGTCAAAAACCAATAACGTAGTTAAAATCGGATCAGAAAGGTTTCTTTTTGATTCGATTTTTCGTTTATTTAATAAAAAATCGTCGGTTTTTCCATTCTTGTTTATAAACAAAAGATGAATGCTCTAAAACTTTTATGACAAATTTTCTTTTTGTGGTTTTCAAACTTGAAATTCTAAAAGAAATAGCTATACTGAAAAGAGATCGTCACAGAATTTTTCATGAAAACAGCTATTATTTTCGTTATCTTTTCAAGAAAGTGAAATTTTGTTACGCTTGTTTATTTTAGATGAAATGAGGGAGTCTATGGAGAAAAAGCAATTAAAAAGAGAGATAACAACGTTTGGTGCGTTATCCACGGTAATGGGTACGGTGATTGGTGCTGGTGTTTTCTTTAAAGCTGCGAGTGTCGTTGGACACGCACAGTCAGCTAGTTTAGCTATCTTTGCTTGGGTGTTAGGTGGTGCCTTAACCATTTGTGCAGGATTAACCAGCGCCGAACTTGCTACAGCAATCCCTGAAACAGGTGGCGCAGTGAAGTATATTGAATATACATATGGTAAATTAGCTGGTTTTCTTTTAGGGTGGGCACAAAGTATCATTTATTATCCTGCCAACATTTCGGCGTTATCCATTATTTTTAGTACACAACTAATCAATTTGTTTCATCTATCGGCAAATTTATTGATCCCGATTGCCATTCTTGCGGGAACTAGTATCACCGTAATTAATTTATTAGGAACAAAAATTGCTTCTTTGGTCCAATCAACGACATTGGTAGTAAAACTGATTCCAATTGCCTTGATTTCTTTAGTGGGGTTATTTACTCCAGGACAAGTAGCTGTTTCGCTTTTTCCGATTGAAACAACAGCGAATACTGGCTTTTTAGTTGCTTTTAGTGGCGCCTTAGTTGCTACCATGTTTGCTTATGATGGCTGGCTAGGTGTGGGTAACGTGGCTGGTGAAATGAAGCGACCAGAAAGAGACTTGCCTAAAGCCATTATTTTTGGTTTGTTATTGATTACTTTAATTTATGCTTTAATTAATTTTGTGTTTCTAAAAACATTACCAATTGAGCAAATCGCTGGGAATTTGAATGCAGCTTCTGATGCTTCTGTGGCTATTTTTGGACCAATTGGTGGCAAAATCGTAACTATTGGGATTTTAATCTCTGTATATGGTGCGTTAAACGGCTACACAATGACAGGGATTCGGATTCCTTATGCCTTAGCCTTAGATAATCTGATGCCTTTTAGTCGTCAGTTTCAAAAGTTGTCTAAACGCTTTGTTGTTCCTTACGTTGCTGGAATTTTCCAGTTAGCTGTAGCCATTATCATGATGTTTTTCGGGACCTTCGATTTATTGACGGATATGTTAGTTTTTGTTATGTGGCTGTTTAATCTATTAATTTTCTTAGCCGTTTTTATTTTAAGAAAACGAGAACCTGAATTAAAACGACCGTATAAAGTTCCTGGCTATCCAATTATTCCAATTATCGCAAGTCTAGGTGGTATCTTTATCTTGGTTACAACGAGTATTACACAGCCTATTCTAGCATTGATTGGTATAGGAATTACGCTTCTAGGAATTCCAGTTTATTTAGTTAATAAACAAAAAACGAAGCCAAAAATGTAAACGATCCGATCTGATTCTCATAGTTTTTCTCAAAAATTTTGTGATTCAGAGAAATTTTTGAAAACTAAACGCAAAATTTTTTTAGTATAATACTAAGTGTCTAGTAGTTCCACTATTTTGGGGAAGATAGATGGACAGCGCAAACTTCAAAAAAGAACCTTCATCTTATTGGTGAAGGTTCTTTTTTTTGCTGAAATCATAAAATAAATGCGTAGTTTATTAGTGAGAGGAGGAAATGAATGACTGAAAATGTAAAAAAATTGGCCCATCAATTAATTGAATGGGGCGTCCTTCATGGGGCACAAGACGTTTATTTTTTACCCAATGATACCGAAATAGCTATCTCTTTTCGGACAGGGATGCAACGGACACCTTACACACAAGTTTCCGCAGAAATAGGCGAAAAGTTAATTTTCCACTTTAAATTTATAGGCGGCATGGATGTCGGAGAAAGACGAAAAGCACAATTAGGCGCGACAACTTATCTAATTGGCGAGATGAAGCAACGCTTGCGTTTATCATCTGTGGGAGATTTTCAGAATCGAGAGAGCTTAGTGATTCGTTTTTTACACCGATTCGGTAAACAAGCTGAACATTTTTTCTTTCCCCACCAGCTAAATGAAATTGAAGCATCTTGTCAGAAACGAGGACTTTATTTATTCAGTGGGCCAGTTGGTTCCGGGAAAACAACAACCATGTATCGTGTGGCTAAACAAAGAAGTGGCGAACAACAAGTGATAGCGATTGAGGATCCTGTTGAAATTGAGGAAAAACAGTTTTTACAGTTGCAAACAAATGAAAAAATTCAGTTAACTTATGAAGCCTTAATCAAAGTTTGCTTGCGCCATCATCCTGATATTTTGATTATTGGTGAAATTCGTGATGGCGAGACGGCTCAAGCAGTTATTCGAGCCGCCTTAATGGGTCATACTATATTTGCGACAATTCACGCCCGTAACTTATTGGGAGTGCAACGGCGTTTGATAGAATTAGGTGGCCCAGAGCATGAATTGGCTGAATGCTTGCAAGGTATCATTTATCAACAGATTTTGACAACCACGATTAATAAGGAACAAGTAGCGGGAATTCTTTATGATTATTTCTTCTTTAAGGAAGCCGTTATAAAGAGTAGTTGGCAAAAGAATCTAAGAAAGGCGTGGGCGTATGGGTTTATTACAGAAAAAACGTATTTTCAAGCCATCGAATAAATTAACGAAAAAACAACAGCAGCTTTTTCTGAAACTATTAGCGGATTTGCTTGCAAATGGTTTTAATATACAAGAAAGTTTTTCCTTCATGAAAAAATCAAACGCATTACCCCAGCACAGTATAACTTTTTTAGTTGAAGGCTTTTCCTCAGGCATTGTCTTACAAGCTTTAGTCGAAGAATTAGGATTTTCAACAATGGTCTCGGCACAATTGTCGTTTGCTGCTGCACACGGGGATTTGGTAGGGACACTACAAGCGATTTCCGAACATTTTTTTCAAACGGAAAAATATCGGCAACAGTTCTATAAAATAATTAGTTATCCGCTGCTCCTGATTGCTTTTTTGATTCTCGTCATTGTTGGTATTCGGCAATTTTTATTGCCCCAATTAATGGAAAATGATGCCAATAGTTATTCTAAAAATATTGGGATTCTTCTGATTGTTTACAGTCCATACATTCTGGTTACCTTAGTTTTTGTCCTCTCATTTAGTTTCTTCATTTTAAACCGTTATTTGAAGCATCAGTCTGCTATTCAGCGGGCCTTCGTATATCTAAAACTGCCAATTATCCGTGGCCTTTATCGGGAATACGTCAGTGCTTTTTTTGCACTAGAATGGGGGAAGTTGCTTGCGCAAGGATTAGAAATGAAAGAGGTCATCGATTTGATGCGCCATACAACCAATTACCCCTTAATGAAAGAATTAGCTGGAGCAATTAGTGAAGGACTGCTAGTTGGTGAAACCTTACATAGACAATTAGCTGCTTATCCTTTTTTTACGAAAGCATTGGGTTTAATGATTCAACAAGGGGAAGTAAAAGGAAAATTAGGCAAGGAGTTGATGGTTTATAGTAATGTCTGTTTCCAAGGTTTTTTCAAAAAAATTGAACGAGTCATTACCCTTGTTCAACCATTTATTTTTATCATAATTGCTTGTTTAATTATCGGTGTCTATGGGGCAATGTTGCTGCCTATTTATGGCAATATGGAAGGAGTTTTATAATGAAAAAGAAACAAAAATACGCAGGGTTTACATTATTAGAAATGTTGATTGTCTTATTGATTATTTCCGTATTGATTTTACTTTTTGTTCCTAACTTAGCGAAACATAAAGAAACAGTTGATAAAAAAGGCAATGAAGCAATCGTAAAAATTGTAGAATCACAAATCGAGCTCTACACACTAGAAAAAAATAAGACGCCTTCTTTAAATGAATTAGTCAACGAAGGCTACATTACTAAAGAGCAGTTAGATAAATATACAGCAGAAAAGCAATGAACAAGTCAGCAGGATTCACATTAATGGAAACACTTGCTAGTTTGACGATTGTTTGCTTTATGACTATGCTCCCAACACTCGCTATTCACCGCTGGCAAGAAACATTAAAAATTGAACAGTTTCTTGCTACGGTAGAAAAACAACTTCGTTTTGCGCAACAGCAAGCAATTGTTTTAGAGGAAACACAAGAAGTTTGGTTTTTTGAAGAACAACAAAGCTTTTCATTTCCTGATAAATTGAACCAATCAGCTCGAAGGACTTCGCTAGCTGTACCTGAAAAAATGACAGTGAGTGGCCCAAGCAAACTCAGTTTTCTTCATTCGTCAGGGAACAATGGCCGTTTAGTGAAATATATTTTTACTTGGACTGAAAAGAAACAGCAACTTATTTTACAATTTCAGATGGGGAGTGGTAAAGTGCTTATATATCAATGGTTTTTAATGTTTTTACCACAGGTTTACCACAAATCACAAGTTCTCAATAAGTTTATCCATCATATCAGCTGTTTCTTTTTCTTCTTCTTTTAGCACATCGCTATAAACATCCAAAGTTATATTAATATTCTTGTGTCCTAACCGAGTTGAAACGTACTTAATGTTTGCTCCTGCTTCAATTAAAAACGTTGCATGGGTATGTCTTAGGCCGTGTACGGTTATGTTTTGAACTTCTGCTTTTTCACATAACAGGCGAAACATATACGTAATTCTTGATTGTTTGATAGGTAAATTTCGAGAACTTAAAATAAAATAGTCCTTATCGCTTAAAATTATCCCTTCTCTGAAAAGCCGTTCTTTCTCATGATTTTTGTATTTTTTTATTAAAGTGAGTAACGAGTTGTCAAAATAAACTTTACGTATGCTGGTTTTTGTTTTAGGTTTATTTTCACCGTAATCACCACGTGTAGAATTGATATCGAAATATTTTTCGGTTAAATCAATATCACTCCAACGCAGCCCCATCAGTTCGCCTTTCCTCATTCCAGATTTTAGCAGAGTTAAAAATATAACTTGCGTTTGAATATCTTCGTTTTCTAAAACCGCCACAAATCGCTGTAATTCCTTTTTAGAGAACGAACGAACATTATTACTTAAATCAAATTTAAAGCCTGTTAGCGTGTTGCTAGGGATGATTTGATTGTGTACCGCAGCGTTAATCATCCTCATTACAATTTTATGCCACGTTTGAATAGTTGATTCTGTATATTTGTTTTCTTGTCTTAATTTGTCAATAAATTCTCGTTTATAAGTAATCTTATTTAAAGAAGATAGCTTTTGATTTCCAATCAATGGTGATATGTGAAATTTAACAGCGGATTCAATGTTTTGTTTTGTTGAAACACTCCAATTGTCTTGGGCGTAAGGTATCCAGACTTTGATCCATTCATCTATGGTGAGTTGTTTATTTTCGACGAAGGAAGCATTTTGTGTTTCTAAATCATATTGGATTTTTAGCAATGCTTTATTCGCCGCTCTTTCACTTTCAAATCCACGTTTGCTAGCTTCTTTTCGGTGTTTTAGAGAGTTGTAATAAGGATAGCGATATCCCCAAAAAGTTCCTTTTTTATTTGAGTAAGAAAAAACATATTTGTATTTTTTGGACCAATTTAGTTTCGCCATATTTTCACGTCCTTTTCTTTGTGGTAAAATAGGCGTAACAAAATAAGCCTATTTTGGTTCTATTTTTAACGCACAACTTCTTGGTCGGAGGGTGCGTTATTTTTTTATTTCCTCTTTTAGTTGTTCAATCGTAGTTTCTAATTGATCAATTTTATTAATTAGTATTTCAATTTTATCATTTGATTCTTCATCTTCATTATTACTTTTATTAAAATATTCTGTAATAGTTGAAGTAAGCATACCAATAAATCCAATTCCTAAAATCATTAAAATGATTGCCGCAACTCTACCTAATGGCGTAGCTGGTGAAATATCGCCATAACCAACAGTAGTTGTGGTCACTAAAGCCCACCAAAATGCATCAATATACGGGACATTTTCTGCATATGAGTAAATCATTGCTGAAATAACAATAAGAACTGAGCTTAAATAAATCACGTTTAAAAATCCATTCGTATTTAAAAATGATTTAGTGTTTCTTGTTAATTTGCCAACGACACCTATCGCTCTTGTTAGCTTTGCAAGTCTAGCTATTTTAGCTATTCGAAATAACCTAGCGATTCTAAAGAAAGAAAAAATAGCATCAAAAGGAATTATCGCAATCAGATCAAAAATATTTTCTTTAAAAAATTTGATTTTATTTTTTGAGATAATGAATCTAACAATGTAGTCAATTGTAAATGTGATTAAGATAAAATTATCAATAATGTTAAACGGTGGATTACTAATATTAATGATATTTGAAAAATCAAAAATAACTAAAGCAATTGAAATTAATGCTAAAACAACAATAGAGTAATTATAGATTTTTTGATTTATCTTCAATGAAATTCTCTCACTCTCTAAATAGCAAGCTTTTTATTTTAAATAAGTTTCTTGTCCCATCTTTAAATTGTAATGAGTAATCACATTAGAATAATTAAATTGCCCATTAAAGCCCCTAGCGTGAATTGAACACGCTTAGACTCGCCAGAGAGGGGATAAGAAAAAAAATTAATAGCTACCTTTCCAAGAGCTGTCTGCAAAGAAAACTTCAAACGAATTCCCATCATTGGTAATATCGAAGTATGCGGATCCATTTGCAGATTTGCCGGCTTGTATATTTTCAGAAAAATAATCCCAAGAATCCAGATTAGATTTTACATTGTTGGAATCATAAAACTCGAACATATGCGCATTCACATCAAAAGGTTTAGTTCCTGTATTTTTAACTGAAAAATCCACTTTGGCATAGTATAGTCCTTCTGGTTTATGCCAATCGTCTCCATTACTTTTTGTAACAGAGTTAATTGTTACTTCTAAACTATCATTAGTCTGCTGATTAGAAAACGAAATAGTGTCTCCGACAGCAGCTGTTTTATTATTTATATCTATACTATTAGTATCTTCAGTAGTTTTATCATCAGAAGATTCTTCAGGATGTTGGCCATTCTCATCTAAATAATTTCGTTCACTTAAATATACAACTTTATCTGTTTTAGGATTTATCCAAATTAGAAAAGTAGAAGTAGAAGTTTTATCTTCAAATGCATACTGTAACATCTTAAGATTTTTTATGTCTTTTGCCGATTCTCCATGTTCAGATAACTTCTTATACTTTGGAACAAGTTTTTCATTATCTTTACCGTCTAATAAATCAATCATTAATTTGTCCTTATTCACATTATTATTAAGTTCATCATAAACAAAATTAGTATCCCATTCTTTCATAGGTAAACCTAATTTTTTATAAACAGTTTTGGATGAATTTCCAACTTTTATAAGTTCAATATCACTACGTGAGAGTTCTTTTTTCTCATATATTTCACTAGAGCTACTTTTACTTTCTTGTGCATTTTTAGAGTTGCATGCTGATAATGATACTCCAAATAAACTTAAAATTATTACCCCAAAAAACATCTTTTTCACTAAAAATTCCTCATTTCTGTTATAATATTTTTATCAGCAAATCTCGAAATGAGGTTTTAAGTCCGTGTTGTCGCACGGGCTTTTTTAATTTAAATAAGTTTCTTGTCCCATCTTTAAATTGTAATGAGTAATCACATTAGAATAATTAAATTGCCCGTCATGTTTTTCAATAAGGCATTTAAACATATGATGATCCGCCTCAGCTTCCATCTTATTTCTAAAAGAAGGGATTTTATATAACTCCATGTAATCCGAATGGGAAACAACATGTTTGAACTCATGGAATATAGACTCTTCTTGTTCTTCGATAGATAAATTTTGATTTACGAAAATTATTCTTTTGACTGGCTCGTAACATGCGCGCTTATTTATTGGAGCGAAAACTAACTCTACTTCATATTCTTCCACCAACTCTTTGATACTTTTCATATAGCACACCTTTAAATTATTTTCCGAATCTCCCTTTCAAATAAGCACGAATAACTTCCCGATCATGATCATCCAAAGGCTCACCATCGAAACTCATCACATTGTCTAATACTTCATCTAAATCATCAGATGGTTTAGCACCAGCTTGGTTTGGATTTTCAGTACGACCTAATAAATAATCAACAGAAACATTAAAATAATTGGCTACAGCTTCAAGTTTATCCGAAGAAGGTGTTCGCTTATTCCATTGATAAATAGTATTTCGTCCAATATTTATTTCTTCTTCAAGCTGATAAATAGACACATCTCTATCTTTTGCTAGTTTTTTTATACGTTCCAAGAGGTTCATATGAATGCATTCTCCTTCTAGTTACGTGTTATTTACAAAAAAAGTTAGTAAAAACGTTTGACATTTACAATATTTGTTAGTAATATAATCACGTAAGCTAATTTATTAGCTAATAAGTTCTCAAATAAAACCTACAAACAAAACTTAAAAATCGTTGGGGAACGGTAAAAGTATTGATTTAGAAGGCTTTTAAAGTCTTATTTAGCTATGGGTTCATTTTACAATATGTGTTAGAAAGTGTCAACGGATTTTATTAAATTAGCTAATTTTTTAGCTTACAAATTAAAAATAAAAGGGAGTGAGTAATAAATATGTCACAAGACTTAGCGATTGATGTTAGAGCAGCTCTAATTCGTGCAGGGAAAAACCAATCTTGGTTAGCAAAACAACTAGGGATTTCAAGTCCGTACTTATCAGATATACTTCATGGCCGCAGACGTTCAGAAGAGCAAGTTCAGAAAATCAAAAAAATCTTAAATATCAAGTGAGGTGATTAGAATGGAAAATTTTCTAGATTCATCTTCAAAAAACTTTCTATACAACATTATAGAAAAGATTCTAAGAAAAATGTTTGAGCAAGTAATAGATGAAGCTAGCCAAGGATTAAATGAACGTGCCGAGTATTTAGACATCAAACAATTATCGTCAAGGTATTCAATGTCTGTTCCCGAAGTTGAACAAAATTTTGTAAAAGACAAACGTATGCAAATGATCGAGAAAAGAAAACCTGGTACTAGCAAGGGAAAAAGATACTGGCCAGCTAAAGAAGCTATAAAAATTTGTAACGACATTATGAATCATTGGGACTAAGAAAGGATGATAGGTATCATGGAAAAATTACACAAAATATTGCATAAGGCGAGCATAGAATTTTATGAAACATTTTATGGATCGATTGGCTATAAACTTTTAGATGTTGCTCAATTTAAAGAATTTGAAAGAAAGATTAATTTACGTTATTGCTGCACAGATCCAGAAAAAAATATCTCAATTTATGAAGTGTACGATGAAAGATTTGTAGATGTTTACATTGGAAAGAAAGGATGATCACATTGAAAAAAATCTATCACTTAAGACGTATAGCGGCATTGCTAATCGTTTTTGGTTTGGGTCTTTTAGTAGGTGGCAATGTTGGACCATTAATCCAAAACATTTATATAGCAGCTTTTATCATTTGGTTGCTCTACTACGATTTAGCGTTAGAAGATCGAGAAATAAAAAAACAAAAATAAAGACCCACTTCGACGGCCATCAAAGTAGGTCAATTACAAATATCAAATTCAAGGAGAGTATATCAAAATGAACGGAAAAATTCAAAGTTTATTAATGGAATTAGCAAATGAATGTCAAAAAGAGAAGGTCAACCTTGCTTGCGTAGCTGTTGATTCAGAAGTTGAAGGGGCAGGAGTTATACTTGCGGGTTCTCTACCTGGACAAGCCATAGCAATTAATCAATTACTTGAAACTTTTAAAGAAGAAGCACTTTCTCATGATTGTGATTGTCCGCAATGTAAACAAATAAAAGAATCATTTATTGATGTAGAACCCTCTTCAACTAAACAAAACAATGAGAAAAAACTAGATGCATTGTTAAAAGATTTTTTTACGAGGTGAGTTGTAATGATTGAAGTAAGAGGTTTGAGTGATGATGTTTATGAATTAATGTTAGCGAATGCTCAAAATAGAATTGTTCAATCAATTCGAACTGCAGCAACAAATGGTAATACAAGTTGTGTGGTGAATAGTAAAGGTCTTACATCAACGTTTTTATCTCAATTAGAAACAGAAGGATTTGATCACGTTGAACTTGAAGAAAACAAAACGAAAATATTCTGGGAGTGGTGAAAATGCCTGAATTTGATTCATTAGGAGCTAGACAAGAGCCGCCAGAAGAAAAAGAAGCATTAGAGCCAACATGGGAATATGACGAAGAAGAGGAGAATGACAATGAGTAACGACTTAACACAAATGACACAACGATCTTTAGATGAACAAGTCATCGGAAATTTAAATAGATTGCAAGAGCAAGGATTAGAAATGCCGCCAGGCTATAGCCCACAGAATGCTTTGAAAAGTGCTTTCTTTGAACTAACCAACAATTCAGGAGGTAATCTTCTTCAGTTGGCAGCTAACAACCCAGAAACTAAAACATCTATTTCTAACGCCTTGCTTGATATGGTCATCCAAGGATTATCACCTGCGAAGAAACAATGCTATTTCATTAAGTATGGAAATAAAGTCCAGCTTATGCGCTCCTATTTCGGAACCATGGCTGTATTAGATCGAGTAACAGGAGGGGCAGAGATCACGCCTGTTGTAGTAAGAGAAGGCGATGTATTTGAAATTGCTATGGATGGACCAGACTTAGTTGTTGCTAAACATGAAACATCCTTCGAAAACCTAGACAACGACATCAAGGCTGCTTATGTGGTTATTAAGCTAGCAAATGGTAAAGAAGTAACAACGGTCATGACTAAAAAACAAATTGATAAGTCATGGAGTAAAGCAAAAACAAAAAATGTTCAAAACGATTTCCCAGAAGAAATGGCAAAAAGAACTGTCATCAATCGAGCTGCTAAATATTTAATTAACACTAGTAACGATAATGATTTATTTGTGCAAGCTGCTAAAGACACACTCGAAAATGAATTCGAACGAAAAGATGTGACACCAGAGCGAGAAGAGCAAGCTGCGGTACTTGAAGAAAAACTATTTTCCAACAATAAAAAAGCTGTTGATAAAGAAAACGATAATGAACGAATTACACGTGTAGCTGACGTACCAGGGCAACCCGATATTGAACAAGCCAAACCAATTGAAAAAGAAGATTTAACGAAAATGGCTGAACAAATTTTAGAAGAGCCAGTTCAGGAAACTTTAGATGTGATGGCTGGTTATGAAACCAATCAGAAAGAGAGTGAAGCTGATGTCTCAACGATTGAAGAAGACGATTATCCTTTCTGATGAAAATTATTATACACAAGAAGCGGACCTAGCTTATATGTCTGTCTCTCAATATAAAAAATTTCTTGAATGTGAAGCTGCAGCTCTTGCCAAGTTAAAAGGCGAATGGACACCAGATAACGATCCTAAAGCATTGCTAGTTGGTAATTATGTTCATTCTTACTTTGAATCACCAGAAATTCATGAAGCATTTAAAAAAGAAAACAAAAGCAAGATGTTTTCTTCAAGAAAGCCGTTTGGGCTACTGAAAGATTTCCAAATTGCCGAGCAGATGATTGAAAGATTAAAACAAGAAGAAGCCTTTTTAAATATTTATCAAGGTGAAAAAGAAGTGATCGTCACAGGTGAAATTGGCGGTGCAATGTGGAAAGGGAAAATTGATTGTTTAAATTTAGAAGAAAAGTACTTTGTAGACATCAAGACAACCAAAGATATACACGAGAAAAAGTGGGATGAACGTTTAAACAGAAAAGCAAATTTTATTGAACGCTTCGGTTACGTGTTGCAAATGGCTGTTTATTGCGAACTGCTTCGGCAACAATATGACAAAAATTTTCTTCCTCTCATTGCAGCCGTTTCGAAACAAACACCTAGTGAAGCAAAACTAATCACTCTTAGCGAAGAAAAAATGATTTACGAATTAGAAGAATTAAAAGAAAACATCGAGTATGTTGTGCGAGTGAAAAATGGCAAAGAAGAACCAGTTAGTTGTGGGATTTGTGAATATTGTAGAGGACACAACAAAATTACCAATTTTACCAGTATGGACGATTTATAGGAGGTGCATAACGAATGAATACTGGATATATAAAATTGTATCGGAAAGTGACCAATTCATTCGTTTGGACCAACGCTAATATGTTTAAACTTTGGTCTTTATGTTTAATGAAGGCGAGCCATAAAGAAAGTAGATTTATTTTTAATGGTCAAGAAATAGCCGTGTCCAGCGGTCAATTCGTCACAGGGCGCGCCGTTATTGAGAAAGAGTTCAATGAAGGTGTCCCACGTGACCAACAGATTGTCGGGCGTACGTTATGGAGATGGTTAAAAAAATTTGAAAATGAGCAAATGTTGTCCATCTCATCAACCCCGAAATACAGCGTTATAACAATAAATAATTGGGATGACTATCAAGTCAATGACCAACAAGTGTCCAACAACCGTCCAACAAGTGTCCAACAGTTGTCCACATACAAGAATGAAAAGAATGATAAGAATGAAAAGAATGTTGTAGTAGTAGAAGAGCAGCAGTCAGTTTTTCAACTTTATCAATCAATTTTTGGAATGCTAAATTCGGTCACTACTCAAAATTTAGAGTACTGGTGTAATGATTTATCAACTGAATTAGTAAGTGAAGCTTTAAAAATTTCCGCAAAATCAAATGCTAGAAATTTCAAATACACTGAAAGTATTTTGAGAAATTGGGAACAAGAAGGCGTTAAAACTTTAGATGATGTAAAAGCATTAGCCGTAAAAAGAGAACGTACTACAACCAAGCAACAGAAATCAAACACAGGTCATTCGGATTACGATGATCTTGGATTTTAGGAAGTGAAAGAATGCAGTCAGCATCAGATGGATTTTCAAAAATGATTAAAACGTTGCTTTATATCACACCTATTCCATGCCCAGAGTGCGGAGGAAATCTTTATGCGTGGCGTGCCAAAAATAAAGATGGGTCCGATAGATGCCCGCCAACTTGTATGGAATGTGGATATAAAGCACGCAAAAAAGCAGAAGACCTCGAAACAGAAAAAATGTTTAACGATAGTTTGAAAGCCAGAGCGATTAATTATCTGAAATATAGTTCTCTTTACACCGACAAAAATTTAATTAATTGTCGTTTTAAAACTTACAAAACAGTAGACACAGAAACCAAGCTTGCTTTCGAAATTGCCAATCGAGCCACGACTGAAATTCTTTTGAATAAACCAATTCATATGATTCTTTCAGGAAAAAGCGGTGTTGGTAAAAGTCATTTAGCTATGTCAACGGCATGGGAAGTGTTGGAGAAATCAAACTATGATAAACGCTGCCTGTTCATTAGCTATGCGGAACTCTTAGAACAGCTAAAATTTGCGATGAAAGATGAACAAGCCAGAAAGACAATAACAGGAACCTTAATGGCAGAGATAAAAAGCGCTGATTTAGTTATTTTGGACGACTTAGGAGCCGAGTTAGGCGTTAAAGGGAATGACAGTACCAACTTTAATAACGACACCTTAAATCGCATTGTAGAAGCTCGGCAGAATAAAGCAACAGTATTTACAACCAATTTAACTGGTAAAGAAATGAGTCAAGCTTATGGGGAGAGAATTCTTTCTCGTATCATGAGTAATTCACAAGGTTTTGTGATGAAAATTGAAGGGACATCAGACAAACGAGTAGCAGGCATCTGAAATGTTATTTTTAGCGAATATATTCACCGTAGAACAGTTTTACAATCAAGCGAATATAAATAGGTGTAAAGAAAGAAAAAAGGCTTAAAACGCATTTTAAAGCCTTAAAAACAAATCGATAGAAAGGGGAATCATTCAATGCCGTATGTAGTGAAAATTTCAGCTTATCTTGGCAAAGATGGTTGGCCAGTAGCTAATTTGAAAGATGCTGTGCTATTTGAGCAAAAAGAGACAGCAGCTATTGCAACAATCGTATCTGGCGGAACTGTTTCAGAGGTAAAGGAAGCCATCATAATGCCAGAAAAACCGAATAGGTATACAGCAAAATCTACCAAAGTAGATTTTAAAAAGGAACCAATTGAAAAAGCAACAAAAGATAACCAAGCTTGGATGAAAGGGGCTAAATGAGAATGAAGTGTGTTAGATGTCAAGATCAGCGTGTGATTTGGGGAAAAGACAGATTTAATTATGCAACACCTATTCCATGCCCAGAATGCAACAAAGATGGAAAAGCAGTTCGAGCGGAAACTGCGACCAAGGAAAGGGAGTTAAAACAATGCAATCACCAACAGCCCTGAATAAGCGAGGAAATAAAGTCACGATTGATGGTTACACATTTGATAGCCAGAAGGAAGCTAACTTTTATACAAAGTTTGTCAAAAATTGTGGGTTACCTTTTGAAGTTCATCCGCGTTTTAAACTAACCGAACTTACACCAATTGCGGATGGTATAGGCAAAATTTCGGCGATAGCTTATTCACCTGACTTCATCATAAAAAACTTAGATGGAAGTTGGAGACATGTCATTGATATTAAAAACTCTTTTGGCGTGTATGGCATTGACCAATCCGTTAAGCTTCGTTTTCGTCTATTTGCCCTTAGATATAGTCATCCAGTTGAAGCGATTGTTGTTCGTGCTAGAGATTTTAAAGTGATCACACAAGGTGTAACTAAGCCTTTAAACGAAAAAAGACCATTCATAACCGATAATTTCGATTACGAATGGAAAGATGCAACTAATTATTAAACGAAAGTAGGAAAATAAAATGACAAAACAAGTGAATTTCAGACCAGAAGTGAAAAAAGTGACATCTAAATCAAACGGAAATATCGAAGTACTATTAGTAGTTAGCAATGCTTCATTAAAAGGAAAATATGAAAGTTTAAATGAATTTTTAGGCAAAACAGTATCAACGACCATTGAGCCAGAAGCAGTAGAATACAAGGTACCAGTTAACAAACAGACCAATAAGCCAAATGTAGAATACGTTGTAAATAACGATGGAACAGTTGAAGTTCTAAAAGAAGAACAAACTTCTTTAGAAATGGGCGATGATGTGCAAGAAGTCGAAGAAGTTGCTGTGCAAGTATCGAAAGAAACCATTGACGAATTCATCAAGAAGGCAACAACAATCGAATGGCCAGAATCAGTAACAATCAACGTTCGTGGTGTGTTGCATCGAATCGATGAGGGTGAAGAGCTAGAAGAAATTGCGGCAGATCATGATGTTTCAGTTGAGAATCTAATTAATCAAGTGGAAATCGCACGCCGACATTTTGCGCCGTTTGCTGATTATTGGAGCAAAAACAAAGAGAACATAATTTTTCCTGAAAAGACAGTTGAAGATGATGAAGAAGAAATCGAAGAATAATCTCGTAGAAAGTGAGTGTTCATTTTGCTGGAGATTTATTATACGCCAACATCCGCAATAATTGCGGATGCATTGGCTAGAAAATATGAGGTCGTTTCTTTAGACAAAGCTAGAAATATTGCCAAGAAATTTAAAGCTAGCTTGAAGCAGAAAACGGATCTTTATGTAATTGAAAGTATTTTGATTGATGCTGGTTATAAAAAAGAGCCAATAAAGTTTAAGCTTTAGAAGAAACCTCGCCCGATAATGCTAGGTGAGTTATACATGACTTTGGAAATCTATAATAAAGGCGCAGGTCAATTCTTAACACCATACTATGTAGATTATCTAATGGCAAAAATGAATTTTAGCGAAAAGGGCAAACAATTGAAAAAGGGATAGCCATTACAAATGAATTGGACTTTAGTTCCTGGTTCAAAAGGTGCAGTGAAAGTTAAATATCGTTCATATAATAACAACACATAATAACAACACATACAACGATGTAGATCGCTTCTATCCAAATGACGAAAGCTACTATCAAACAAAAGAAATGCCTTAGATTGTTAAACAGTTACAACAGCCAATTCAAGGAACTCAACCAGGGATGTCACAACAAAACAATTGACAAGCACCACATCCAGCTCAACAACCAACTCAAGGATATCAGCCAGCAGCATTTTAGGAGATTTGCATATGGACAAGACAATGAAGATTAATTTTACTGGGGGTTTTGTGGAACTTTTTATTTCACTTCCTCAAGTGTGTGAACAAGGATGTTGGAAAATGAGAGTTATTGGGAAGATTAAAGCTTCTGATGAAACTACAAAAGCCGAAGGGAGAAAAATCCTAATAAATAAAGGATTTACGACCAACGGCAATAAATTAAATGAGTTTTATAAAATAATTGAGGCTAATTTATTTTAGATTTATCTTCTTCGATATATTTTGTAGCAAAATCTACATCTATATCAGCAGCAATAAATAATGAAGCTGATCGAATAAACCTTTTCATATCTTGTATATCAATAGATGTATGTTTTTTAACAAAGTGAGTCTCATCATTCCCAATCCAAGTAGCTAATTCAGCCAGTGCTTGAATTTTTGGGAAATCATTATATCTAGTTTTAATTGTGTTCATTAAAGTTTCTTTTTCAATAGTTTCTTTTTTAGCAGGTGCTAATTCTATAGCATAGGATTTGATTAAGAATTCTAATGACTTTCTGAAACCGACACCAGCAATTTGATCAAGTCCCATAGACTCAGCTTCTAAAGATTGATTATAAATTGACGAAAATTCAGGGAAATTCGTATTTATTTCATTTGGTAAATCATTAGATAGCATAGGTTTATAGGTATATATAATTTTCTCGTCTATATCAATTGTACTTCTTTCTGAATATTTACTGAAACCAAAAGCTTGAATATGATACTTTTTGCATTTTGGATTTGTACATGAAAGGAACACCCCGAATGTTCCCGATAACTCACTAGAAAGTGAATTAGAATTTGCAGAAATTACTGTAGGATCGATTGGTATTCCGCAATGAGGACAAATTGGATCAAGAGTAACAGTTAGCCTCTCCTGTTCTCCATCAGAATAATATAGTGTGATTCTCTTTTCCAAAAAAAACATCTCCTTTTATTTTTTATTAAAGTATACCAATAAAGAAAGGAATTTTCTATGCAACTTAGACCATATCAAGAAGGATCTCGTTTCGCTGTTCAAAATGAATGGCAGAATAACAAAAAGAAAACGTTGTTAGTTTTGCCTACAGGATGAATCTGAATGAAACTATATCGATATGAAAGTTCAAAAAATACTGGGTGTTGGACAGAAAGCCTAAATCACTCAAATAAAAAATTCGAAGAGGAAAAAGGCTACTTAATGGTTGACGATCCTGAGGAAGATGAAACAGTAAAACTAGTCACAATTGAGGTGATAAACGTTTTAAAATCCGTAAGAATGACCGTAACTATCAAAAAGGCGATATCTTACGCTTAAACGAATATCCAGACGGACAGTATACAGGTGATGTTCATGTCGCATAAATAACATACATTACAGATTATATTCAACAAGATGGTTATGTAGTGTTAAGAATTAAGTGAGGAGGACGGATAATCAAGTTTTAAGAGATTTAAACCAATTCCTAATAATGTCTATAATCAAACCCAGAGAAAAGTATGAAATAAAATGAATTAAAGATGAAATAAACATTCTTACAGAATAAGGTTGATTCATATAAAATTCATCTAACTTAGGGGATTTGATAAGCAGATTCGTACCTATAAAATCTGTAATAGCAAATAGGAATCCCTTATTGTCATAACCACTAACCCAAGTAGTTATAACGATAAGACTGAACAAGCTTAATAGAATAGTGAATAAATACTTTTTCATTTCACAGCCTCCTTACAAATTCCGTTAATTATTCTAGAGAGATACATTTATAGTATAGGGAAATGGAATTTAAGACAACAAAAAAGCCGGATTCCTCCGGCTGTTGGTAATATTCTCGACACGAATATTATACCACAAACGGGGGAATCAAAGGATGGTACTTTTTGACGTAAAGAAATATGAAACACCAGATGCAAAAGATGTAGATATGGAACAAACGAAACATAACGTCAGTGTGTTCCTGTCTGCCTATCTTGCTGCTAGATGTCGTGTTGGCCAGCCGAGGGAACCAAAAGTAACAGTTTCATTCTCTTTGGTTCCGCCATCAACAGCCAATAACGCTTTTGAAGCCGAGCAAATGTTAATCCAGAAAGAAGAAGCCCAAGAAGAGTTTGATTATCTTCATAAGCTTTTTGTTAGAGGTTATTCTGCGATTCAGCATCCGCACAAGCCAGATGTAACCGAGCGAAGAAAAAGAATCTTCTATGATCGATACATCAAAGGCAATCCAATCTATCTAGCAGCGCAACGAAACTGTATCAGTGAAGAATCAGTGAAACAAGAATCTAATATGATCATTGTTCAATTTGCTTCAGCACTAGAACTGGTTGCTTTTAAGTAGCCATTTATTACACTTTTTATACCTCTTTTATACACTTTATCTACACTTCATATACCTTCTAAACGAGTTATTATGATAGTGTCAAAAAAAATAAGAAATGCGACACACTTACACAAATACTTTAATAGAACGATTGCCTACTTATTTTTTTGATATGAGATTACAAGGAAGTAAAAAAATTCTACTTTCTTCGTTTAGTCACTTGTGGTCTCATTTAGATTCTCTCGCGAACCACCAATTATAAAACTAAAGAAGTGAGGTGAATTTCCTCTCTCTTTTTTCTACAGGTTTGCGAGAGTTTATTTATAGACTTGCAAATATCCATTGAAATATATTTTTTTATGTTCAATAATATAAAGAGATATTAAATATGGAGGCTAAAATTATATGATGTGTTTACAGGTGTTTTTTTATTGGTTGTTTGCTAAAAAGATAAATTATTATTCGAGTCTAAATGTCTTAGGTATAACTGGCGGCAACATATTTTTTGATAAAGACGGAACCTTTCAATGGTCGAGTATAGCAGCGTTAGTCAGTTTTGTTGCAGCATGTTTGACATTTATAGGGGTCTTTATTAACGTCAGTACTCAAAAGAAAATAGCAAAACAACAAATAGACGCTAATTTAAAAGCAAAAGCCAGAATAAAATGGATACAGGAAGTCAGACAGTTGGTTTCGGAATATTTAGTAATAATTCATAAAGTTGGGGAATTATTATTTTTGCTTAAGGAAAATGATATAAAAAATAAGCAAGCAATACAGAAAAATCAATCCACAACTGGAAAATATGTAAATGAAAGTAATAAACAATACGAAATGGAAATAATCGAAAAAGAACAAAAGGAGTTACTCTCGGAACTTGAAGGTCAGAAATATCAAGCCTTAGCTGTTTCAGAAAAATTAGTATTGTACTTTTCTATTCAAAATGAGCATAAAATAATTATAGGAAAATTGAACAATATTAGGGGAATAATAATAGATGTATACAACAGAGCTTATGGCCCAGGTATTAATGAAAACTATTATAATGATAATAGCCCTATTCTAAATACAAATTCCAAAGAATTAAGTAAAGAAATTAGTCAATATTTAAAAAAAGAATGGGATAAAGCTAAAGAGGGAAAATAATTACAATATAAATCTTATTGACAAAGTCACTCATTGTGAGTGGCTTTTTATTTTGGATAAGGAGAGATAATCATGAAAAAACCACAAGATCATAAAAAGAAATCTGTACCAGAAAAGCAAGACGACTTCATCAAGATGCTAACTCAGTTACGAGAAGAGAAGGACATGGATGCCATTGCTGATCTATTTTGGAAAGTCATTACGGTATATGGACTGAAGGTAGATGAACTTGCAGCATTAAATTATTACATGATTAAGCAATCACTTGAGGAACCTGTCAATGCAACGTTTATAAAAGAACGATTGGAACTAGATGTTACGATACTAGGTATTGAAGGAGTATTGCAAGTACAACGTGCTTTGGTTAACACTTACCTTTCTAATATTGCCAACAATGATTGATGTATCATCCAAACAAACACGAGCAAAGTTCTATGGTTCATCAGAGTGGAGAAGATTAAGACAGCAGTGTTTAGAGCGTGATCATTATGAATGTCAATGGTGCAAACAAGAAGGTAAGTTAACAACCCAGTATGATTCTATTCTTGAAGTGGATCACATTAAAGAGTTAGAACATTATCCACAGTATGCCTTAGATATAGACAACCTTAGAACACTATGCAAAGACTGCCACAACAAGAGACACGGAAGATTTAACTATAGAGAATCAAAAAGAAAAAAGAAATGGGATGATGAATGGTGGTAAAGAAATATTTGAAAGATTATGTGGAAGACGGAAGATACACGATTGTTGTTGCTCCTAGTATGAAATTCTTATTGTTTTTGATTGAGATTTTGTATCCTACAGCAAGAGTAATGACTTCTGATGCGGATGCTATTGGTGGTAAAAAGCTATTAGTAGATAAATGGGCAGCTGATGGATTAGGTCTCAAAGCAGCATTGCCTAAGTATAGAGAAGAAGATATTGTGTATGAACACTTCACTAGACAGTTTGTTGAAGGAGATAAAGCATCTAGTGAATCCACTATAAATGAATGTGAAGAGCTTCCGATAATTAGTAAAGAAGTTAGGGAAGCTACTGGTTTAATTGAAAATATTATTGCAAGCCTAGAATCTTTTAAAGCTGACATCATAAAGGGGACAGCATTAATAGATAGAATCAATGTAGATAATACTTTTGAAAATGAAGGTAGCTACAACATGAATATTGATATTGATTTTAAGTCAAACTTAAAAAGTGGGAAATAACATACTCCCCATCGAAATATTTTGCCCTAAAGTGGGGACTGTGGGAACCGGTGGATGGGGTCAACTGTCTAAAAATATACGTTAAATTTTTTTATAGGGGGGTGATTGCTATTGAAAATGGCAGATTTGAAAAAACAGTTGATGAGTCAAATTGACGAAAACGATCAATTAGAAGTTGAAAAAGTCGAGAGATACCTTGATTTAGTAAAGCTTTATAAAAAAATGAATTCGTCTATTTCTAAGTATGGAACGATTGTAGAGTTTGAAAACGGAGCGCAGAAATACTTAAAAATCAATCCAGCAATCGCCGAAAAAGTTAAAATTTCACGTGCATTGATTGCTTTAGGAAAAGACCTTAATTTAGATGAATCAACAAAAATAGTGACTAGCGTTGACGATGATAATTATAGCGAGAGTGACTTAGTATGATTAAGCAAAAACATGTCGATTACTATATACAACAATATAAAAAAGGTGAAATAAAACTTAATAAAGAAAGAATTGAACTAATAGAGTATCTAGAAAGAGATATACTTTCAAGAGATGATATATATTTTAATGACAAAATGATAGAGGATTGCATCAATTATGGTGAAAAATGGTTTTTTGAATTACAGCCATTTCAAAAATTTTTGATTGCTTTCGTCTTTTTGTATTTTAAAAAGAATAACAGAAATTTTTATCGTAAATTTCTATGGATGTTTGGCCGTGGTGGCGGTAAAAATGGTCTTCTTTCTGTCGTTCTTAATTTTTTACAAACTGAATTACATGGAATTCTAGATTACAATATTTCGATTGTTGCGAATTCAGAAGATCAAGCAAAAACTTCTTTCGAAGAAATTTACAATACAATCAAGCGAAATAAAACACTTCAAAAAGCTTTCGAGTATGGGAAAACAGTTATAACCTCTAAAAAAACTGGTAGCTATATAAGATTTAGAACGTCGAATGGTGATACTAAAGATGGTTTAAGAGATGGAGCGGTGGCTTTCGACGAAATTCACCAATACCCTTCGAACAAAGATGTAAAAGTGCATATTTCTGGATTAGGAAAAAAGCCGAATCCTAGAGAATTTTATGTAGGAACAGATGGATATGTTCGAGAGGGATTTTTAGATTCTCTTAAAGAAAAAGCCAAAAGAGTGTTAAACGGTTCTAGTCGACCTAATGCTATTTTCCCTTTTATTTGCAAATTAGATTCAGAAGACCAAGTGACAGAATCAGAAAACTGGGAATTAGCAAATCCGATGTTTCATCAACCTTTATCAGAGTATGCCGAGAGCCTTTTAGAAACTATTTTTGAAGAATATGAAGACTTAGAGGACGATCCGTCAAATAGAGAAGAATTTATGACTAAGCGGATGAATTTACCAGTTACGGATTTAGAAAGATCAGTGGCTAGTTACGAAGAAATAATGGACACCAATCGTCCTTTACCAAGTTTAGAAGGTAAACAAGCAATTGGATGTTTGGACTTTGCCAGCTTGCGAGATTTTGCTGCATGTGGTCTTTTATTTAAAGATAGGGATGACTATGTTTTTAAAACACATTCATTTGTTAGAAAGCAATTTGCAGACATATATTATGGATATTCCAGGAAAGCATCAGAACAAACAAAAGAACGATTCGCACCGATAAAAGAATGGGAAAACAGAGGATTATTATCTGTAGTTGATGGAGCTACAATTGAACCACAAACAGTTGTCGATTGGTTTGTTGAACAACGATATAAATACGGAGTTACAAAAATTGTTGCCGATAATTTCAGAATGGATGTATTGAGACCATTACTAATAGCTGCGGGATTTGAAGTGGTTGTGATAAAAAATCCTAGAGCAGTCGATAGTTTACTTGCACCGAGAATAGAAACGGCGTTTGCTAATAGACACATCATTTTTGGAGAAAATCCGTTAATGCGGTGGTACACGAATAATGTATTAGTAAAGACCAACAATGATGGAAATAAGACGTACTTAAAAAAAGAAGAAGTCAGAAGGAAAACAGATGGATTTAAAGCATTTGTATGCGGCATGTATTTAGCAGATGAACTTACAGATTATAATTTCGAAGATGCATTTGATATTTTAAATGAATTAGATTTTTAAGCAAAGCAAACAAGCCTTTGGTGCACCCGAATGCCACACTTTCTTTTAAGGTATCATATAGAGCAGAAACAAACATACTTTCTATTATTCCTTTAAAATTTAGCATAGCATTCCCCCCTTTAACAGTTATGCAGCAAAAAACAAGTATCGTGGTTGTTATAGAGAGTGTGACATACACAGGATTCCCCGGGTTGTGATACAGAGCCCACCAAAGGCTTATTTGTATAAAAGTATACCATAATTACTGAAAGGGGGTGAATAAGTGAGTTTACTTGACTTGTTAAAAAGTACGTCAGCTAAAAACAAAGCTATACAAGAAATGTTGGATTTTGAGTTTATAAACGACGTATCTACTAGAGCATACTTAAAGCGCTGGGCTTTAGATTCTGTTTTAAATTTTGTCGCTAGAACCATGTCAACAATGCAGGTACAAATAAGAGGTGCCACGAAAGAAGAATGGGACTATTTACTAAACGTACGCCCCAATAAAGATATGTCAGCGAATGATTTTTGGCAAAAGTTCTTTTATACACTTTTAAAAAATAACGAAGTGTTAGTAGTTGTTTCCGATGATAAACAGTTATTGATTGCAGATGATTTTTATAGAAATGAATATGCACTATACGAAGATACGTTTTCGGAAGTAACTATAAAAAACTATACCTATAAGAGAAACTTCAAAATTTCTGAGGTTATTTACCTTCAATATAATAATGAAAAATTAGATAAGTTCACCGATGGTCTATTCAATGATTATGGTGAACTTTTTGGCCGTATCTTAGAAGTTTCTATGCGAAACAACCAAATTCGAGCGGGTGTTTCTATTGATCAAACGAGTAGTTTCGGAGATAGAAAAGACGAAAATGGAAGAACCAATCAAGAAAAATTACAAATATTTGTTAATAAGATATACAAATCTTTTAGGACTAACTCGGTAGCAATAGTTCCGCAGCTTAACGGTTTTAAATACGAAGAGTATACAAATAAAACGGGCTCGTCTAATCAATCTTTGGAAGAATTGGACCAAATGAAAAAGTCATTAATCAATGATGTTTGTCGTGCCATTGGTGTTCCTTCTGCATTAGTACATGGAGAAATGGCCGATCTAGAATTTAATCTAAAAGCCTATCAAAAACTTTGTATTACTCAATTGAAGGACAAACTACAATCAGAACTTAATAATAAAGTTTTGGAAAAATATGAGTACCAACAAGGTGTACGAGTGGTAATCATGAATGTTCTTAAACGTGATCCGTATGAACAAGCTGTACAAATTGATAAATTAATTGCTTCTGGAGTATTCACGCCTAACCAAGTGTTAATTGATTTTGAGTATGAAGAATCAGAGGAAGCATTTATGAACGAGCATCATATCACTAAAAACTATGAAAAATTGAAAGGGGGTGAAGATGAAAATGACAGTGAAAATCAAAGTTAATGGGCCAATCATTTCTAGTGATGATAAATGGTTCTATGATTGGTTTGAAATGGAAGCAACGTCCCCTAAAGATGTTTTAGATTTGTTGCCTGCAAATCACAATGAAGATGTAGAAGTAACTATCAACTCTAATGGTGGGCTAGTAGATATGGGAAATGAAATATACACAGCTCTGCGTTCTTATGAGGGCCATGTGAGAGTAAACATTGTAATGGCTGGAAGTGCTGCAAGTATCATTGCGATGGCTGGTAACACAGTTGCTATTAGCCCAGTTGGTCAAATTATGATTCACAATGTCGCAATGGGGGCTGGCGGTGATTATCATACAATGGACAAAGCAAGCGAAATTTTACAGAAAGCTAATAAATCTTTAGCTAATGCGTATGTTTCAAAAACAGGTAAGGCCAAAGAAGAAATTTTAGCGTTGATGGATAAAGAAACATGGTTAACCGCAGAAGAAGCTGTTGAAAATGGTTTTGCGGATGAAATCATGTTCGAAAATACCGAACGCCCATTATTAGTTGCTGATGGTGGAAGTGGTCTTATTTCAAAAGAAATTATCAATGAAGTGAAAAAACTAAAAAATCAGCAGAACGAACCAGTAGTAATGGTCAATAAAAAAGAATTAAAAGAAATGATTGCTGAAGCAATCGTAAAAGTGAAGCAAAACGAAATTACAATTGAACAAACTATCGAACCCAAAGAACCCACGAACGAATCGCCGTTTGCTAGGTTCTTATTTTAATACACATTTTTAGGAGGAATTTAAATATGACAATCAATTTAAAAGGAATGGTCAATTATCAAGAAAAGCGTAAAGCTTTTATTGAATCTATAAAAAATGGCGATCCACAGGAAAAACAAAATGAATTATACGAAGCATCTATGAATGCTTTAGCAGAAGACATGGTAGCAGAAGCAAAAAAAGAAGCTCGTATGGAAGCAGAAGAATTTATCAATGCTTCAAAAATGGATAAAGATATTACATCTCAAGAAGTGAAATTCTTTAATACAGTCACTGAAACAGGCTGGAAAGATGAAGAACTACTTCCTGAAACAACAGTGGATGAAATTTTTAATGATTTAACAAGAGAACGTCCATTATTAAAAGAATTAGGATTAAAATATACAGGGTTACGATTGAAAATCTTAAAATCTGATCCAAAAGGTGCCATTGTTTGGGGTAAAATTTTCGGCGAAATTAAAGGTCAGTTAGATGCAACCTTCAGCGAAGACGATGCAAAACAAAGCAAAGCAACAGCATTTGTTGTATTACCAAACGATCTATTAGAATATGGTCCTGTTTGGATTAAACGTTATGTAACTACTCAAATTAAAGAGGCATTTGCTGTTGGCTTCGAAGATGCTTTCCTAAATGGCGATGGAAACGATAAGCCTATTGGTTTAACTCGTGACTTAGCAAAGGGAGCTACTTCAAACGGTGTGACTACTTATCCAGAGAAAGAAGCAGCAGGAACTTTAACTTTTGCCGATGAAAAAACAGCGATTAAAGAATTAAAAGAAATGCGTAAATACCATTCTGTTAAAGAAAATGGCAAACGTATTTCTGTCGCTGGGAAAGTAGTTATTGTTGCGAGCCCAGATGAAGCTTTGGATATTGAAACAGAGTTTACTTCTCGTAATGCAATGGGAGACTGGGTTACGAAATTACCGTTTGGATTGCGGATTGTGGAATCTGATTTCCAAAAATCTGGAAAAGTTACCACTTTTGTTAGTGGTCGTTACGATGCATTTGCTGCAGGAGCATTAGTGATCAAAGAATACGATCAAACATTAGCTTTAGAAGATTGTCGTTTATTCACTGCAAAACAATTTGCGTTTGGTAAAGCACAAGACAACAAAGTTGCAGCTGTATGGACATTATCAATTAATGGAGACCCAGAGACGGGGAAGTAGCGATCCCCGTGATTGAAAAAGTCACGCCAACAACAGACGGGGCTGTTGTAAATCTGAAATAACAGGGGAGGGATTCAATGACTAATGAACAAGCATTAGAGTTAGCCAATCTGAACCTAGAAAAATTTAAGAAGCGGATGAAAATTTTTGGAACGTCGGAAGATGAATCGTTAACGGAAATTTTAGCCGCTTCTTTTTTGCGCCTTGATTCTTTGATCAATCCAGTTAGACCAGAAAGTGATTTAACCTTCATAGAACTTGTATTTGAGCGCAGCCGATATGCCTATAACGATTCATTAGAGTTTTTCGAAACAAATTTTCAGCCAGATATATTAGCGCAGTCTTTAAAATATGCGGAGGTGTTCAACGATGATACACCCTAATTATAAAAAGCCTAAAATTAATAGTGGTAGTTTGAAAACACGTGTAGAATTTTGGGGATTTGTTCCAAATGATGGACCAGAGCCAGGAGAAGAAAAAAACGAAAAGCTATATGAATGCTTTTCTTTAGCTTACAATCCATCAATGAAAGACATGGAAATATTGAACGCAAAAGGAACTAAAGAGGGGCTGACAATTAAAATCCGTGATCCACACCAAGACTATATCCCTAGCAACAAACATAAAGTTGTTATTGACGACTATAGAGCTTTACCAGTGGGCAAAGAATGGGAAATCGTAGATGTTTCACCAGATTTTGAAGATAACCGTTTTATCAAGATTGTTCTAGGGATAACGTCATGAGCGAAGTGACGGGGTTAGAAGAAATTCTCAAAAATATGGAAGATAAACTAGGTCAAGCACGAGTAAATAGAATTTCAAACAAAGCTTTAAAAAAACAAGGCGAAAGAAACAAGCAGACTGTTAAAAAATACATGGCTAGTTATATAGATTCCGGAAAAACGCATGACTTAGTTATAAGTAGTGGTGTGAAAAGTAATCCAAAACGAGTTGAGACTGGCTGGGCTTCAAAGGAACGTGCGCCTATCGTCCATTTAAATGAGTTCGGCTATACGCGCTATGGTACTTATGTACGACCTCGTGGAATGGGAAAACTACAGGCTGCAGCTGATGAAATTCAAGCGAAAGCATTTGGAGAGATGAAGTCGAATATGGAGGAATTAGCTAAATGAAAGACATGATGATGGAAGTTTACAATGCCTTGATTGAAAATGAAACAATTAATGAGCTTGTGACACCTCAAAGAATTAAATTTTATGAAGTACCAGAAACTTTGGATACTACCAAGCCTTTCATTATCATTGATAACTTTCTTGGTCCACAAAACAACGCCTATTTTGCCAACAACAAAGCTTTGTCAATTCGCTTCAATTATCAAATAAATGTTGAAAGCATGGACAGAATGGTAACCAAGCAAATTTCTAAAGCAGTTGAAGAAACGATGAAACAAATTGGATTTGGTCGCCTAGATGGTGGCTTAGATCAGTACTTTAACGAAACAAAACGTTTTGTAGATGCAAGACGTTACAGAAAAAATACACAAATTCACGACACCGACTATTAAGTTGGTGTCTTTTTTTTAGGAGGAAAAAATTTATGCAAACATACGGATTTAGCAGAATCACTATTCAACAATTGGACAATGAATTAAAGCCAGTCGCTGGTAAGAAACATGTCATTGATGGCAAGCCAAAAGAAGGGGCCGCAGCAAGCTTTGAAATTACAGGACTAACCAAAGAAACGTCAAAAGTTTTCGGATCAAATATTGCATACTACGTGGCACGTAAAGGGCACGGAGATATTGCAGCAAACTTAGGTATCTTAGATGTACCATCAGCCATTGAACATGAAATGTTAGGGCATAAAAAAGCTAGCGAGGAAAGCAAAGTTTATCATATTGGCGAGGATACAGAGCCACCTTACTACGCAGTATTAATCGAATCAGAAGATTTGTATGGCGAAAAACTTGGCTTCGGTATGTATGCAGGCACATTCTCATTAGATGGTGTCAAAGGCGAAACATTAAATGATGACGACTTTACGCCAGAGCCTGGCGAATATGTTTATTCTGCTGTTTCTCGTCAAATTAACGGTAAAAAAGTTACTGTCGGTTTTGCAGATAATTCAGAAGCTCTAGCGGAATTGACAACAGAATTATTTGGTGAAGAAACACCAGCCGAGGAAAAGTAGCAAGCCCCACAGTGGGAGCTGTTACTCCCACCACAGATGGGGCCAATATTGAATTAAGTTAGGAGGACAAGAAATGTCGTTTATTCCACCAGAAAAATTTAGACTTTATAAAAAAGGTGAAACTAATCCTGTTGCAGAAGGTGTTTCACCTTTAGCTATTACAGGAATTGCCGCAAATACGGATGTTTTAGCAGGTGACTTTACTGTCACAGGTGTTGCTACTGTTAACGGTGAAGAAAAAGAATCTGATCATGTGGATGTACCAGCGTTTAAAACACTACCTATCGCAGTTACTGGAATTACCTTGGATAAGACTGAATTAGCTTTAAAAGTTGGTGAAACAGCAACGTTAACACCTACAGTCATGCCAGAAAACGCAACAAACAAAGCGTATAGATTCAGTTCTGAAGATGCAGCGATTGGAACGGTAACGCCAGTTCAAGGAAAAGTAACAGCCGTTTCGGAAGGTGTTACAAAACTTGTTGGCACAACTGAAGACGGTAATTTTACAGCAGAATGTACATTAACGGTAACAGCAGCAGAATAAAAATTATTGATTAAGGACGGCTTTAGTTAGTCGTCCTTTTTTTGGAGGTTAAAAAATGGAACGCAAAATTGAACTAACTTTACGGATTGATGGCGAAGAAAAAACTTTTACTCAAGACTTTGTGCCTTTCTCAAAACGTAATGACTATATTCGTTTAGAGAAAGAAGTAGAAGAAGCAGCAAAGAAACGTGATAAGGAGCCAATACAAAAAGATTATTTGGATATGCAAATTCAGTTTGTCGCAGATCTGTTTGACGAAAAAGAAGTGACTAAAGAATCAATCATGAATGGATTAGATTCACTAGACATCGAAAAAATTTGGGAAATCATACGGTACCGTGTTTTGGGATTCTCAAAAGAAGATGATGAAGAAGCAAAAAAAGCAATGACGGAGGAAATTTAACTTGGTCCGAACTTTATGAATTACAAGTTGATTTTGTCCGTGATGCGATTACCAATCTTGGTTGGACGATTCGAGATTTCATGAATACTGATTGCTTGGATATTGATGAAATCTTATTAAAAGCACCAAAGAAAAAGAAAACTAAAAAGAAAAAACAAGAGGTGCGACCATTAAGCAAATTAGTCAAGCGTGGTGGTGCATAAAGGGAAGGAGGTAACTAAATGAGTGGTGGAACGCCGTTAGGAAATATGGTCATTAAGTTGGGCTTGGATAGTTCTGATTTTGGTCGTGGTGCAGCAAATGCTAAAAAAGAAGTTCGTTATTTAGCCAAAGAAATGCAAGCTAATGCAAAAATCGCTGATATGGCGGGCAATCAAATGGGCAAGCTTGGCACTCGTTTTGATGGTTTAACTAAAATCATTGGAGCACAAGAGAAACAAGTTGCTGCGCTGAAAAAAGCTTATGACGAATCTTTTGTAGATGGAAAAGCGACAGAATCCACCAAAAGGCTAGCAACTCAATTGCAAGATGCCAATGGAAAACTAGCAAATTATCGATCTCAATTAATTCAAACAGCTGGTCAGATGGCAGAAATGCAAGTCAAAACCACTGGTGCCACTGGCGCCATTTATAATGCCAGCGAAAAAATGATTTCTAGTGGGCAAAAAATGGAAAAAGTGGGCGGAGCTTTAACAAAAGGTATAACTTTGCCAATTCTTGCTGGGGCTGCAGCAGTAACAACGGCCGCTGTGAAATGGGAATCTGATTTTGCAGGTGTGAAAAAGACCAATGATGAAGTTGTGGATTCGACAGGTAAGGTTGTTTACTCATACAAAGATTTAGAAAATGGTCTTCGTGGACTAGCCAAAGAATTACCTTCAAGTCACACGGAAATTGCAAACGTTGCAGAAGCAGCAGGGCAGTTAGGGATTAAAACTAAAAATGTAGTTGGCTTCACCAAGACAATGATTGACTTAGGCGAGTCAACGAACATGAGTGCAGAAGAAGCAGCAACTGCTTTAGCTCGATTGGCCAACATTACAGGAATGCCACAAACGGAATTTGACAAGTTAGGTTCTGTGATTGTTGATTTAGGGAATAACTTTGCGACAACCGAGTCAGAAATAACCGCAATGGGATTACGTCTTGCTGGTGCTGGTCACCAAGTGGGAATGAGTGAAGCTCAAATCATGGGATTTGCGGCTGCATTGAGTTCGGTTGGTATTGAAGCAGAAGCAGGCGGTTCTGCATTTTCTAAAGTGATGGTTGAAATGCAATTGGCTGTAGAAAATGGAGCCAATGCATTTGCAGGGTTAGAGAGTTTAAGCCAACAAACTGGTGTATCTATGGAACAGGTTTCTAGCGCTGTTAGAAATGGCGGTAAAGAGTTAAAAAACACTGCTGGTGCAATGGGGTTAACTAGCAAAGAATTAAAAACAATGCATAAAGAAGCCACCGATGCATCAGGAAAATTAAATGATTTTGCAGAAGTAGCTGGAATGTCTGCAGAACAATTTTCTAAAGCTTTCAAAGAGGATGCTTCAGGTGCTATTATCAAATTTATTGAAGGGCTAGGAAAAACGAAGGAACACGGACAATCTGCAATTGCTGTTTTAGATGATATGGGGATTACCGAAGTTCGTCTTCGTGACAGTTTGCTACGTGCAGCTGGTGCCAGTGATGTATTTAAAAGTGCTGTAGATCGTGGAACTAAAGCATGGGGAGAAAACACCGCTTTAACAGAGGAAGCTAACAAGCGATATGAAACTACTGAATCTCAATTAAAGATGCTTAAAAATGAAGCAGTTGACGTAGGTATCACGTTTGGTGGTCCTTTAGTAAAAGCATTGAGAGATGCGCTTCAAGCAACTAAACCAATGATTAAAATGGTTACGAACTTGGCGGAATCTTTCTCAAATGCTGATCCTAAAACACAGCAAACAATTGTTAAAATGATTGCATTAACTGCTGCAATGGGGCCTGCTATTAAGTTAACAGGTACTTTAACGAAGGGTGTAGGATTTTTAGGCAAGGGCTTTGTTGAGACAATGGCCGCTATGTCTAAAAAAAGAGCGATTGAAGATGTTACAAAAGCTTTTGCAGAGGGTAGTTCTGTTTCTGTTGGATTCGGAAAAGGCATTGCTTCTTCTGGTTCGGCATTAGGAGGATTGACTGCTAAAATCGGAGGAACCACAACACAAATTGGTTCATTGACTAAAGGGTTTAGTTTATTGAATCCTTGGGTGTTAGGTGCAACTGCAGCGATTGGAGCAGGTGTAGCAGTGTGGAAACTCTGGGGAGAAGAAGCTTGGAATAGTTCTCAACGTGTTAAGCAATGGGGAACTGATGTCGGACGAGAAGTTGACAAAACCTTAAACGGGGTGCGAGACAAAACCAAAGCCGCAAATGGTCAGTTTGGCTTATTAAAAGATGGATTTAATCAATCAGATGCTTCTAAAATGGCAGAAAATTTTGAAGCAGCGGGTCAGTCTCTTGAAAAGTCTTTAAATAAAAAAGTAGATGGATTGAATCAATTATTAAAGCAGTTACCAGGAACCGCTACAGACTCAATGAAAGAAATCATTGAGAATGAGAAAAAACTAAATCAGTCTGCTGTGGAAGAAATCCAATCGAATAATAAGCAAATTCAAGAGATTAGACAAAGGGCTGCAAACGAAAATCGTCAATTGAGTGTTTCTGAAGCTCAAATGATTAGTGATTTATCAAAGAATACTGCGGAAGCTTATGTTAATACTCTGGATGTTTCGGCGGAACAAAAAAGAACTATTTTGAAATCAATGACTGGTGATGTAGCGAATGCTACGAAAGAAGAAGCAGAAATATGGTTAAAATCATTAGGAGAGCAAAGGAATGCATCACAGACTCATGCCGCTAAAATGAAAGAAGAGCAAAAAAAATGGTTGAAAGATTGGGGATATAATCTTGATGGTGAATTTGCTCAGAAGTATCTTGAAGAATGGGATAAAATAAACGAGACTACGACTGAAGGTTTTGATAACCAAATGGCGGCCATTGTTGAGAAATTCCCTGAACTAAAAGATAAAATTCATTTGGCTTCTGGACAAGTGATAAAAGAGAGCGGAAATGCTTCACAATACCTTATTGAAGATAACGAGAAGTTATTGGAGAATGTTACCAAAACAACAAATAAAGTTGCTGAAAATGCTAAGAAGAACGCTGAACAACTTAAATATGTTGGTAATGAAGCAAGTGAATATGGGAAAATGTGGAATAATCTTGTTCTTGATCCAAAAACAGGCGAAGTCAAAACCAATGCGCAAGAAGCAGTTAACGAAGCTGCAAATTCTGAAAAAGGATGGAACCAACTCCTATATGCTTCCAAACATGCCGACCTAAAAAGTAATGCTAAATTAATGATTGCCGAAGCAGCAATTGCTAACGGAAAATGGGACGGCATGACGTTTAAGGAACAACAAGCGCTTTTAGATACAAATGCCAAGAAGACTGTAACTCAGGCATTACAAGCCAACGGAAAATGGGACAAACTTCATTTTGAAGAGAAGAAGGCCATTCTGTATTCTAATACCCCTGAAAAAATGGCTGAAAATATGCTTAATCTTGGACTTTGGGAAGATTACAAGTTACATGACAAAGAAATTAAAGCTGATAACAAAGAGTTTTTAGAAGTACTTAGTGATTCACAAGAAAAAATTGTCAATTGGTCTAATATACCAGATGATGTTAAAGAATTTTATGCAGATAATCAAGATTTACTGACAAAAATTTATGGATCAGAACGAGCCTTTAATGCTTGGAAAAATTTACCAGATGAAAGCAAACTGCTTTTAGCAAATAACACGGATGTGCTACAAAAGATTCTTTCTTCAGAAACATATCTAACAAATTGGAATAACCTTCCAACAGACCAGAAAAAAATGCTTGCTAATAATGATGATTTACTAACAAAGGTAATGAAATCAGAAGAAAGTATGAATGCGTGGAATTCATTACCTAATCCAGTAAAAAAAATGCTTGGTAATAATGAAGATTTAAAAGCAAAAATAGCTGATGGAACATTAAGCGTGCAAACTTATGACCAAGTAAAGCCACAATTAAAAAAATTACTCGGAGATGCTTCCAATGTATCAAATCAATCACAGGTAGGTATTCAAAACTTAAATGCATTTAACGCAAACAATCCAGCACAGAAAATACTACGTGGAGATTCTTCAAATGCACAAGCTGCAGCTCGACAAGGTGGCAATGCATTGAACACCTACAATGCCAATAATCCAGGAACGAAAAACTTGCGAGGAAATGCAGGTGGAGTTGTCGGTGCGGCTTCAAGTGGTAATAGTAGCTTAAATATTTTCGCAGCAAACAATCCAGTAGAAAAACTATTAAGGGCTAATGATCAAGCGAGTGGACCAGCATCTCAAGCGAAAAATGCAGTAAGTGACTTTAATTCTGGCCCTTCGGTAATTACCAAAACTTTAAACGTAGTAGCTAATTTAGGCGCTGGCGTAGCAAAAATTTTAGGGCTCGAAACAGGAACCAATAATCATATTGGTGGTCCGGCAATCGTCAACGACCAAAAAGGACGTACTTATAAAGAGTTGGTAATTCCTAAAGGTGGCGTGCCTTTCATCCCAGAAGGTAGAAATGTATTCTTGCCAGATTTACCAAAAGGATCAAAAGTAATCAGAGCTTCAGAAACAAAAAAATTAATTCCTCATTATGAAAACGGTGTGGGTGTTCCGAGAAACTCTTCAGTTGTTAAAAATCTAATTGCTGTTCAAGATTCACATGAATCGAATGATTTTAGCGAACTTGCTTTTCTTATGCGTGAAATGGTTTCTTACTTAAAAGACGGCAATATTAAAAATATGGAAGTGACACAATATATCACAGGTGCAGACACAAAAACACCGAGAGAAACGGCGATGGAAACAAAACGCCAATTGCGTGATTTAGCGAGGGGGTTTAAATAGTGAAACTAGAATTAGTTTATACGAACCAAAATGGGGAGCAACTCGTTTTTAATGAGGAAGCTCCTTATTTTTTGCAAAACGTCGAGGGATTAGAAGCACCAGAAAATGTTGTTTTAGCAGAAGAAGTGTTTGGAGAAGATGGCGCAAAAGTTGTCGGCATCCGCTTAAGCACTCGGAAACCGTTGTTAGAAGGCACTTTAATTGGAAAAACAGAAGAAGAAATTTATCAGCTGCGCCGAGATATGATTCAAAAAATCGATCTAAAACAAACAGGTAAGCTAACTCTTAAAGTCTATGACAAGGAGTATGAAACCGACGTATTACCAATCCAAGCGCCTAGTTTCAAATTATACGAGGATAATCCTTATAAGGTTGATGAATGGAACTTATTCTCTTTACAGTTTGAAGCATTCGATTCTTATTTCCGTGATGTATCGTTTTATAACTCACTGGTTCCTTTGGCAACATTGAAGCCAACGCTTATTTTTCCACTGGTTTTTGTTCAAGGCGAGAAGCATACGTTTGGTCGCTTTGAATCAGGGAATATTGAAAAGATTGTAAACAATGGAGATGTGCAGGTTGGAGCAGTTTTTCATATGAAATGTGTAACAACCGTGACTGATCCGCAGATTTACGATGTGACAAAACAAATCTTCTTTGGATTTAAAGGAACCTTTGAACCTGGAACAAGATTCGAACTTTCAACGGTACGTGGAAAGTTGTATGCGAAAAAAATTGTTAATGGTGTAGAAACTAATGCTGTTCCAGAACGTATGGAGGGTAGTAGTTTCTTTCGATTATCTAAAGGAGATAACTATTTACAACTAAAAGCGGCCAACAATTCTCAAAATGGAATTACATGTGAAATGCAATTTACACCATTGGTTAGCGGGGTGTAGCTATGGATTTTATGCCATTGCCTTTTGTAGAGGTGTTCCGAAGAAAATCTGGCTTTGATTATGAGTCAACGGCAGTTCTGGACATATGGAAATCAATGAGTGTCAAAGAAAATTTCAAGTCAGCCAATACTTTTGAAACGGTTGTTCTTTTAAAGTACATGCCAAAAGAATTAATGGACGAAGACACAGTGCTATTAATTAATAATTGCTTTTACTATATTGATTCTATTATTTGCGATGATTTGAGCAGTGGATTAATTACAATTTCTGGGAAGTCTCTTTTTGCAAAATCTGGTAAGAGAATTGTTTATCGAATTTACAATCAAACAAAAAGACCAGAGCTGATTTGCTACGATCACTTACGGAACGAAGTGGTCTCTCCGTCAGATGCTAAAAGAAAAATAAATTACTTATCTGTTGAACAACCGCCAGCAATTACTAATTCAAACATTAGTTATCAAAACAGTTATGGGAATGTTGAAGAAGAAATAGAGGGACTGTGTGAAAGTTACAATTTTGGTTTTGACGAAATTCCTATCTCGAATGGGCGTATTGGCTCAACATCAAACGGCCAAGTTGGAACAAATATTCGTTTTAGAAAAAGTGAAGATGTTTCTAGTGTAGTTCAATTTAGTGCAGAGTTTGAAAATGTCACTAATGAATCATTAGAAAAGAACAACTATGATGAAGCGACTACAGCTCTTATTTATGGAGAAGGCGAAGGAAAAGCTCGGAAGCATACTCAAGTAAATAACAATTTGAGTGGCCTCGAACGAAAAGAAATATATGTCGATGCTCGTGACTTACAACAGACTGTTGATGATGTAAAAATGCCAGATGCACAATATATTGCCACATTGCAATCAAGAGGAAAAGAAAAATTAACTGAACAACCAAGAGTTTTGGCATTGAATGGGACTATCAATTTAAATGATAGTCTTTTTGTTTATGGTCGAGATTATAAATTGGGGGATCGTGTAAAACGTATTTCTACTTTTGGCTATTCAGATACAGTGGTTCTAAATTCTGTAACTCAGACTTGGGATGAGAAAGGCTACCATATTGACGGCGAATTCGGTAACCAAAGTAAAACAATTATTGATGTAATCAAGAGAAAAGGAAAGTAGGTGGTTATTTTTGGCGGAATTAAGTTTATTTTATGATGCCGTTTTACAAGATGATGGCACATACGATCGTGCTTATACATCGGCAGACTGGGCAAAATACTTTGAAAATATCTTTCGCAACGGTGTCATGATGTCAGTCGGTGAAGCATTAAGAGTGACTGCAGCTGATTCTGTTGGAATGAGAATTGTTGTAAAAGCAGGTTCAGCAAGCTTAAAAGGTTATCAATATATTAATACGTCTGCTTTTGCAGTACCTATTGACGTTGCTTCTTCAACACAAGATCGAACAGATTCAATTGTTGTTCGTCATGACTTGAACGCTAGACAAGCTTATGTAGCAGTCAAAAAAGGCAATGTCTCTGTAGAGCGCTCAACAGAAGTTTATGAAATCCAACTAGCAACGGTCAAAGTACCAAGGAACAGTTCGGCGATTACTGCAGATTTAATCACAGATAAGAGATCAGATGCAAAAGTTTGTGGTTATTCAACACCTTTTGCCAATGTTTCTGTATCAGGATTAGAAGCACAATATGAAGCAATGCTAAAAAAAATTGTAGAAACCAACAAGACAAGTTATGAAAAAATCCTAAATGATTTTAAAAACTACGTTGCAAAAGCACAAACCGAGATGGATTCTAATATTGAAGAAATTATCCGATCAGGTAATGGAAAAGTAAGTGCTTTTGATGTCTTAGTTCACGAATGGTTTGCGGCTTTAAAAAATGAGCTAGATGCAAATCAAGCATCAAATTTACAGAACCAAATCAATGAAATGAAAGCTACTGAAGAGTTACCAGCTATAGAGCATAATTTACGCGGTTATCCTAATGTACAAGTTTTGTATTGGGAATACGGTATTGGCCTATCAGGATTAGCTAATGAGCCAACAGGTCTAGGCGGTAGCAATGTGATAAAGATTCCTCACAGTGTAGAATATCTTGATTTATTCAGTTTCAAAGTTAAAGTGCCAATGAACTTTAAAATGGTAAATCCAACAGTAACAAAAATAGATAGTCGAACTATTCGCTTTATTGAAGCATTTAAAGTTATAGAAATTAAATTTTAGGAGGAAAAGAATGTATACATTTAAAAAAGGTGATGCAGACTATCAAGTCATGTTGAATGAAAATTTTAACGAAATCACGAGCTCGTTAGAAAATGGTGCGCTAGTTGCTAAAAAAACCGTTATTAAGGCGCAGGACTGGGACACAGTTTTAGATGAAGGTATTTATACTGTTTTCGGTGCTTCCGGCGCAAACAGACCATACACAGGAGCTGTTTACGGTGTTTTGGTTGTATATGCAGATAATACGTTTATTTGTCAAAATTATATGTATAAGGGTGAAACCTATATCCGCAGTCGACAAGGAAGTCCTGCAATGTGGACGGAATGGAATAAATTAGCTAATGTAAGTCAGCTGAATAATGAAGTGCTGCTAAATAGACAGCCTATTAAAATTTCTGATGGCACAGTCACGTTGCTCGACAATGTAAGCAACTATGAGGCAGTAAAATTTATTTGTGAATATCAAGGTAATCGAACAGATGCTACCATCCTGAATAATAAATCTGGCGAAATAGATATTAGAAGTTCTGCAATTAACATTTACGATGATCCTACAAGCAACGGTTGGGATATGGGAGAGATGCTAATTCATGTTTCTAATAACAAAATTAATTTCACGTATGCAAAAACTATTTCTAAAAGTGGAACTATCGAAACAAAAACAGATAATCTTAGAGTAATTCATGTTATTGGAGTTAAGAAAGCTCCTCAACTACCTGGAAATTAAGGGGGCTTAATATGGAAAAATATTTTAACCACCTGTCAATTGTAGCCAGTATTGTAGGTGGTATTTGCGTTAGCTTTCTTGGGGGAATGGATCAGTTGTTAGATGTTTTGTTATTTTTGATGATTGTTGATTTTGTAACAGGTTGGCTTAAAGGAATCGCTACTAAATCACTATCAAGCAAAATAGGTATGTTGGGAATCGCCAAAAAAGTAATGATTTTATTTGTAGTGGCAGTTTCTGTGAAAGTTGAAAGTATTGTAGGGAATAATATTCCTATTAGAGAAATGGTGATTATTTTTTACATTGCAAATGAAGGCATTTCATTCTGCGAGAATGTATTGGAATTCATTCCTTTACCAGAAAAGTTAAAGGATTATTTTATTCAATTACGAAATAAAGACAAGAATTGAAGCGGCTTGTGTCGTTTCTTTTTTTGTTTAAAAAATAGGAAAGAGGTTTTTAAATGAAAAAGAAAATTTTAGCAGGAGCGCTTGTCGCTCTGTTTTTTATGCCTACAGCTGTATTTGCCGCAAAAGGAGACCAAGGTGTGGATTGGGCGATTTACCAAGGCGAACAAGGTCGTTTTGGCTATGCACATGATAAATTTACTATTGCTCAAATTGGCGGCTACAACGCTAGTGGTATTTATGAACAATACACATACAAAACGCAAGTAGCAAGTGCCGTCGCTCAAGGTAAACGCGCACATACCTATATCTGGTACGATACTTTTGGTAGCATGGATATTGCAAAAACAACAATGGATTACTTCTTGCCACGTATTCAAACGCCTAAAAATTCCATTGTTGCATTAGATTTTGAACATGGAGCTAGTCCTGATGTAAACGCAAATACAGAAACGATTTTGTATGGTATGCGCCGTATCAAACAAGCAGGATATACACCAATGTATTATAGTTACAAGCCTTTTACGTTGCAATACGTGGACTATCAACGAATTATTAAAGAGTTCCCTAATTCCTTATGGATTGCTGCCTATCCTAGTTATGAGGTAACGCCAGAACCATTGTATAACTATTTTCCAAGTATGGACGGTATCGCAATTTGGCAATTTACCTCCACTTATATTGCTGGTGGATTAGATGGTAACGTAGACTTAACAGGTATTACGGATAACGGATATACAGCTACTGACAAACCAGAAACGGATACACCAGCAACAGATGCAGGCAAAGAAACTGAAGATACGCCTAATACTGCAGTAAAAGTCGGTGACACAGTTAAAGTGAAATTTAATGTAGATGCATGGGCAACTGGTGAAGCTATTCCGCAATGGGTTAAAGGCAACAGCTATAAAGTACAAGAAGTAACTGGAAGCAGAGTATTGCTAGAAGGCATCTTATCATGGATTAGTAAAGGCGATATTGAATTATTGCCAGATGCAACAGTTGTTCCTGATAAACAGCCAGAAGCAACACACGTAGTTCAACATGGCGAAACATTATCAAGTATTGCTTACCAACATGGAACAGACTATCAAACGTTAGCGGCATTAAATGGTTTAGCTAATCCAAATCTAATTTACCCTGGTCAAGTTTTGAAAGTTAACGGATCAGTAGTAAGCAACGTTTACACAGTTCAATACGGTGATAATTTATCAAGTATTGCAGCCAAACTCGGCACTACTTATCAAGCCTTAACTGCATTAAACGGATTAGCAAACCCTAACTTGATTTATCCTGGTCAAACATTGAGCTATTAATTTTTTGCAAAATTGGTTGAAATTTAGAGGTACCTCATTTAAAATAGAGTTACCTTTTCATATTATGACTCTTTTCGATTTAGAAAAGAGATGCTCCTATCTTATGAGGTAGGAGCATTTTAATTTTACTCATACGTAGCTTAGTTTAAAGCTATTGTATTACATAAGAAAACACCTACTTAAGACGCACAATACTTCCCCAAGTTGTGTATGTTTAGTAGGTGTTTTTAATACAATTGTATATTTGAATTATAAATAAAATACAATTGTTTTGTAAAATGAAAACTTGAAATTTAAAAAAGAAAGCGGTAAAATATCCTTACCAAACAATTTTATTTTTCATTTTATTACTACCTCTTGTCGCCTTACCCCAATGAGGCGGCTTTTTTATATAAAAATATTGAACTCAAAAAACAGATATTGTAAAATATTTATACATATTTAAACTCTTATTTTTTCACGCAGACCGCCTTTTCTCAATAAGGTGGTCGTTTTTTTGTTGAAAATTGAAAATCAGTAAAGTAAAATTATTATATATTAAGCTATAACCAGTAAGAACTATTTTATCCCCAATAAGCTAGTTATTACTTGGACCATTAGCTCAGCTGGTTAGAGCAAAAGGCTCATGACCATTCGGTCGATGGTTCGAATTCATCATGGTCGATAATAGAATTAGACAGGTAGTGAATTATTTTGAAAAGAACAGGAATTCTCTTAGTGAATTTAGGAACACCAAAAGATTCTTCCAAGACGGAAGTAAGGAAGTATTTAAAAACTTTTTTATCAGATAGAAGAGTAATAAAAATACATCCTATAATTTGGAAACCGATTTTGAACGGTATTATTTTGAATATACGTCCAAAAAAATCAGCAAAACTCTATCAAAAAATTTGTACTGAAAATGGATTTCCTCTTTTGGAATATACTGAGAAACAAATGGAAAATTTGAAAAATATATGTCCAGAAGTGGAAGTTACAATTGGAATGTCATACAGTGAACCGAGTATAGAAACTGCTCTAGATACATTATTATCAAAAGAGATTGAAGAACTCAATGTCATACCAATGTATCCACAATACTCTGGGACAACGGTAGGATCAGTGTTTGATTCCGTTATGAATTATTTTATAAAAAGTGATAGGATAGTGGATATTAAATTTATTCGATCATTTTACAATAATCCACAGTATATAGGTTACTTTTCAAAAAAAATAAATGAAGCTTTGAATGAAAGTCCAATAGATGCTATCGTTTTTTCATACCACGGAATTCCTATGTCTTATGTAAAAGATGGGGATAACTACCCGGAGGAATGTACTAAAACAACAAAATTAATAATGGATAAATTAGGAGATATTCCTTATTATCAAACCTATCAATCGAAATTTGGGCCATCTGAATGGTTAAAACCAGCAACTGATGATACCTTGAAAAAATTACCATCAAAAGGTATTAAAAATATATTAATTGTTGCACCAGGGTTTGTTGTAGACTGTCTAGAAACAATAGAAGAATTGGAACACGAAAACAGAAACTATTTTTTAGAAAATGGTGGGGAATTCTACAAATATGTTCATCCATTTAATGAGGATATTGAATTTGCAAAATTAGTAAAGGACATTATTTCTTTGTAGTAATTTGTTTCAGTTTTTTATTTTAGTTTGAATTTATTAAACAATTTATTCAGGTTTTGCACGAATATATTTACTGGTATAGCATATAGTAGAATTAAGCAAAAATTAAACGGCTTATCTCCAGTTCATCATAGGAAATAAGCCGCTTAAAAAAGCTTGATTTTTTTTGCACTGCAGTTCGAGTCCTATATGATCCATAAAAATACGTTGTATGAAAAGTCAATTCTTTTGAGATATTTTTGACTTCCTAATTTGATATACTGCGGAAAGTATCTGAGAATTTATTTAACACATTTTTTATTTACTAAAGAAAGTAAAGATCAGAGCTGTGCAAATAGAAATGATTAAAAACATCCCAATGTCATCATCTAATGTTTCAAAAATTTCAACAGGTTTCATAAAATGTTTAATTATTTTTTTCATTATATTCACCTCAAAAAGAGAATAGAATGAAATATTCTACTTATCCATTGATATATCTAACGATTGACTTACAAAATTGAAACAAAGGCCTAAAAGTCAGTTGGTGTGCTTATTATTATAATACAAAAAAGACCTCCATTCTTTTAAGAATAAGGTCTTTTTTTCGTAGTCGCCTTGTAGGCAAACTATTTCAGTTATCCGTATTCTAAACTCAATAAAATGTCAAATACTCATACGTGTATTTTTACCACAAAATTTACCACAGATTTGCGGTATTATTTACATATCTTAGATTATCAAAAATGACAAAACAGCTATTTAATGCGTATTGTATGATGTTTTTGTTCCTTAAATTGTTACGGAATTTCCAGATGGGGAGTGGCAAATATACGAAGAAAATTAACTATTTATAGCGGTTTTATTTTATTAGAGAGTCTCGTTAGTTTTAGTATTGTATGTGTGATAGCAGGGATATTCTCCCTGACTATTACACAATTAATTCAGCAAAATTATCAACGGGAGCAAGAATTAACGCGCACTCGTCTAGGATACGAAGCAATTTTATTTTTAGAGCAGACGGGTGATTTACGTTTCAAAGAGCGGATATATCAAGGAGAAACTTACCGATTTTCTTTGATGGAGAACGAGGGAAGAAGGATACTAAAAGTGACAGATTCAAGAGGAGCGATTTTGATTGGTCAATAAAAAATATGCGGGTTTTACAATGTTAGAGTGTTTAGTGGCACTAGTCGTTTTAAGTTGTATGTGTCAATTGTTTCAGTTGATGATTCAACAAAGTTTTATCGGAAATCAATATTTGAAAAACAATGATTCGAAATCCTGGCATATTTTTTTAATTCAATTAGAAAAAGAATGTCAAAAGCTCGTTTTCCAAACAGGCTCTGCTCAAGAGATTTCTTTCCTCGACTCAGAAACAAACAAGACTATTTCAATTCAAATCAAAGAAGATAAAATTATTAAGCGAGTCAATGGTAAAGGCTATCAACCGCTGTTAATTGGTATCAAAAATGGACAGTTTAAAAATGAAGGACAATCGTTTACTTTGGAAGTTACTTTTACTTCTGAAAAAACATTTGATAGTTTTTTTCCGATAAAGGGAGAATTTTAATGAGGCAAAAATATTCAGGAAACTTATTGTTCACGGCCATGACCTTTGTTTATTTGATGAGTTTTCTCGCCCTTCAGTTACTAGAAGAACGTCAGTTAACACAAAAATTTACGCAAGCTACCCAGGAATACTATGCAGGGAAAAGTATCCTTCATTTATTTCTTGCAGATGTTAAACAAAATAGACGAAAGTTAAAAACAGAAGAAAAGCTCATGTATGAGCAAGTAACCCTCGATTATACATATAAAAATGAACAATTAAGAATAACTGTTTTATTAAACAAATCTGGTCGAAAATACCAATATCAAGAGAGAGTTTCTCATCAAAAAAAAGCGGAAACAATGCTGGAATAGCGTTGTTTTTCTACAAATTATTAGATTTTAGAAGAAAGACAGTAAAGGCATTGATTATTCTTTCTTTTTTCGTTAAAATAAAACAGGTATGGAAGTTGTTACATTTTGAATAGAATAGAGGTGCTAATTTGTTCCCAGAAAAAATTGAAGAGGCTTTCGAGCCAATGGAACAAGCAATCCAGTTATTGCAACAGTCATTGGATACTTCTTTTTTAGATGCGTATATTGAAAATGGTGAAAATATTTTAGATGATTTTCAAGTACGAGTACTTGACGGAGTACCTAATCCAGAGACAGTGAAACAATTAGAAACGCTGTATCATACGATTAAAAAAATTGATTTAGCTCCTGAAGATGTGCGACGCTTGTCCCAATTACTTTTGTTAAAAGGAACGAGAAAAGAGCAGCTTCAAGCAAATCATCAATTGACGCCAGACGGTATTGGCTTTTTGTTTGTTTATTTAGTAGAACAATTAACAAATAAATCAGAGCCATTAAAAATTTTAGATCCTGCTTCAGGAATGGGAAATTTACTGTTAACGGTTCTGCTAAACCTTGAAACAGCTGGTTACAAAGTTTCTGGTTATGGTGTGGATATCGATGAAACACTTTTGGCGGTATCTTCTGTGAACAATGCTTGGTCACAAGCTAATATTCAGTTGTTCCATCAAGACGGATTGCAAGATTTGTTATTGGATCCAGTTGATTTAGCATTAAGTGACTTGCCGATTGGCTATTATCCAAATGATGAGCGAGCAAAGGGATTTGCTGCTGCTGCGGAGGAAGGCCATAGTTATGCGCATCATTTATTAATGGAACAAGCCATGAAATACGTGAAGCCAGCAGGGTTTGGCTTATTCTTAATCCCGACCAATATTTTAGAGACTGAGCAAAGTGAATTCTTTAAAAATTGGTTGACAAAAAATGTCTATTTACAAGGAATGATACAGTTACCTGATGAATTGTTTAAGTCAGAACAATCACGTAAAAGTATCTTGCTTGTTCAAAACAAGGGTGCAGATGCTGAGCAAGTGAAGGAAGTTTTGTTAGCAAAACTTGCCTCTTTGAAAGATATCAATAAAGTAACGGAGTTCTTTAAACAATTTGAAGCTTGGAAAGCTTCAAATTTAAAATAAAATAGTAACGAAGAGGAGAAAATTATGTCTAAAACAATTGCAATTAATGCAGGTAGTTCAAGTTTAAAATGGCAATTATACCAAATGCCAAATGAAGAAGTGATCGCTAAAGGAATCGTTGAACGTATTGGCTTAAAAGATTCTATCTTCACAATTAAATATGGTGAAGGACAAAAATATGAAGTAATTGTTGATATTGATAACCATGAAGTGGCAGTAAAAATGTTACTAGACCAATTAATCGACTTAAACATTTTAGGTTCTTATGATGAAATTACTGGTGTTGGTCACCGTGTAGTTGCTGGTGGAGAAGAATTTAAAGATTCTGTTGTTATTACAGACGAAGTATTAGAAAAAATTGAAGCTTTATCTGAATTAGCACCTTTACACAATCCAGCGAATGCAATGGGGATTAAAGCATTTAAACATATCTTACCAGAAATCATTAGCGTGGCAGTCTTTGATACGTCGTTCCACACAACAATGCCAGAACACAACTATTTATATAGTGTACCGCGTGAATACTATGAAAAATTTGCTGCACGTAAATATGGGGCACATGGAACTAGTCATCGTTATGTCTCTCAACGTGCTGCAGAAATGTTAGGTCGTCCAATTGAAGACTTAAAAATTATCACTTGTCACTTAGGTAATGGTGCTTCAATCACTGCAGTTGATGGTGGTAAATCAGTCGATACATCAATGGGCTTCACTCCTCTTGCTGGCGTTACAATGGGGACTCGTTCAGGGGATGTTGATGCGTCACTATTGCCTTATTTAATGACAAAACTTGGCTTGACTGATGTACAAGACATGGTTGATATTTTAAACAAAAAATCTGGTTTATTAGGTTTAACAAATGGTTTATCAAGCGACATGCGCGATATTCAATCAAACTTAGATAAACCTGAAGTTCAAACAGCATACAACATTTTTATCGATCGTATTCGTAAATACATTGGTAGCTATGTCACTGTTATGAATGGCGTTGATGCGATTGTCTTTACTGCTGGAATCGGTGAAAATGCAGTTGGCGTTCGTAAAGATATTATTGATGGCATGACTTGGTTTGGTTGTGAAATCGATGATGACAAAAATAATGTACACGGTGAAGAAGCAGTTATCTCAACTGATGATTCAAAAATCAAGCTTCTATTAGTACCAACTGATGAAGAGTTAATGATTGCCCGTGACGTAGAACGTCTAAAATAATTAAACGAACACACCTTGTGAGATGCTCTCACAAGGTGTGCTTAATAGGTAAATAAGAAGAAACTGAGCCAACTATCAAAAGTGATAGTTGGCTCAGTTTCTTTTTATTCTTTATTTTTCTTCATTTTTTGGTAATTTGTTGTCTAAATCCGTCCGTACAACGAGAACATCGCAACTAGCATTACGGATAACTGATTCAGAGACAGAGCCAATAAATAAACGCTCAACGGCATTTAATCCAGTTGCTCCTAACATAATTAAATCAATGTTGTATTCTTTTGGTAATTCTTTGGCAATAATGTTCTTAGGAGAACCATAGGCTAGAACGCTAGAGACTTTTGTTTGTCCCATATCCACCGCTTGTTGTTGGTAGGTGTCTAAGGTTTCTTTTGCCATTGACATTGCTTCTTCTGCTAGCGCACCATCAAAAGAGGACACTGATTGGAAAGAGCGCGTATCAACAACATGTGCTAATAGTAATTCAGCATCGTTTCGTTTAGCGACGTTGACCGCTTTTTTAAAGGCTAAGTCTGCTTCGTCAGAACCATCGATTGCTATCATAATTTTTTGATATTGTTGTAACATAATAACCGCTCCTTTCAGCGTAAAAAAAATCATTAATTGTTTCTATAATAATTGTAAAACAAACAAAGAAAAAAAGAAACTGAAACCGCTTCTTTTTTTTCTGAATATTGGCATTTTTTTTGTAAAAAAAGAACCTGGGACAAAAATCACTTTGGATTTTTGTCCCAGGCTTAAAAATTGATAAACGGCGGAAACAGAAGCAACTCCTTCGGAAATAAGCCGAAATTCTCCAAAAATTAAAGAACAATTTTCGGAAATTCCTTCTTATTTCTCGGAGTTAAACACTTCTGTCCCGACCTCTTTAAATTCATCGTCTTTTATGACATTTTTTTTGCAAAAGTTAAACTAAACAACGTTGAAAGTAATAAAACAAAAAAGATAAAACCAATTGACAATAACGGGCGATTAAAAATAGCCGCTAGAACACCTAGAATGGCGATAATCAAGTAATAACGCCCAAAACGTTCGATAAACTGTTGACTTTCTGTTGCAGTTTCTTTTTTTAAGAGTGGTAAAAAAGCTGCACTTTTCTTCATCAAATAATAACTGGCTACGCCTGTGACAACGGCGAGTAATAGTACGAGTATACGAATCATCTTGTCCTCCAAAAAAAAACAACTTGCCAGAGCAAATTGTTTAGAAATCTTCATAAAAATGGTAAAATCCGTCGATGCCGGTAATCGTCCTAGAGTATTGAACCCGCAAGATAAGCAGGTGGGTTCCTCGATCGCAGTATTGAACTACCAAAAGAAAAGGCATGTTACCAACTTTGATACAAGCAGGATCCCTAGATATCAATAAAAATGTTCGGTCAACACAGTGAAAGGACAACGCGTACATCACAGATTTACCATCTTTATAATAGCATACTCTCTCAAAATCGGCAACGAGATTGTTTCTTTTTTTGAAAGCGTATTATTTTGTTATTTTTTCTGTTTCCATTCTTGGATACGCTTGAGTTGCTGATGTAAGGCTTGTTCATATTTACCAATATCAATCGGTTCGTAATAACGTGCCTCTTTTAATTTGTCAGGTAAGTATTGCTGATTGACCCAACCGTTTTCAAAATTATGTGGGTATTGATAACCAATGCCACGGTTTAATTCTTTGGCTCCAGCATAGTGGGCATCACGTAAATGATCAGGAACATCTCCCACAGAGCCTTGTCGAATATCTGCCAAAGCAGCATCAATCGCTGTGACTGCAGAATTTGATTTTGGCGATAAACATAAATCAATGACGACACTAGCTAGAGGAATCCTAGCTTCTGGAAACCCTAGCTTTTCGGCGGCTTGAACAGCGGTGACCGTCCGAGCGGCGGCCGCAGGATTCCCAAGACCGATATCCTCGTAAGCAATGACCATTAAACGACGACAAATAATCGGTAAATCACCTGCTTCAACTAAGCGACCCAGATAATGAAGTGCAGCATCTACATCGCTTCCTCGAATCGACTTTTGGAAAGCGGAAATCACGTCATAATGGGCATCGCCATCTTTATCATGCGTTAAGGCTTTTCGTTGCACGCACTCTTCAATAATCGGTAAGGTGATCTTAATTTCGCCTTGTTCATTTTTGGGTGTTGATTTAACAGCTAATTCTAGTCCATTTAGCGCACTACGTAAGTCACCGTTCGTTGCGCGTGTCAAATGTTGTAATGCTTTTTCTTCTAAGTGGACAGGATAATCGCCTAAGCCACGTGTGCTATCGGTTAAGGCTTCTTGAATCGCTTGCTGAATGTCTGTTTCCGTTAAGGGCTTTACTTCAAAGATTTGCGTACGACTACGAATCGCAGGATTAATTGTGATATATGGATTTTCGGTAGTGGCTCCAATCATAATAATTCGTCCGTTTTCTAAATGAGGGAGCAAAAAATCTTGTTTTGTTTTATCTAATCGGTGAATTTCATCAAGCAGTAAAATCACTGTGCCACTCATTTTGGCTTCTTCAGCAACGATTTGTAAATCTTTTTTTGTGTCTGTGGCCGCGTTCAACATGCGAAAGGCATAATTTGTTGAACCAGCGATTGCGCTGGCAATACTGGTTTTTCCAGTGCCAGGCGGCCCATAAAGAATCATCGATGAAAGCATTTTGGCTTCGACCATCCGACGAATAATTTTACCAGGGCCGACTAAATGTTGTTGACCAACTACTTCGTCTAAGTGACGAGGTCGCATTCGATAGGCTAAAGGTTGTTGCATAAAAGGACCTCCTTTTTCATAATCATCTTATTATAACATAAAGAACGTACATTCGCTTTTTGGTGGTTTTTTGGGTTTTAGATGGATATAGCGGAAGGTTTCGTGTATGATAGGGAGTGGTGAAAGAAATGAAAGAAACGATAAATATCTTTAACACAAAAACAACTGAAGAAGTGGCACAATACTTGTTAGGGATGTATTTAGAGCACGAAACAGCAACAGGCGTTTTAGGTGGGTACATTGTGGATGCAGAAGCTTATTTAGGTCCTGATGATGAGGCGGCCCATAGCTTTGGCTTGAGAAAAACGCCACGCTTACAAGCCATGTATGACAAACCAGGTACGATTTATTTATATACTATGCACACGCATTTAATTTTAAATATGGTGACACAAGAACAAGGCAAACCACAAGGGGTGATGATCCGCGCGATTGAACCTGTTGAAGGTGTCGACAAAATGATTGAAAATCGCCAAGGACGTCAAGGCGTGGAATTGACCAATGGACCAGGTAAATTAGTTGCAGCCTTAGGAATTGATAAGCAATTATATGGGCAGTCGATTTTTTCTAGTTCGTTACGGCTCGTGCCAGAAAAACGAAAATTTCCGAAAAAAATTGAGGCACTACCACGAATTGGGATTCCCAATAAAGGTCGTTGGACAGAGTTGCCTTTAAGATACGTCGTGGCTGGCAATCCATATATTTCTAAACAAAAAAGAACAGCAGTAGACCAAATAGATTTTGGCTGGAAGGATGAAGAAAATGAAAAAAGCAACAATGCTCACATACTTAGAGGAACAACTTGAAAAACACTTAGGAGATTACGAAGTAGGCCTTGATTGGGATCGCAAAAACCATACCATCGAAGTCATTGTTCGTTTATATGCAGAAAACAATGAGCAAGTGGCGATTGATGATGTTGATGGTACGCTTTCAGAAGAAGAATTCATTGAATTTGAAGATGGTTTGTTATTTTACAATCCGCAAAAGTCTGTCGTTGATGACGAAGAGTATTTAGTCACAATTCCTTATGAAGGAAAAAAAGGGCTACGCAAAGCAGTTTTAGACGGATTCATTCACTATTTAAAAGTGGTTTTAGATGAAGGGCAAAGTGATTTGTTAGACTTTTTATCAGATGAAACAGCGGAAGTTTTTGAATTGCATTGGGAGCCAGCAGATTTTGAAGCGATGATTAAAAAAGTGGCAGAAACAGAAAAAGAACAATGGATTGCGTATCCAAGTTATTAATTTAGAGGTGAGAACATGAAGTGGACAGAAGTAAAAGTAGAAACGGCTAGCGAAGCAGTTGAAGCAATTTCAAACATTATGATGGAAGCTGGCGCAAGTGGCGTGGCCATTGAAGATGCGTTGGACATTGAAAATTTTGAAAGTGATCTGTATGGGGAAATTTTAGATAAAGAGCAATTCACCCACATTAAAGAAGGGGCGATTGTGATGGCTTATTTTCCTGAAACAACCTTCTTACCAGAAATTTTACCATTTATGAAAGAAAATATTTTACGCTTGCCTGAGTACGGCTTATCCATTGGTAAAAACGAAATGACAATTAGTGAAGTAGCAGAAAGCGACTGGGCAACTGCTTGGAAAAAATATTATCATCCTGTCCGTGTCACACGATTCTTAACGATTGTGCCAAGTTGGGAAGCCTATCACGCACAAGATGAAGCAGAAAAAATTATCACATTGGATCCGGGCATGGCTTTCGGTACAGGTACGCACCCAACGACTCGTTTAACCTTGCAAGCTTTAGAAACTGTTTTACGTGGTGGCGAAACAGTTCTAGATGTAGGAACGGGCTCTGGTGTTTTGAGTATTGCAAGTCGCTATTTAGGGGCTAAAGACGTCTACGCATATGATTTAGATGAAGTAGCAGTTGCAGCGGCAAAAGAAAATATGGATTTAAATCCCATTGCGGCCGATGTTCATGTGTCAGCCAATGATTTACTAAAAGGGATTGACCATTCTGCTGATGTAATCGTCGCAAATATTTTGGCAGATATTATTGTGTTAATGATTGAAGATGCTTGGCGTTTGCTAAAACAAGACGGAACCTTCATTATTTCTGGAATTATTGAAGATAAAAAAGCAATGGTTTTAGAAGCACTAACGAAAGTCGGTTTTGTGGTGGACCAACTCTTTAATCAAGGCGATTGGTATGCGATTATCTTGAAGAAACCAGAGGAAGAGTAAAATGCAACGGTATTTCATGAAAGAAGATTATCAAGAAAAAGATTTGTATAAAGTCGCAGATGAAAACTATCATCATATTGTGCGAGTTATGCGAATGACGCCGAATGATCGTTGTTATTTAGTATTTCAAAATAAAACTGCCATTTTAGCTGAGATTGTGGAAATTGATTCAACATCTGTTTACTTTAAAGAAATTAGTAAAGAAGAAATGGACAAAGAATTGCCAATTGAAGTGACGATTGCGTGTGGGTTACCAAAAGGGGACAAGTTAGAATGGATTGTTCAAAAAGGCACGGAGCTAGGTGGCAATCAGTTTATCGGCTTTCCTGCGAAAACTTCCGTTGTCAAATGGGACCACAAAAAAAGAGCAGCCAAAGAAAAAAGATTACAAAAAATTGCCACAGAAGCGGCGGAACAATCGCATCGGCAGCAGACACCAAGTGTTTCTTTGGTGGAAAAAACACAAGAAATCATTGCGCAATTTGACTCATATGACACAGTCTTGGTTGCGTATGAAGAATCAGCAAAACAAGGAGAAAAAAGTCAATTAGCACAAGTATTATCCACTTGCCAGCCAGGCGCACGTTTGTGTGTGCTCTTTGGACCTGAAGGTGGCTTTGCACCGCAAGAAATTGAACAATTTCTGCAGGCTGGGGCGAAACTTTGCGGGTTGGGTCCGAGAATTTTACGAGCAGAAACAGCACCGTTGTATCTTTTAAGTGCGGTTAGCTACCAAATGGAACTTTTAAATTAAACGAAAGCCCGCCTGTAAAATTCTTGTAGGCATTCTCTTTGAATAAACAGAGAGTAAAAAAGCGACAGTGATTGAAATTTAAGGGAAATTTAGTATAATAGAGTTGTTGAAAGTGCTACTGTTTCAAGTGGTACTTTTCTTTTTTATTAAAATAGATAAAACGTGAACGAAGTGTTCTTTATCCAAAGGTCACCTTCATAGAGGAGTGAATACCATGCCAAAAGAAGAAATACTGACAGGCCCAGCGGTCATCAAAATTGTAAGTACCTATATGGGACCAGAACATGTTGAGTTGGTTCAAAAAGCATTAACTTATGCTGAAAAAGCACACGAAGGTCAAGTCCGACAATCAGGTGAACCTTACATCATCCATCCGATTCAAGTGGCAGGCATTCTGGCTGAATTACATATGGATCCCCATACTGTAGCAACAGGATTTTTACATGATGTTGTCGAAGATACGGACGTAACACTGGACGATTTAAAAGAAGAATTTGGCGAAGACATCGCAATGTTAGTCGATGGCGTAACGAAACTAGGAAAAATTAAATATAAATCTCATGAAGAACAATTAGCCGAAAACCATCGGAAAATGTTATTGGCAATGGCGCAAGATTTACGGGTCATTATGGTGAAACTAGCCGATCGTTTGCACAATATGCGCACATTAAAACATTTACGTGAAGATAAGCAACGACGGATTGCGCAAGAAACTTTAGAAATTTATGCGCCTTTAGCACATCGCTTAGGGATTAGTCGAATTAAATGGGAATTAGAAGATACTGCCTTACGTTATATTAACCCCAACCAATACTATCGAATTGTTAATTTGATGCAAAGCAAACGCGATGAACGTGAAGCTTATGTGGCAGAAGCAGTCGAAGATATTCGTTTAGCTACGGAAGATTTAGAAATTTACGCAGAAATATATGGTCGACCAAAACATATTTATTCAATCTATCGTAAAATGAAGGACCAAAAGAAACAGTTTAATGAAATCTATGACTTATTAGCCATTCGTGTTATTGTCGATTCCATTAAAGATTGCTATGCCGTGTTAGGGGCGATTCATACACGTTGGACACCAATGCCAGGTCGCTTTAAAGATTATATTGCTATGCCAAAAGCGAATATGTATCAATCTATCCATACGACAGTTATTGGGCCAAAAGGGAATCCAGTAGAGGTCCAAATTCGGACCCATGAGATGCACCAAATCGCCGAATTTGGGGTGGCGGCTCACTGGGCCTATAAAGAAGGCAAAGCGGAAAAAATTGAAACAGATGAACTGACGAAGCAAGTCGATTGGTTCCATGAAATTATTGAATTACAAGATGAAAGCTATGATGCTTCTGAATTTATGCAAGGTGTGAAAGAAGACATTTTTAGCGACAAAGTCTATGTCTTTACGCCAAGTGGAGATGTAACCGAACTGCCAAAAGGCTCCGGACCACTAGATTTTGCTTACAGTATCCATACTGAAATTGGGAATAAAACAACCGGTGCGAAGGTCAACGGCAAAATGGTACAGTTAGACTATGTCCTAAAAAATGGGGATATTATTGAAGTCCTAACATCACCGAATTCTTTCGGACCTAGTCGCGACTGGCTGAAAATGGTTAAAACAAGTAAAGCCAAAAATAAAATCAAACGTTTCTTTAAAGAACAAGACCGTGAAGATAACATTATTAAAGGGCATGATGCTGTCATTAAATACATGATAGAAATCGGCTTTACACCGAAAGAATTTTTAACGAAGAATAAAATGGCGGAAGTGCTAGATAAATTTAAATTTCAAACGGAAGATGATTTATTTGCGGCAGTAGGTTATGGCGAAGTAAGTGCGCAAGTAGTGTGCAATCGTTTAACAGAAAAAGAACGCCGCGAACAAGAGTTGGAACGCCAACGTCAAGAAGCGGAAGAGTTGCTAAATCAGCCAGCTAAAAAAGAATCAGAAAAAATGAAAGTTCGTCATGAAGGCGGCATCGTGATTCAAGGGGTGGACAACCTATTGATTCGTTTAAGCCGCTGTTGTAATCCAGTGCCTGGTGATGAAATCGTTGGTTACATTACCAAAGGACGTGGCGTTTCAATTCATCGTGCGGACTGTCCTAACGTACAACATCAAGAAGAACTAGCACAACGTCTAATTGAAGTTGAGTGGGAAGATACCGAGCACAGTCGCAAAGAATACGCTGCCGATTTGGAGATTTACGGCTATGATCGTAGTGGCTTACTAAGTGATGTTTTACAAGTCATTAGTTCGATGACAAAAAATTTAGTCGGCGTTGAAGCTCGTCCATCCAAAGATAAGATGGCCCAGATTCATGTTACTGTGAAAATTCAAAACCTTTCTCATTTAAAAACCATCGTTGACAAAATTAAAAGTGTACCAGATGTTTATAGTGTTCGTCGAACCAATGGGTAAGTGTTAAAAGTGAGGCAAAAAAGATGAAAGTAGTTATTCAAAGAGTCAGTCAAGCACAAGTTGCGATAGAAGAGCAGATAGTGGGACAAATCAAACAAGGCTTCATGGTGCTGGTGGGCATTCATCAAGAAGACACGCCAGAAGATGTGGCTTATGTTGTTGGCAAAATCAGTAAATTGCGTGTTTTTGAAGATGACGAAGGAAAAATGAATCGCAGTATTCAAGAGATTGAAGGATCAATTTTGAGTATCTCTCAATTTACCCTCTATGCAAAAACTAAAAAAGGCAATCGTCCCAGTTTTATTGAAGCGGCTCGTCCAGATGTGGCGATTCCTTTGTATGAATTATTTAATCAACAATTAGAAGCAGAAGGAATAGCGGTAGCCACAGGAGAATTTGGCGCGGATATGCAAGTGTCGTTGACCAATGATGGTCCAGTGACCATTGTGATCGATACACGAGAAAAATAATTGATTTTCCTATCGGAACCCCTTGACTTTCTAAGAGAACTTTAGTAGTTTATAGATAATATTAAAAATCTACGAAGGAACGAGTAAGTTTCATCTGTCTGCGAAGAGAGAGTTGCCGTGGCTGAGAGCAACTTCAACAGTGAAAGTGAAAGACATTCTGGAGATGGACGGAAGAAAAGCCGTCCCGTTACGAGCGTTAATCGTTGAGGAAAGAGTAAAATCTTTCAAAACTAGGTGGTACCGTGTAAAAGAGACTTTTACGCCCTTGTATGTTCAACATACAAGGGCTTTTTTCATTTTTAGAAAAAAGAAAATGGCGTACACATTTTTGTGGAATGATAGAAGGAGAGAAAGACAATGAGTTATCAAAAACCAAAAGGAACAAACGATATTTTGCCAGGAACTTCTGAAAAATGGCAATTTGTGGAAGAAACAGCTCGTTTGATTTTTAAAGATTATCAATACCAAGAAATCAGAACCCCGATTTTTGAACATTATGAAGTAATATCTCGCAGTGTTGGCGATACCACAGATATTGTTTCAAAAGAAATGTATGATTTTTATGATAAAGGAGATCGTCACGTGACCCTACGTCCTGAGGGGACAGCGCCAATTGTTCGGGCCTTCGTTGAAAATAAATTATATGGTCCGGAATATACGAAACCATATAAAACCTATTACATGGGGCCGATGTTCCGCTATGAACGCCCACAAGCTGGTCGTTTGCGTCAATTCCATCAAATTGGTGTGGAAGCATTTGGTAGTGAAAATCCAGCATTGGATGTTGAAATTATGGCTATGGCTTTGGACTTCTTCAAACAATTAGGCATCCAACAAATCAAATTAGTTATTAATTCCTTGGGGGATAAAGAAACACGTGCTACGTACCGTCAAGCATTAATCGATTATTTAGAGCCCCATATGGCAGAATTAAGCGAGGATTCACAACGTCGCTTACACGAAAATCCATTGCGGGTGTTAGACAGCAAAGATAAAAAAGACAAGGTGATTGTCGCAGAAGCGCCCTCCATTTTAGATTATTTAAATGAACCATCTAAAGCACATTTTGAAGCAGTAACTGATATGTTAGATTTACTAGAAATTCCTTATGAAATTGATAGTAATATGGTTCGCGGCCTGGATTATTACACACACACAATTTTTGAAATTATGAGTGAAGCGCCTAAAATGGGTGCGCAATCAACAATTTGTGCAGGGGGCCGATACAATGGTTTAGTTGAAGAATTAGGCGGCCCAGACACACCAGGTTTTGGTTTTGGTATGGGCATTGAGCGAGTGTTGTTAACAATGGAAGCTGAAGAAGTTGTGATTCCAGCGTTATCTGAATTAGACGCATATGTGGTTGGGATTGGTTCAGAAACCAACGTCGCAGCTTTGCAACTTGTTCAAAGCATTCGTAACTTTGGTTTCTCAGCTGATCGTGATTACATGAATCGCAAACCAAAAGCGCAATTTAAAACGGCCGATAAATTACAAGCAAAATTAGTTTTAACAATCGGTGAAAATGAATTGAATGAAGGCATTGTCAACGTAAAATCAATGGCAACACGCGAAGAAAAAGCCTTCCCGTTAAGTGCTATTCATGATTCATTTGATGAAGTGTATGACGAAATGATGACAAAAATGATTGAAGAATAAAAAGGAGAGATTGAGAAATGGCAAAACGCACAACCTATTGCGGCAATGTATCTGCCGAATTTATTGAAAAAGAAGTTGTATTAAAAGGATGGGTTCAAAAACGTCGTGACTTAGGAGGGGTTATCTTTATTGATTTACGTGACCGTGAAGGAATCGTCCAAGTGGTCTTTAACCCAGAAAAGTCAAAAGAAGCATGGGAAATTGCTGATAAATGTCGTAGTGAATACGTCATCGAAGTTAAAGGTCAAGTCGTTTATCGTGATAAAGAAGCGATTAATCCCAAAATGAAAACTGGCGAGTTTGAAGTGATGGCGACTGACATTACGATTTTAAATACTGCGAAAACAACGCCATTTACCATTGAAGATGACAATAACGTTAATGACGAATTGCGCATGAAATATCGTTATTTAGATTTACGTCGTCCATCAATGACAAACAACATTAAATTACGTCACCAAGTAACGAAAACAATCCGTCACTATTTAGATAATCATGACTTTTTAGACATTGAAACTCCTTATTTAGGCAAATCAACACCAGAAGGCGCTCGCGATTATTTGGTTCCTTCTCGTGTCCATGCCGGTCATTTTTATGCTTTGCCACAATCACCACAACTCTTTAAACAATTATTAATGGGAGCAGGCTTCGATCGCTATTACCAAATCGTTCGTTGTTTCCGTGATGAAGATTTACGAGGCGACCGTCAACCAGAATTTACACAAATCGATATTGAAACGACCTTTTTAACACCAGAAGAAATTCAAACATATACAGAAAATATGTTGGCTGAAGTGATGAAAGAGACAAAAGGAATTGAGATTTCTGTTCCGTTTCCACGAATGAGCTATGACGAAGCAATGGCACGCTATGGTAGCGATAAACCCGACACTCGTTTTGCTATGGAATTAATTGATGTTGCAGATGTAGTGAAAGACGTAGACTTCAAAGTTTTCCAAGCAGCGTTGGAAAATGGTGGACATGTGAAGGCTTTGAATGCAAAAGGCGCCGCAGATAAGTATTCTCGTAAAGATATGGATAACTTAGGTAAGTATGTGAGTCAATTTGGTGCAAAAGGCTTAGCTTGGTTAAAAGTTGAAGAAGATGGCTTAAAAGGACCGATTGCTAAATTCTTAACAGAAGTTAGTGATGAATTAATTGCTGCTACCAATGCAGAAGTCGGTGATATTTTAATGTTTGGTGCCGATAAACCTGAAATCGTAGCTGCTGCTTTAGGTGCGGTACGTACACGTTTAGGTAAAGAATTAGGTTTAATTGATGAATCGAAATTCAATTTCTTATGGATTGTGGATTGGCCGTTGTTTGAATATGATGAAGAAGCTGGCCGCTATGTTTCTGCTCATCATCCATTTACACAACCAAAAGCAGAGGATGTGGCCCGCTTAGCAACAGACCCAGCCTCTGTGTATGCTGAAGCTTACGATGTTGTCTTAAACGGCTACGAATTAGGTGGCGGCTCATTACGGATCCATACACGAGAATTACAAGAAAAAATGTTTGAAACGTTAGGTTTTACAAAAGAAGAAGCACAAGACCAATTTGGTTTCTTGCTAGATGCATTAGATTACGGCTTCCCGCCACATGGAGGGATTGCTTTAGGGTTAGACCGCTTAGCAATGCTATTGGCTGGGGAAGAAAATATTCGTGAAGTGATTGCCTTCCCTAAAAACGGGAAAGCAATTGACCCAATGAACAACGCACCAAGTTTAGTTTCTCCATTACAATTGTTTGAATTAAACATTGATGTAACAGCCATTGACGAATAAGTGTTAAATCCAAAGAAAGAGTGACTTCATTGACGGATGAGGTCACTCTTTTTTTGGAAAGGAAAAAGATAACGAAAGACTTAAAAAGTGGCTGAGCTAAAAATCTGCCAATTGGCTGTTTTTTCTTTTTAGAAAACTTTGTATGATAACTGAGTGTATAAAGGAGCGAAACAAATGACAAAAATAATTTTAACAATTGGCGGTTCCGATCCTTTTTCAGGTGGCGGGATTCAAACAGATTTAAAAACGTTTGAAAATCATCAAGTCTTTGGCTTATCAACTTTAACTTGCCTTGCTACAGCCCCCAAGAATCATTTTCAGATTCATGACCTGGAGACTTCTTTGGTGAAAGAGCAACTCGCTTCCATACCTGCTGGGAGTTTAGACGGCATCAAGATTGGCTTGATTCACAGTGAAGAAAGTATGCTACAAATTGCAACCTTTTTGAAAAAGCATGCAGGTCTGCCGGTAGTGTTGGATCCTGTCTTGGCTTTTAAAGAAACGACTTCAGTTTATGAAAAAAGATACATGCAGTTATTGATTGAAAAACTTTTTCCATTCGCAACGATTATAACGCCTAATTTAAAAGAAGCAGAATTACTTATTGGCAGAAAATTAACAACCGTCGAAGAAGTTCAACAAGCGGCGGAAGAGTTAAACTCTTTAGGAGCGGCAACGGTGGTGATTAAAGGTGGTAATCGTTGGCTTGGCCAAGAAGCACGTGACTTTTTTTATGATGGACAACAACATATTCAATTGGTCAAAGAAAAAGTAATGGCCCACACCATTGATGGCGCTGGTTGTTCCTTTGCCTCTGCAATTGGTGCGAATTTAGTTAAAGGATATCCGTTAATTGAAGCAGTTGATTTAGCAAAAACATACGTTCATGAAGCCATTGTTTCTGGGGTCCAGCTAAATGCAGCTTTTGGAAGTGTGTGGCATGAAGGATTACTAGCAGGAGGTGTGGCGGATAATGACAAGAAAAATTAGTCTATATGCAGTAATTACCGCTTTAACAGTGGCTGTGTCAATGGTCTTTATTATCCCCGTCCCAGCAACAAATGGCTTTGTTACATTGGCGGATGCAGGGATTTACATTGCTAGTTTACTTTTTGGTCCGATTGGTGGCATGACAGTCGGGGCTTTAAGCGGTGGTTTAATTGATTTATTGTCAGGCTATCCACAATGGTTCGTTTTTTCGTTATTGATTCATGGCGGACAAGGGTGGTTAGCAGGTCACTTCTTTAATAAAAGTAAAAAGATGCAAACGCTAGGATTACTTTTAGCCAGTCTCCTTATGATTAGCGGGTATGCTTTAGCGACTAGCTGGCTTTACGGAGTGGGTGCGGGGATTGCCTCTTTACCAGGGAATATCATTCAATCCTTATTTGGGGTGATTGTAGCATTGCCTCTTAGTCAAACATTAAAACGTGTGTTACCAAAAAATGGTCGTTTAGAAGAAAGAAGGATGAACAAATGACTATCGATGAAAAAATGTTAAAAGAACAGTTAGTGACAATTACAGAAGAAGTCATTACAGCAGGAAATTTACAAAAAGGGGACCTATTTGTTTTAGGTTGTACCACCAGCGAGGTAGTAGGTGGCGTCATTGGTAAAAATTCCAGTGCCGAAGTAGGACAATGGATTGTCTCAACCTTAATTGAACAATTAGATAAAAAAGGCATCTCTTTGGCTGTCCAAGGATGCGAACATATTAATCGTGCTTTAGCGATGGAACGTCGTGTGGCTGAAGAAAAAGGCTTTGAAATTGTCTCGGTAGTACCACAATTACATGCTGGCGGTTCTTGTTCAGTGGCTGCCTTTGAAAAATTTGATGAACCTGTGGAAGTGGAGCATATTGTTGCTCAAGCAGGGATTGACATTGGCGATACATCTATCGGTATGCATGTAAAACATGTGCAAGTTCCTCTTCGCTTGAGCATTCGAACGTTAGGTGCGGCCCATGTTACAGCATTATATTCTCGTCCTAAATATATTGGTGGACCAAGAGCCCATTATGAAACAACCCAAGAACGAAATCGTTAAGATTTCGTTCTTTTTTCATTTCTATAAACATTTGATGAATCTTCCGTAATTATTATAGGAATCTCTTTTTTTCTCTCGGTAAACCACGTATAATATGAAAAGAAATGTAATTTATTGAAAACCTGAAACGAGGCTATTATTTATGAAAAAAATTTATGACGGACTGCCAGTTCATGACTATACAACAAAATTTTCTGTGTCGATTGTCTATGCTATTCTTGCATCAATTGCCATGAACTTTTTCTATCAACCAGGAAATATTTATTCCAGTGGCTTAACAGGCTTGGCACAAATTTTAACAACCCTCTCAACAAAAATTGTCGGTTTTAATGTGCCTGTCTCCATTACATTGTATCTGTTAAATGTGCCGTTATTCTTTATTGCGTGGAAAAAAATAGGTAAGAAGTTTACAATTTTTACTTTCATTACCGTGACTTTAACTTCATTATTTATGCATATTGTTCCGCAAACGGTGATGACCCAAGATCCAATTATCTGTGCTATTTTTGGTGGGGCGATTTCTGGATCAGGAATTGGTTTTGTCTTAAAAAACGGGGTTTCTTCTGGGGGCTTAGATATTCTAAGCATTACCATTCGGAAAAAAACGGGGCGTTCCGTTGGCTCGATTTCAATTTATTTTAACGCACTAATTGTCTTCGTTGCAGGTTATTTATTTGGCTGGCAGTACATGTTCTACAGTGCGTTATCAATTTTTGTAAGTGGGAAGGTCACAGATGCCGTTTATACTAAGCAAAAGAAAATGCAAGTTATGATTGTCACCAAAAACCCAGATCGAGTCGTGGATGAGATTCAAAAGAAAATGCGCCGCGGTATTACAATTATTCATGAAGCGGAAGGGGCATATCGCCACGACCGCCAAACTGTTTTGCTAACTATTGTGACACGCTTTGAGTTGCCAAGTTTAGAAGCAGCCATGAAAGAAAGCGATCCGAATGCCTTTGTCAGCATCTCAGATAATGTCAAAATTTTAGGACGTTTTTACGAAGAAGATTACAAATAAAAGGATATGAAGCAACGAGAGAATGGCTGTGTCTATTCTTTCGTTGCTTTTTTTGAAAAATAAGTAAAAAAATGCTTTGTGTGAGGACCTGAAATTCCCATTTAAACAAGAAGTTAATTGAAAGACGTTCGTGATTTCCTTTGCTTTTGGTTTAATTAAATCTAATTATTCGGAAATAAGTCGCTATTGTTTCTCGCAAACGAATGCTTTGTTTGGATTTGAAAGAAAACGATGAAAAAAGAATCATTTTTATTGAAAAGACCCAAAAAAACTGGTACACTAAGTGTGTAATTGATAAGTACTTTTAATACTGTTATGAATAAATAGTAGGAAAAACGAACATCAATTCTATTTTTTTAAAGTTCATAGGTCGTTTTCAGTCTTACTTGGACATATTTCGACCCACAAAAGGAGCGCATCATGTTAAAAGAATTTAAAATGATTGAAGCAGTTGCTCCAGATATGCTCGATGTATTACAAGAAAGATTCCAAATTCTTCGCAATATTTATTGGATGCAACCTATTGGACGTAGAAGTTTATCAGAAACGATGGGAATTACAGAGCGAGTCTTGCGTACAGAAACAGATGTTTTAAAGCAACTCAACCTGATTGAACCTTCAAAAAGCGGAATGACATTAACAGAACGCGGTTTGGAAGTCTACCAAGGCTTAGAATTAGTCATGAATCAATTGCTTGGTATGCACCAAATCGAAAAAGAAATGACACAGTACTTTGGCATTCAACGTTGTATCGTTGTTGCAGGAGATAGTGATATCCAAAAGAAAGTTCTTTCGGACTTTGGAGATGTCTTAACCAATACGCTGAATTTACTCTTACCAAATGGTGAGAATACAATTGCGGTTATGGGTGGGACAACAATGGCCATGGTGGCCGAAAATATGGGATCACTAGAAACTGAAAAACGTCATAATTTGTTTGTTCCAGCCAGAGGAGGGATTGGTGAAGCAGTTTCTGTCCAAGCCAATTCAATTAGTGCTGTAATGGCCAACAAAACGGGTGGTAACTACCGGGCGTTATATGTCCCAGAACAATTGAGTCGTGAAACGTATAATAGTTTATTACAAGAACCCTCGATTCAAGAAGTTCTTACGTTAATTAGTCATGCCAACTGTGTGGTGCACAGTATTGGTCGAGCGTTGCACATGGCGGCACGCCGAAAAATGTCTGATGACGAAATGGTTATGCTCAAACAAAAAAATGCCGTGGCAGAATCGTTTGGTTATTTCTTTGATGAAGAAGGAAAAGTGGTCTATAAAATTCCACGAATTGGCCTTCAATTAAAAAACTTACAAGAAATTCCCTATGTCGTCGCGATTGCGGGCGGCAAAACGAAAGCCAAAGCCATTCGCGCATATATGAAAAATGCACCAAAACAAACGTGGCTCATCACAGATGAAGCTGCTGCAAACGAGATTTTAAAAGGGGTAACCCTTTAAAATAAAAAATTTTTGATTTTCATAAGGAGGAAATCTTTAATGACAGTTAAAGTAGGTATTAATGGATTTGGACGTATCGGACGCTTAGCTTTCCGTCGTATCCAAGATGTAGAAGGAATCGAAGTAGTTGCAATCAACGACTTAACAGATGCTAAAATGTTAGCACACTTGTTAAAATATGACACAACTCAAGGCCGTTTCAACGGTACAGTTGAAGTTCACGAAGGTTCATTCAACGTTAACGGCAAAGAAATCAAAGTTTTAGCTAACCGTAACCCTGAAGAATTACCATGGGGCGAATTAGGCGTAGACATCGTATTAGAATGTACTGGTTTCTTTACTTCTAAAGAAGCTGCTGAAAAACATTTAACTGCTGGTGCAAAACGTGTAGTTATTTCAGCTCCTGGTGGTAACGATGTACCAACAATCGTTTACAACACAAACCATGAAACATTAACTGGAGAAGAAACTGTAATTTCAGGCGCTTCTTGTACTACAAACTGCTTAGCTCCAATGGCTAAAGCTTTACATGACAACTTTGGTGTTGTTGAAGGTTTAATGACAACTATCCACGCTTACACAGGTGACCAAATGACATTAGACGGACCACATCCTAAAGGCGACTTCCGTCGTGCGCGCGCTGCTGCTGCAAACATCGTACCTAACTCAACTGGTGCTGCTAAAGCAATCGGCTTAGTAATCCCAGAATTGAACGGTAAATTAGATGGCGCTGCTCAACGTGTTCCTGTAGCTACTGGTTCATTAACTGAATTAGTTACTGTATTAGACAAAGAAGTTACTGTTGATGAAGTGAATGCAGTAATGGAAAAAGCTGCTAACGAATCTTATGGTTATAACACAGACGAAATCGTTTCTTCTGATATCGTAGGTATGACTTACGGTTCATTATTCGATGCAACTCAAACAAAAGTTATGACAGTTGGCGACAAACAATTAGTTAAAACTGTTGCTTGGTATGACAACGAAATGTCATACACTGCTCAATTAGTTCGTACTTTAGAATACTTCGCTAACTTATAAGATTCATTCTTATCATTAGTGAAATTTGAACAATTGTGAAATAATAAGCGGGGAAGCAACGCGCTTCTCCGCTTTCTTTTTTTAAAAAAGAAAAATCCTAAAATTGACAATACAGGAGGTCTACTCATGGCTAAAAAGACAATTAAAGATGTAGATTTAAAAGACAAAAAAGTCCTTGTCCGTGTTGACTTTAACGTTCCGTTAAAAGATGGCGTGATCACAAACGATAATCGTATCGTAGCGGCTTTACCAACAATCAAATACGTGATTGAAAATGGCGGAAAAGCAATTCTTTTCTCTCATTTAGGTCGTGTAAAAACAGAAGAAGACAAAGCTGGTAAATCATTAAAACCAGTGGCTGAACGTTTAAGCGAATTACTAGGTCAACCAGTTACTTTTGTTCCAGAAACACGTGGTAAAGAATTAGAAGACGCTGTTAACAATATGAAAGATGGCGACGTTTTAGTATTTGAAAACACTCGTTTTGAAGATGTTGACGGCAAAAAAGAAAGCGGCAATGACGCTGAATTGGGTAAATACTGGGCTTCTTTAGGCGATGTATTTGTCAATGATGCTTTTGGTACTGCACACCGTGCACATGCCTCAAACGTTGGAATTGCTTCAACTGGTATCCCAACAGTTGCTGGTTTCTTAATGGAAAAAGAAATTAAATTCATCGGCGAAGCTGTTGAAAATCCAAAACGTCCATTCGTAGCAATCTTGGGTGGCGCAAAAGTTTCTGACAAAATCGCTGTCATTGAAAACCTAATTGAAAAAGCCGATAAAATTTTAATCGGTGGCGGTATGGCTTACACATTCATGAAAGCACAAGGCTATAGTGTTGGTTTATCTTTACTTGAAGAAGATAAAGTGGACTTAGCGAAAAGCTTAATGGAAAAAGCTGGCGACAAATTAGTTTTACCGGTTGATACAGTTGTCTCTAAAGAGTTCAGCAATGACGCTCCTTTCCACACGGTTCCTTCAACTGAAATCCCAGATGATGAAGAAGGCTTGGATATCGGTGAAAAAACAATTGAATTATTCGCTAACGAATTACAAGGTGCGAAAACAGTTGTTTGGAATGGACCAATGGGCGTATTTGAAATGAGTAACTTTGCCAAAGGAACAATTGGTGTTTGTGAAGCGATTGCTAATTTAGAAGACGCAACAACAATCATCGGTGGCGGGGACTCTGCTGCTGCAGCAATTCAATTAGGCTACGAAAACAAATTCTCTCACATCTCAACAGGTGGCGGAGCATGTTTAGAATTATTAGAAGGCAAAACTTTACCAGGTTTAGCTTCTATTAACGATAAATAATCAGTTTAAAAGACAATATTTTTAAAAAAAGAAAAGGATGTGCTTTTCATGCGCAAACCAATTATCGCTGGTAACTGGAAAATGAACAAAACTTTAAGCGAAGCACAAAGCTTTGCAGAAGCAGTAAAAAATGCTGTTCCATCAAACGACGTTGTTGACGCTGTGATTGGATCTCCAGCATTATTCTTAGCTCCTTTAGCTTGGAACCTAAAAGATTCTGAAGTGAAATTAGCTGCACAAAACTGCTACTGGGAAAACGCTGGTGCCTTCACTGGTGAAAACTCACCAGCTGCAATTGCAGATTTAGGTGTAGACTATGTGATTATCGGACACTCTGAACGTCGCGAATATTTCCATGAAACAGATGAAGATATCAATAAAAAAGCCAAAGCAATCTTTGCAAATGGTATGACACCAATCTTCTGTTGTGGTGAAACTTTAGAAACGTATGAAGCTGGTAAAACAGCGGAATGGATCGAAGGTCAAATCACTAACGGCTTAGTTGGTTTATCAAACGAACAAGTTGCTTCAATGGTTATCGCTTACGAACCAATCTGGGCAATCGGAACTGGTAAATCTGCAGATGCTAATATTGCAGATGAAATCTGTGGTGTTGTTCGTTCAACAGTTGAAAAATTATACGGCAAAGAAGTTTCTGAAGCTGTTCGTATTCAATACGGTGGTTCTGTTAAACCAGAAAACATCGCTGAATATATGGCAAAAGAAAACGTTGACGGTGCTTTAGTCGGCGGCGCAAGCTTAGAAGCAGATTCATTCCTAGCTTTATTAGATGCTGTAAAATAAGAAATCACTAACGGTAACGTTTTCTCAATGACTTTTGCAAAAAAATGTTTGCATAGTTTGCGAGAATTAACTACAATCATACATGAGGGAATCCCCTTAGTATAAATACAAACTCAAAGGAGAGACAAAACATGTCAATTATTACTGATATTTACGCACGCGAAGTCTTAGACTCACGCGGTAACCCAACAATCGAAGTAGAAGTTTACACTGAAAGCGGAGCTTTCGGCCGTGGAATGGTTCCTTCAGGAGCTTCAACTGGTGAATACGAAGCAGTTGAATTACGTGATGGCGACAAAGCTCGTTACTTAGGTAAAGGTGTTACTAAAGCTGTAGATAACGTAAACAACATCATTGCTGAAGCAATCATCGGTTACGATGTACGCGATCAAATGGCTATCGATAAAGCAATGATCGATTTAGATGGAACTCCTAACAAAGGTAAATTAGGTGCTAACGCTATTCTTGGTGTGTCTATCGCCGTAGCTCGTGCTGCTGCTGATTACCTAGAAGTGCCTTTATATCACTACTTAGGCGGATTCAATACAAAAGTATTACCAACTCCAATGATGAACATCATCAACGGTGGATCACATGCTGACAACAGTATTGACTTCCAAGAATTCATGATCATGCCTGTAGGTGCGCCTACATTCAAAGAAGCTTTACGTATGGGTGCAGAAGTATTCCACGCATTAGCTTCAATCTTAAAAGGTCGTGGCTTAGCTACTTCAGTAGGTGACGAAGGTGGTTTCGCTCCTAACTTAGGTTCAAACGAAGAAGGTTTCGAAGTAATCATCGAAGCTATCGAAAAAGCTGGCTATGTTCCTGGTAAAGACGTTGTTCTTGCTATGGATGCTGCTTCTTCAGAATTCTACGACAAAGAAAAAGGCGTTTACGTTTTAGCTGACTCAGGCGAAGGCGAAAAAACAACTGAAGAAATGATCGCGTTCTACGAAGAATTAGTTTCTAAATACCCAATCATTTCAATCGAAGACGGCTTAGACGAAAACGACTGGGACGGATTCAAAAAATTAACTGAAGTATTAGGCGACAAAGTTCAATTAGTTGGTGACGATTTATTCGTAACAAACACAACTAAATTAGCTGAAGGTATCGAAAAAGGTATCGCTAACTCAATCCTAATCAAAGTTAACCAAATCGGTACTTTAACTGAAACATTTGAAGCAATCGAAATGGCTAAAGAAGCTGGCTACACTGCAGTTGTATCTCACCGTTCTGGTGAAACAGAAGATTCAACAATCTCTGATATCG
>OKQH01000024.1_pt1 | contig 82658 bp, 77 predicted proteins | sample 1614851 | NCBI WGS metagenome assembly OKQH01 (sample SAMN04436973, study PRJEB24849) | human gut metagenome | biome: human gut; feature: NICU; material: stool | host: Homo sapiens | place: USA: Saint Louis, MO | collected 2010-04-06
AGTAGCGCATGACTGTTAATCATGATGTCGTAGGTTCGAGTCCTACTGCCGGAGTTTAACATATGAAATATCATGAGTATGTGCTTCTTTCAGCTATGGAGAGTTGTCCGAGAGGCCGAAGGAGCATGATTGGAAATCATGTAGGCGGTAAACACTGTCTCAAGGGTTCGAATCCCTTACTCTCCGTTTCATATTTACAAACTGGCCCGTTGGTCAAGCGGTTAAGACACCGCCCTTTCACGGCGGTAACACGGGTTCGAGTCCCGTACGGGTCATTTATTTTAATAGTAACATTCCTTTTTGGAGGTTTAGCTCAGCTGGGAGAGCACCTGCCTTACAAGCAGGGGGTCAGCGGTTCGATCCCGTTAACCTCCATTACTCGGTTGGTTCCGTGGTGTAGGGGTTAACATGCCTGCCTGTCACGCAGGAGATCGCGGGTTCAAATCCCGTCGGAACCGCCATTTAATGTTGTTACTTGAAAATTATTTGGACAAGCTTTTGTTTTAGGCGTGGTAGCTCAGTTGGTAGAGCAACGGATTGAAGCTCCGTGTGTCGGCAGTTCGACTCTGTCTCACGCCATTTATGGAGGAATAGCGAAGTGGCTAAACGCGACGGACTGTAAATCCGTTCCTTAGGGTTCAGTGGTTCGAATCCACTTTCCTCCATTTTAGGGGCATAGTTTAAAGGTAGAACAACGGTCTCCAAAACCGTTGGTGTGGGTTCAATTCCTGCTGCCCCTGCCATTTAATTATTTAATAGATACACTTTTTAAGATTACGGCGATCGTGGTGAAGTGGTTAACACACCAGATTGTGGCTCTGGCATTCGTGGGTTCGATTCCCATCGGTCGCCCTTTGTAATTTTATTGGGGTATAGCCAAGCGGTAAGGCAACGGACTTTGACTCCGTCATGCGTTGGTTCGAATCCAGCTACCCCAGTTTTTTTGTAACAAAAATGGAATATGGCGGTATAGCCAAGTGGTAAGGCAGAGGTCTGCAAAACCTTCATCACCGGTTCAAATCCGGTTACCGCCTTCCAAAATATCTTGCCGGCGTGGCGGAATTGGCAGACGCGCTGGACTCAAAATCCAGTGCCCGCGAGGGCGTGCCGGTTCGACCCCGGCCGCCGGTATTTATTGGTATAGCAACGTTTCCGAGAGGTTCGTTTAGCTATACCAATTTTTGTTTTTTGCGTTTTTTTTAATCGGGTATGCCAAAAGTATGCCATTTTCTGGTAACTTTACTTTTTGTGACTAGAATTAAATAACAAAAAATTAGTAGAAGTTATCCAGTCGGCTGGCAGTATCTAACTGCTTGCTTGGATACAAATGTCCATATAAATCATAAATAGTTGTGATCGATGCATGACCAATCCGTTCTTTAATCATATAGGGATCTTCGTTATTATTGATAAGAAGTGCAACATGAGAATGTCTGAAATCATGAATTCGTATTTTTTCAATAGAAGAATCTCTTCGTAGAACAGCTTCATATTTTTTCCGAACATGGTCTTTTGTTAATAGTTCTGGACCCTGTTGAAAAACTTGAATTTTATTCCAATCTTTTACCAACATTTGATCTTCTAGTAAGGGCATTTGTTGGTCTTTCCATTTCCTCAAATCTTCCATTAATTTTGAATTCACAACAATTCTTCTTTTTCCAGCTGTGGTTTTCGGTTCATTATAAATGCAGTGACCTCTAAGTTTTACCAAAGTCTTATTGACATTTATTTCTGAACGATTGAAGTCAAGATCTTCCCAAGTCAATCCCAACAATTCTCCAGAACGCATTCCAGTAAAAAATGAGACTGAAAAGAATAGTAGAAAATTTAGTTCATCCGCATGAAATAGACGTTTGAAATTCATGAATTCTTGTACTGTCCAAAATTTCATCTTCTTTGCTTCAGTTTTCAATTTTCTAAGGTGGGTACATGGGTTATCTTTGATGTATCCTTTTCTTAATGCCATATCTAGTATTTTTTTGAGTAGAATCAAAATTTTATTGATACTATTATTCGTTAACTCTTTCTTTAGTAGAGACTCACGAAATTCATCAATGTGCTCATAGGTTAATTGAGCAATGATCGCATTTTCAAAATAGGGCTTGATATGTCGATTATAATTATATTCTTGTGTTTGAATATAGCTTGCTTTCCGCTGATTTCTACTATCCTCTTTCTTCATCAACCCATAGAGAGGGTCGATGCGGATATGGTCAAAATCAGGCTCATCATTAAGAATATAGATATTGATCTTTTGTTCTTCTTCTTCAGCTTCTTTTTTAGTTGCAAATCCCTTTCTGACAATCCGCTTTCTTTTTCCTGTAATTATATTAGAACCAGCAGAAATGTCTAATATCCAAGTTTTCTTATCTTTTGATTTTCTTACTGTCATATCAATCATCCTTTCGAATAAGGATTTTGACACGAGTTAAATAGGTGAATTTATTTGTTTACATAATACTATATGTGTTTTTGAAAGTCTAATTACAATTTAGGTATCCAGTAAGAAACTATTCATTCTTCTTGAATTCATATTGATGTTTATCTATGTGAAGACTGAAAGGAGAGAAAAGATGCAATCAGTGGTTTTGTTTGAATCAGAGATGTGCTGTGGCAGAAAGATGGCTGGTACTGAAATAAATAGACAATTATTTTATTTAAACCTCACATTACAAAAAATTCAAAAAAAAAATCTTTATTAGAGGCTGATCGAGCATCAAAAGAATTGGAAGAGATAGGGATTAAGATCAAACACTCATAATCAACAATGTTTTGGGAGAAGCGACGAATAATGTTTCAGAAGAATTTTATGAAATGTAACAAGAAGTATTGAAACAAATGCTAACTAACCCTGCAAAATATCCTGAAAGTGATGTTGTGGTTATTGATACAGCACCAACTGGTCATACATTATTATTACTAGATTCTACGCAAAGCTACCATAAGGAAATCGAACGTTCTTCTGATGATATACCTGAATCTGTTCAAAAGCTTTTACCTAAGCTACAAAATGGAGAAGAAAACGGAATTTGTGCTGGTCACTTTACCAGAAGCAACACCTGTTTATGAATCGATTCGTTTAAAAGAAGATTTAGAAAAAGCTGGAATTGTTCGTACTTAGTTGGTTGTGGATAACAATATGCTATCAAGTGGGACACCCAATCCAATGTTACTAGCACGATCACAAAATGAAGCAACTTGGATTAATAAAGTAGCAGAACTTTCTAACGAACATTATGGGTAATTGTAAGGAAATCCGAAGATATTTCTGGTGATGCGTTAAAAGATATTTTGTAAGTCTAAAAAAATAATCATTGATTGACAAAACATAGATGAAGTTCTATATTAAATATAGATAAACACCTATGTGGAGATGCAATCATAGATTATTTAAACGTATCAAAGGTGATGAAGGCAATTGCCGAACCAAATAGACTGAAAATTTTAGATATGATTTCTACAGGAGAAAAGTGTGTGTGTGATATTTTAGATCACTTTGATTTTACGCAGCCAACACTTTCCCGTCATATGAAAGTTTTAATTGAGGCAGGGATTGTGTCAGCTCGTAATGATGATAAATGGCAATACTATTCTTTGATTTCTGAAAATATTGAAGAATTTCAAGAAGTAATGAATCAAATTTTTAAAACAAAACAGAAAGAAGGAGTAATGTAAAATGAGTAAAGTATCACTATATGAACCAGCAATGTGTTGTGACACAGGAGTATGTGGACCGGGTGTAGATACAGAATTATTACGTGTTTCTTCAGTTGTTCAAGCACTTGAAAAAACAGATGGTGTAGAGATTGAACGGTTTAATTTAACAGGAAATCCTGGAGCCTTTGTTGAAAATGCAAAAATTGGTGAGCTATTGCTGGCTAAAGGAGCTGATATTTTACCAGTTGTTTTATTAGATGGTGAAATTGTAAAAATGGCAGGCTATCCATCAAATGAGGAATTTAGTATTTATACAGATGTGGATTTCTCTGATGATAAAAAAGAGCATCCAACCAATAGTTGTTGTTCACCGTCTAGCGGTAGTGGATGCTGCTAAGAGTAAAGAAAAAAACTTATGGGATGATGTTTCTCATAAGTTTTTTTCTATTTCAAGGACAGAAACAGTTGACGATAGATAGATAAATGTCTATATTATATATAGAAGAATTTCTATATAAGGAGAAGATGAAAAATGGATTATGAATTAACCGCAAAAGTTTTTAAGGCATTAGGTGATCCAAAAAGGGTTCAAATCGTAGATATGTTATCTTGCGGAGAAAGATGTGCCTGTGATTTATTAGAGCATTTCGATTTCACTCAACCGACATTATCGCACCATATGAAAGTATTAATGAACGCTGGAATTGTTCAAGCAAGAAAATCAGGGACATGGCACAATTATTCATTGAACGCGGACAATATGAAAGTATTATCTGGCATCATCCAAACGATTATTCAAAACACAGATGACTGTATCTGCCATACAGTAGATAATGCTGAATGTTCTTGTGACACTAGAAAGAACTCTCACTCTGCTAAAAATACTGTATCTATTTAAGTTGGTCATTGAAGGAGAGGTTAACGTGGATGAAAATAGCACCTATGACAGATTCTGATTGGGAAGATGTTTCAAGAATATTTTTAACAGGTACCCAAACGGAAAATGCGACATTTAGAAGTGAGTTACCAACTTTTGATGAATGGGATAGTGGGCATTTTAAAGAATGTAGACTGATTGCTAAACAAGAAAATCAGATTATTGGTTGGGCAGCTCTATCCCCTATTTCAACTAGGAAAGAGTATCAAGGAGTAGCAGAAGTCAGTATTTATGTAGATCAACCTAATGAGGGAAAAGGTATTGGCACTTCTCTATTAAAAGAGTTTGTTCATCTGTCAGAAGTGTCTAACTTTTGGATGCTACAGGCAAGTATCTTTCGGGAAAACATGGCTAGCATTCAGCTACACAAAAAGTTGGGGTTTAGAGAAGTAGGATACCGAGAAAAAATAGCGCAAACAAAATCAGGAATTTGGCATGATGTAGTCTTAATGGAAAGACGTAGTAAAAATAGTCATTTTTGATTTTGTAGAAATAGAATTAAAGGAGGAAACCAAACATGAAATTGTATCAACCAGATCAACTAGCGTTAACCAAATATCTTTTCTTTACTGGAAAAGGGGGCGTGGGTAAAACCACAACTGCTTGTGGGACTGCTACTTATTTAGCAGATAGTGGGAAAAAGGTTATGTTAGTCAGCACTGACCCAGCGAGTAATTTGCAAGATGTTTTTCAAACAGAGCTTACAAATAAAGGCAAAGAAATTCCAGAAGTTCCGGGATTAACTGTAGCGAACTTTGATCCTGTAACGGCGGCTGATGACTATAAAGAAAGTGTTGTAGGACCATTTAGGGGGAAATTACCTGATTCGGTTTTGGCGAATATGGAGGAACAATTATCTGGTTCTTGTACAGTAGAGATTGCTGCTTTCAATGAATTTTCTGGTTTTTTAACTGATCCAGAAGCAGAGAAAAAGTACGATTACATTATTTTTGATACCGCACCAACAGGTCACACCCTAAGAATGTTACAGTTACCGTCTGCATGGAGTAATTTTATGGATGAAAATACGACAGGTGCTTCTTGCTTAGGTCAATTATCTGGATTAGGTGATAAAAAGGAAATTTATGAACATGCGGTAACTACCTTAGCAGATGGAGAAAAAACCACCTTAATGCTGGTAACCAGACCACAGAAATCACCACTTTTAGAAGCAGATCGAGCTTCAAAAGAATTACAGGAGATAGGTATTAAAAATCAAGTCTTATTGGTAAATGGTGTTTTAGAAGAAGCCACGGATAAAGTATCACAACTGATTTATGCCGGTCAACAAGAAGCATTGGCACAAATGCCAGATAGTTTGAAGGCTTTTCCTGAATATAGTATTCCTTTGCGTTCTTACAATGTGACCGGTGTTGAAAATCTACGTCAATTATTGAAAGCTTATCAAGGTGAATTTTTAACAGAAACAGTTGCACAAAGGACATTCCCAAGATTGAAAGACATTGTGAACGAGTTAGATCAATCAGGTAAAAAGGTTATTTTTACAATGGGTAAAGGCGGAGTTGGTAAAACAACCATTGCTGCGGCGATTGCCACAGGCTTAGCGGACAAAGGCAAGAAAGTTCATTTAGCTACGACCGATCCAGCGGCTCATTTACAATTTGTGATTGCTGAATCCGATCAAATTAAGGTAAGTCATATTGATGAAGACAAGGAATTAGCGGATTATACAGAAGAAGTCTTAAGCAAAGCCCGTGAAACTATGTCACCAGATGATGTCGCTTATGTAGAAGAAGATTTGCGTTCACCATGTACACAGGAAATCGCTGTATTCAGAGCTTTTGCTGAGATTGTGGACGATGCTGATTGTGATGTTGTGGTGATTGATACGGCACCAACAGGACATACATTATTATTACTTGATTCTACTCAAAGCTACCATAAAGAAGTAGAGCGAACATCTGGTGAAGTACCAGAATCAGTGAAACGACTTTTACCACGTTTGCAAGATGGGAAAGAAACTGAAGTTGTGATGGTGACCTTACCTGAAACAACACCAGTGTATGAATCCATGAGATTACAAGAAGACTTAGATCGAGCTGGCATTGCACATACATGGTGGGTAGTGAATAATAGTATGCTAACAAGTGGGACAACCAATCCAATGTTACTCGCACGAGCACAAAATGAAAATACATGGATTGATAAAGTAGCAGAATTATCCAATAATCACTATGGAGTGGTAGAGTGGCACGCAGAAGAAATTTCTGGTGCAGCATTACACAACATTTTAAACTAGAATGATTATTTTTTTAGTTGATAGATAGAAAACTTTCTATCTACGGAGACGGTTGTTTAGAATTTATGATGGAGGAAGATGATGATGGAAAAAGAAAAAGTGTCAGGGATAGACTTTTTTGAAAAATATTTAACAGTTTGGGTGCTAATTTGCATGGCTTTGGGATTGCTGATTGGGAAGTTCATTCCAGCTATTCCCAATGTATTAGGAAAGATGGAGATAGCCCATACATCGATTCCAATTGCGATTTTAATTTGGATTATGATTTATCCAATGATGATGAAAATTGATTTTCAATCAATTAAGAACGTAGGGAAGAATCCTACAGGGGTCTTTTTATCTTGTGGGATAAGCTGGCTAATTAAACCGTTTTTGATGTTTGGGTTAGCTTCTTTCTTCTTTTATATTGTGTTTAGCAATTTTATTCCAGCGAGCTTAGCAAAAGAATATGTAGCAGGAGCTGTCTTATTAGGTGCAGCGCCTTGTACAGCAATGGTCTTTATTTGGAGTAATTTAACAAAAGGTGATCCAGCTTATACGCTTGTTCAAGTTTCTGCGAACGATTTATTGATTGTGATTTTGTTTGCGCCGATTGTAACGTTTTTACTAGGTGTGACGAATATTGCCGTTCCTTGGGATGTGCTGCTGTTCTCAATCTTGATTTTCGTAGTGGTTCCATTGATTGCAGGAATAGCAACAAGAACCTATATGATTAAGAAAAAGGGAGAAAAATATTTTAACGAGAAGTTTGTAACGAAATTTGATAATATCACTACGATTGGATTGTTATTGACTTTGGTCATCATATTCTCTTTCCAAGGAGATATTATTTTAAGTAATCCTTTCCATATTTTACTGATTGCGGTTCCGTTGATTTTACAAAATCTATTAACGTTTGCATTGGCTTATTTTTCAGCATGGCGTTTGAAATTACCTCATAATATTGCAGCACCAGCAGGATTGATTGGTGCCTCTGATTTCTTTGAACTATCAGTAGCAGTAGCAATTACGTTATTTGGCGCTTCTTCACCAGTTGTTTTAGTGACAGTAGTAGGGGTGCTAACAGAGGTTCCAGTTATGTTGATGCTTGTGAGATTCGTGAATAAAACGAGAGATAATTTCCCTCGTGGTGGCTCAGAAGTAGTTGCAGAAAAGCAATAAAATAAGGACCTCCTCATTAGAAAATTTCTGGTGAGGAATTCTTTTTCAAAATTTAACAATGGAGATGTTGATTGTGGCAGGTGTAACAAAAAAATTATCATTATTAGATCGGTATTTAACACTTTGGATTTTTCTTGCAATGGGTTTTGGGATTGGATTAGGTTATTTTGTGCCAGAGGTTGTGACTGGAATAAATAAACTAGAGGTTGGAACAACTTCGATACCTATTGCAATAGGGCTGATTTTGATGATGTATCCGCCATTAGCTAAGGTAAAATATGAAGAGATGTGGCGTGTATTTAAAGATTGGAAAGTCCTGTTATTATCACTTTTCCAAAATTGGATTGTCGGCCCCATTTTAATGTTTATTTTAGCAGTTGTCTTTTTACATGATTATCCTGAGTATATGGTGGGATTAATTATGATTGGTCTGGCTCGTTGTATTGCAATGGTGATTGTATGGAGTAACTTGGCTCAAGCGGATAATGAGTATACGGCAGGATTAGTTGCGTTTAATTCCATTTTTCAAATTATCTTTTATTCAGTATTTGCCTACATTTTTGTGACCGTTATTCCGGGATGGTTAGGCTTAGAGACGCATGCCATTTCAATCGGAATGGGTGAAATTGCCACGAGTGTCTTCACTTATTTAGGTATTCCGTTTATTGCAGGCTTTTTATCACGTTGGATTTTAGTAAAGAAAAAGGGAATTCAGTGGTATGAAGAAAAATTCATTCCTAAAATTAGTCCAATTACATTGATTGCATTACTATTTACGATCATTGTGATGTTCTCGGTCAAAGGTGAGAAAGTCATTGAACTGCCAATGGATGTAGTAAGGATTGCTATTCCATTGCTCATCTATTTTATTCTGATGTTCTTCGTTTCATTCTTTATTTCTAAACGTATGGGAACTAGTTATCCGATTGCTGCTTCCTTATCCTTTACCGCAGCAAGTAATAATTTTGAATTAGCAATTGCGGTTGCAGTTGGCGTTTTCGGCATTAATTCTGGACAGGCTTTTGCAGCTGTTATTGGACCGTTAGTAGAAGTTCCAGTTTTAATAGGGCTAGTAAACGTAGCATTGAAGTTCAAACAAAAATATTTTAAGTAAATTTGAAAAAGAAATGAGGCTTCTTTATGAAGATTGTGATTATTGGTTCAGTAGCAGCTGGGACAAGTGTGGCTGCAAAAGCAAGACGGAATACAGAAGAAGCAGAGATTGTTGTTTATGACCAAGATAAGGATATTTCCTACTCAATTTGTGGAATTCCTTATTATATTGGGGAGGAAGTTGACGAGCTAGACAAGCTGATCCCTAGAAATGCTGCATGGTTTAAGAAGCGTTACAACGTAGACATTTTTACAGAGCATCGAGTGACAGTCATTCATCCTGAAAATCAAACGATTGAGGTTGAGAATCTTCAAACAGGGGAAAAGAAAACCGAAGCCTATGACGAATTAGTTTTAGCAACTGGAGCGAAACCAGTTGTTCCAGAGGTTTTTAAAGCGCAGAAGGCTAGTAAAAACCTTTTCCATGTTCGGAACATTCAAGATGCAGCTTCAATCCATTCGTTCGTTGAAAGAGAAAATCCACAACAAGCAACTATTATTGGTGCAGGCTTTATCGGATTAGAAATGGCAGAACAATTGGTTCATAAAGGAATCGATGTAACCATTGTTCAACGTGGTAATCAAGTCATGAAACAAATGGACGCTGATATGGCTTATCGTGTCCAACTGGAGCTTGAAAAGAATAATGTTAGCATTCAACTGAATACAACGATCACAAAAGTAATTGAGAAGAATGGTACTATTATTGAATTAGCGACAAATCAAGATCAATCAATCAAATCAGATTTAGTCATCCTTGCAGCAGGTGTTACGCCGAATACTTCACTTGTTCAATCGACATCTATTCAATTAGGCGAATCAGGAGCGATTAAGGTGAATAAGAAAATGCAGACAACTGTATCACATATTTATGCGGTAGGTGATGTGGCAGAAAGTTACTCCCTAATTACGGATAAGCCATTATATCGTCCGCTTGGTTCAACAGCCAATAAGATGGGAAGAATTGCCGGAGATGTCATTACAGAAGGGACTTTGGAACATCGGGGGATTTTAGGAACAGGAATTGTTAGAGTCTTTAATTTGGCAGTTGCTTATACTGGATTAACTGAAAAAGAAGCCCAATCAGAAGGATTAGAGACGGCTGTTCTTTATAATATTAAACCAGATCATGCCGATTATCTAGGTGGAAAAGAGCTAACAATCAAAGCGTTAGCTGATAAGAGTGATGGCAGGATTCTAGGTGCACAAATTATTGGACAGCAAGGTGTAGATAAGCGTATTGATGTCATTGCAACAGCAATTTCCTTTGGTGCAGTAGCAGAAGATTTATTCCATTTAGACCTTGCTTATGCTCCACCATTTGCAACAACAAAAGACCCGATTCTTTACACTGGAATGGCATTAGATAATACTGTAAGTAGTGGAACATCTTTAATGACACCAGTTGAATTGATTGAGCGACAAACAAGCGGAGAACAACTTCAAATTATTGATACTCGTTCCAAAAAACAATATGAAACATCTCGTGTTAAAGGGGCCATCCATATTCCATTAGCCGAACTACGTGATAGATTGTTGGAGCTAGATAAAAATGTAACAACAATCACGTATTGCAATAAAGGTGTAACTGGAAATGCTGCTCAAAATATACTGTTAAACAAAGGATTTAGAGAAGTCTATAATTTATCTGGAGGAAATAAAAACTACCAGATAATTAGCCAAATGCTCGCTTCTAACTGATTTAATGATGAAGGGATTAAATAGATGACAGAAGAAAAAAGAGCGCTGGCAAGACTTGCTGGTGTCTTGGGAGCTTTCCTTGCTGCCAAACTATTAAACTATCAAGTTAATATCGGAATATTTATAAATTTTGTAGGGTTGATTGTGATCCTTTATATATTAACTAAGAGAAGACAGGTGAAAATTCAAAAAGATAGAGCAGACAAATGATGAACTAAGTAAATTAATAAAGTATTTAGCAGGTATCCAAAAATGGTATCTGCTTTTTGTTTTGAAAAACATTTATATAGCTGCCCTCATTTAAATATATTGACATAATAAATCAAAAGCTTCATAATACAGTTGAGTAATCATTCAACTGAAAGGTGAGATATATGAATAATCAAGAATTGATATGTGATTGCGATGTGATACACGAGGAAGTCGTAGAGAAAGTGAAAGAAGCCATGCCTGATAAGCAGGTTATTGTTAATCTGTCCAGCTTATACAAGGTATTTGCAGATAAAACTAGATTGGAAATACTGTATGCACTACATGAAAATGAAATGTGTGTTTGCGATTTAGCTGTTTTGCTGAATATGACAAAATCGGCAATTTCTCATCAATTAAAAACATTACGACTTGCGAATTTGGTGAAAAATAGAAGAGTAGGAAAGGTTGTTTACTATTCACTGGCTGATGAAAAGGTCTATGAAATTTTTAATCAAAGTTTTAAGCAACTAACAGAATAAAATTGGAGGGAGTACGATGAAAAAGGAATATATACTGGAAGGGTTAACTTGTGCGAATTGTGCAGGAAAGATAGAACGTGATGTTAAAAAAATAAGTGGTGTTGAAAATGTTACCTTAAATTTAATGAATACGACACTAGCATTAGATAAGAAAAATGATGCTGGACTTGATTCAAAAATTGAAGAAATCGTTCATAAGTACGAGCCAGAAGTCGGTGTTTTTCCAAAACAAGAGTACAAAAAAGAATCCGAAAATAATTTCAATCTTAAAGACAACAAGATTTTTCTTCAATTAGTAACTGGAGCAATTATATTCGTCATTGCAATTGTTGTGAACATGCAAGATGGTATTAACGATTGGGTGAAATTAGGTATTTTCTTAGTCAGTTATGTTATTCTGGGTGGAAATGTACTGTTAAAGGCTACTCGTAATATTTTCAAAGGACAAGTATTTGATGAAAACTTCTTAATGAGTATTGCAACCATTGGAGCATTTATTATTGGTGAAACGGCAGAAGCGGTTGCCGTTATGTTGTTTTATCAAATTGGTGAATTGTTTCAAGATATCGCAGTGAAACGTTCTAAAAAGTCAATTACAGATTTAATGGATATTCGACCAGATTATGCGAACTTGAAAATTGGGAATGACATCAAGAAAGTAAAGCCTGAAACAATCAAGATTGGGGATATTATTGTTGTTAAGCCAGGTGAAAAAGTGTCCCTTGATGGTATGGTAATTGATGGTGAATCCATGTTAGACACAACAGCATTAACTGGTGAGTCTGTCCCACGAAAAACAAAAGCTGGAGATAATGTCTTGTCTGGTTGTATCAATCAAAGTGGTGTCTTAACGATTGAAGTCACAAAAACATTTGGTGAATCAACGGTGGCAAAAATTATTGATCTCGTTGAGAACGCAAGTAGTAAAAAAGCACCAACCGAAAATTTCATTACTAAATTTTCAAGATACTATACACCAGTTGTTGTGATTGTAGCGACACTATTAGCAGTCATTCCTCCTCTATTCTTTGGTGGTGAGTGGTCTGATTGGGTAAATAGAGGATTAATCTTTCTTGTAATCTCTTGTCCATGTGCCTTGGTCGTTTCAATCCCATTAGGTTTCTTTGGTGGAATTGGTGGTGCGTCTAAACATGGTATTTTGGTAAAAGGAAGTAACTATCTTGAAGCACTAAACAATGTTGATACAATTGTATTTGATAAAACTGGAACCCTAACAGAGGGCGTATTTGAAGTCACTTCTATTCATACAAGCAAAGGTTTTACAGAAGAACAATTAATAGAGTATGGAGCAAAAGCAGAAGCACTATCCAATCATCCAATCGCTCTATCAATTAAGAACGCTTATGGTAAAGCGGTTGAACATCGGGAGCTTGATTCTTATCAAGAAATTGCAGGACATGGCATTAGTGTGAACATTGATGAAAAATCTGTTCTTGCAGGAAATGAAAAACTAATGAAGCAGTACAATGTTGAATATACCCCAAACAGTGAAACAGGAACAGTCGTTTACATTGCTGTTGATAATGTATCTGCTGGTTCGGTTGTGATTTCAGATAAGATTAAAAAAGATAGCTTTGAAGCAATTCAATCACTTAAAAGTAAAGGTGTTCAAAAAACAGTCATGTTAACAGGGGATAATCAAGTAATTGCTCAAAATATTGCAAAAGAATTGTCATTAGATGAAGTTTATTCTGAATTACTTCCCGCAGATAAAGTGGCTATTTTAGAAAAACTAGAAGCTGAGGAAGTCGGAAAAGGAAAACTAGCCTTTGTTGGTGATGGCATCAATGATGCACCTGTTTTAGCAAGAGCAGATATTGGAATCGCTATGGGAGGTTTAGGATCAGATGCTGCCATTGAAGCAGCGGATATTGTCTTAATGACCGATGAACCCTCAAAAATAACAAAAGCCATTGATATCGCAGCTTTTACCAAGAAAATCGTTTGGCAAAATATTATTTTCGCATTAGGCATTAAAGCAGTCTTTTTAACGCTTGGTGCGTTTGGAATTGCCACGATGTGGGAAGCGGTATTCGCAGATGTTGGTGTTTCAGTACTAGCGATCTTAAATGCGACACGAGTTATAAGATACAAGTAATTATATATAGTTATTAGAAGCAGATATTGCACAAATATCCGCTTCTTTACTATGTAATTTGTGCGAAAAGAGTGATTAAAAAAATGTTTGGCTATCCTGTGTCCTTTTCAAAGATACAACTGTTGTTAATAGTCAGAAACAGTTGTTCTTTGAAAATTGAATATACATTATCGGTAACACTTTTTTTGTATCGAGCTATTTTTCAATCAGCGCCATGACACTTTTTAGTTGAGCGAATCACTGGTTAGGAAGAATAAAGATTAGTCATCTTGAAGCAATGACATACACAAATAATAATGATACTTCTGTGAAGCTCGCCATAAAGAGGGGAGAGGTGAAAATCCTATGCTGCTAATGACTAAAGCAACCGATAATCATTGTGATGTTGTAAGAGTCTGCCATAAGAATGGTGGTGAATGACGAAAAAATAATTCGGGCACCAACAAAGAAAAGGAAGTGAAAAATTTAAAGAATGGAGAGAAGAAATGAATAAAAAATATAGTCATGCAGCCGTATTGCTCAGTTTTTTGACAATAATGGCTGCTTTTTTTATTGCACCGACATCAGGTGAGGCCGCAACAGTCAACTATACAAAAGTAGCTGATTATGTTTCTACTTGGTATATCAAGTCAGAGAATGGATTACATTGGACAGATGAAGGAATCTACATGATTAAAGCAGACAATGAACCCGTTTTTTGTATTGAACATAGTGTTGTTTTAAATGGAGGAAATGGTTTTACCCCTTCTGAATTAACTTCTGCGGAAAAAGAGCGTCTATCTCTCATTGCTTATTATGGGTATCAACTGAATCCGACAGTAGAAAACTACGGCACTACGCAACATGTTATTTGGCAAGAATTCGGAGATACATTACTTTCCACTCAAGTGCCTAATTATGAAGCAAGAAAAGCGGAGATCTTAAGTAAAGTAGATCGGCATAGTGTAAAACCCAGTTTTCAAAATCAAACCATTGAGCTAAATGTTGGGGATTCAGTGACATTAACAGATTCTACTAATGTGTTGGAAAATTACAAACACTTGCTAGAAAACTCTGCGAACCTCAAAGTAGAAAAAAATGGCAATCAATTAAAGTTAACTGCTACTAGTGATTCAAAAGAAACTGGAAAGCTTCAATATGGGATCGCTTCTTCTGAAAACATTGGACAAAGTTTTGTTTACTATAAACCTGGGGAGCAGAAAGTTGTCAAATTTCGTTTAAGCAATGCTGGAGAAATGAACGTAAATATCAAAGTGAACTTAAATGGAAATGTTCAGATCAAAAAAGTAGATGAAGATACCGGGAAAGCAGTCCCAAATACAAAAATGAAGGCCGAATATAATGGTCAAACCAAAGAGCTGACAACTGATAAAAATGGGTTAGCCAGTCTGACAGATATAAAAGCTGGCACCAAAGTTAAAATCTCTGAAATACAGGCAAGTAATGGTTACTTCAACCGAAAAGAAGTGAAAGAAGTAACGGTAGAGCCAAATAAAACGCTTGAAGTAACCTTTGGAAATAAAGCCCAACAAGGCTTACTGAAACTAAAAAAAACAGGTCAAAAAACAACATCAGTTAAGGAACAAGAATCAGAATATGGGCCACTATATCAAATGGCTTTTGATTATGCTCCTTTAGCCAATGTGACGTTTGATATCCGAGCAGTAGAGGATATTAAGGTGGGTGATTATGTTCATGCAAAGGCTGGTTCTGTTGTCGCAACCGTTAAGACAAACAACAAAGGTGAATTAATTGATATGCCGCGATTGTATCTTGGAAAATACGAAGCAGTAGAGAAGGCTGCGCCAAATGGCTTTATTTTGAATAAGGCTCCGATTCCATTTGCTTTCACATATGGCGGACAAGAGGTTGAGTTAGTCTCCCAATCCATTGAAGTAAAGAATGATTTTCAAAAGTTGAATCTTGTGATTCATAAAAATGAAGAAGTTATTCAAGAATGGACAGAAAATGAACCAGTAGTAGAGGTAGCTCCTGCAAGTGAAAAAACGTTCGGGTTATTTACGAATCAAGAGTTCTCTCTAACAGATGGGACCAAATTATCAAGTGATGTGTTATTAGGATTTGGTGAAATACAAGAGGGTTCCTTTACTTTCGAACAGCTGCAACTACCAGAAGGAAACTATTATGTTAAAGAACTGGAAGCAGGTGAGAACCACGATTTAGATGAAACCCATTATGAATTTGAATTTAAAGCAGGCGATCATGAACAGGAAAAAACAATTCAGATTTATGGTGAAACAACTGAAAATGAAGAATCTTCCCCGATTTTAAATAAACTTCATTTAAATCGTTTTGTCTTAAAGAAAGTAAACGAGGAAGCAATCTTAAAAGAATTAAAGGGCTATGAGTTTGGCTTTACTGGAAATGCTGAAGGTGCTGTATTTACTTTAGAAGATGACGAGCAACAAGTTATTCAAACTGTAACAGTTAATGAAGAGTCATTAGCTGTTTTTGACAATATTCCTGTAGGAACTTTCTACTTAAAAGAAAAGGCTCCCTCTTCTGACAAGTATGTTCTTTCATCAGAAGTATATACGGTTGTTTCCACAAAAGAAGGGATTGAACTTTTTTCAAGTGAAGAGGAACTACTAGGCTCTACGATTCCAACTAAAGAAGAACCTCAAGAACAGGAGGAGCAACAGGAAGAAAATAAACAAGATACGGAGGTTCGTTCACCAGTTGGAGGAATAACTGAAGAACCCGAAGAAGAAGAAACTATTATTTTTGAAGTGAAAAATTACTTGGCTAAAGGAGATGCCGAGTTAACCAAAAAAGATGTTTCAACAGGTCAGACGTTGCCTGATACAGGTATTCGTATTCTTGATAAAGATAAAAAAGTTATTGTAGAAGGCCGTACAGATGGAAAAGGACAGTTTATTTTTCAGCAACTTCCCATTGGTAAATATTATTTTCAGGAATTTGATGCTCCTACTGGTTACCAACTAGATGAAACACCAATGGTCTTTGAAATTAAAGAGCAAGGAGAAATTGTAAAATGCGAAATGACCAATGAAATGATTCCAGAAGAACCTAAAAAGGAGAAACTGCCTATAAAAACGACTGAGACTTTGCCACAAACTGGCGAAACAATCAATACTACGTTGTCCGTACTGGGAATCTTCATTCTAGTTGTTGGGACAACGGCTTATATTTATCTAAGAAAGAACAAGAAAAATAAGTAAGATTTATTGATGAGAAAGGAGTATCCAATTATGGGACTCCTTTTTACGTCTAATAATGAAAGGAGAATAAAGAATGAATTTAATGCTTGCAATCGGTGTCGGAGTAACTGTGATTATTGCTGGGTCATGTATTTATATGGGGGTTAAAATTTACCAACAAAAGAAGTAGACAGGGGGTCTTTTAATGAAAAAAAGTTCGAAGAAAGAGCGGGATGCAGCAAAACGTAAAGCCCTTCTCATTATGCGTATTCTAAATAAAGATTATGAAGAACATCTCTATGATGTGCACAAAAAAATTATTTTAGAAAGTGAAGAGTTAGTTAATCAAGTATTAGAAAGGGAGGCGCAACGGGTGGAAGGAAACCCAACTAAATTTATTGGAGGGAAAGCCTAGTATGAAAAAAATAGAAGAGAGACTCAGCGATCTAAGTTTGAAGATTTATTTTTATGGTCAATCAAATAAGAGCCAACATTTAGTTCGTTTGTTAAGTGTTGCTGCTTGTATCAGTATTGTTGTACTAGCCTCATTGTTTGGTGGTATTGAAGCTTTTGCAGATATCGAATCTTCCGCTAAACTTGCTGAAACTGGGACAGAAGGAATGGTAAAAATTATAGGTAATTCTGCACTGTTCATTTGTATTTGTCTATTTGGGATAACACAATTTTTTGGTGTCGAGTTAGGACGTTGGGGAAAGAAATTGATTTTTAGTGCGATTCTAGGTTCTGCGGTTATCCTTAATGCAGGTTTCTTACGAGATTTAATTTGGGGCAATGTAGGGACTAATTAAGAATGGAGGGAACGAAGTAAGTGATAGGTGTAGAAATTATTGAGTCAAACCTAGCCTTTTTTGATGAGTACGAACTATCCGACCAAATTTCTTATTCAGAATTTCATGAATTAAGTCAAAATATGGAAACTGGTGAATATGTAAAATTTGAACTGTATGAAGATGGCAGCTCTTTTTACCGAGGAAACTTTGAAAAGAAAGCCGACAATCGAACCGTTACTGATGATATTTTTTCAGTTTTAAAAAGCTATCAAAAGCAAAAGAAACTAAAAAGAAAACAACAAAAGGATATTCAATTAAAACTTAAACAAGCGTTACTAGTTGAGAAGAAGGATGCAACAGAACTTACTCCAAAGACTCAAACAAACTTAAGAAGCATAAAGCATCAAAAGTCAGAATCTCATTTTACTCATAAGCTATTGATTTGTTTTGTAAGTGTTATTGTTTTAGTTGGACTTAGTTTTACAGGGTATTCACTCTTAGAAAAAGAGGAAGCAGGAAGTACTTATGGGCAAAAAAACTATTCACAACTGCTTAACCAAAAGCAATATCTTTCAGCAGCAGAAGCATTTCCAGATAAGAGAGAAGAAATAAAAATGGTGATTCTTGAAGAGATTATTCAATCGAAAGGAGAAACTGAGCGACTTGAGCAGTATTTGGACATTATGGAGGGATTAGATAAGGGAGCTGAGTAATTTATGTCAAAACTTGCTTTGTACCACGTTATTAAAGAACTACATCAGCTCCGATCTGAACATTGTACAACTGCCAGTTTCCAGTCGGTTCAGGACGCTCTAAAAAAATTGAAACGAGTATATGCTGATCCCAAAGCAATAGTAAGTGAAATCACTCTAGCAACGAAGCTTGGGGAGCAGGTGATGAAACACCTGATTTTGTTAGATAAGGAGGAATGTCCTTAGTGTTTTTCAAAAATCATCGTTCTGATCCTATCAAAAGAAAAAACTACCAGCAGGCTTATCAATCACCATTACGTTTTTTAGTAAAGCCTAAATTATTATTTCTCCTTCATACATGCTGTTTTTTAGTATTCTTTTGTATCTGTAATTACTTTATTTCATTATTTTCTTTTTTAAAGCAATATGGACTATTGTTGAACCTAGAAAAAATGAATGTAGGGATTCACTCTTTATTCAATTTTTCGCTTATTGTAAAAGTGCCAGGTATTTATCTGGTACTTTTTTCTTTATATGGTTTCTTTGCCCTTTACATGACCTATAAAATCCGTATTAGTTTTGCACCTTTAGAAGATCATCTTGTTCAAGGAACATTGGAATGGGAATCAGTTACAAATCTTATTACACAATACTATGCGGTGCCTGTTCATCCATTATGTGAGGGACAAGATTATTATTCAGGAAAACCTGGATTTCCAATCAGTAGAGTTCCCAATGGAGTAGAAGGATTACGAGAACAAAAGGTTACGCAATTAGCTCAAGATGGAAAACAGGCTGTTTTTAAAGAAGATGATTTTCAAAAAGAAAAAATAAAGCTCTCAACGAAAGAACTGACAAATGATTCATTGGAAAATCTTATGAAAGAGGCGCGTGAAAGAAAGAAACGATTGATTATTCAAGGGAAGGCAGCTATTCCGTTGTACGAGGAGCTTCATATGCCAGAAGCTAAGACAAGAAAGTTCTTCTATTTAATTGGCCAAGAACCCTCTAATTCAATTGTGTTGGCCCTTACTAGAGGAGGAAAAGATGTTTATTTTATCAATCCGTTCATTGATATCCTTTCTCGTGCTGAGCGAATAGGAGATCGCCCTTCCTTTGTTATGACTGCAACTAAAGGGGATGAGCCCAGAATGTGGTATGACACATTGAGAAAGCGTGGCTATTTGATTCGGATCTGTAATACTGTTCGACAATACTATTCTGATCCTTACAATCCTCTTTCTGTGGTCTTTAACTATTACAAAAAATATATGTTTTTAAAGGCTGATAATCGTCATGAGAGTACACGGTTTCTTACTGAAGCGGAGAACGAACTAAAACGAAGTGCCTTTACTTTTTTCCAGTCAACAGAAGGGCAAGGGGGAAGTAATGGAGAATTTTGGGTGAAAGCCTGTCGAAATTTATTTATGTCTACAGGTTTAGCCATTGCTGATCAAGCGGTAAGAAACAATGAACCCATTAAATTCAATCCATATGCAATTTACAATATTGTCAATGAGATGCAAAGCATCCGAATCAATGAAAACAATCCTGAGTATATTTATTCTCTGACAGAAGACCCGCTGGAACGAGTCAAATTACTCAAAAAGTATGACGGTAAGTCTGCTTTAGATGTTTTCTTTTTAGAATTACCTCGAAATCACCCAGCAAAAAAATATTATTATGCGATTTTGGCTAGTGCTCCAGCAGAGGTAACAATGGGCAATGTGATTACTCATTTCGATGGGGATATGGAGATGTTCTTAAATGAAGCAAATGCTAAAATGTCTGCAACAGATGATGGGTTTGATTTTGAAGAGTTAGGATTTGGAGATCAACCCGTTGCTTGTTTTATTGTAATGAGTCAGACAGAAAAGAGTAATAATGCATTGGGAATGCTTTATTTGGAACAAGCGTATCAGGTTAATGAAAAGCGCTGTACTTTAGAAACGCCTTCCAGAACCTATCGTGATGTTCATTTCATTATTCAAGAAGCTGGGAATCTTGGAGTAGCCATTCAAAATTTAACCAATAAATGGACTTCTGGATTGGGGCAAGGATTCTTTTTTCACTTAGTTTTACAAGACTTAGAGCAGTTGACTTCTCTATATTCAGAGTCGATTAAGAAAACAATTGTCGGAAATACAGGGAACTTGGTTTATATTCGTTCAGGGTCTTTAGATACAAATAAATACATTTCAGAACGACTAGGGAAACGGACCAACTATTCTAAAGACCGTAGTCGTCAGGACCCATTAAGCTTAAAAGTATCAGAGCGAGAAACGTCAGAACGAATCGACCTACTTAGTCCATCTGAATTAGAGCGATTGAGAAAATCCGAAACAATTGTATTACGGTTATCTCATGTAGACGACTTGGATGGGGAACCCATTTACCAATACCCCATTTATAATAGCATTGAAACAGATACGAACATGCTGCCATTCTATGAGTATCGTAACAACCAAGTGCTCTCATGGGATCAAATCCCTGTTAATAACGACTTTATGGATTTAGAAATGGATGATTTGCTGATAACACTAACAAGGGTTGAGGAGTCAAAAAAAGTGCTTCCATCACTTGTTACGAAGAAGACAATAGCTACTCGTGCCTATAAAGAAAAAGAATTGAGTAAATCGAGTGGTATTGAGACTATTGATTCTCCAGAGAATTTAAGAAAAGAAGGTGATCTACAGATGGTCAACTCACTGAACTTACATGCACAAGATGAGGTGAACCAACTTTACAATGATGTCGATCAAGTTGAGCTAACGAAAAAAGAACAGCTTTATCAGCAACTTCGCGGCGTGTTTCCTTCTGGAAGTGAAGAGAAGAAAGTTGCCGATTTTTTCTCTGAGAAGGAAATTCAACAGCTCTATGTGACTATTCGAGTTTCTTATTTAAGAGATAGCCAGGTTCTAAAAGAATTTAGAGAGATTTGTAAGCATCAGACTATCCAGTCATTTCTTAGTTTTATTTCTTCAAATGATAAAAAGAATCTAGTCGAAAATATGATGAACAAGGTCACAAAAATGAAAGGGGCTAAAAAATGACAGATGAAGGGATTCTCTCCATACTGATTCAATTTGCAGAATATCTTCAAATTGGAGATATTTGGATGGATGGCTTTCGCAAAATTGGCATGTTATTAGTCAAAGGGCTGGTTTACTTTGTTGATTTGGTCAGTACGAATTTTATGGATGTTTTATCCGTGTTGAATTTTAGGAACAATGATATTGTAAGTACCATTTTAGATACACTTCAACCGATCCAACAGATGTTATTAGGGATAGCTATCCTAATCATTGGGTTGGTTCTTTTTTTGGGAAAGAACACTGAAATGCGGAATGTTCCTCTAAATGCATTCTTGATTATTTGTGCGTTGTTGATGTTACCTAGTCTCTTGACAGATAGCATTCGTTTAACAGAAGCTATCAGTACAGAAATGACTGCTCAGAGCGAGGGGCTTGGGTTTATAACGGTGAAAAACAATGTTACTGATGTCTATGAACTAGGAGCTGCCGGATGGATTACAGAGGATTTAGAACAGAAAAATCATTTAGAAGATTTGAAATTTTTTGATGAGAATGAGCGAATTGATGATGCCAAATCAGTTGATTCAGATGGCATTCTAAACTACAAGGCAGCCAATAAACGAGGGGGCACTGGCTACGAACTTAAAAAAATGGATGAAGGAGAAAGTATTCTTGATGGACTTATCAAGAAAATGGTTACCCCAACCTATTATCGTTGGAAAATTAATTGGATACCTATTTTTGTTACTTTGATCGCCTTAGCATTAGCAGTAGGGCTCTTTGTTGTACGGGCAGGGCGCTTAGGAATTGAAGTCGTTTTTAATTATATATGGACAAATGTCACTGCTTTTTTCCATATTCGAGATTTACGAAAGTTCAAACAAGCTTTTACTGAGATTTTTGTAGGGATTATTGCTTTAGCTTCGATGTTTGTGTTGTTTTATCTTTATATTGGATACAACACTTATATCAGCAATGGTGGTCAAAATATACTGATACAGGCGTTGCTTTATGTAGGTGGAGCTTGGTTGCTGTTTGACGGTCCAGCGATTATTCAAAAGCAACTAGGGATTGATGCAGGGCTTTCTACTGCTGGTGGCATCTTAACTAGTATGGGCGCTGCAAAAGCAGCAAATGCTGCATTAAGTATGACTGAGAAAGCCGCCAATACGACAAGTGGTATTTTAGGAATTTTAGCTGGAATTCGCGAAGGAAATAAGGCGCAAGATGAGCCAGAAGATTCCAACGATTCAGATGAAACAAAAGGAATTAATCCTTCACTAGATAAAGAAGATTCTCTAACCAGTCAAGAAGAAAAAGAGGAACAAGCGGGAATTAATCAGGAAACTGAAAATGAGATACAGGATCAAGAGAATACTGATTCTGTTGATGAAGACAACTCTAAGGAAGGGATTAACGAGGAGATAGAGTCAAATGATGAAGAATTTGCAGGGCTTTCTAGCGAAGGAGATCAGGACAGCCCTTTATCTGGCGAAGACAAGGAGTCAGGAATACATGGCGAGATGGAACCAGCTGATAATCATGAAAAAGAATCTTCTGGTATTAATGGTTCCTTAGATCAGCTACAGGATAAAGAAACAGACTCAGAAGGAATAAATGAGCCATTAGATTCTAGTGATCGAACAACTGAGCCTAAAGGAATTAATCCAACAGCGGATTCAGAATCTAAACCATTTGAGAAAATGCAAGATTCAGCTGAGAGTAATCAACCAAATATGAAACAAGTGCCAAGCCAAACGAATGAAGACCAAGAAAATACAGCACCACCTGAGAAACCAGAAACACCAATTAAGCCCAAAAATCCATTGGGAAATTATGCGAAAGAGCAGTTGCTTACTCCAAAAGGAATGAGGTACAACAAGTCCCAGGCCGGTAATTTATACGAGTCACATGAAAAAGGCAAAGCATTAGGGCGCGATCTTGTTCAATACACGAGGGATAGAAAAGAATACAAGCAACAGATAATGAATAGTGATACTGATCAGCAAAAGAAAGGGAAGAAATAGATGTTTGATATTCAAGAAGAGATTACCACACCCGTCAAATTTTGGGGGAAGATTCTATTTATTGATGGTGTTGCAACGATCATTTTTTTTAACTATGCGACTCAAATTACAGAACTAGCGTATCGACCATTCCAATTGCCAGCAATTTTCTTTTTATTGAGTATGTATCTTTTCTGGATATTTCCTAGTAAGAAGAATACACGTAAACGACACTACCATCGATTGTTTTATGTTTTATCTAGAAACAGACAAACGTATTTATCTATGGAATTTTACGGCTACCAACAAGAAGAATACTTGGATGATTCTCTTGAATCAGAAGAGGATTTAGAGTTGTTTAGCATCTATGAGGGGGTAGAAAGTGAATGATGATTGACGATACTCTTGTGAAACAAGACTTAGTAAACGAGCAGCCTGTGAAAAAGAAGAAGCGACAAAAGGTTAAAAAAGTGAAAGGGAAAGCCATGTTATCTTTTATCCCTTTTCGTCGAATTATCTCAGAAGATTGTATTGCATTAGATGAAGGTGTGACAGATTATTTTTCAATTGAAGAAGTAGCAGTTAGAAATGGTTCCCAACGGGATAAAGCGACAGCTGTTGAAGAATTTTGGGATTTTCTTCGAATTATGGAAGTAGATTGTAAGTTCATCTTAACAAATAATCCCACTGATGTGAGTGAAAATATTGTATACGCAAAAAAACGATTTGCCTTAACAGAAACAATGGACACTCCTTACGTTGAAGAAGAAAAAAACTATTCTTTGCAGCAGCTGGACTATTTGAATACCAACTATTTATCAGGAGAGATTTTCCTGCAAGTGTTTGCTGAGAATGAGGAAGAATTGAAACTAGTTCAGCAAGCTATTCATTCTACAAACGGCCTATTTTTTAGGATACATGAAATGCCAATGGCTAGAAAAGTTCGATTGATTCATGCTTTATACAACTTTGGAGATTCCGCCATTTCAGGAATACCCTACATTGGAAATGATCTTGAAGGACGACCAGAAGAAATTCGAAAATTTGTGGATAGAAAAGGCTATGACCCTATTTTTATTAGCCAAATTCAACCAATGGCAAATCTTCAAACTAAAGCCAGTGACTATATACGAACCAACAAAGGCTATCTAAAAACGTTGCATTTGACTGCTTACAAACGGAAAGGGAATCCGTTGTTTTATGGGGAGAATGTCTTTAAATTTTCTAATGCCACAACGAGTATTGATATGCTAAATGTTGATAAAAGCAATACAGAATTTGAACGTTCGTTAAATCGTTCCTTGAATGAGTATGAAGATCGAATTGAATCTAGTAAAGATCGAATTAGTCGAAAAAAAGCAGCCAGTGAATATCGAAAACTAGATGAAACGATCGATACCATTATTGAAGATGATGAAGCATTGAAACAGATTCATGTCCGTATTTACTTGCATGAACCGACACTTGAAGCATTATCAGACAAGGAACAAGAGGTTCTAACCAAACTGAAAAAACATGGCTTTCATGCCCATTGCTTCCTTGATGAAGCCGAGTTTGAGTACCGAGCATTGTTTATTTCCTTTTCAGCCAATCAGAAACAAAGAAAGCGAAAAGGACAGGAAATTCGAGCATTTATGTTGGCTGGTAGCTATTTCTTTAGCAGTGCCAAATTGCTTGATCCCAACGCTCTTTACACAGGGTATGCACTTCATGGGAATGGTCTAGTTGTCTTGAATCAATTCCACAAGGATCGGGCAAGAAAGAGCTATGGAGGGCTTTATATTGGAAATCAAGGGTTTGGGAAGTCTACAGAGATTAAGGCAACAGCTAAGACCAATCGTTTATTAGGAAATAACACATTTTTGTTTATGGTTTCTAATGAATCAGAACGATTAGTAAAGGCGTGTGGTGGCCTTCATTTTGACGCAAGAGAACCCAAGATTAATCCATGCCAGATTTACAGTACAGATTTTGATATTCAAACCAATCAAACGAAAGACCGCCAAAGTTTTATCACCAATGTAACAAAAATGAAGATCATTCTTTCCATGGCGGCCAATCTTTCTCGTCAAACAACCAATAGCAGCCAAAAGTATATTACTGATTTTTATAAAGAATGGATTGATCTTCACCATTTGGATATTGATAAAATGACCACGTACCACCCTGAACAGTATCCCTTGTATGGTGATTTACTGAACTACGTCAAACAGCACTATCATAGTGAAACCGATCAGTTTGAACGGCAGGCATTAAAAGAGATGATTGGTGGGCTGGAAACAGTCGTTGAAACCTATGGAGATATCTTCAATGTTCCAACAGAATTTTCTTTAGCAGATCAGAAATTGGTGGCTTTTAATTTAGAAAGTTTGTTGAATATTCAAGATAGTGATATCTACAACGCCCAATATTTTAACCTCTATAATATGGTCTATTCTCATGCGGTGCGTGTCGGACAACAGGAGAAATATTTGTATACCACCAATCAAAAGAAACCTTCTGAAATCATCTATACAGATATTGTGTCTGATGAATTTCACAATCCCATTCGTACGAGAAATATTCAGTTGTTGGATCAAATGGACCGGAATAATCGAGAAGGCAGGAAGATTTTTATTGCCCAGCATTACGCTGTGCATGATATTAAAGATTGCTTTATTGATATGGATGATAATGGTCGAATGGGTCCAGTTTCTCAAGCAGTTATGAACCTCTATAAATTATCCACTTATCGCTTTATTTACCGCCAAGATGCTTCTTCTCTGGATATGTTGAGAAAGGTATTTGGAAAAGAAATCAGTGAATCGGATCTCCAAGCAATTACACGGCTAAAAGAAGGACAGGCACATTTAAATATTAAGGGAACAACGAATATTCAATTTAAGCGAGAGGTCAGTAAACGTGATCTGGATATCTTTGAAGGGAGTATTTAGTTATGCAGAAAAAGAACGAGAAAGGAATAAAGAGAGTCAAAAAGAATCTTCACCAGAAACTTAAAAAATCCGCACGTTTTATCATAGGTGATCCAGAACAAAATCGGGAAACAGGGAAAACACGCTCCTTGTTTCTTTTTGTTTTTATCTTGTATCTTCTTTCAATTGTCTTGGCCTATGTTTTGTAAAGGAGGGGACTGATTGGTAAAAACAATCCGAGTATTTACTGAAAAGCAATTGCAGTATGCACGCAGGGTAAACATGTTTGAGTATTTATTATATCGTGGAGAAGGTTTTGAACAGATTAGTGGGAAGACCTACGAACACGTTGGGCATGATTCTATGCGAGCCAATATAAAAACAGGCGTCGTGACTTGGTTTTCCCAGTTTGATGAAACTAAAAATGATAAATTATCTTCTTTTGATAATGGGATTGAATTTGCGATGCGTTTATTCCATGAACCTTATGAACAAATTGTTCAGCAGCTTTTAGATTTTCAGAGTCAGAATCGAACATTGGTGACAGAGAGAAGGGCAAAAAAAGAAGAGTCTGAACCATTCTCTTTAGCTAATTGGCGCAATAAAGATTTAGGCTATTTGACTGAAAAAGGTAAGAGCTATTTAGCCTCACGTTTCCTCAGTTCAGACCTGATTTCATTTTTAGAAAAAGAACAATTTATTACCTCCGACAGTCAAAATAATGTATTGTTTAAATGGTATGAATTCATTCCTTGGGGAAAGAATACTGTTGTTGGGGCAGATGTAGTAGGCACTTATCGTTTGCCTGTTGAAAAGCGAATTGATCTCAAGGATTTAACGAAAACTAAATTGAAACGTCCCACTTTTAAGGGGATAGCCACTGGTAGTAAACATACTGGTGGCTTTTATCTTTCAGCAGGGCTGGATTTTAAACATGATCCGTATCTTTTTGTCTTTGAAGCGCCTCTTGAAGCCTTATCTTATATTGAATTGTATCGTGGAAAACTACCTTCAAATTGCTTCTTTCATACAATGTCCGGGATTAAATGGAGATCAGTGGAAGAACGTATAAAAGAAATTCAGGCTGCCTATCCTGAAAGTAGCAAACTGACAGTTATTCTTTGTATGAATAATGATGAAGAAGCTCTGAATTTTGTTCATAAAGTAGTCAAAAATCATGAAGAAAAAGTGCTCGAACAATCCAACTTTATTCTAAAACAACACCTTCCAAAACATCAGGATGGTGATTGGAATGAAGTGTTGGAATATAAAAAAACAGGACGTTTGGCCAGTCGGGAATTAAAAGAAAAAGAGACAATCGATGCTCAATCATTGCGAAATAAGCTATTGGAAACTCAACTTTATCGGCAAGGAGTGGAGCAATAGATGAAGAAATGGAAACTAAAACTTATTAGTATTGGTCTTTTGCTATTTACGCTACTTGTTCTTATTAGTGGTGTGATTACTTCCTTCACTGGAATTGTTACGGAGTCACAAAATACTTCGGATCGTACAGATTACACAGCAACAGGATTATCTCAGCAGGTGATCGCTTTACGAGAGGAATTCTTGGCTGCCATGAAAGAAATCGGGATGCCCGAAACTTATATTGATTTATTGCTGGCTATTTGTATGCAGGAGAGTGGTGGACGAGTTGAGGACGTGATGCAGTCCAGTGAAAGTTTAGGATATCCACCTAATACGATTAGTAAAGCAAAGAGTATCAAACAAGGCGTAAAGGTTTTGTGGGGGAACATTCAAGCAATTGGTGAAACTCGTGTTGAAGAGAATGAAGACCGTTTAAAAACAGCGGTTCAAGCTTATAATTTTGGTGAAGGTTTTATTGGTTTTACAGAAGCAAATGATCATAAATACTCAAAAGAATTGGCGGTTTCTTTTTCAGCAAAATATGCACAGATTAATGGTTGGAGTAGTTATGGAGATGTGAGTTACATTGAGCATGTTTGGCGTTATTTACAAAGTCAATCAGTACCACCAGATATAGGGGATTTTGGGCCAATATTAGCGTCCATTCTTCCTTTTGAAGGCCAGCCATATGTATTTGGTGGCAAGAATCCAACCACTGGTTTTGATTGTAGTGGGATTATCTCTTGGGCCTATGCGCAGCATGGGATTACATTTCCATCCTATACAGTTACCCAATGGGAATTAACTGTGCCAGTTAGCTTAGAGGAGGCAAAACCTGGAGATATGATTTTCTTTAAAGGAACATATGGTGCACCAGATTTCATTTCTCATATTGAGTTTTATGTGAGTGACACATTGATGTATGGGAGTAATTCAAGCGGTGTTGGCTACCATAATTGGAAAGATAGTTACTGGCAGCAACACTTTGCTGGGATACGTCGATTCGTCCGTTAATGGTTCAAAAGACAGATCGTAAACAACCAGTAATACGACTGTGTTTTTATTATGTATCAAGAACAACGAATAATTATAAGGAGGGAATTTAGTATGAAAAAAGATATACTGATAAGTTGTTTTAGTGTGGTGATTGGTGCTGTATTTGGCATTATCTTATTCGCTTCATTTCAAAAAAGTGAAGAAGAACTACCCAAGAATTTGACCACTGAGACAAGCTCTTTTCCACAACTCACGGAACCTAAAATGGAGCAATCAGAACCGACTAATTCATCTGAATCAAGTGAACTAATAGAACAAACGGGAACCAATCAAAAAGAGTATGAAGCAATAGCTGCTACATGCTCTTCCTTTGTTTCTATCTTCTTTTCAAATGGCTCAGATCAGTCCTATCAAAAGAAAGAAGAGCTTTTAGGTGAGTTGATTTCTGAAACAGGAAAGAGAAATCTATTAAAAGATTATAGCTATCAAGATGGGACAGATACCGTAGTAACAAAAGTAGAAAGAGCAACAAACTATGTGAAATTTGATTCGATTTTAGGAAAAGCATCAGTGATGAGTTTTATGGTTTTTCAGACGAGTTACCCTGATCAACCAGTCATGAATGCTCAAACAATTGTGTCGATTCAATTAACGAAAAATGAAGAAGATCATTGGCAAGTTGACAATGCAGAAATGCGTTTGCTTAACCAGTCTATGCCAGAATCTTTCTTTTCTTAGGAAGGATTGTTTAAAGAGAATGAAAATCAAAACTAGTTTTTTTAAACAACGAATAGTAAAGCCTGCTAGCCCTTTAAATAGACGGAATCATTCCAATAGGGAATTGATCTTTTATGTAGGAATGCTTATAGTAACGATCTTTGGACTTGTTTTTATTTTGGCAAGTCGTTCTATATTTGGTGATGATAGTGAGTTAATTGATGCAGGTACAGGTAAACAAAGTGCAGTTACAGTTGGCACAACTGAAGTCATGATTGTAGAAAAAGGTATTAACCCAGATACCAATTATGGAGAAATACTTTTGCGAGTAGCTCAACCAGTAATTGAAGTAGGTATCACCTATGAAGCAGTTGTAGGTGAGAATGAAACAAAGACGATGGTACCTTCCACTTTATCCAAAATTTATGATCAGTATTACTTACTTCAAATAAAAGAAGTTCCTAACAATTGGCGACAGTTAGTAGTTGATTTTGGCTATACTTCTGCCGAGAAGCCTAAACTAAATGTTAGTTATGATGTGGAAAATTTAGAGGAAATTCTAAAGAAAGAAAAGGATAAGACAGAACAAGCTACTTTCATTTTTGATTATCGAGAAATGGTCGAGAATACAAAATTAGCCAAAAGAAATACCAATGATTATATTGTCAAAGTGACTGAAATTGAAATTAAAAATATTGACGAACTAGTTGGAAAGATAGAAGAAGACCGTCAATTATTACGAAAAGAGATTCAGTTATTTGAATCCAAAATTTTGGAGTTAGAAGAACAAAAGACCTATCTAACAGAAGAACAAGTCAAACAAACAGATAGTGAAATTGGTCGTGTTCAACGAGAAATATCTAGTTATGAAACAGCTATTGCAGATATGGATAAACAAGAAGATGGGTTACAAGAGAAAAAAAAGAAATTAATTGAACGACATCGGCAATCTGCTACTTTGAATGAGCCCAAATAATTTGTGCTTTGAATGTGTCAATTAGGAAGAATGTCTTTTACCACTATGGTGTGGATACCAAGAAGTTGTGTGTTAGTTGGGAAGAATATGTAGAGAGGATGGGAAGAATTTATTTTTTCTATCCGGATGGGTTCCCCCTTGCACTGCAAGGGCGGGAGCTTGTCTCCCGGCAGAACCCCTTATGCTCTTACACAAAACAGGAGTGAATAAACGAGTGCTAAGATCAAATGTCTAAAAACGAAAGGTGGCAAGCTAGTGAATGGCTAGAATTGAAGTACGATTTGAAGATGAGCAGGTAGCCAACCAATTAACAAAGCAAGCAAAGGAAAATGGCTACCGGAGTCGTGAAGAATACCTGAAAGAAATACTAACAGAAGTAGCCTGTGGAGAATATCAATCAGATACGGCTGCTCTATATCGGCAGGCTCTAGCTATGAATCGTAAAGCCATGGAACAAATGTTTTCGGCTCTTATGTTGAATATTGAGCTTGGGCTTGTCTCCCTACCTAAAGAATTACTGGAGGAGGAGAATAATTCTGGCAAATAAGAAAGCCAATTTTTATATTGATGAAGAGATATTACAGACCATTGATGAGATTTGTTCTGAGCAGAAAATAACAGGTAGAGGTTTATTCATAAAAGAGTTGGTTGAAAAATATATTCAAGGAGAAATTTTGCAGTCTCAATTTGACAAAGAAGTCCTTTCAACCTTACGTCAAAATAAAAAGATGTTGAGCGAGTTATTGGAAATCCAACTGGTCACTCTAAATGTTCTGAATACTATCTGTGAACTCAATGATTATGATAATTTTATTTCTATAGACGAACGAAAAACCTATGCAATTTCTGAAGCTGAAAAGTATCTACAGGCAAGAAAAAATGCGGAGATTGTCAAGAATTTAGAAAATAAAAAGTTAGGTCAGTCTAGTACATGAGCCAAGTAACAGCAGGAGTTATTTTGTCTGGCGCTTTTGTCATGCCTCATTCAGAAACGTATGAGGGATATATTGACTATATGAGCCGATCTGAAGCGGTACGAAATGAGAAATTTCAGCAGTATAATGCCTTTCAAGATCGTGATGGAATAAATATTCTTGATGGTGCAGATGAGGGAATGTTTGCGACCTATACGGATTATATGGCGAACCCTCAAAAAACAAAATCTTTGTTTAATCGACGATATGATCGGCTGCCAAATGAAGTGGTCCAATACGTGAAAAATTACTTTATTGAAGGACAGCAAAATGGCTCACCTCTCTGGCAGTTGGTTTTCAGTTTCCGTAATGAATGGCTGGCTCAACAAGGCTTAATGAATGAAGTTACAAATGAAGTCAATGAAGAAAAATTGATGGATGCGACTCGTGAGGCAATGAAAGAATTAATGAAGAAAGAAGGCTTAGACAGTGAGTGGGTGGCAAGTATTCACTTCAATACGCAGCACATCCACGTTCATGTTGGGATGGTGGAGAAGCAGCCAACTAGAGAATGGATTTATTATGAGAACAAAAAGACACCAGAACATTCTGGTTGGCAGTACAAAGGGAAGTTCAAAATACGACATATTCATGGAGCGAAAAGTAAATTCGTAAACCATTTATTGGCTATGCAAAAAGAACTGTCCATAGTAGATTATGAGTTAAAAAATCTGGTTAAAACTTTCCAACAACATATCCCCGCTTTGTTGGACGCTGTATTTCAAGAAAAAGTGCTCAATTTATATCAGCGACTACCTAAAAATCGAAGTCGGTGGAAGTATGGATATAGTAAGGGGCAGCACTTTAAAAAAGAGCTGGATGAGTTCATTACTTTTTACCTAACAGCATATATGAAAGACCCCCTCCAACAATTTATGATGAAGCTTCAACCGATCAGCCAGCTGTATGAAGAAGCTTATGGTAATCCTAGGAATAAGCCAACCTATTTAGAGAATAAGTTGTATGGAAAAAATGGCCTTTATTCAGCTTTAGGCAATGTAATCTTGAACGAATTGAAAGAGCTGGATAAGGGACAAAAAGGGCAAGGAGCTGCCACCTTTACTGTAGAAGAGGTTCAACAGCTTGAATTAGAGCAGCGATGTGTATCTGCAAAATTACCACCAGCAGATACACTTTTTTCTAGTGACTTAGATCCAGGTTATGAATTGTATTTATCCAACTTAATGGAGGAAGAACCTTCAATGAAACAAGAAGAATCTTTTGTCGAAGATTTTTCTGAATCTATAGGAGATTTTGAAGCATTGCCTACAGAAAAGGTCAAGCGGACAAACGCAGTGAATTATTTGAATACTGCCCTAGAAAAATTGAGTCAGACACAAAAGCCCATTGAGGAGCGGTTGCTTAGATTTGAACAATCTATTGAAGCATTGAATGAAAAGAAGCTACTTCAATCACGAGAATCAAAGCCCAACACTATACCTATAAAAGTTGAAGGTGAGCAACCAGAAAACACTCCGCTTCAGACTACTGAAAAAACTAGAGCAACTTCTTCATCAGAAAATGGATCAAGTAAACAAGTGAAGAGAAAAGAAGTAAAGCTGTATGAAGAGAGAGCAAAAAATATCAAATCCTTTTCAGCGATCAATCAAAAAGAAATATTAAGACAGCGTCCCTCAGCAAGTTTTGTTTTTGGTCCGAATCAGTGGCGATTATCTGGTAGGCAGGTGAAGGAATCAGAAAAGAATAATCCAATCATTATTCTTGCACCAGTCTTTTCAGATGAAAGTGACGTAAAAAAATTAGTTGATTATACCAGTATTCACGTTTTCGATATTTCTCAGACAATTGAAGGAACTTCCAATTTTGTTTATCACAACCAGGAAGGTGTTGTTATTCGTTCTAACCCTAGAAGGTATTCTTCTTCTAGTCAAGCTTGGAAAGATCAATTTGATATGGAAAAGGTAGAGAAGCATATTCAACAAATGATGAAAAAGATGGAATATAGCACGCAGCATTATTTGAATGAAAAAGCATTTCGAGAAATCAATCATGAACAGGAGATGAGCGAATCATGGATGAAGAATTAGATCAAGAAGTCATTAATAAGCGCCGAGATTTGGATAATTATTATGTAGCAGTCGTTAAGGAATATGAGAGCCAAGGTGGGAATTTTCTTTATGCGGATTCTCCTGAATCACTAGAAGCATATCGTCTTTCTTTAGGTCAAGATATGGAATTAATTCCAATGAAAGAAGCACTGGAAGAAGGGTATCCGATTCAGTGTTTAAATAATTATGATTATCTAGATGAACTTGCCTATGAGTATGTAGAATCGATTGAACTGAAAAACAGGATTAATAAAAGTCTTGGTGTTTTTCACTTTCATGATGAGAAAGTATTGTTGATGGGATCAGCGATAGATAATCAGTTATCGTTTTGGTTCGTAAATAGCGATGGTGATGGAGGTTTCATCATTACAGAAAATAGTGAAACTGTGTTAGGGGATCAAATCGCTTTAGGGAAAGAAAATAAAGATGAAGTGGAGTTTTTAATCAATCAAGGATACATTCCAGATATACCATGTAAAGAATATACAAATAAATGGGAAAAGGATATTTTAGTTTTTCAATTGAGCATTAAAGGATTAGACGTTAAACAGAATATTGAAGATAAGCAAATGGAGGCGCAAAAACAGTCAAAAAAAAAGCAAAGTCAGAAAGAGTTGGAAATGGAAAATTAAAAGGCGTTGTATTTTTTAGTTGCAAAAATAAAAATCTTATGTGAAAATGAACATATCTAAAAAGATATGTTTGTGTGTGGTTAAAATGAATTGGCTTACTTTTTTCTATGATTGAAAGGGGGACTTTAATGAGTCAGTCGCAAACATTTCATGAACTATATGGAAGAGTTTCAAAGAAAATTATGACAAGTGGGGATGAATGGAGGCAGTTTTTAAGTTTCAGTAGCCGACAATATAAATACTCATTTCCTGAGAAATTGATGATTTATGACCAGAATCCAGAAGCAACTTATTTAGCGGATTTTCAATTATGGAATGACCTTGGGCGATTGATTAAAAAGGAAGAATCTGCAACGATTCTTTTTGAAGATCAAACGGACCGCTTTTCAGTCAGACAGTTATTTGATTATACTCAAACCTATGGAACAGAAATTGAATTACCAGATTGGAATATTTCGTCAGAACAAATACAAACGATCATTTCTCAGTTTTATGAAAAAACTTTTTCTGAACCACTTCCAGATAATTATTGGGACGTTGGCTTTTATGATTTAGTTGACCATGGTATTCGTTATTACAGTCAAAAAGACACGATGAATATCATTGGAAAAGAGCAGACATCTTTATTTATTACTGAATCCGTCAATTATGTGATTGGTCAAAAAATTACGTCTTTTCAAACCATTTCTGACGATTCAATTTTTGAGAATATTCGTCACTATAAAGCTGGCATAGAGCTAAACAGTATCGGAACCGTTGTCAGTGAAGTATCTCAGAAAATGTTGCAACATATTTATGCAATTCACCAACAATTAAAAAAAGAGGAGAAACAATTTCATGAACAGTCAATCAATACAACTATCGAATCAGAAGAAATACGATCAGCCTCTTCAGGACTACGGAGTGATAGCGAAAGAATACCTGAAAGAGAAGTACCTGATCCAGTACACAACGTTATTGACAGAAGGAACCTTGATGGAGTACCTTCACGAACTTCAGACAGAAGCAATCAACCAAGAGATGTTATTGGAGGAAGAGATGTTGCAGGAGAGATCTTATCCGAAGACAGAGAATCCACTAGTGATAGAGGCTCATTTGAAAGTCATTCAGTCATTAGCACGAGAACAAGTGATTACAGATCTACAGATTCAAATAGACAATCTATAGAAGAACCAGTAAAGAAAGCAGATGATCTTCATCCGCTTTCTTTTTTTGATTCAAATTGGAACATTCTTCAAGAAAATGAAGCGGTTGAAAAGATTGAAGATGCGTTCTATTTGATTGATGAGAATGGTTTAATGGAGGATAAGCCGATCCTGCTGGTAGAAGTTAATCCGACCATTTCGTTGTATCGCTATCAGGATTTAGAAGTAGAGGAAGATCATTTTTATGAATATGATGATTGGCAGAGATTAGATTCCGGCTATTCTTTAGTAAATCATGAAAATACCATTTCTTTAGTAGATAAAGCTGGTAACCGTATTGAAGGAGCTGTCCATCTAAAGTTAGAAGAAGGAACTCTATTTTATCGGGCTATTTTTACCGAGGAGCTTTTTGAAAATAAGGAAGAAGAGAGAGAAAGTTCATCAGTCCCCAAAGAAGATACTTCAGAAGAACAGCCTATTGATGAAGTTCCTTTATTCGTGGAAGAAAATCAAACAATTGAAGAGTTTGATTCATTTAGTTTATTTGACTTTGTTTTTTCTGATGAACCAAGTGCCAATGAAGAGATCGTTATCAAAAAGGAAGTTGGTTCCAATTATTATTTGGACTCTTCTGTTCAGTATAGCAATGGCAAGAAGGTAAAATTTAAAGATAATATCCAAGCAATTCGAGTCTTGTATCAGTTGGAAGCAGAAGAAATCCCTCTGGATCATACTGCTCAAGAACAGTTAGCAAAGTATAGTGGTTGGGGCGGACTTCAAGAAGCTTTTGATGACCACAATTTTTCTTGGCAAAAAGAATATCAAGAATTAAAGCAGCTGCTTACGGAAACAGAATATGAAAAAGCACGAAGTTCTGTACTAACAGCTTTCTATACTTCTTCAGAGATTGTGCAAGAAATGTATCAGGTTCTCAACCAGATCGGTAATTTTGCAAATAAAACAATTCTTGATCCAGGGATGGGCACAGGGAATTTCTTTATGAATCTGCCTGAATCGTTACGGTCTTCCAAACAAATCGGTGTTGAGATTGATCCGTTGACTAGTCGTATTGCCAAACAGCTTTTACCAGAAGCTCAAATCTATCAAATGGGGTATGAACAAGTAGAATTACCAGAAAAAGTAGATGCGGTCATTACAAATATCCCCTTCAATGATATCCGAGTAAGAGATAAAAAATACGATCGGTATAATTTTTCTATCCATGATTATTTCTTAGCTAAATCAATTGATAGTCTAAAAGAAAATGGGATTCTGATGGTGATTACTTCCGCTTCGTCCATGGATAAGCGAAATGATAAAGCGAGAGAATACCTTGCTAAAAAAGCGAATTTAGTAGGGGCTGTTCGATTACCAAAAACAGCTTTTAGACAGTCTGCTGGTACTGAAGTTATTTCGGATATTCTACTTTTTCAAAAAAAGTCTTATGGAGAAATGACTCAGGCTTATGAATCACCTAGCTGGTTAGAGTCCATTTCCCATCCAGAGTACCCAGAAATACACATGAATCATTACTTTGTTGAACACCCACAGTATATTCTTGGTGAGATTACTATCAAAAATTTTCATGGGCAGACGTTAGATATTTTAGCTAAAGAAGGTCAGCCATTAAAAGAACAATTGAGAAATGCCTTTCAAGCTATTGTTAAGGATAGAGAATTCCTTCAAACGAGTAAACCTGTGAAGCAGCGTTTTGTTAGACCGATAATTGATGATGAAGTACCAAAAGAAGTGATGATACCTAACGACTCCCGAAAGTTTACTTTTTTAGAAATAGAGTCAGTCATTGTTTATCATCATACTGGTGGCAAATATGATTTGATTCCAAAAGGAAATAGGCAGCAAAAGATTCGGGCAATGATTCAAGTGAAAGAAGCTGTTAATGATGTCATTACACTTCAACAAACTGTCTACTCGCAAGAAGAATTCACAGAAAAGCTCGAAAAAATGAATATTTTTTATGACCGATTTGTCCAACGATTCGGTTTTTTTAATGTGAAAGAAAATATCCGAGATTTACGAATGGACGATCAGTATCCCTTGCTGCGATCCATTGAAAAAGAGGAAAAAGATACATTTGTTAAGCAACCTATTTTTTATAAAGCGACCATTAAACCACCTACTATTATTTCAGAAGTAGATTCTGCTTTTAAGGCATTAGAGCTTTCTTTAGCCAAAACAGCACGAGTGGATTTTGCCTTCATTCAGTCTATTTATCCAGATCATTCACTAGACGAGATTATTAATGAATTGAAAGATCAAATCTTTTTGAATCCTCAAAAAGTCTCTTCATTAGGATTTGAACAATCTTGGGAATACTGTGATGAGTATCTGACAGGAAACGTAAAAGAAAAACTTGATGTAGCAACCCTTGCAGCTTCAAGGGAGAAAGATGACGAATTTAAAAAATTCTATGAAAAAAATGTAGCTGCCTTAACGTTAGCTCAACCCGCGCCATTGCAGGCTGGTGATATTGATTTCAAATTAGGCTCTCCATGGATACCCTTAGATTATTACAATCAGTTTATGTATGAATTATTGGAAATACCTGAGTACCGGCAGGGAATGGGACCAGGTAAAGTATTTATTGATTATCTTGATCACAATTCTAGTTGGCGAGTAGTAGGGGCTTATCGAAAGTCAACGGATGTATTGGCTAGTAAAACATTTGGAACAGTTCGGAAAAATGCGTATGAAATCATTGAAGCTACTCTGAATCTTCAGCAAGTAAAAGTTAATGATAAAATCCTTGATCCTGAAACCAATAAATATAAATATGTGCTAAATCCTGAACAGACAATGATTGCCAGAGAAAAACAAGGTGAAATTGAGGAAGTTTTTAAGCAATGGCTCTTTTCTGATGGTGAAAGACGAACGAATCTCTTAAAAATTTACAATGAGAAGTTTAATAACTTAGTTCCCCGAACTTACAATGGTGATTCCCTTGTCTTTGATGATATGAATTTGCAAATGGCTTTGAGGAGACATCAGAAAAATGTTGTCGCTCGAACGTTATTTAGTGGCAGTGCATTGATGGCTCATGAAGTTGGAGCAGGTAAAACGGCAGCGATGCTTTCAGCCGGGATGTATTTAAAGAAAAATGGCATTATCACTAAACCATTATATGTGGTTCCAAATCACCTTACGGAGCAATGGGGAAAAGAAATTTTAACGTTTTATCCCAGCGCCAATATTTTAATTACAACCAAGAAAGACTTTGAGAAAGAAAACCGTAATCAGTTTGTGTCTAGAATTGCGACAGGAGACTACGATGCTGTTATCATTGGACATTCTCAATTTGAACGGATTCCTTTAAGTCAGGAACGCCAAGAACAAATGATTCGTTTACAGATCCGTGAAGTAACCAATATTGCTATACAATTAAAAGAAAACGATGGGCAACGTTGGTCGATTAAACAAATGGAGAAATTCAAAGAGAACTTAGAAGATAAATTAGAACGATTAAGTAATGAGGAGAAGAAAGACAATTTATTAACCTTTGAACAATTAGGGATTGATTTCTTATTTGTAGATGAAGCTCATGTTTACAAAAATTTATTTACGTATACAAAAATGCAAAATGTTGCCGGAGTTGGTAAATCTAATAGTCAACGAGCGACCGATATGTTGAACAAAGTTCGTTATATTCAAGAAGAAAATGATGGGAAAAATGTGGTATTTGCGACAGGGACCCCTATCTCCAATTCCATGAGTGAGCTATATGTAATGCAGTATTTTTTACAACCAGAACAATTGCAGCAGCGTGGACTAACTTCTTTTGATTCTTGGGCAGCAACCTTTGGACAAGTTGTCTCCTCTTTGGAAATTACACCAGAAGCCAATGGTTACAGGATAAGAGATCGATTTAGTAAATTTCATAATCTTCCTGAGCTAATGAATATGTTTAACTTAGTAGCTGATATCCAGACTGCAGATATGCTCGATTTACCTATTCCCAAATTGAAAGATGGAAAAGTTCAAACCATTGTTACAAGAAAAACTGATTTTCAGGAAATGATGATGGAAGAGTTTGTGGTTCGCTCAGAGAAAATCAGAAGTGGCAGTGTAAATCCGCGTGAAGACAATATGTTGAAACTTACTCATGAGGCCAAGCTAATGGCTATTGATAGCCGACTCATTGATCCAGCTCAACCAAGAGAGCCAGACTCGAAATTGAGTACCTGTTGTGGTATTGTCTTTGACATCTGGAAAGAGAGTGTTGAAAAACGCTCTACACAAATGATTTTTTCAGATGCTGGTACGCCAAAAGCGAATGAATTCAATGTGTATGATGAAATAAAGGAGCAATTAATAGAAAAAGGGATTCCAGAAAACGAAATTGCGTTTATTCATGATGCAAAAACAGATTTACAGAAGGATACTCTTTTTGAAAAAATGCGAGCAGGTGATATTCGAGTTTTATTAGGTAGTACCCAGAAAGTAGGAACAGGAACAAATGTACAAAACAAGCTAATTGCAGCTCATCATATTGATTGTCCTTGGAAACCTTCAGACCTCACCCAGCGTGAAGGGCGGATATTGAGACAAGGAAATGAAAACGAGGAGGTAGCCATTTATCGTTACATCACCAAAGGGACTTTCGATAGTTACCTCTGGCAGATTCAGGAGCAAAAGCTCACCTATATTTCTCAGGTGATGACAGGGAAAAGTATTTCACGTTCTTGTGAAGATTTGGATGAGACAGTATTATCTGCTAGTGAGGTCAAAGCAATTGCGACAGAAAATCCTTTATTGGCTGAAAAAATGACTGTAGACAATGATGTAACACGTTTGAAGCTGTTGCGTTCTCAATGGGAAAATCAGCGTAGTCGTTTAGATCAAGATTTACGTATCACGTATCCAAATAAGTTAGCTAGGTTGAATGATTTATTAGAGAAATATCAAGAGGACAAATCGGTGCTGAATCAACATCCTATTTCGGAATTTGAGATGATGATCGATGGAGTCCACTATACTAAAAGGCAGGAGGCCTTCGATGAAATAAGTGCGAAGTATATGTTAACTGCTTCAGATCATAATGGGAATGCTAGTATAGAAGTTGGTCAATTCAGAGGACTAGCTGTTTTTATTGAAAAAAGTGTTACTCAAGATAATCTTGTTTTGAAGGGAAGTAGTAGCTACCTTGTTGGTTTCAATATAGAAACCGGTATTGGAAATATTGCTCGATTGATGAATCTTCCAGAACGAGTATTTGAGTATGTCCAATTAACGAAAGCAGAAATTCAAGATACTCATCAGCAAATTAGCAGTTCTGAAAAAGAGATTACTAAGACTTTTTCGAGACAATCAGAGCTTGATGTACAAGTAAAACGTCAGAGAGAACTAACCAGAGAAATTGAATTAGCCACCCTACGAAAAGATAACGGCAGCCAACCAGTGGAGCAAGTTCAACAAAAAACCTGAAAACTTGGTTAGTTTTCAGGTTTTCTTGGTACATTCTGCTTTTTTTCTTTTCCATATTGAATTGCATCTTTTTTTAGAAAAAGCCTTACTTTCCCTTGTTTTTCGCCTTTGGAGAAAAAGGGAACAAGCAGATGGTTTAAAATGGATTGGCGAATCCCGTTATCCGATTGGTCTGTATATTTTCTGGCTTCATGTCTGGTTAGTAGATTTTCATGTAACCAGTGATGAAGATAATCTATTTTTTTTGATTGGGTCATAATATTTAATAAATAGTCACATGATTCTTGATCGTTTATCTCTTTGATAAGTTCATCAATTTTTTTTTTGTCCATTGTTACACCTCTATTAACTAGTATAGCATAGAGAGCTGTGTCTTTCTTTTATTTTAGGAGAAGGTCAGTAGCAATAATCTAATTTTATATCTAAAATTACCTCACTGATTTATGTTTGATTGTTACTTATCAACAGAAAATGAGTTGTCCAATTGTTTTGATGTAGTAAATTAGAGCTGAGGAAGATATTTTTAAAGACTAAAAAGGATTTCTTGACGAGTTCTTATCTAAAAGGATCATTTTGAGTTTTAATCATTATAATAGTCTAAAGTGTTTGGTAATTAGGGTTAATTTTTTAGAACAGGCTCCATTTTAATTAAACTTGTTGATTATAAAAGAGTAGAATAAAGCTCATTGAATGAGTTTTATTCTACTCCATTATAAGGGATTACTATAAACCATTTCTATTGTTACAACGATCCGAATAATTATTGGAATTAAGTTGTGACATCATATTACCGTTTCGACCTATTTGGTTCTCGTATCTAGAATTGGATAAATTTGCTAGTGCTGAGTATCCAAGATTAAATAGGCTAAATAAACCAATTAATGATAGAATGCTCATACTAATAAATAATGTTTTCGCTTTTTTTGTCATTTTTTATTTTCCTTTCTCATTAATTTTCATTTCATCTTCAGTTACCCACATGTGATTTTTTACCATTTCATCCCCATTGGTTGGTGTGTAGTCAACTACGTATACTGTACCGTTAATAGCATCATCAACTGTCGCAGTTGCCCCCATCATTCCGTCCATATGTTCAGCGTTCAATATGACTGTATCCCCCTTTGATGCAATATTGGTCGGGTCTTTGAGTTCTTCTTGTACAACCCATTTGTGATTACTTACTTTTTTTCCACCATTTGTAGGATCATAACTCACTTCATAGATTGTAGTTTTGTAAGCTCCTACAACATATCCATCAGCACCGTTCATTCCATCCATATGATCGTCCAATAATGTAATAGAACTTCCTATTGGAAACTTTGGGTTAGAGTCGTCTTTCATACCATCAGGAACAACACCATCATGATTCATTCCAGCCATACTGTCCATAGTGCTACTAATTGTCGTTTCATTTTTTTCAGTAGAAGTTGTAGATGACTTCGTTGTATTAGAAGTGGAGCAAGCTGCCAAGGTTACAATTGTACCAAGGCTAAGCAATATAATACTAATCCTTCGTTTCATGAAATACCTCCATTATAATTGATTTTTGTTAGTCACTAACCATTTCAAAATCCAAAAAATGTTTTGTTTGAAGGGCCTCCTCAAAAGATTCAATTGATAAACGTGTTTTTGAAAATACGGTTACAGAGCGTGTTTGTATGTCCAAAAGTACTTTATCAACCTGTTCAAGAAAAATTAATTGATAAAATATATTTTTAGCCCAACATTCACAAATTAGATTATAAATTTTTAGGCGTTGCTTAAACAATAAATTCACCACCTTTCCATCTGGTTTATTACAAAGGAATGCTAATAGTAAATGTTGTTCCTAATCCTAAATTACTTTTTGCTTCAATAGTACCATTGTGTGCTTCTACAACACTTTTTACAATTGCAAGCCCAATACCTTGTCCACCCAAATTTCTGCTCCTAGAAGGATCGGCCATATAAAATCGATCAAATATATGCACCAATTGATCGATTTCAATACCAATACCATTGTCTTCAATAATCAAAAGAGCATTTTCTTTTTCTTTCTTCACGGTGAATATTATTTTTCCTTCTTTTTGAGTGAATTTGACGGCATTACTTAACAGGTTTGTTAGTACTTGATTTATCTTATCTTTATCTGCAAAAAGATTAACTTTTTCGCCATGTACATTCACAGTTAGGTGTTTTTCTTCAATTTTACTTGCAAAATTATCTATAACAGATTCACAAAGTTGATATAAATCAAAATTAGTTTTTTCTAAATTGTCATAATTGGTTTCGATTTTGTTGACTAGTTCAATATTTCTTATTAGACGAGTTAAGCGATCTACTTCATCATAACAAGACTGCAAACGATCAGGAGTTAGCTCCCAAACTCCATCAATCATGGCTTCAATATTTCCTTTTAAAGTAGCTAATGGAGTGCGTAATTCATGAGAAATATCCGTAGTTAATCTTTTGCGGAGACCCGCTTGTTTTTCAAGTTGGCTACTCAAATCGTTTAATGAATCAATTAGCGAATTAATTTCAATGATTGAAGTCTCTTGTGGGATTTTTAATGAATATTCTCCTCGTGTCAGTTGGTGTGTCAAATCACTTACATGTTTTAGAGGCAGACCCAATCTTTTTGATATCCATGATGCAAAGATAAATGAAACAAGAAAGGCAGTAAAAGCCACATACATTAGACTTTGCTTCATACTTGAAATGAACATTGCATCATGTTCAGTGTATGCAAATGGCCCCAAATAATAGAATGTTATTACACCAAATACTTTATCATTACTAATCAAATCTTTTGTTACTGTAATGGTCTTATCTAGTTCTACACTTTTTGTTTCAGATACTCTTAATGCGTTCTCTTTTAACTTTATTTGAGCTGATTCCAATTTTTTTCCTTGAAGTTCCCAAATGATATTTTGTTGTTTATCTTCTATAGAAAAATAGAAGTTACTTTCTATTGCTTTATCAGAGAGAGTAGAGAGTTCATCAAGGTTCCAGGTATCATTGTTATTTATCCAAAGCAAATCAATTGTGTTTACATATTGATTTAGCAAGTCCTCTTGTCGCTCGTTTACATATTTGCTGAAATGATTATTAGTTAGGCCAAGTGTAATCAAGCTTAAGGAACCTATAATTAGAGTAGCTATTACTAAAAAGGAAACAGTTAGTTGTGTTCGGATCGTTCGTTTTCTCATTTGTGATAACCAAATCTATAACCAGTTCCATGCACTGTCAATATATAGTTAGGCGTTTTAGGATCAGACTCAATTTTGTGTCTTAGATTTTTTATATGAGAGTCAATGCTCCGATCCAATCCATCAAATTCTATTCCTTTAATTTTCTCTATCAAATCACCTCTAGAAAAAACTTTGTTGGGAGTAGAAGCTAAAGTATATAAAATATCAAATTCCGTTGTTGTAAGATTAAGTTCAATTTGATGAAGATATACTTGACGGCTATCTGGGTAAATCAGTAATTCACCCTTATTGATGGAGAGTTTATTAGGATTCAATAATGTCTCAGATCTGCGCAAAACTGTTTGAATTCTTGCAACTAATTCTTTAGGACTAAAAGGTTTTACCATGTAATCATCTGCGCCTAATTGAAGTCCTGTAAGTATATCCTCTTCATCAGACTTGGCAGTTAGCATAATGATCGGGATGTTTGAACTTTCTCTGATTTTTCTACAAACAGTTAATCCATCCGTATCGGGTAACATTAAATCTAATACAACCAAATCGGGATTAATAGATTCAAACTTACTTAATGCCATAGATCCATTTGTTGCTTTATAAACTGAGAATTTGTTAGCGACTAGGTATGCGTCAATGACTTCCAATATTTTAACTTCATCATCCACAATTAGAATTTTCATATATAATCTTTCCTTTACCACATTTATTTTATTTCCATTTGTCCCATCATTCCATATTCCTCATGTTCTAATATATGACAATGATACATGAAAACACCTTCATGGTCGAATTCTACGAGTAGTTCAACTGTTTCCTCTGGATTTACTAAAACAGTATCTTTCCATCCACGTTCATTAGCTTGTGGGAGCTGTCCGTTTCTTGAGATAATTTGAAACTGGACACCGTGAATATGAAAGGGATGGATCATGCCGCCCATCATGCCAGAAATGTTGTTTACTTCCCAGACTTCTTGAGTGTTTACTCTTTTATAGAGATCAATTCTATCTGCATCAAACTGTTTATTATTAATACTTACCATATGCGACATACCTTTTAGATCTATTTTTTGTCTATCTAGTTTATCCAAATTTTCTGTATCTATGTCTTTTATAGAATTAAGCTTCTTTGAAGGCTCAAAGGTGGTATTCGATTTATTTTTATTTATTTTCATCGTCAGTGCAACTGTGTTGTTTGCCAATAATTTTAGAGTATCACCATTTTTGTAATCACTAGTATCTACTAAAATTTCAGCACGTTCTCCGGGTGATAGCGTTAATGAAGTTAATTTAGTAGAAGAATTTAGTAGACCTCCGTCTGATGCTATCTGGTAAAATGGTTGATTATCTTTTAAGGAAAAGGTAAAGTTTCTTGAGTTGGAACCACTGATTATTCGATATCTCATCCATCTACTATTTACTTTAATATAAGGATTGATAGTGCCGTTTACAAGCAAAGTATCTCCTTGGGTTCCATCCGAATAAAAATCGGTTCCATAATCAATTTGGTTATCGGAATCAAATGATTTATCTTGAACTATTAGCGGAATATCATCCTTTCCATAATTGTTCGGAAGATTTAAAGAATCCGAATTTTCATCATCTATATACATTAATCCTGCTAAACCTCTGTAAACTTGCGATGCAGTTTCTCCTTCCGGATGTGGGTGGAACCAAAGTGTAGAGGCATCCTGGTCGACAGTGAAAGAGATCACTTTTTTCTCTCCGGGTTCTATGACTTGATGAGGTCCACCATCAACTTCTGAAGGGATTTTTAAGCCATGCCAATGAAATGAAGTTTTAGACTTCAATTGATTTGTAGTTGTTAATGTCACTTTTTGGCCTTGTTTCATTCTGATGACAGGGCCTAGAAAATCACCGTTATAACCTAAAGTTTTTGTTTTTTTTCCTTCTTTGATTTGAAACTCGCCCTCTTTGGCAGTTATATTATAAGATATATTTTCATCGTTTTCTGAATCAGGTTCTAATAGTGGTGGTATAAGTAAGGGCTGCTCTGACTGACTAATATTTTTCAGTTCAATATTTTGCTCGTTTGTCATCATATTTCCCATCGTATTTCTATTAGGTCTTTCTTCTTGCATTGTTTCTTTTGATGGGGAATCTGAGAAAGAAGTACGAATATTTTTTTGCTGAACAATAAAAATTCCTAACCCCCCAAGTATTAATGCTATTGCAGCAATTAATAATATCCAATTTCTACTTAGTTTATTCATAAGAATCCTCCTATATTGATTTCACAAATAGAATAAATAAAAGATGTGGAGATTTTGTGTAATTATCTCCACATCTTTTATTTATTAATTGAATTCTTTAGTAGCTGTATATTTAGTATCTTTTAATAATTGATTGATTAAAGTAAGAGATAATCTAGAGTCCGTTTTAAAAGTAACAATTCCTTTTTTCAAATCAATTTTTTCTACAGACAGTGACTTGTTAGTTTCTAATGTATTTCTAACAGTTGTTGCACAACCAGTGCATTTCATTCCATCTATAGATACAGTTTGTATATATGATGTCATAATGTTTCCTTCTTTCTTGTTCTTGGTTTAAATTTTTTTAGTCGAAGTGCATTTAAAAGTACTGAGACTGAACTGAAGCTCATTGCTGCGCCAGCTATGATCGGACTTAGAAGAGGGCCACCAAAAATGTATAAAACTCCCATTGCTACAGGTATTCCCAATATATTATATGCAAAAGCCCAGAAGAGGTTCTCCTTAATGTTTCGGATTGTTTTTTTGCTCAATTCAATTGCTGTAGGAACAGATTGAAGGTCATCTTTCATCAATATTATATCTGCTGATTCGATTGCGATATCTGTTCCAGAACCAATTGCTATACCTATGTCTGCTTGAGCAAGTGCTGGAGCATCGTTAATACCATCTCCAACCATAGCAACTTTTTGCCCTTCTGCCTGATAAGTCTTTACATGTTGAGCTTTATCCTGAGGTAATACTTCACTAATAACATAATCAATACCTACTTGTTTTGCAATTGCTTTTGCCGTGCGCTTATTGTCACCTGTTAACATAATTACTTTAATTCCTAGTTTTTTTAGTTGTTCAATTGCAAACATGCTAGTTGGTTTGACGGTGTCTGCAACGGCGATAATTCCAAGAGGTATTTGATTGTTTGAAATAAACATAGGGGTTTTGCCTTCAGAGGCTAGCCTGTTTGAATCTTCTTTCAATTTACTAATATCAATATTTTGGGTTTCAAAATATTTTTCATTTCCAAGACTAATGTCTAGCCCATCTAAGTTTGCTTTGATTCCTAAACCAGACAAAGCTTCGAATGAAGTCGGATCAACTAATTCAATGCTGTTTTTCTTTGCTTCTAATACAATTGCCTCACCTAAAGGATGTTCAGAACCTTTTTCAGCAGAAGCAGCTAAAAATAAAAGGAAATTTTTGTCAATATTTTCTGCTGTTACGATATCGGTCACAATTGGTTTCCCCTCAGTTATTGTTCCAGTTTTATCAAAAATTATTGTTTTTAACTGATGGGTAGTTTCTAATGCTTCTCCACTTTTAATTAAAATTCCATTTTCTGCTCCTTTACCAGTTCCTACCATAATTGCAGTTGGTGTTGCAAGACCTAAAGCACAAGGACAGGCGATTACTAGCACTGAAATTAGAATAGTTAGAGAAAATAGAATACTCTGTCCTGATATAAACCAGAGTACGCTAGCTACTAATGAGACAAGAATTACAATTGGCACAAAATAACCTGAAATAATATCAGCTAATTTTGCAATAGGAGCTTTAGAAGTTTGGGCATCTTCCACCAATTTTATAATTTGTGATAATGTCGTATCTTCACCAACTCGAGTTGCTTCATACTTAATTAATCCATTTTTATTTATACTAGAACCAATAACTTTATCCCCAATTTTTTTCTCAACAGGTATGCTTTCACCAGTAAGCATGGATTCATCTATTGAAGTTCTCCCATCAATAACTATGCCATCAACTGGTAATTTTTCACCAGGTTTTGTGATAATCGTATCTCCCACTACAACTGCTTCAATTGGAAGCGATAATTCAATGCCATCTCTAATTATTGTTGCAGTTTTAGGTGCAAGTCCCATGAGTTTTTTAATAGCTTCAGAAGTTTTTCCTTTTGTTAAAGATTCAAGGTACTTTCCTAAAGTTATCAAAGACAAAATTACTGCTGCTGCTTCAAAGTATAATTCATTTGTATATGAATCGTTTCCCTGAATGATTTGCCAAGTTGCAAAAATACCATATGAGAAAGCAGCACTTGTACCCAGAGCAATCAAAGAATCCATGTTTGGATGTCCTTTGATAAGCGAAGAAAATCCTACCGTGTAGTAAGAATGACTCACAAAGATAACAGGTATAGTGAGAAATAGCTGTATTAAAGCGAAAGTAATTGGATTTACCATAGGATCAATTATTTGAGGAAGAGGTAAATTGAGCATGTGCGCACCAGCAATATATAAAACGGGTATTGTGAAAATAGTGGATACAATGAATCGTCTCCAAATATTTTTTAGCTCATTTTTCTTTTTTTCTTCCTGATCGGTGTTTTCATCAAGTGAATATAGAGTATAGCCAAGTTTTGAAACAACTTCATCAACTTTGCTAAGTACATTTGAATCTGAAGTAGTTAGTGAAAGTTTTTCTGTTGCTAAATTCACACTGGCATATGTTACATTTTCAATAGAAGACACTGCTTTTTCAATTTTACTTGCACAGGATGCACAAGTCATTCCACTAATTCCAAAATTAGTCGATTCAGTTTGACTCCGTAATTCGGCATCATATCCAATACTCTTCATTGTCTTGATAATAGTATGATTATTTATTTTGGTTTCATCGTACTCCAGTTTCAATATTTCTGTAGCCAAATTGACATTGGCTGATTTTACCCCGTTCAATTCACCAATACTCTTCTCTATTGTTGCTGCGCAAGATGCGCAAGTCATTCCATAAATATTAAGTTTTGTTATCATGAATTACCTCCATTTTATTTGAGTTATCCAACTTAGCTAAATAGCTGCTTATTTCAGCAATACATTCACTATTCATTCCTGATATTATTCTTTGGATTTCAAATAATAAAAATTCCTGTTCAGAAATTATTGCTGAATAATAGCGCCGCCTGTTTACTGTACTGTAACAAATTGTTTGTTTGTCTAATAATCTTTTAATGAGCGTTTTTGAGGTAGATGGGTGCCAATTATTACATAACTTCATTTCATGTGTAATAGAACCAGATGGAACAGGTTCCGATTTCCAAATAAATTTTAGGACTTCTAATTCAGAATTAGTCACTTGAATTTGTCTACTTGACATCTTTATCCTCCTTTCGCTAGTGGGAACATCAAGTGTATTAAATTATTAAACCAAATCTTTCTTGTTAAATAGCAAGTGGATTTTGGATAACGTAAAGAAATTTATCAAGAAAATTAATACAAAACATGCTAGAAAAAAGGATTCTGGTAAGAAAAGTATAATTGGGTCTGTTTCATAGTTAAAGATCCAATCGTTGTTAGTGAAAAATAATTCATGAAAAACAACAAAAGATTTTTCAAAGAATAGTAATGCTATCAGACAAAATGATATCCAAAAAATCTTAAGATAGTGAGATACTATTTTTGCTTGTTCGCGTAGTAAGATTTTTTTGTGGAATAACCAAAATACTACTAATCCAGACAAGATAAGAATGGAATAATTTAGTTGGAAAAGAAATTTAACATCTTTAAAATGATTAATTCCTCGATTAGATAGAAATAAATAATCAAAATTTAGTGATTTTTGAAAAGGATTGTTCAAGTAGTTCATCAAATTCCTAAAATCAATATTCACCTGACTTCTATTCCAAATGTCAAAATTTGAAGCATCTTGAAATAGCAAATTTATTTTGAGTAAACCAGGAAAATTAATTGTAACTGAAATTGCAAGCGACAAAGCAAAGACAAATATAGTAAGAAAACTAAATCCTATTTTCAATCGATTAATAGTACATCCCTCCTTGAGAGAATCATAATAGAGAATTATGTAGAAAATATGTATAGACGTAAAGATATAAAATATTTTGATTCTACATAAAATTTCCATAATCGGCTGATATAGTCATTGCAAGATCAAGAAGGAGGAATGACTTTGAGAGAACCATACAATAGAGTGTTCATATCTTTTGGACCGTTTACTATATACTGGTATGCTGTTTTTATAGTTAGCGGAATCGTGTTAGGATACTTTATTGCTAGTAAAAGGGCAAAGAAAGAAGGGATATCAGAAGATGTAATCTCTGACTTATTGCTGTACGGATTGCCAGTCTCTATAATTTCAGCTAGATTGTACTACGTTTTTTTTGAATTAGATTCTTATATAAGAAATCCAGTAGACATTCTGAAAGTATGGGAAGGTGGACTTGCTATTCATGGAGGCTTGATTGGTGCGGTTGCTACAGGAGTAATCTATTGTAGAAAAAAAAATCTTTCGTTTTGGAAAGTAGCTGACATTGTTGCTCCAAGCATAGTGATTGGTCAAATTATTGGTCGCTGGGGTAACTTTATGAATCAAGAAGCTTATGGTGGTGAAATAAGTAGAGAAGCTCTAAAAGGATTTTTGTTACCAAATTTTATTGTAAACCAAATGTATATCGATGGGGCTTATAGACAGCCGACATTTCTTTATGAGTCTTTATGGAATATAGGAGTCCTCATCATATTGGTATTACTAATTAAGAGAAAGACATTTAATGGTCAACTCTTCTTGGTATATATTATCTTGTACTCAATTGGAAGATTCTGGATAGAAGGCTTGAGAACGGATAGCTTGATGTTGACTCAAAACTTACGGATGGCACAAGTACTATCTATTTCTTTGATCTTTAGCGCTCTGTTAGTATATTTTTATTTAAAAAAAAATAAGGAGGAACACTTTAATGGAAACTATACTTAATTATTTACCATTTTTATTGTTGTTAATCTGTCCCATTTCAATGATGTTCATGCATAAAGGACATGGAGGGCACAATCATGATAAAGAAGAGGATCATACTAAACATACAGAAGCCAATCATGAATTGATACTTTTGAGAAAACAAACAGAACAATTAAAAGAAGAAGTGTCAATTTTAAAAAATTTAGTTAAGGAGCGAATCTAATGCAGTGGCTATTACTATTACTTTGTCCTATCATGATGATTTTTATGATGAAAGGAATGCACTCAGTTGCTAAAAGTGACAATGATGATCCAATGATGAAAAAGGAATTGGAAAATTTAAAAGCTCAAAATGAAATTTTAAGTAGCGAGTTAAGTGATTTAAAATCTAAATTAAAATAGGAAAACAGCCCAAAAAGTTTTTGGGCTGTATTTTCTCAAAATTCTTTCTGCAAGTATAATAGTTGACATTCTAAAATAATCAGTTATTATTATTATGAACGTACCGTTTACAAATGTAGTCGTTTTTTGAAGTTAAATTTAAGGAGGAATGTAACATGTCTAATAAAGAAACTCATTCTCAACATAATGGACATCATCATGCTACTATGAATCACGAAGATCATCACAATGGACATGATCATGAAAAAATGCATCATACAAATCATGAACATGGGGGAATGGACCACTCAATGCACATGGGTAATCTTAAAGTAAAATTCATTGTGTCTCTTTTTCTTTCCATCCCAATTATTCTATTATCTCCAATGATGGGTGGAAAACTGCCATTCCAATTAACTTTTCAAGGATCTGAGTGGGTAGTTCTAATCTTAGCTTCAATATTATTCTTTTACGGTGGCATGCCTTTTTTAAAAGGGGCTAAAATGGAATTAGAAATGAAGAATCCAGCAATGATGACATTAATTTCGTTAGGTATATCTGTTGCTTACATATACAGTGTATATGCTTTTATTGCTAATAATATAACAAAGAGTAATACTCACGTAATGGATTTCTTCTGGGAGCTTGCTACATTGATATTAATTATGCTATTAGGACACTGGATAGAAATGAATGCTATTAGCAACGCTGGCAATGCGCTTCAAAAAATGGCAGAATTACTACCTAACTCGGCAATAATAGTAGATGAATCTGGCAATACTAAAGAAGTTGATCTGAAAGACGTTCAAGTGGGAGAAAGAGTACTTGTAAAAGCAGGTGAAAAGATTCCAACTGATGGAGTTATTGTAGCCGGAAATACCAATGTCAATGAATCTATGGTAACTGGTGAGTCAAAAGATGTACAAAAAGGATTGAATGATAAGGTTATTGGTGGATCGGTAAATGGTTCAGGTACAATAACCGTAGAAGTAACGGGAACAGGAGAATCTGGTTATCTTTCACAAGTTATGGAATTAGTAAGTAACGCTCAGAAAGAAAAATCTAGAGTGGAATCCTTATCAGATAAAGTTGCAAAACTTTTATTTTATGTTGCATTGATTGTCGGTATTGGCGCGTTCATAATTTGGATGGTCCTTACAGGTGATTTGAATATAGCTCTAGAAAGAATGGTTACTGTGTTAATAATCGCTTGTCCACACGCATTAGGACTTGCTATACCTTTAGTAACAGCTAGATCCACTTCACTAGGAGCGAAGAATGGTTTATTGATTAAGAACCGTCAAGCACTGGAAGTTGCCAAAAAAGTTGATGTTATTATGATGGATAAGACAGGAACTTTGACTGAGGGTAATTTTGCAGTTAATGAGTATCTTTCATTTAGCACTCAGTACACTGAAGAACAAGTACTTGAATTCATGGCAGCACTTGAGCAAAATTCCAGTCATCCACTTTCAGTTGGTGTATTGAAAAAGATAGATGAACTACAGTTGACTATTCCAAAAGCAGAAGATGTAACAAATTTACCTGGTATTGGTTTGGAAGGTCGAGTTAATGGAAAAGATATAAAAATTGTTAGTGTTTCTTATTTAAACAAGAAAAGTATTTCGTATGATAAACAAATGTTTAATGATCTATCTAATCAAGGAAATTCAATTAGCTTTCTACTTTTGGATGACCAGAGTATTGGCCTAGTAGCACAAGGAGATCAAATAAAACCAGAAGCAAAACTCATGGTTGAAAAATTGAAGGCCAGAGGGATTAAACCTGTAATGTTAACAGGGGATAATAAGCAAGTTGCTTCAGTTGTTGCAAAACAATTAGGAATCGACGATGTTCACGCAGAACTTATGCCAGAGGATAAAGAAAAAATTGTAAAAGAATATAAAGATAAGAACTTAATAGTTATGATGGTTGGTGATGGAGTCAATGATGCCCCAAGTTTAGTAAGAGCGAGCATTGGAGTGGCTATTGGTGCCGGGACCGATGTGGCAATAGATTCAGCAGATGTTATTTTGGTGAAAAGTAACCCTTCTGATATATTACATTTTCTATCATTGGCAAAGAATACTCAAAGAAAGATGGTACAGAACTTATGGTGGGGAGCAGGCTATAACATTTTAGCAATACCATTGGCTGCTGGGATATTGGCAAGTTGGGGTATTATTCTTAGCCCGGCTATTGGAGCTATCTTCATGTCACTGAGTACGGTTATAGTTGCTATAAATGCTATGCTACTAAAGATTGATTAAAATATCATTTCAAATTAGTGCTATGAGAATTGTATAAAATGTTTTAAATACTCTATTTCTATTGGAATTAATAACTTAACTTTTTCGGAGTAGTATATTTCTACTCCGTTTTTTATATGAAGTTTAAAGATAGCAGTATGTTTTTCTAGAAAATGCTGTGGTAGTAAAACATCAGGGTGATCTGATAATCTGAATAAGTATTTTAAAATACGGATTTCGTTTTAAATAATCTAATTATGAAAATGTGAGGTTGTGCCAGAAGTGCTAAACCTCAAGCAATAAGAAGGAATTCACGAAAATTGCTCCACAAATTTTTGGTGAATTTCGGCTTATTGTCGAAGAAGTTGCTTCTGGCACACCGTTTACTCGGTTTTAAGGGGCCGAGACATACTAACGTCACAGCCCCATAATTCCGTGTTTTTTTAGTTGAATTTACCTGTATTTATTTTGTAGAAACCAATAGTTACTTACTGTAAATGTTTTAATTTCAGTAAAAGAATTGATATTTCCTCACCATTTAGAGTATACAAAATAAATTAAGTAATTACTCGAAAGAAAGTTTAATTGTTTGGCAAAAGATTTTTTTGAGGTAGCTATATAGCAAAATTTCTTTCCAAATATTCTTTCCTGGTAAAATTTTTAATAAAAAGAGGACTACTTTCATCTGCAAGAGCAAGGTTGACAAAATACAATTTTATTCTTAAAACTTCTTTCATTAGCTCATCAATTAATTGAGATATCTAGTCTTTGAAAGATTTGTTGTTGTAATTCTTCATATGGTTCCAACTATTAACGGTTTCTACTTTTATATTTTTTAAAGACTCATTACTAAGTTGGTTATTAGCTGTTACAGCCAATCCTTTAAAAAAATCATTATCAAAAGAGATAAAACTATGGTCCTAATTTTATCTCTTTTTTTGCTTGTAATTTGTCACTTGACTGTTTGTCAAAATCCTTGTTCATCTGTAGTAATCCTCCATAATTCAAGTTCTGTATTGATAAATTGATTGTGAGCAGTGTAGGCGTGGAGAAATTTCAGTAAATTAATGGATTTTCATCAACACCTAATACTTCAATAATAAGTTTATGGGGAAGACAGATACTCGTATCACCTGGTCTACTAATCCAACTAGTACGAACTGCAACTTGGTCTGGGCTGTTATCTTTTTTAACTCGAATTTTTCCAGGAGCAACTTCAATAATGTTATATTTCCCTTTGGCTGGATAATAAGTTTTCTCAAACGATTTTTTGGTAGTAGTTAAGTTAAACTCATCTACTATTTTCCCATCGATTTTAACTACTGCAATAACTTCTGTCATTTTATTTGAATCACTTTTGACAGACGCTTTCCAAGCAGCAATGACTACGGGAGAAAATGAAGAGATTGATATCAGGATAATGAGGATTATATCCCAAGGTTTTAACATTTTTCTAAAACTATGCATATTTATTATCTCCTATATTAACTTTCTATATCGTACATTACAATTATGTGATTTTTATGGAGCTTTCAAATTTTTACATAAAATCTCCATAACTATTAGTTACCTTAATTCTAACTTCAGAGTTTAATAGATATAGTTTTTCGTTTTAAAGGGGTAATATTTCCCAAAAATATAAAGTTTGAAAGGAGGATTAATAGAATTAATGAACTCTGACAGTTTTAAGTAAAACAGGAAAGAAGTGAAAGATTAGTTTGAAGAAGTCGCTTATTTTAGTATCTTTAGTAGTCTTACTCTCAGTTTTTGGTAACAGTACTTTTGCTACTGCACAAACAATTGATGAAAAAATACAAGAAAAAGATAGAGAAATCGAAACTATTGTTAAAGATCAGCAGTTAGCAGAAACTTATTTGGCAGAATTGAATAACCAAATTTCTACTCTACAAAATGAATACCAAAATGCGTTAAATGAGAAAAACTCTCTTGAAGAAGAGCTTAACAGTTTGAGAAATGAAATTACTGAGCTTGAACAAAAGATTGAACGTAGAGACGAAGTGATAGATAAACAAGCCAGAAATGCGCAAGTGAATCAATTAAACGGGTCCGTTCTTTCATTATTGATCAATTCAGAATCTTTAACTGATGTTGTTAATAAAACAATAGGCATGACAAAACTTGTAAATGCAAATAACGAGATAATGAGTGCCCAAAAGGATGACAAAGAAAAATTAGAAATATTAGAAAATGATATTGAAAATAAATTAATTGAGGCTGAAAAAAAGACGAATGAATTAGAAGAGAAAGAAATGGCCCTTGCAAATGCCAAATTAGACCAAGATATTAAGATAAAAGAAATCTCTGCAACTTTGGCAACTGAAAAAGCTGAAAAAGAAAAGTTTGAAATTCAAAAAATTGAAGCTGAAAAAAAGAAGCAGGAAGAGCTAAGAGTTTTAGAGGAAGAGAAGAGAAAAGAAGCCGAAGCACAAGCGATATTAGAAGCCCAAGAAGCTGAATTAATAAAAAAAGAAACGTCTAATGTAAATTCAACTAATCAAGTTGTTGATTCTAAACCTTCAATAAGCAATCCTAATATAACTGATGTGAAACCAGCACCAACCCCAAGTACATCAGGGTGGGGAGCACCAGTATCTAACATTATAGTGACAAGTCCATTTGGTTCTAGACCAGACCCTACTGGTATCTCTGGAACTTTTCATAATGGGATCGACATGGGTGGTACATCAAATACTCCAATTCTAGCAACTAGGAGTGGAACTGTTTTGCAAGCAGCTTTTGAAGCAACTGCAGGAAATTACATTATTATCGATCATGGTGACGGCTACTATTCATACTATTTTCATATGAGTAGCCTTGTCGCATCTGCAGGACAAACAATTAGTGCTGGACAGACTATCGGTGTGATGGGAACAACAGGAAATTCTACAGGCGTTCATCTCCATTTTAGTGTAGCAACAAGTCAAAATTGGACCGGATTCGTTGATCCTGCACCGCTACTTGGAATATAGATGTATAAAAGAAGCAAGCTAAAAAGAATTACTATTAATGTGTTAATGGTAGTATTGTTGGTTATCGGACTTGGATTGATTTTCAATAATCAAATTCGATCGTACATGTTAAGCCAACGATCGAAACAATACAATCTTACGAATTTCACTCAGGAGAAACTCGAAGAAAATTTAAAGAAATCGGGAAACTTTGATTTTGACTCTGTAGAATCAATATCAAATGAGCTAGTATTAAAAGCCCAATTTGATAATACAGAACTTCCTGTAATTGGAGGAATTAATGTTCCATCAGTGAATATATCGTTACCAGTACTTAAGGGCTTGGATAACAATTCACTTCTCACGGGAGCAGGAACGATGAAACCTGAACAGGTTTTAGGCGAGGGCAACTATTCTTTAGCAAGTCATAGCACAGTTGATAAGAGTCTACTATTTTCCCCACTAGAATACATTTCTCTCAATGACAGTATCTATTTGACGGATCTTCAGAAAATCTACACTTATAATGTAACATTAAAAGAAAAAGTAGATCCGTCTAGAATTGAGTTTATAGAAGATGTACCAAATAGAAAGCTTGTTACTCTAGTTACTTGCGGGGATTTAGCCGCAATAACACGTTTAATTGTACAAGGAGAATTAACAAAAGTAACTAACTTTAGCGATGCGGATTATGAAATTCAATCATTATTCGTATAGTTAATTTATATTGGATTATCAATTCTGACAAAATTGAAAAAAATTTTTTTACAAAGGGATTAGGTGGTTATCTAGTCCCTTTGTAAATTTATTTTTTGATACAGATGGAAAGCAAGAATTTATTAATACTTTAGGTAACTTTTTTAGGATAGATGAATAAAACTAAAAGAAAATATCCTTGAAAGTTTGATGTTGATTAATCATTACATCATAGTGGATGCAAACATTGAGCTTTTTTTTAGTATTTTAGTAATGGATTAGAAATGAGTAATTTGGGCATAAAAAGTGTGTCATTTTGCTCATTTATTTTGTTTCTACTTGATGAAAGGAGAAGCACAATGGGTATATTTGATGAGAAAAAAGAGATTTATGAACAAATGAAATTGCTAATTAGTGAAAGGAGAGAGATAACTAGAACCTATTATTAATTAAAGCAAAAATTAGATCAGATCGAAAAGACATTAATTAATGAATCAGAAAAAAAAATTAATTCAAAAACGGACAAGTGGTCCACTGATGTAGAGTATCAAAAATATATTCTATCCAGAAAAGAGAAACGCACCAGTACTATCATTTATTCAGATATAGCATTAAAAATCGCTTCATTTTTAAAAGAAAGTGGGCAACCAATTCCAACTAGACAAATTTTTCAAAGCTTATTAGAGCAATACAATGATAACCTAACTTATAATAACTTTGTGAGTAATATTTTGCCTAGAATTCATGAAGATTCCAGCATAAATGTCGAAAGAGTTTGTCGAGGATATTGGCAATATCGGTTGAAATAGTCATCAAATGACCGATTGTAAGTTTTTCCTTTTGAAAGAATTTCATTAGGAGGAAGCTTTGCAATGAGTTTTGAATATGAAAAAATTGAGGCCCAGTTTGCAAAATATTTAAAAAAAGTTATTCATAATACAGCAACCAATTATTATAAAAAGAAGTATTATCATCAGAAATACGAATTACTTTTAGAAAATTTTCAAGACTATTCAGCGGATTTTGAACTAAATGGATTTTTTCTCCCTACAATAATAATCTTTGGACATCCCATGGTATTTAATGATGAAAAAATTATTAACCCAATTGCAAAATTAAAGGAACGAGAGAAATATTTTTTACTGGAAAAATTTTTGTTTGGTAAAACTGATAAGGAAATTGGCAGGAATTTAAATATCACTAGGCAAGCAGTTACTAATTTAAAACATCGAGCATACGCAAAAGTTAGAAATGAGTATAATAGATAGAATAAAATCTTCTCGCTAATTTAAAATGGAAGGAGATTACATGGTATTTTTTAGAGATTTATTGATGTTAGCAAAAACTGGAGATGATGAAGCCTTTGAAGAAATAGTAAGAAAATTTAAACCGTTGTTAATAAATGTTTCTTTTAGATCGGGTTCATTTGATGAGGATTGTTACCAAGAGTGCCTAATCGCTTTATATAAAGCGGTAATAAATTTTGAAATACTATAAAATATTAAACGGAGAAATTATTCTTTAATGGAGTAATTTCTCTTTTTGTGTCTTTTAAGATGATTTAGTTGTTGTTAATAATAATTAATTATAAAGAGGGTGAGTAGTTTGGAAAAATTGATTTCAAAAAAAGACCTAATTGCAATTGGCTATTCAGACTATTCTGCTAGTCAAATCATTCGAAAATCAAAACAATTATTGGTGAAACAGGGATTTCCTTACTATAGAAATCGACGAGTTGGAAAGGTTCCTGCAAGTACTGTAGAGAAAGTAATAGGTTTATCTTTGAATGAGAGGAGCAAGGAGTAACTGTGTCAGTTAGAAAAGACAAGAAGACCAATAAGTGGCTTGTAGATATCTCTACAAAGAATTTGATTACAAGAAAGAGAAGAAGAATTGTTCGTAAAAATTTTTCAACAAAGCAAGAAGCCATCGAAGTTGAAAATACATTGAGGGCAACATTATTAAATCAAAGAATTTCTAAACAATATGGTTTTATAGTTTTATTTGAACTCCTACTATTTGAAGACCGACGAAGAGAAAGAAAGGAAAGTTATCTTGCAACGCAACAGTACATGTTTGACGCGCATATCAGAGAATATTTTAAACAAGCTGACATTTCAACTTTAGATTATCAAGTAATTGTTACTTATAGAGATACGCTTCTTAAAAAAGGAATATCCAATAACTACATAAATAAAATCATGGTATTGCTGAAGAAACTTTTGGATATTGCAGTTCGGCAAAAATTTCTCATTGAAAATCCTTGTAGGTTGTTGAAAAAGTTATCGGTAAAACAAAAGAAAATCAGCTACTGGACTTTGAATGACTTTCTACTATTTGACCAATTGTTTAAAGAAGAAGAAAAAGTATTTCGTCTGTTTTTTCATCTTGCCTTTTTTACAGGAATGCGAAAAGGGGAATTGCTTGCACTGAAATGGCAAGATATTGATTTTGACCATGGACAGATAACTGTGAATAAATCAGTAATCAGACTTAATGGAAAAGAAATTGTTAGTGAACCAAAAACAGTAGCTGGGAATCGAGTAATAGCCATTCATAATAAATTATGCGAATTGCTGGGAAAATGGAAAACTAGCCAAACTGATATATTGATTGAATATATGGAAAATCGATCAATTTTGGAAGTAAGAATATTCGAAGAAACTCCGTATCGAATAATTGATGCTGATAGGTTAAGAAAAAAGTATGATAGTATTTTAAGCCGTAATCCAGGATTAAAGAGAATTCGTATTCATGATTTCAGACACTCTCATGTAGCTTTATTGATTTATCAAGAAGAGAAACCATACATTATAAAGGAGCGATTGGGACATGCTTCCATTCAAACAACTTATGATATTTATGGTCATTTATATCCTAGTAAACAGCGGAAACTGGCAGATAATTTGGATTTACTGTATTAAGGAACTTTTATATGTTAAGTAAAAAGACGACTACCACTTTTTATTTGTCTTTTATTGTTTATTTTTTGCATATATTTGATGATTAATTGGTGGTTCACTTGGTATAATAGACATATTACTTAGTACTAATTATATCTGATTTTATAATGATGGAAGGTAGTTTTAAACATTAGTAGAAATTATGGAATAGTATTAAAGATTTAAGTGAACTAAAAAAACAGATGAGGTGAAACAATGGTAGATTTTACTAAGCAACTTAATTCAACGGAGATAAAGACTTTAACAACTCCTGAAGAAATTTATGAACAGTTGGACCGAGCTTCAGATAAAGGACCGCTAAGACCTGCACAAAAAAGTATATTAAATAAATGGTATAGTAATTACTATGATCAGAAAGATACTATTGTAAAGCTACATACAGGACAAGGAAAAACTCTTATTGGCTTGTTGATGCTACAGTCACATTTAAATAGAACCAATGAATCATCACTTTATCTTTGTCCAAATAAATACTTAGTAGATCAAACAGTTCAACAAGCAAAAGAATTTGGAATTGATTGTTGTGTACTAGAAGCTGGAAATAGTCTACCAGAATCTTTCTTAAATGGTGAAACGATTTTAGTTACACATGTACAAGTACTTTTTAATGGTTTGACAAAATTTGGATTGGATATGAAATTCATTGATGTTTCAATGATTGTATTAGATGATTCCCATGCTTGTGTGGAGGCTATAAAGAGTTCAACCAGATTTGAAATATCAAAAAAGAATTCAGAGAGTGTATATGATAATTTATTTAATTTGTTCAAAGATGACTTAAAAAAACAAGGTGAAGGAACATTTTTTGATTTAGAATCTGGATCAGATTTTGCTATGCTACCAGTACCCTATTGGAATTGGAAAAATAAACTAACAGAAGTTACTAGAATATTGGGAGAACAGAAAGAATTAATAGAAATTAAATTTATTTGGCCAGTCTTAAAGGATTGTTTAGAAAACTGTGACTGTTATATTTCAAGCAATAAAATTGAAATTATTCCATATCAAATGCCCCTGAGAAGGTTTAGATCATTTAGCCAAGCTCAAAATAGAATCTTTATGTCAGCTACAACAAATGATGATTCGATTCTCATCAAGGATTTGGGTTTAGAAGTTTCATCTGTTACAAATCCTCTTACCTTTGAAGAAGAATCTTGGTCAGGAGAAAAAATGATTCTTTTTCCTAGCCAAATATCTGAAACTTTAGATAGATCCACAGTAGTTCAAGTAATTGCAGAAGCTTTAAAAGTTTGGAAGAAGACTGGTAAGGTGGCTTTAGTACCTAGTTTTTCGCGAACAAAAGATTGGGAGGCATACGGGGCAAAAATAGTTAGGAATTCAACCCTTGAAACTAACATAAATTATCTAAGAGGGAAAGAAAAGCCAGCGACAGTTGTTTTTGCGAATCGTTACGATGGAATTGATTTATCTGATGGGGAGTGCCGCATTTTAATATTAGACTCCTTACCTTACTTAGAAACATTGGAGGATCAGTATTATCAGTCAGTTCTACCCGACTATTACCAATTAATATTACGGCAAGTACAAAAAATAGAACAAGGATTTGGTCGAAGTGTTAGAGGTGAAAAAGATTATTCTGCGATTGTTGTAATAGGAAATGACCTTGTAACATTTTTAAAGACAAAAAAAAACCAAAGGTATCTTTCTTTACAAATGAAAAAGCAAATGAAAATTGGCAAAAAAATTTCTGAACTTGCTAAACAAGAAATTGATCTATCTGATGAAACTTTAAATTCAAAAAGAGCTTTTGTAAATTTGTTGTTACAGTTAATAAATAGAGATAATGGGTGGAAACAATTTTATAAACAGAATATGGATGAGGTAGAATATAATGAATTGCTAAATAATAACAATGTAGATAAGTTTGCATTAGAGAAAAATATTGATGACTGTTATCAACAAGGGCAAATAAAAAAAGCATGTGAAAAAATTCAAGAATACGTTGATAAATATGTCGTTGATGATTTGGAGGCAGGTTGGTTCTTTCAGAAAATGGCTAAATACCAATATGGAAGAAGCAAGATGGATTCTCAAGAAAAACAAGTTTTAGCATACAGAAAGAATCCAAACTTATTAATGCCGGAGTCAGGAAGCGATATTAGGAAAATTGAAGTGAATTTCGACTGGAATCGAAGCGAGAGAATCAAAGAGAATGTAATGAAGTATGATAATTTTGAACAGCTTCAGATTAATATTAATCTAGTACTAGGAAATTTGAGCTTCGGTTTAGATTCAGACAAATTTGAACACTCTTTAGATATTGTTGGCAACCTTTTAGGATTTAGAACTCAACGGCCAGATAAAGAGTTAAAAGTTGGTCCCGATAATTTATGGCTTGTAGGCACCAATGATTTTATTCTTTTTGAGTGCAAAAATGAAGTGAAAGAAACGAGAAAGGCTATATATAAGAGTGAAACAGGACAAATCAATAATTCTATTGCCTGGTTTAGAAAAAATTATACTAACTCTTCATTAACAAGCATTATGATCATTAATACCAAATATTTAGATAAAGGGGCTGGTTTTAATGAATCAGTTAAAATAATGAGAGAAGGAAAATTGTATCGGTTTAAAGAATGTATAAAAAGTTTCTTTTCTGAATTTAAAGATGATGATATAAAGAATTTATCAGAAGAAAAAATCCAGAAGAGGTTGATCCATCATAAATTATCTGTTGAAGAAATAAAAAAAGAATTTTCTGAAAATTATTCAAACTGAGAAATATATTTTGAGTATATAAAAGTGGGGAAGGGTAGAAATTGGAAAAATTAGATAATATTGAATGTAATTTTTTATATGGTAGTAATACGTGTCTTTGTAATCAAGATAATATAAATGTTGGGACTACCAAGAAAATAAAAATTATCGAAGAGTATTCAAAATCTTGGTATAATAAAGTTTTATCATATAAACCTAAGTTTGGTAACCCTGCTAAGGGAGTAGTCTTTATTGATTGTATGTCAAATTCTGGTGTCTATCAATATAAAAATTCTATTTATTCTGGGACTTCACAAAGAATAGAGAAAATGTTTATTTCGCAAAATGGTGTGAAGTATGAAGATAAAAATTTTAAGATTGTTGTGAATGATAATTGTTTAAAAAGGATTGACTGCCAAAAATGTACATGGAGAAGAGTCGCTAATAAAAGGAACAATGTTGAAAAATTATTTTTCCATCTTGATGTTGAACAATTTTTAACTAATGAGTGTTTAGCAATTTTAAATGAAGCTAAAAAAAATGATTGGTATATTTTATTGTTTTATGATCCATTCAATATATTAATTAATTGGGAATCATTAAGACCTTACTTGGAGTATCCAAAAGCTGACATAATTTTGACTCACTTTTGGGGGAATGATACTATTAGAGCAATTGGTCAGGTAAACGATGAAGAAACTAAAACAAAATATGTGAGGGCTTATGGAGTCAGCTATGAGGAATTAGAGGCAGAATTTCTTGTTAAAACTCAACATGAAAAAACCGACTATCTTAGGAATCGTCTAGTCTCAATGATAAATACAGTGACACCAAAAAAGAAAATTATAGGGTACGGTCCAATTTTTAACTCCAAAAATTCTGTAATGTATGACATTGTTTCAATTTCAACTTCTAAGGCTTCAAAGGTACTTTTGAAAAATAATTTATATAAAGGTTATAAAGAAGATGTTTCACAGAAAAATCGACAACTAGATTTATTTGACATAAGCTATAATGAACAAGATTATGTGGAGAGTAGGAATTCAGGAACTTCTGAAAAAGACTATTTCTATTCAGGTAAACACTATGCGCAAGTTATATATTCAACCTTTAAAGACCAATACATTACAAAGGCTGATTATGATAAATTTCTCAATGACCATGAGTATATCCCAGTAGATTGTAAAACAGAAGTGAAATTCTATTTAGAACAACTCTATAATATAGTTCCAGATAAAAAAGGACAGAGCATTTTAGGCTATGATTTTCGAAATAAGGAGACTATTAAAAATGAATGAGTCAAGAATTGAGTGGACAGATTCAACTTGGAATCCTGTTACTGGCTGCGATAAAGTTTCTCCAGGTTGTGACAATTGCTATGCTGAAAGAATGGCTAAAAGATTAACTGCGATGAATAATCCTAGATATATTAATGGCTTCAAAACTACAATGCATAAAGATCTATTAGATCAACCTTTGAAAAAGAAAAAATCAAATATGGTATTTGTATGCTCTATGTCAGATTTATTCCATAAAGATGTGACAGATGAATTCATTTGTGCAGTTTTTAAAACCATGAATGAAGCTCATTGGCATACTTTTCAAGTTTTAACAAAAAGGCCAGAAAGGCTAAAAAAATTAAGTACGTCTTTAGTATTTTCTGATAATATATGGATAGGTACGACTGTTGAAAATAGTAAATATCTTAAGCGAATAGATCTTATAAGAGATATACCAGCAAAAATAAAATTTCTTTCTTGTGAACCCCTTCTTGGTCCGTTAACAAATATGAATTTAAGTGGAATCCAATGGGTAGTTGTCGGTGGGGAATCTGGACCTAAGTCTCGTCCAATGAATATTGAGTGGGTGAGAGAAATCCACAATATATGTCAACAAGAAAATACACTATTCTTTTTCAAACAATGGGGTGGCTGGAATAAAAAGAAAAATGGTCGGGAACTAGATGGTAAGATATATGAGGAGATGCCGGAAGTGTGAAAATCTAGCTACTATTGTGAATTTTACAGTTCTTTTGATTACAGATAGTAGCTTTTAGCAAATTTAAATAACGAATATATTAACTAGTAATTCAGAAAACCAGTATGCCAAAAACATGCCAAAATTCCACAATTCAAGCAAATTCAAACTATTTAAAACATGTCAAAACCCTTTTAAATTAGGCTAAACAGCCTCAAACGTACTATGCAGGTCCTACTCAAAATCCAGTTCCTTCACGGGAGTGCCGGTTCGACCCCGGCCGCCGGTATACTAAAGACTGTTAAATCATTGATTTAACAGTCTTTTTTGTTTATTATTTTCTAGAATACATAAAAAAACCATCTCAAAAAAATGAGATGGAAAGTTAAGTGAGAGAGTGATAAGTATAGTGCGAATAAATACAAGGGTTACAGAAGAATGTGGGGGTTCTGCATCATCGTCATTAAATGTTCCTGCAGTAGGAATATGAATTTCTGTCATATTATATTCAATAACTTGAACTGTGATGATTGCAACAGTTCCAATGATTGCTAACATAGTAGTCATACTTTCACTCCTCTCTTAATTTTAAATAAAAGTACTTACTTAACTGATTGACTAGAGACTAAAAAGATACATCAACATGAACGTTGAGCTTTAGCACTATACAACGTAAAGATCACTCTTAGCTATTTTGAGAAAAGCCTTCTCCTCGACCAGTCTTGTTCTACTCATTGGTGTCTCTCGACATTTCTGAGCAATAGCCTATGTTTGTATAGGAGCCTCACCTAACTTATTACAAAGAAATAATAGTCTTTTAAGTAACTCTTTGTCAAGACATAAGCAGAAGTCAAAACAGTTCTATTTACAAATGAATGCGACGAACCATTTCTTCTGTTATTTGTTCTACAATATCAATGGTTGTTTTTGGCGAACGTTGATTTCTGGGGATATCGATTGAGTAAATTTTGGCAATACGACCAGGATTTGCATCCATTAATACAACCCGATCAGAAAGTTGAACTGCTTGTTGAACATCATGCGTGATCATCACAATTGATTTAGTCGCAATTTGATTGTTTAGCCAAATTTCTAATAAATCGTTAGATAATTGGCTGGCTGTAATGATATCTAAAGCTGAAAAAGGTTCGTCTAAGAGCAATAAGCTAGGTTCGATGGCTAAAGCACGAGCAAAGCCTACACGCTGTTTCATTCCACCAGATAACTCTCTGGGATAAGCTTTTTCAAAACCAGTTAAACCAATCATTTCAATGAGATTACTGACTCTTTTGTTTATTTGTTCACGGGAAATTTCTTTACGGTTTTCTAAGCCAAAGCTGATATTTTTTTCAACTGTCAACCAAGGAAAAAGGGCAAAATGTTGAAAAACCATGCCGATATTGGCATCAGGCTCATTAATGATTTTATCTTCAAAAGTAATTTCACCTCTAGTTGTACGAAGAAGTCCAGCAATACTTCTGAGCAACGTTGATTTTCCTGTTCCTGATTGTCCGATAATACTTAAAAATTCATTCGTTTTAACTGTTAAATCAATATTTTCAAGGACTTTTAAATGTTCTGAATGTCCTTCAATTTCAAATTCTTTATATACTGATTTTATGCTTAATAATTCTTTATTTTCCATCGTCTTATTAGATAGGTAAAGGGAAATCACCTATCGTTCTCCTCTCTAGTTTATCTTAAAAATTTAGTCGAGTTGAGTCGTCCAGCTATTAATAGTGAAATTTTTGTTTTGCTGCTCGATATAAAGGTTGCCAAACAAAGGCGATACATAAACCAACAACGAAACACATCGCTAAGGTTCCTAAGGCAGATTTATCTTTTACGCCATCGTTTGCCGCAATATATTGTCCTAGGCCAGTAACATCTATTGATTTTTTGCCCCATTGAATGCTTTCTGCTGCGATATCAGCGTTCCAAGCAGCACCAGCAGCGTTAATAATTGCTGTAATGAGGTAAGGTAAAATAGAAGGGATCAAAAATTTTGTCCACCATTGCCATTTAGATAATTTAAAAAGTTTGGTTACGTCACGAATATCATCAGGGATGGCTAAGTAGCCAGCAATTACATTAAAGAAAAAATACCATTGGCAACCAACCATGATGAGTGGTAAAATCCACCATTCTAATTTGTTGAAGCCCATACTAATAATCAACACAATGAATGGAGTATAAACATTTGACGGAATGGAGCCTAAAATTTGTCCAATCGGTTGAACGATACTTAAGCGCCGATTATCATTCGCAACCCAGATTGCTAAGGGAGTAAAGATAATGCCAGCAACGACCATAGCCAAGGTAACCCGTAGCGTAGTATAAAGTGTTAATCTAGGAATCATGCTGAAATCTTGATGGGGCAAAAAATGATAGAGCTTAATAGAACAATAAACCCCAATAATGGTTAAGCTGACATACCATAATGTTTTGAAGAAATGGCGTAATTTTGCTAGTAATCGATAGAGATAGTCTAGCTTGAAAAAGTACCAAACTTTTGGTAAATCGTAAATCCAAAAATGACTGAATTTCACAAAAGCTTTTGAAAAGTATTTCGTTAAAGTTGCTTTTTTTAATAAATGATAAATGATGGATTTAGGTGGCGTCGTACTTTCGACATCTGTTTCATATTTAAAATAATAAGTGGCTCGAACTAAAGGTTGAAAAACTAAAAAGTTTAAAATCACCACATTGATTAATAAGGCAAAAACAGCCCATAAACAGGATTTAAAGTCGGCTCGATTTAATGCTACTTGGATATAAGAACCAATTCCTGGTAAATAAAGGTTGGTTTCTTTAGGAAAGGCAACAGAAGCTTGTTCGCTGGCCACCAAGGCAAACCAAGCCGCAGTTTGAGAAATAATAACGTTCCAAAGTAAGCCAGGAATTGAGTAAACAAATTCAAGACGCCAAAATTTTTCCCAAGCATTGTACTTGAACTGATCGGTCACATTCACTAGATCTGAAGGAATAACTTCCATTATTTGATAAAGAGTCAACATGATGTTCCAAGCTTGACCTGTGAAGATGGCAAAAATAGCAACCGCTTCTGCGCCCATCACATTTCCTGGAAATAAACCAAGTAACCAAGCAGTTGTAAAGGTCAAAAAACCTAGCAATGGAACAGATTCAAGGAAATTAACTAATGGTAAAATGACTCTTCTTGCTGTTTTATATTTTACGGCTAAAATACCAAAAACAAAGGAAAACAGGAAGGACCAAGCCATACCCACAATCATTCGAAACATGGTTCGAATTGAAAAGTAAAAAAGATTTGATGGAGATAAGAAATCATCTGTTTTACTTGGTGTTGCGAGGAATTCTTCTGAGGGAAGGGTGTGGAGAGGGCGATTCATTTTTAGCCAAGAGAAGACGATGATAAAAATGAAAATGCCTAAAATGATGAGCAAGGTAAGATTCCCGATACTTTTAGCAAGTAGGGTATTTTTCTTAGATGATGCAGTGACAGCTTTCAATTTAAAAACCTCCAATTAATCATATTAAAGAGGTCGCCGAATAAAAGAAGAAGATTATAGGGTAATCACAATAATTGAGCTTTGGCTTTCTGAGACGTAAGAAAAAAAATTCTAGTTATCTTAGGAAAGCCTTAATTCGACAATCCCTGCTTTACTCGTTACTGTCTCTCGACATTTCCGAGCGATAACCTGTGTTCTTCAGAGTAACCTCACCTAATATGATTCTATTTGATTTACATGCTTATCATACTCGTGACTAAAAATAAAACAATTTCTAGCTGGTTATACCTGAATTACTGTTTGTTGTTATTCTATTCAATGATTCTTAAAAAGATTGCCCACATTCTGTTTTTTTAGGGGAAAATTATCAGATGAGTATGTTATGTAACCCGAGGTTAATAGCGTAGGATGTTGTATTTTTAGTTTGTCTCGTTTACTGTTAAAGATGTAAGTAGTAACTATAAGTGAATGGCTAAAAAAATTAAAAGTAATCTAGCACCTAAATTAAACAACAAAGAAATTTGTTCAGAAGAAAGGAAATTATGATGATTATTTGGTTAAACGGTGCGTTTGGAGCCGGAAAAACGACCATTGCACATGAGTTACAACAAAAACTTCCCAATGCAATCATTTATGATCCAGAAATTATTGGTAGTGCATTGATGGAGTTAGTTCCCGAAGAAATGAAAGAAAATGATTTTCAGGAGTATCAGGAATGGCGTTGCTGGAATGCTCATTTATTAAAACGAATGTCCAAAGAGTCTGGACGGCCGATTATTGTTCCAATGACCCTTTATAAAAATGAATATGAAGAAGAGCTGATTGGATATCTGAGACGAGCAGGCATTGACGTTTATCATTTTTTGTTAGCGGTCGAGAAAGAAGAAATTTTACAGAGATTATTGAAAAGAAATGATGGAACTTTTGAATGGGGGAAAAATAAGTTGCCCGAAGTACTTGAAGGTTTTCGTCAGATTCAGTTTACCGAGATTTTTAGAAATCATTCAGCTGACACGACAGAAATTGTAGCAACCATTCTTAATAGAATAACCGAATAAAAATAAAATAAGGGACCTAAGCCGAAATGACTTAGGTCTCTTATTTTCTACTTCTTAAGATAATCAACTACCAGCTACCCTGATTTCTTCAAACTTTAAGACCGCACATTTACGACAATCTATTTTTACACTGTCAAAATTTTCTTTCAAGTCTTGCATTTTGTTATTTTTAGCAGTATATTTTAGGTGTACCTAAAATATATTAGAGGTTAACCTTCTGACAGGAAGGGCCTTTTAAAATTATTGCAAAACGAAAGAAGGAATTGAATTGAAAAATTCAGAAGAACATGAACCAAAGCAAAGACATCATTTGATTGAATATGCAAATGGTCCTTCGCTTGAAGAAATTAATGGCACCATCGACGTGCCTAAAAATATGAGTTTTTGGAAAACGTTATTTGCTTACTCAGGTCCAGGAGCATTGGTAGCAGTGGGGTATATGGATCCAGGAAACTGGTCTACTTCAATTACTGGGGGACAAAATTTTCAATATTTATTGATGTCGATTATTTTAATTTCCAGTTTGATTGCAATGTTGCTCCAATATATGGCTGCTAAATTAGGCATTGTTTCACAGATGGATTTAGCACAAGCGATTCGTGCTAGAACTAGTAAGACGTTAGGTATTGTATTATGGATTTTAACAGAGTTAGCAATTATGGCTACAGATATCGCTGAAGTTATCGGGGGCGCAATTGCCTTATATTTATTATTTCATATTCCTTTAGGTCTGGCTGTCTTCATTACGGTATTTGATGTTTTACTTTTGTTGTTATTGACAAAAATTGGTTTTAGAAAAATTGAAGCTATTGTTGTTGCTTTAATTGTTGTTATTTTTGTGATTTTTGCTTATCAAGTGGCATTGTCAAATCCAGTATGGGGAGATGTAATTAAAGGGCTGGTTCCTAGCGCAGAAGCTTTTTCTACATCACATGCGGTGAATGGGCAAACGCCATTGACAGGTGCATTGGGGATTATTGGTGCAACAGTGATGCCTCATAATTTGTATTTACATTCTTCTGTTGTGCAAAGTCGTAAAATTGATCGTAAAGATAAAACCGATATTCAACGCGCTTTACGCTTTTCAACTTGGGATTCTAATATTCAATTAACGATGGCATTTTTTGTTAACTCTTTATTATTGATTATGGGTGTGGCCGTTTTTAAATCCGGCAGTGTCAAAGATCCTTCATTCTTTGGTTTGTTTGATGCTTTATCAAATCCAGCGGTTATGAGTAATTCTATTTTAGCGCATATTGCAGGTTCTGGAATTTTATCAATTTTATTTGCGGTAGCCTTATTGGCATCAGGACAAAATTCAACAATTACAGGAACGTTAACTGGTCAAATCATTATGGAAGGGTTTATTCATATGCGCGTACCAATTTGGTTACGTCGGATGGTCACACGTTTGTTATCTGTTATTCCTGTCTTAATCTGTGTTTTAATGACCAGCGGAAAAAGTACAGTGGAGGAGCATATTGCGATTAATAATTTAATGAACAATTCACAAGTTTTTCTAGCATTTGCTTTGCCATTTTCGATGTTGCCTTTACTGATGTTTACAGATAGCCGTGTTGAAATGGGTGAACATTTTAAAAACTCGTGGTTAATTAAATTGTTAGGCTGGGTTTCTGTCATTGGCTTAATTTACCTCAATATGAAAGGCTTACCTGATCAAATTGAAGGATTTTTCGGTGATAATCCGACAGCGAGTCAAATTACGTTAGCCGATAATATTGCCTATGTCATCATAGCACTCGTCATCCTCTTGTTAGTTTGGACGGTTGTGGAATTATATAAAGGCGATAAACGATATGCACAGCAACTTGCAGCTATGGAGCAACAAGTAGAGGAGGTTAAATAATGAAATTTTCAAAAATTATGGTTGGTGTTGAAGAGTCGCCAGATGCGTTAAAAGCATTTCATTATGCTATCCAAAAAGCAAAAGAAGAACAAGCTGAATTGGTTATTGTTTCGATTTTAGAAGAGAAAGAGATTAATGTTTACCAATCGTTAGATAAAAATTATTGGCAAGAACAGTTGGCGAAATTAGAGAAACAAACGGAAAAATATCAACAAGAAGCGTTAGCGAATGGCATCGATAAAGTAAGTGTAATTGTCAATGAAGGGAACCCAGGAGAATTAATTATTAATAAGCTTATTCCTTTGAATAAACCAGATTTGTTAATTATTGGCTCCAAGTCAACTAGCAAATTAAAAAGCTTTTTTGGTAGCCAAGCAGCTTATATGGCTCGATATGCCCCAATTTCTGTAATGATTATTCGCTAACAAAATTGAAACAGTTAAAAAAGCCGCCACGATTTACTATTCGTGGTGGCCTTTTTATAGTAATTTTTGTTTATATAAATAAACAGCCAAACTTAGTTGTAGCGAACTATCAGGAAATTCTAAAGTTAAGTGAAGAATCTCTTCTATTTTTTTTAAGCGGTAAATAATTGTATTACGATGTACATACATATTTGTGGCAGTCAACGAAATATTTTTATTCGACTGAAAGTAGGTGTTGATGGTTTCTAGTAGGGAACTTTCATGTTTTTGATCTTCTTTTTCTAATGGTTCAATCAATCGTTGATATATTTTTTGTTTGGCTTGTTTGGTCAGGGTTTCGATCATTAAACGATAAAAAAAGAGGTCGTCATAATTCAAAATAGTTCGTTGTTGTAATTCTTGACTTGCTTGTGCTAAGTGGAATGTTTCTTGTGCTAATTTATAAGAATCACACAGATTGGTGATTTTTTTGACAGTTGGCCCAATCGCTAATTTAAATGATAATTTTGGATTCAGTTTCATTAGTTGCTCTAGTAAATTCTTGGCAAGATGAGTGGTTTGTGCAAGGTAGGTGGCTTCCTCTTGCGCTGGATTTTCTAGTAATAAAATAAAGCCAGTTTGTGTAGGAAAGGCAGTAATTTTTTGTCGATATCCTTCTAAAATATGATTCAATTGATGGCCAATGCTATTCATTTGAATAGTCGGATTAAACAGTTGTTCCAATTGTTCAATGGCTACAAGCAAGAGACTAAATGTATCTTTTTCATTTAATTGCAGATAATTACTAAATTCTTGCCAAGCTTGAGGATTGGTATTTTTCTCTTGGATAAGGTCTTGAAACAGCGCCCCGATCTTTTGCCTCGTTGTTAAATTTTCCGAAGATTCTAATTGAAGTTGTGGTAAAAGGTAGTGAGCGCAGACCTCCACAGATAATAAATCAATCGTCTGTAATTTTTTGGTAGTTTGCCAAATCACTAAGTAAGATAAGCTGAGATTTTTCTTTTTGATGGGTAAAATTCGCAAAGATAACTGATGGTTCGCTAAGGAAAATTCAACAGTCAATGGTTCTTTATAAAATAATAGGAGCTCATTGTTCTGGGCTTTTAAAGCTGTCTCAAACTGTTTTTTGAGAGTCGCGTTGTTTAAAATACTGGTGATTCTTGTTGGCGCATCAGGTAAATCAAAATGATTCATAATCTGAAAACGCTCGTCTAAAAGCATTACAGGCGCTTGAATCGCGGCACTTAATACTTCCAGTAATTGGGTACTTTTTCCGCCAGCTTTGATAATTGTATAAAATTTATTATGCATATGAACAGAATGTTGGCTAATCGTTTCGTCAGGTTGATTGACTCGGCGATTGACCAATGAAATAATTTGAGAAAAGTTGTAATTATAAGGGATTGAGAGAATTGGTAATCCGACGTCATTCGCTAATTGGATCATCTCTTGTGGAACTTCATTGAAATAGCGTTGGACTTTAAAGCCTAGAGCAGCGCAGTTCATATTTGCTAGTTCTTGAATAAGACGTTTTTGCAAGCAAGGCTGATCTTTGAAAATATAGCCGGTAGTTAATAAAATTTCTCCTGGCGTTAACCAGTCAAAAGCATCAGGATTTTCTAAAATATTTGCTTGTAGAATTGGCGCATCTAAATTGGTCTCGTGCGTCAATAAGGTTAAACCAGGTAGTTCTTCTGCATGGAGTAGATCATTGACCGTCATCATTAGCAAGGCCTCCTTTTGTATGAATTATCTAAAAATTAAGTGTATTTATTGTAAGATGTTACAAAACTATTTTAGGGAAAATAAGGTATCCTTATACTAATAGAAAAAAGTTCCAAGTCATCACGTGATTGGTAGTCACAAGTGACCAAATAAGAACAATCAGCGCTTACAACCTATAGAAACGCATCGTTTAAAGATATAGCAATAGTATACTTAATTTTTAATGCTTTTACTATTGTTTCAGCTACTTTAAATTTCTCAAGTATTTCTATAATCTGTAAGTTTTTTGAGACTCTTATCAGATATGCTTCTTTTTCTATATTTTATCAGAAAATTCTGGTAACTTTGAAGGTTATAGTTTGTAAAATGGAGGGATCGGTATGAAGAAATTAAAAATGTTAGGATGCGTCGGTTTGCTTTTAGCTTTAACGGCTTGTCAGGCGGGAACGGGAAACTCGGCTGATAGTAACAAAGTAGCGGAACAAAAAATTGCAATTAGTTCTGAAGCGGCTATTTCGACAATGGAACCACACACAGCGGGGGATACGACCTCGACTTTAGTCATGAATCAAGTTTATGAAGGACTCTATGTTTTAGGTAAAGAAGATGAATTAGAGTTGGGGGTCGCTGCCGAAGAACCAGCGATTTCTGAAGATGAAACCGTTTATACATTTAAGATTAGAGAAGATGCCAAATGGTCGAATGATGATCCAGTAACAGCAAACGACTTTGTTTATGCATGGCAACAAGTTGCTTCCCCTAAATCAGGGTCGATTCATCAAGCTTTATTTTTTGATGTCATTAAAAATGCTAAGGAAATTGCTTTAGAAGGCGCAGATGTGAATACTCTTGGGGTTAAGGCGCTAGATGATAAAACGTTAGAAATAACTTTAGAGCGGCCTACCCCTTATTTGAAATCTTTGCTTTCGTTTCCTGTTTTGTTTCCGCAAAATGAAAAATATATCAAAGAACAAGGGGATAAATATGCCACTGATGCAGAACATTTGATTTATAATGGTTCTTTTAAATTGAAAGAATGGGATAATGCCTCTTCCGATGACTGGACCTACGAAAAAAATGATACGTATTGGGATGCTGAAAAAGTTAAATTAACAGAAGCGAAAGTTTCAGTAATTAAGAGCCCAACGACAGCGGTGAATTTGTTTGACTCGAATGAATTGGATGTAGTGAATAAGCTAAGTGGTGAATTTATTCCTGGTTATGTTGATAATCCAGCCTTTCTTTCAATTCCTCAATTCGTCACATACTTTTTAAAAATGAACAGCGTTCGTGATGGAAAAGAAAATCCGGCTTTAGCGAACAACAATATTCGTAAAGCGTTGGCACAAGCTTTTGATAAAGAAAGTTTTGTAAAAGAAGTCTTGCAAGATCAATCAACGGCTACAGATCAAGTAATTCCTCCGGGACAAACGATTGCGCCAGATGGAACAGATTTCACAAAACTAGCTGCTAAGAAAAATAACTACTTAACCTACGATACAGCGAAAGCAAAAGAATTCTGGGAAAAAGGGAAAAAAGAAATTGGGCTGGATAAAATCAAATTAGAATTTTTAACAGATGATACAGACAGCGCCAAAAAAGCTGCTGAGTTTTTCCAATTTCAATTGGAAGAAAATCTAGATGGATTAGAAGTGAATGTTACTCAAGTTCCTTTTACTATTCGTGTTGATCGTGATCAAACGAGAGACTATGATTTAGAATTATCTGGTTGGGGAACCGATTATCGTGATCCATTAACAGTTATGCGCATCTTTACTTCGGATAGTACCTTGGGCGGCGTAACGTTCAAGAGTGATACGTATGATCAATTAATTCAAGAAACTAGAACAACACATGCGGCTGATCAAGAGGCTCGTTTAAATGACTTTGCTCAAGCACAAGATATTTTGGTGAATCAGGAAACGGTTTTAGCACCAATCTACAATCGAAGCATTTCTGTATTAGCTAATCAAAAAATCAAGGATCTGTATTGGCATTCATTTGGACCTACGTACAGTTTAAAATGGGCTTATGTTAACTAATTGAATGAAGGTAGGAAGGGGTTTGTCATGCTTTTAAAAAACTGTAAATTAGAAACAGGATTTTCTACTGTGAATCAGCGAATTGTTGCGACAGAAACAGCTAGCTATGATATTCGAATTGAAAACGAGGTCTGTACTGCGGTCGCACCGCAGTTAAGGTCTTTAGAGAACGAAACAGTTATCGATGTGAATCAGCAACTCGTTTTACCTGCTCTAAGAGAAATGCATATTCATATTGATAAAACGTATTTTGGGGGACCTTGGAAGGCCTGTCGTCCACTAACGAAAGGAATTTTAACACGTATTGAAGAAGAAACTTGGCTGTTACCTGAACAATTACCAACTAGTTTAGAACGTGCTTGCCAAGTTATTGAGCAGTATATTCAACAAGGCCATTATCATATTCGCAGTCATTGTAATGTAGATCCATCTATTGGAACGAAACATATTGAAATTACTAAAGAAGCATTTAGTCGATATGAACAATACATTACTCATGAAATTGTGGCTTTTCCTCAACACGGATTACTCCGCTCACAAGTCGAACCTTTGATGCGCGAAGCCTTACGCATGGGGGCAACTCATGTCGGCGGCGTTGATCCAGCCCTTGTGGATCGTCATGTGGATCATTCAATCGCAAAAATATTTGAATTAGCTACCACATTTAATAAAAAAATTGATGTTCATTTACACGCCCGTGATACTTTGGGACTTTATGAATTTAATAAATTTGTTGATTATACAGAACAAGCAAAGATGTTTGGCAAAGTTACTTTAAGTCATGCTTTAGCCTTAGGGAGCTTAGAAGAAGCAGCAATTAGAGACATTGCGCAAAAATTTAGCGAAACAGGGATTGATTTGACTTCGACTGTACCAATTGGAATGCCCACCATGCCGATTCCAACCTTGGTTGAACAAGGTGTTAAGATCTCCGTGGCTCATGACAGTTTGACGGATCATTGGTCGCCTTTTGGCAGTGGCAATACAATAGAAAAATTAAATACAGCCGCTCAAAGATTTAAAATTAGCGATGAGTATCGCTTGAATCGTTTATGGGGCTTAGCGAGTAATTTTGTAACGCCTCTTGATCCTAACGGGCAGCGAGTTTGGCCTAATGTCGGCGATTCTGCAGATTTCCTACTATTTAATGCTGAGAGCACTGCTCACGTGATTGCACGCCAACAGCCAATCCAACAACTGATACTAAAAGGACAACTGGTTGAAGCCGTTCAAAAGGGGGAAAAAGAATGACAGCATCCATTGTTTATTTGAATAATGTTCGTTTAGAAACTGGTTTTGCTAAAGACCACCACGAATTAACGTATACTAAAACCGCACGCTATACTTTAGCGATTCAAGAAGGCAAAATCCAAGCGATTATTCCGCAAAATCAAGTCACTGAAAAGCAACAAGGCACTGATTTAAACGGACAACTGGCTATTCCCGCTTTTCAAGAGAGCCATAATCACTTAGATAAAACCTACCTTTCATTAGGCTGGCGTGCTAGCCAACCTGTTAAAAATTTAAAAGAGCGTTTAGCAGACGAAGCCAGTGAACTTAAATTGTTAGCTCCGTCAACAGAACAACGAGCGACGGCCATGATTGAAAAATTGATTGGTTATGGAGCCTCTTATATTCGGACACATGTCAACATTGATCCTTATGTAGAACTAGAAAACTTCTGGGGCGTCAAAAGAGCCTTAGAAAAATATGCGCATGTGATTGATTATGATATTGTTGTCTTTCCACAGCATGGATTATTAAAAAATCCCCAAACGGTTTTACTCATGAGAGAAGCCCTAAAAAATGGTGGAACAATGGTTGGCGGTTTAGATCCTGCAGGCATTGATTATGCAATTGAAGAATCTTTAGAAACCATTTTCGATCTGGCAGAAGAATTTCAAGTAGGAATCGATATTCACTTGCATGATACGGGGGAAGTGGGTGTTTATACAATTGATAGATTTTTAGACATTTTGGAAGAACGAAAATTTACTCAGCGAACCGCTATCAGTCACGCCTTTGCGCTGCTAGATGTACGACCAGCAGAAAAAGAAAAACTATACCAACGCTTGGCAACGCATCAAACGGCGATTATGTCTACAATTCCCTATGATCCTCGTTATTTATTGCCACCAATTGATGTGTTACGCCAAACTGGTGTATCGGTTCATTTAGGTAGTGATGGCTTTTTTGACTCTTGGAGTTCTAATGTTTCAGGTGATTTATTTGAAAAATTACGTAATTTTTGTGAAATGACAGGAAAGATTACAGAAGAGCAACTTACTCAAGCTTACGTCCATGGCTGCGGCAAAGAAGCACCTTTTTCATTTGAAGAAGAACGTCTTTGGTTTACAGAAGGCGACGAAGCAAACTTTATCTTTACAGAAGCAGCTTCTACAGCAGAAGTGATTGCTAGAAAACCGCAGAAACGCCAGATTATGTTGAAAGGACAATGGGTTTAACTTGCTTTAAAATTAGGTAGAAATAGAATGCTAAAAAGCCAAACAGAGGAAACAGGGTTCAGCTCTGAGCAACGCATAGTGTCAGTCCTGCGGTTACTCGTCACAGTTTAATCCTTATAAAGTGCTTCTGCTCACAACGTGGATCAGCGTTTCAAGTTTGTTTGTCTCACTTTAACATAGCACTTTTGCGTATCTTCCTTTATAATAAGACAAAATGAAGGAGATGAACCAAGCATGACTGAACAAACGAGAGAAAACAAAAAAGCAGCCTACGAATTGTGCTTACAACAATTGAGCGGTTTGTTAGAAATAGAAACGGATGCTATTGCAAATTTAGCAAACTCGTCCGCGTTAATTGCACAAACATTACCAGATACCGTTTTTGCTGGGTATTATTTATATAAAGATGAAGAATTAGTTTTGGGGCCTTTTCAAGGGAAAGTCTCTTGTACCAGAATTAAAATGGGCAAAGGTGTCTGTGGTGAGTCCGCGGAAAAACAAGCTACATTGATTGTTGATAACGTGAAGACACACGCCAATTATATTTCTTGTGACTCAGCTGCGATGTCTGAAATCGTTGTACCGATGGTAAAAAATCATCAATTGGTCGGTGTTTTAGATATTGATAGTGGTGTAACAAATAGCTATGATGCGGTTGACCAACTGTATTTGGAAAAATTTGTTACCTTGTTACTAGAAAAATCAGATTTTTAAGCAGACTATTTTTGCTTTCTGACAAATCATGAGAAAATAAAGTATAAAATTTGATCATGAAAGAAGGTGAGTCATTTGTTAGAGCTGTATATAAATTTTAAAGGTGAAGCAAAAGAAGCAATTGCGTTCTATGAAGATGTTTTTGATACAAAATGTCAAAATTTAATGACTTTTGGCGAAGCACCTGAGGATCCTGAGCATCCTATAAACGACGAGATAAAGGATTTAGTGATGAACGCAAGTATCATTATTGAAGGAACCTATGTAATGATTTCAGATGTTCCTGATATGTTTGGTTTTGAAGTTACGGAAGGAAATAACCTTTCGCTCGTGGTTAGCACAGATGATGATGAAAAAATTGATCGCTTATTTAAACGATTATCTGAAGGTGGCACTGTTACAATGCCATTATCTGAAACTTTTTGGTCCAAAAAGTATGGTTCCCTAAAAGATCAGTTTGGCATCCATTGGATGTTTAATTATTATGAAGAAGATTAAAATAAAAAATCCCCAATCCGTTATTTTCATTGGATTGGGGATTTTTTATTCATGAAAGAATTGCTTCTTAGCGATTTGATACTGCCGTTGCTTTTCTGTCCAAAATTGCTGATCGTTTTCATCAATTTTGCGAATGACTTTTGCTGGATTACCTCCAACAATCGTGTTGGCAGGAACGTCTTTTGTAACCACAGCACCAGCAGCGACAATAGCATTTTTTCCAATTGTAACGCCAGGTAAAATGGTGGCACTTCCGCCAATCCACACGTTATCTTCAACAATAATTGGCGTCCCGAATTCTAATTCTGCAGTTCGAATCGTTGGATCAATTGGATGGCCGGCAGTATAAAAACTAGCACGAGGGCCAACCATGACATTATCACCGAAGATGATTTTGTTTACATCTAAAAAAATGCAATCCATATTTGCATAAAAATTTTCTCCTACCTCAATATGGCGACCGTAATCTACATAGAGGGGTGGGGTGATATATAACTCATTGCCAGTTTTTCCTAATAATTCTTTTTCTAGGGCCACAATTTCTTTCACATTATCGATAGGAAGTTGATTGATTTTTTGAGCTAACACCTTGCCTTTTGTTGATTTATTTTCGGGTAAAATGGTGGGGGCGTAATATAATTCACCTTTTAACATTTGCATATAATCAAAGTCATTTTGTTTCATGTAAGCGCTCCTTTAGGCTTTTTCTCTATTGTATCAAATCAATACAATAAGTCGAGGAATATGTAAAATAAAAAAGGACAGATAGCAAAATAGCCTTGCTTATCTATCCTTTACCTAAGGTTATCCAATTTTTTTAACTCTCCCGCCAATTTTATCTGCTAATTTTTGTGCTTCTTTTTCAGAGTGGTAAACTAAACAACCTGATTTATCTCGCGTACGTTTGCCATCTGCAGTTAAATAGCCATGAAAAAATTTGATTGCATACATAGACATCACCGCCTTTCTAATTGAAAATAGTGTAAATGGAGCGATTAAAAATGTCAAATAATAGAAGTGCTCTTAACCATTCTTATCTTTTTTAGTTCGAAGATAAGCTTGGTTAAGAGCATCTTTTCACTTAATAAATTAGTTTGAAACGGGTCGTTGAGTGAAATTCCTGTTCAGGTGAGAGGGTGATAGAACCGAACAACGGAAATCTTTCAGCACCAGGACAGACTTGGGTTTCAAATGTGAGCGCTCCGTGATTGACTAATTTTTGCCCTTGAATATCGGGACCGTTATCAGCAAAATTTGCTGAAAAAATAACAACTGAAGGTTGATCAGTGAACATCTCTAAGGTGATATCTTTAGTAGGACTTTTTAAGATAACATCTGGGTTAATTAAATCATGATTGGTTAAGATGAAAGGGTGATCGAAGCCGTTCATCTTTTGGATTTGTTCATCGTTACTTGAAAAAACCTCAGCTAATTTTTTAGGTTTTTGTAAATCAAAAGCTGTCTGGTCGACGGAAGCTAATTCTCCAAGCGGTAAAACTCTTTCATCAAGCGGGACAAACTTTTGGGCATTTATTTGTAACTCATGCGCATCAATGGGAATTGCAGAATTTCCAGTTAAATTAAAGTAGACATGATTGGTTGGATTAAAAAGTGTTTGTTCATCTGTAGTTGCCTGATACTCAATTTGCCATTCATTTTCTTCAGTCAATGTATACGTGACTGAAACAGTGAGATTTCCAGGAAAACCATTTTCACCAGCAGGACTCTCTAGCCAAAATTTCACAGAAGGATTCGCTTGTGCCTCTTGGATTTCGCTGTGCCATTTTTTACTTTCAAACCCAGGTGTGCCGCCGTGAAGTGTTGTTTGAGTAGGAGTATTAATCATCGTTTGATACGTTTTACCCGCTAGTTTAAAGAAGCCATCGGCAATTCGACCAGCTGTTCGACCAATTGTTGCACCAAAATATAAGTCTTTAGACAAATATTCATCTGCTGAGGGAAAGCCTAGCACGAGTGATCGGGATTCATTTTTTGTAAGAGGAACGTCGAGCGCAACAATTCGCGCACCAAAATCTGTTGCTTTTAAAGTCACACCATTTTTATTCGTCAGTGTGTAAAGAAGCATTCCTTGTCCAAATGATTCAGTTGAAATAGTCAAAATAATCAATCCTTCCTTCAAGTAAATATTTAGTAAATTTAATTTTGTTTTTTAGATTATTTAAATAGTCGAAAAGAAACACTAAGAAAATAAATCTTTATTTAATTGTATTGTACACGTTTTCAACCGAAATGACAATTAAGGAAATATTAAGTAAATATTTGCAAAAGTTTAGTAAATATTATACAATTTGTTTACTAGTGAAAGGAGCGATTAGTGATGGAAGAACTGTTAATGAATCGATTTGTAGAAATATTTGGTGAGAAAGGGACAGCCTGTTATTTTGCCCCTGGAAGAATTAATTTGATTGGTGAACATACAGATTACAATGGCGGTCATGTTTTCCCAGCGGCTATTACGTTAGGGACATTTGGTGTGGCAAGAAAAAGAGACGACCAAAAAATTCGGATGTTTTCTGATAATTTTAAAGAGGTTGGTCTCATCGAATTTTCATTAGAAGATTTAACCTATTCAGATTCAGATGATTGGGCAAATTATCCTAAAGGCGTTTTAAATTACTTGATTGAAAGCGGACACAATATTGATTCTGGCTTAGATGTGCTCTTCTACGGTACGATTCCTAATGGTGCTGGCTTGTCTTCTTCTGCTTCTATTGAACTTTTAATGGGAACGATCTGTAATGATTTATATGCTTTACACTGTCCAATGCTTGAATTGGTGCAAATCGGTAAAAAAGTGGAGAATGAATTTATTGGAGTTAATTCGGGAATTATGGACCAATTTGCCGTAGGAATGGGAGAAAAAGATCAAGCTATTCTACTAGATACCAATAATATGCACTATGAAATGGTTCCCGCCAAATTAGGTGAGTATACGATTGTCATTATGAATACTAACAAACGCCGTGAATTAGCAGATTCAAAATATAATGAACGCCGTGCAGAATGCGAAGAAGCCGTTCGTTTGCTTCAAAAAGAGTTATCTATTGAATTTTTAGGTGAATTAGACAGCGAGACATTTGAACAATATCAAGCATTGATTGGAGATCCAACGTTGATTAAACGAGCGCGTCATGCCGTCACAGAAAATGAACGAACTTTATTGGCAAAACAAGCGCTAACTGAAGGGGATTTGGAAGAATTTGGCTTATTATTAAATGCCTCACATCGTTCGCTAAAAGAAGATTACGAAGTAACTGGCATTGAGTTGGATACCTTAGTGGCTTGTGCGCAAGAACAACCAGGCGTTTTGGGCGCACGGATGACTGGTGCAGGGTTTGGCGGTTGTAGTATTGCTTTGGTACCAAAGCAAAATATAGATGCATTTATTGAAGCTGTTGGCCAGAGTTATCAAGATAAAATTGGCTATGCTGCTGATTTTTATCCTGCATCAATTGATGATGGTGCCAGAAAGTTATTTTAGAAAGGAAGGCTTTAAATGTCTATTTTAGTATTAGGTGGCGCAGGCTACATCGGCTCACATGCCGTCGATCAATTAATTTCAAAAGGCTATGCCGTTGTGGTTGTTGATAATTTATTAACGGGGCATCCTTCAGCAGTTCATGAACAAGCGACTTTCTATGAAGGCGATATTCGTGATAAAGCT